>Ga0308160_10006154_pt1 | contig 12293 bp, 16 predicted proteins | sample PhyFR1_FD_201036 | JGI IMG/M metagenome (GOLD analysis project Ga0308160, IMG submission 201036) | Phyllosphere microbial communities from UC Gill Tract Community Farm, Albany, California, United States - DLSLF.R1 | ecosystem: Host-associated > Plants > Phyllosphere > Unclassified | place: USA... | reverse complement strand
TCTCGCTAGATTCGTAAGCCCGCCCCCCCCCCCTTTTCGAATCTCTTTCGCGTAATGAGAGGATGGGAGCTGATGTTGATGCGTGAGTAGTATCCGAGATGGAAAGAAGAAGAGTGGTATCAACGTTATCGATCGAAATTGGCCTACTTCAAAAAAGCCGTCGCGCAAACTTTCAATACGAGATCTCGCTCTTCTGTTAGCGTGGTTAAGGAGTATGACAGTAGGGAACAATCGAAGGAGAGTGGGAGGGAGAGAAAGAGGGGAGGGAAAGGGAAAGGGAAAGGCAGGGAAATCGAACCTGCTCTTATTGCGAAAGAGGAACAGAGGGAGATCAGAATGGAAGATGTCGTATCGCAGGCTCAGGAAGAGTGAGCTCACTTTCTTGTTCTCTGTGAAGGGAGTCGAGAAGAACTGATTGAGTTTTGCTTCGAACAGGCGTTCAATGAAACCTCCTGCTACTCTCCCTACTCAAATTTCCGCTTCGAATCGTATCTCCTCGACAGCTTCACGATCACCTCGGGCTTCCAGCGTGGCAGCTCCTCCTCCGAAATCTAATGCCTCGAATCGACTCTCTTCCCTAAATTCAGTGACTCAAAAGCGACAACCTTCTCCTCGACCCGCTTCCGCCGCTCCACAACCCTCCCCAGCTCCCTCTAAACCTTCAGCTTCTACCTCTAGACCAATATCTGCTCGACTTGAGCCGCCTACTCCGTCTCCTCCTCGCAAATCACCTCCTCACGAAGAACCCTCACCCGAGCCCAACCGAGTTACTCAACAACAGAATCTTGATCCTCCTTCCGAGGATCCTCGTTCCACTACTCCATCTTACACCCCTCCCGTCGCATCTCTTCAAAGCGATTCTTCCCTCCCTCACCTCTCGCAATACTCGGTCAATCCCTCTCCTTTGAAAGCCGAACGAGAACCCAGCACTTCAGAAGACGAAGAGGAGGATGTAGAGATGTCGAAAGAAGAGAAGGAGGATGATGAGGTCGCTGGAAGCTTGTTGAGACCTCCTCAACGAATTGGAACGGCGAGTTCAAGCGCTCAAACTACGACGAGTTCCGATGAGATGATCATGGAGAAACTCGAGGGTGTTACTCAAGAGAAGGATGAAATGGAGGATGAGGAAGCAGGACAGGATGAGGAGAAGGAGAAACAGCTCAAGTCGAATCAACAATTACCCGATCTTCCAGACGAGGAGGAATTCGTTGGATCTTTCGATTCTTCCGAACCATTCGAAGGTTTCGATCCTGACGAACCACTCTTCGAGGCTCTCACGGCAGGGGAAATGAAGATCATTACGAGCCATGATGAAATTCTGGAGAGCTGGGAACGTTCAGGTTTAGGGAATGGAGTCAAGCAGGAGATTGAGGAGGAAGAAGAAGAAGGTTCGAAAGATCTGGATAGGGACGCGGATGAGTGGGTTGGTAGAGATCGGGAGGGAGAAGGGGAACCGATCGAAGAAGAGCAACAGGAGGAGGAAGACCAGCAATCTCAATCCGAAGTGTCTCGATCCGTTGTTCCGAAGAACAAAGGCAAGAAACGAGCTCGATCGGAGGCTTCGGAGGCACAAGAGGAAGTCGAAGATCGAGCACCTCGAATGAAGAAAGCTAGAATCGGCTCCTCGGGACGTTCCTCGACTTCGACCACTTCTCAAGATGTAAAGGACTGGCGTAGCAACATCAGCCAAGGAGACGGGAACGGCGAGGAGGAGGAACAAGATCGTGCAGTCTCTCCCGCAAACGACAAATCAGATCTTACCACTCCCAATCTTCCCACTCCGACCTTGCGCCAGAGCACCAACTCCTCCCCTGGTCGAATCCCTCGTGCTGCGCGCGCTGCATCGAATCGACTTCCCCTTCCTCCCGTCCCTCAGAAGCTTGTCGTTCCTCGTCAATCGACAACTTCGACGACTTCAACCGCTCCTTCGACTCGACCAGGTTCTCTCCGATTTCAGCTTCGACCCATCGCCGACGAACTCCAGATACCTCTCTCAGTCATCGAAGGTCTCTTCTTCTGTCTCACCTCGCCGTCGAACCTCGACACAGTCAAGAAGCTCGCTTCGTACTATTCGAAAGAAGTTCAGAAACCGAAGCGAAGGGAGAAGTTGAGGGAAGCTCTGAAGAAGTTGGAGTGGACGTTTGAGGAGGACTGTATTGCTTTAACTGGGACTCGGACTCAGAAAGAAGAGCTGGACAAAGTGAAGGGAGAAGGGAAATGTGAGGAGAGAAAGGGATTCTTGGAGAGATCCAATTTCGGAACGGTGGATGAGTTACCGAAGTACCACTATGTGAGGAGTTACTAGAGTCGGGTTTTCGTTGTTGTTCGAGGTTGCAGTAATGTTTCGTTTCGCTTTTCTCACTCTTTGTCGTTCTTTCGATACTCTTTTTACATGAAATGATGTACGCTTAATCAGCCTTTCAGGTTATGGTGAATCTGGTATCTTCCTCCTCTGATCTCGCTTCCTGTCGTTTTCCTTTTCCCACTGCCATTCCTCCTTCTCCCAAAATCACTGATCCTCCTCCGAGACTATAGACTCTCCAATCGAATAGCACGAATGGCCCCTCAAAGATTGTTGTCGAATGACTCCTCCTGTGGTGGTACGTGCTCGCGACGACCAAAGGAATAAATAGTAGAACGAGGAAAAGGAAACAGCTTTGAAAAAAAGGGGAGTATCAGCTTGCGAAATCTCTTCCTCTGCAGCAGAATGTACTCACAACCATGCGAGAGCTACATCAGCTTGTAGAGAGACGCAAATAAAGTATCCACCACAATTCGAATAGAGTCCTGGAGTTGAAGAATGTAACCTTGCGACCGTTGCGAGAGTGAAAAAACCCAACACTAGAAGCGAGATGAGCTCTATTCTCAGCGCTAGGAGTGTTTTTCGTCGTTTGGAAGAAGTCGGAGTGATCGGAGAGAGGAAGATCGAGGCATGAAGGAGGGTGAGGGCGGAACAAACAAGCAACTGGAGAGTTGAAAGAGGGTGAGCTCAGCTTGAAGTACAGTAGCAAGAGGCTTACGATTGGTACAGGCTGATTGTATCCAACTGTGAAATGCAATTGATAGGCGAGAGTAGCGATCGACATTAGGAAAGTCGCGATTGAAGCGATTGCGAGGAGGGAGAGTAATGTGAATCGATAGCTAGGTAGCCACGATGTGTCGGTCAGGTTCATATTGGTCGCTGTGGTCGTTGATAGTGAGAGAACACGTAGAGTGGAGGTTTGAGGAGAAGAAAGGGAGGTGCTTGAGAGAAGAAGGGGAAAGAAATAGAGAGGTCAGTGCAGAAGCATCAGATATACAGCTGAAGTTCACTTGAAGAGAGAGCACCCCTGGAGATCAAGTCCAATCTGAGTGTAAGAGGGGAAGTGCGGGAATTGACAAAACTTCTATACCCGAGATTCTCAGCTTTAACCCACCGTCTGTTCTTTCGACTGTCAAATCTAGCTCAATCTGCCTAAACCATCACTTCGTCGTGCACTCTCACGTCCGGCTCTTCCGAAAGCCCCTACCAACACGTTTTTAGCATTTCTCTTCTCTTGGTAATTTTCTTCGAACAACTTTTGTTCGATACACAGAAAGACCAGCGAGTCAAGGGGACATCGCACTCCATCGAGGTCCACTTCTCGGAACGAGCATACGACCGATTTCGTGGGGTTGAGCTGATCGATCGCTCCTTTACGAAATCGAGAGGTTGAATTTCGAAAGAAGTCGATCTAGCTTTTTCTTCCTCTGGGCAAGCTGACAACCCTTGATGGCAGGAATGACAGATATATATTCAAGTCCGAGGCTCACAGATATTCACAGAGATCCACATGCGAGAAGTCGTCTAACTGCCACAACCTTGGAAGTTGACGAGGCTGAACGAGTGGTATCAAGTTTTTCCTTCTCCTTCGTCCATCTATCGCCGCTAATACTGAGCTTACAGTCGAAAGAATGACACCGATCTGACCTCGAAGACTCTACGCCGAGGCCGTAGTGACGGGATAGCACTGAGCGATATTGCGAAACTTCACATCTTTGCGAGGTTCCTCGGTCAAGCCGTCGTCGCTACCTCAGCTGACTTAAACGCAGGTCGGTGATCTTGAGAGTAATTCTAGACTGTTGTAAAGCTCTCGAACAATCTATACGCTCTTAGCAGAAAGGAGGAAGGAAAGGAGTCAAATTTTGATTTTCGCTTTCTCTCTCTCTCATCTCCCACGTGCGTCTCGCATTCCTGCATCTGGCTCACTAGCATCAATCATATACTTAGCTACACAAACTCGGGGGACGCCCACATGGCTTCCAGGGAAACGACGCTGCTGAACCTCTTTGCGATGTTTCCAAGGCCTTGGAGAAGAACGAGAGGACTTCACCTCAGCAGTTAGAGAATCGCGATACCTGGACCGGAGTTCGGCGTAGGGTACGTCAGCCCTGGCTGTACAATGTCCTGAGCAGGCTTCGGAATGGCCTCTCGCTATTTTGAAATAGCGGTTCGAGATGGGCTCGAGACTAATTCGCCGCTTTCCCTTTAGCTCTTCTCGTCTCCCACATCTCCCCTCTTGTACTGATTCATCACTGACTGTTATAGTCGGAAGATAAAGTGAAGTTACAACACTTTTCACGCAACCTGAAACTACGGTTTTTCGTTTTTCGTTCCTCGTCTCGCTTCTCGCCCTACTTGACTTCGATCCATCGCCTGAACTCCCCGTTCTCTCCATCCTTCTTGACCAATATCCTACTCGCCTCGACGACATCCCCAAAGTAACCCTGATTAATCCAACCCTCCAATTCACTCCTCTCATACGGTCCATACTTCTCATCCGGGTTCTGTCCTTCGGGTGCTGGATTCCATTTGTACCAATACTTTGTCGATGTTGGAGTTGTGGAGGAAGGTGCAGTTGGTCTAGAGATGACGACTCTTGATCTTCCTTCTTTCGCAGGTTTGGTCAATTTCGTTTGTTCCTTCTGTCCTCGCTCGTGTTCCTTCCATTGTTTCTCCTCACTCGCCTCTAACTCTTGATCCTCTTTACTATCCTTCGGTGGTACCCAATCCCTCCTCACCGCTCCTTCAGATTTGAGAGTCTTGACAATATCTTCATACCGTTGATCGTAAATCTCCAATTCACCATGGCTCGATAGTAAGGTCGAAGCGAAATGAGTCAACCGATTGATCTTGTCCATGTAACGATCGACCGAATTCGAAGATTTCTCCTGTTGATCCAATTCGATTTCTTGACCTTGTTTCGATTCCAACTCCCTCAATGCCTCTGCTCTCTTCTTCGCTCTCCCCAGTCGATTCAATGCTCCAGCGACCGTTTCCCCTTCCCTTACATCCTTCAATAATCCAATCAAACAATCATCCCTCAATTGAGTTAGTTGTTCTTCTCCACCTCTCATCGCTTCCTTCTGTTCCATTTCTCTGTTCTTTGCGTCTTGTCGTTCCTTCGCTTCCTTCGCTAATCGAATTTGAGTCTTTGATAAACCGGATAACCACGAATCATGAGCTGCGAGAGGATCTTGTGAATTCGCGACGTAAGATCCGTCTGCTGAGAATCTTCCTTCCGCCAATTCTTCTTTCATGTTGAAGGAACTGTACGAGGTCATTGTCTCGTCAGTGACCATGAAAGATAAGGGTGTGAGAGATGAGAGAGAGGACAAACATACGATAATTGGAAACCCATTCCTTTTTTACTCCTCCTACTCCTCGGTGCATCATCGTCATTAGCATGATCATCGACTTGTTCATACTCCTCTTCTTCCGCTTCCTCGTCCTCTTCTTCCTCCTCCATTCCGTCGTCTTCGTCATCATCCCTCATATCCCTCTTTGTAAATTCCTGACCTTCTATATCTCCCATTTCCAACCACTCTTTGCCCCCCTCCTTTCGTTCCCTCTCTTTCCCTTTCCCCAATCCATCCAATTCTTTGTCAACCGCTTCGTTCGGATCCCCAAACATATCCTCATCTTCTTCCTCCCCTCCCTCTTTACCTTTCCCCTTACGAGTAGGTAGAACAGGATCGTCCTCGCCTCCACTTGAATCACTATCATACCCATCCGTGACTACTTTCTTTCTCGAATTATCTTTCCCACCAGTCCCTTCCAAATCCAATTCTAGATCGTCTGCTAAAGGTTCTCCCAACACTTTCGAAGCGTTCGGTGGTGCATATCTTTGTCTTTTACCCGAAGTTGAGGTGGTTGATCGATCACTGTGTGTGAGAGAGGAGAGAGGAGAGAGGAGAGAGAGAGTTAGGGAATAATAATGATGATGATGATGATCAGAGGAGAGAGAGAGAGGGAGGGACTTACGTGGGAAATGAAGAGGGAGTATAAGCATCCGCTGGTCGTTTAGGTGCCATGGATATCTGTACAATCAAGCAAGTCAAGTGGAAGAGACCAAAGAGTAATGTAAGTCTCATCTCTTACTCTTATTCCATCGACCATCTCCCATTCTTGCTCTCAAGAGCATTAATCCTCCAATGTCAAGCTCCCTAGCACAATCAGGATCTACGTCTTCCCTCTTACCACCTCCCCAATCCTCTCTCTCAAACATCTCTCCCTCCTCCTCCTCCTCCCTCAAAACTCCCTCCTCCTCTACTAGCAACTCTCCCAGTTATCTCTCAGAACTCTCTTCAATGATCTACGTATTCACTCAAACTCACTTCCCTCAACCCCTCCTTGAAACCATTCAAGATCTCCTTCGTTCCCACTTACACTCGCTCCTTCTCTCTGCAAAGCTCCACTCGAATTCCCACTCACTACCTCCCTCGACGAATATTAAGAACACTCTCACAACAGCAGGGGGGATCAGAGTGGAAGAAATGTTGTTTGTGATTAGGAAAGAGAGGGGAATGGTAGAGAGGTTGAGAGGTTACTTGGGTTGGAAAGATGTCAGGAAGAGAACTAAGGAACCGGGGAGTATAGGAGGAGGTGGGAATGGGAATGTAGAAGAGGAAGAAGGAATGGTAGATGGGATTGAGGAACCTGGTAAGCCTTCTACTCTCTCTCTCTCACGAATTCGAGAATTTCGAGCGACTGATTACATTGGTGAGATGAATGTGCATGTTTAGATAAGAATTTGAAAGTTGGGAAAGGAACGATTCATTTAAGTTGGGAGTTACAAGATCCTTACCAAGAATACCTTGATTCGACTACGACAAGTTTGGGTTCGAGTTCTAGTTCGACTCCGAGAGGAGAAGGAGAAAGGCAAGGAGGAAGGGATGCAGAGTATGAGAAAGCTTTGGAAGAGAATCGACAAATCTTGAGGGTACGTCGACAAAGCTCTCTCCAATCTGTACTCTTTGTCTACAGGGCTGATTGGGAGTATCCTCTGCCGTGTACAGGAAGCCGATGAGTTGACTTCAAAGATGAGTAAAGAAGAATATGAAACGTATTCTCAAGCACGTCAAGCATCGTTCGTTTACCGCAAAGGTGCGCTCTAAAATCTCCCTTCCTCTCTCCCTTCTTCCCTTCTCCTCTGTTCCCCTCCCTCTCTCTTCCTACCCTGCTTTTCACGCAAGCTAACAAACTCGATCTGACCTGTGTGTGTGTGTGCAGGCAAGAAATTCAGAGATTTCCTTCTCCTAGACATTGCCTCGTCTCTCTCTGAAGAAGTACTCGACATCCTCGGATTCCTATCTTACGAATTCATTCGTCGTCTCTGTCAACTAGGTCTCTCGGAATCGCCACTACGGAAACAAAAGGAAAAGGAACAATTATCACTTTCTGTCGATGAACAGAAGAAACGGAAACTCTCGACTTTGGAGGAGGGAGGTAAGAAGAGTATTGAAGAATTCGAAGGGATAGATCCACGTTCACCAAATTACCCTAGTGTTTTATTGAGGCCACCACCGAGTCCTAGAGGTTTCAAGGAGATAGTCAATTTGTTTTCGAAACCTTTCGACGACAAGGATGAGGAACTTTTACCATTTGATGAAAGAGAGGAGGAAGAGGGCGCTTTGATGGGAAGTAAGAAGAGGAAGAAGGACAAGGGAACGGAAGGGATCAAAGGAGTCGCAAGTGGGATCGAGTTGAAGGATGTGTTGGATGGGTTGTGGAAGGACTCGAATTGCGGTGTCAAGGAGGAGATGGGAAAGGGGTTGAGAGGGTTTAGAGGAGGGGCAGGAGCTATGAAGGGATTGAGGAGGAGTTTCTAAGAGGGATTCTGAGCATCGAACGAAGGATGATATATTTCTTTTTTGATTTTAACCACAAATTTGTTGACATACTATTGACCATCCTCCTCCTTTCTGGCTACGCTGTCACGGCGAGACAACAGCCCTAGCTTTACTTGACTCTCTCTCTAAACGGCGGAAGTCAACCCTGCGAAAAGTTCGGCTCAAAACTTGTTTCATTTCGATCCCACATGCCCTGCATCTCTCCAACACCTCCACGCCTCCGCCCGAGAATACGGCTACACTGATCGACCATCTGCATTCTACTTTTGCTTTGCTGCCTGCTTTGATGATGATTGAGTCAAGGTTCTCTTGCCTTCGAAATATTTCTTCGCCCTCAACCCGAGTTGAGCTCCTACAAGAACAGTGTATCTATTTCGTCCATGTCCAACTCGTCAAAGAACAACTCGAGAAGAGCAAGGAGAAGGTTGTAACTCACGCTTGAGCCAATCTATACCTGATCTCAGTCGCCCAACAAACCTTATCGAATCCAACCCAATAACAGAACCCATCGGCCCTCGTCGCAAACACGGAAGATTGCATTCCGATGACAAAGAGCGAGATGAGTTCGAAAGTGTATGGAGTTCGATCTTTCGTCAAGAGGTTGAAAACGGGTGCGATGTAACACCATGGGATCTATTCCTTCATTCCGTTAGTTCCGATTGGATGGGAGAGAGAGAGGAGGACGAACCCAGAGAGTAGGGGCTTTGATGTGAGGTGAGAAGTAGTGGTGGTGGATATAGAGGGAGATGTAAATGAGGATTTCGATGGACGAGATTGCGAGGATGGTGCGAGAGATGATGCTTTCGACTTTCTTTGACGTGAGGGCCATTTCGCGCGTCGATGGGAGAGGGAGAAGGTGAAAAGGAAGAGAGAGAGGAAGAGTGAAAGTGTTCGATGCGACCCTTTAGCCGTGGAACCTCGAGGTCAGGGGTCAAACCCCGCAGTTCGGCGACTCCTATCTTTATTTTTGTACGACGGCGGAGAAGGATGGACAAAGTGGGTCAGTCGTTAAAAATCGGATATAGAGGGTTACAATCGCTTGCTTATTTCCTCCTTCCCTTCCGTTCTCTCGCCTTCTACCTCTTGCAAACCCTTGTCTCGACCCTTGCTCCTTTAGACTTTTCTTTCAACTTCAAAAGTCAATCGAATTCTCGCCTTCCTCGCATCAAAGTTCCCCTCTTCCACCTCATCCTCAATCCGAGTCAGCCGAGAGAGTCAAAAGATGGATGGAATACCGCTCGACGCCTACCTACAGCACGTCCTTACACCCTCACAAGCAGAGCTCTACCTAGCTCGAATCAACCTCCCTCCCTCGTTGCTCAGCGAACCGCCTTCTCTCGAACTCCTGTCGAAACTGTTACTCGCCCAATTGGAGAACATTCCGAAGGACACCTCACCTCTACACGTACCTGAAGAGCAATGGAATATTCCGGGACCGATCAAGCTCAGTAGCGCTTTCACGGGAATGCCAGAAGGGACGAATGCGTTTGAGAGGATCGTTAAGCAGAGGAAAGGTGCTTTCTGTTTTGGTAAGTAGTACTCTTGACACTAGCTGAATGACGCGAGCTGACCATAGAAGGGAGTCTATAGCGATCAATGCGACGTTCTCTTCGTTTTTAAGAGTGTTTGGATTTAGAGTGAGCGAATTGGTTGGAAGGACGTTCAAATCACTCGGCAACGATCCGTTAACCCACAAGGACGGGTACAAATGGGGAACGATGACTCACGAAGTGATGTTGGCAGATTGGGAAGGAAGTGAAGGGAGATATTTGGGTGAGCTAGACCGAATTTCTCGCTTGCCTACAAGCGGCTGTGACTGAGTCGATTGTATCGATTGTATCGTGATAGTTGACGGAGCTTGGGGCCCTTGGGCTGTACCGGTACCGTGAGCAAAGATTTCCAATTCGAGTCTCTCGCTTTCTGACCCCGATTGACTTAAACCGCTTCACGTACAGGATCAAACTCCAAGATGAAGAAGTCGTGATGGGATTGAATGACTACGAAGCCTTCCATCTCAAGCACGAATACCTACCTCTGTCCTCATCTCAAACGCGACCCATCGACCCCGGTCCGAAAGGTTGGACTTTCTCCCGACGAATCACTCCTCCTGGTCAACCCGTCTCTCTTCCCATCGACTCCTCCTCCCCAGGCTATTGGTCCCCTCTGTTCCATTTCCAAGTCATCTCTATCCCGCTCCTCGATTTCAGGCTCTATCATCATTTCTCAGCTTCTCACGAACTCGCTTCCTTCACTGCGTTCTGGTTGGTCACGAAATTGATTCCGGATAGTGGAGGTGCGAGGAGGAGTATGATGTATGCTGAGAAGGAAGGAGAAGGAAGGAGGGCGAAAGTGTACACGACAGGAGGGCATGAGGCGAAGGGGAGTTTGGAGGGAAGAGATGTCGAGTGGGTCGATATGGAAACGAGTGTGATGAAGGAATACTTGAAGAAGGAATTTGGGTTCGGTTTTTAGACGTTCACTTGTTGTGATTGTGATTGAATAGACTTCGTTGTTCCTCAAGTTTCATTCGAGCATTTCCTAAGATTCCCTCTCTCCTCCTCGCTTAATCCATCAAGCATCGTCTTCCAGCTTTCAACAATCTCTTGATCCAACTCGAGCCATTTCCTCAGCTTCTTGATTGGCTTCGGATCCAAATCGATAGCTTTAACTTTCGACCTGATCTCTTCCGTTTCCTGATCCCTCTCGAATCGGACAATGATTGAACAGTCCTTGAAGGTTGCAGAGAGAAGGAAAGAGAGAATTGTGTGTCTGAGGTCGAGAGGAGAGGAGGATTGGTAGGAAGAGAGGAAGGAACGCCATTCTTCGATCGAGGGCTGAGGACCAAGTGGAGTGAGATCGGCTGAAGAATCAGATAAGTCGATGGACGTTTGAGAGGAGATGAGTGAGACTAGTCCTTCGATGTCGAGCGGATCGAGAGAGGACTGGAGATGGGAAAGGGTTGAAAGGAGAGGGGAAGAGATGAGAGGGGGAACGAGGAGAGATATGGCGAGGGAGCGAAGGGAGGCATGGCTAGAGTCGCGACTAGTGTGAGTGGTGAGGAGGTCGAGAGTCGAAGCGATAGCCGCAGACTGTTTAGTAAGCAAAGGAACGGGAAACGAAGAAACAAACTCAGCCTGAGCGTAATCGAAGCGAAGAGCAGAGCAAAGTAAAGGAGCGCACATCGTCTGGTTTGATAGCTTGTCCGTTTACAAAGATCCGAAAGTTGTTGGCTTCACCTTGACTTGATTCCCAAATTGAAAAGAGCGCATCAACAGCTTTTCGAATTCTGGTCGAGTCGCCGCTGTAGAGGTCGAGTGGGCAGTAGCCTTCTTGGTGATTGTCCATTGAGTTCGTTCGGTGATATCGATGCATACAGAGTCGGCAGTAGGTCGTCTTTATTGAGCGAGTCAACGGAGAAAGGTGAACAGGAGAAGGGAGGAAACCCCATTTCGGCTGTGAGAACGACAGATTCAACGCAATTCTGACTCTGCCCATGAATATCGACTCACCTTGATCTCGAATGCGATTGTGCGTTTCCCTCCGACGAGATCTTCTGCGATTACTCCGAATCGACTCTCTGAATCAATCTCATCCTCCTCTTCCCTCTCTCTAGGTCTACTCTTTCTCTTTACTAGTATCTCATTCATCTGTTGTAACCATACTCTATCCAGTTGAACCACTTCCATCTCTGCAACTTGATCTTTCCCTAACAGAGGTTCAATCATCTCCTTTGCAAAGTCGAGATATGCTTCTCCTGCTAGCGTGGAGTGATGCAACCTCTTCCTCTTCTTCAATCGTAGTACTCTACCCTTGTAAGCGGGTTGTGAGCCAGAGTAAGAGAGGACTAAATTCGCTCCTCCTTCAGCTAAATATTCCCAGTCTAGAGGGTTTATAGAGTCGAGGAGAGGTAGTGGAGACATCTTGGAGTGCTCTTTCGGCTGTTTGAGCTGTTCCGAAGCCGATCTGAGATGGAGAAGTGGTTGGTTCAAAGTGAAAAGTCGAGAGATCGTTTCTCTCCCTTCCTCCTCCTCCTTCAGAGTAACCTCGCTCTCATTTCGCTGTTGAGATAGCTCATAGCTGTTCAGTGGTTCTGATGACGCTTTGAAGTGGTCAGCGTTGAAACAGCAAACTTTCGCGCTCAA
>Ga0308160_10006153_pt1 | contig 12294 bp, 13 predicted proteins | sample PhyFR1_FD_201036 | JGI IMG/M metagenome (GOLD analysis project Ga0308160, IMG submission 201036) | Phyllosphere microbial communities from UC Gill Tract Community Farm, Albany, California, United States - DLSLF.R1 | ecosystem: Host-associated > Plants > Phyllosphere > Unclassified | place: USA... | reverse complement strand
GCCACAGAGCTGAATCAATTCCAGGTATGTCCTTGCTTATACTCAATACCGAAGCTGATGATGCAGCAAAAATGCTTCTCCGCTCCGCTACAAAGTCAAGAATTAGAAGGTATTCTGGAGCTTGTCAGGTCGTACGACCGCGCCGCTGTCATGCCTGTACCATCTTTCTCGACACCATCGACACCTCTACCTCGCGACCCCTCATCTGGCCAGCTGTATCAGTCATCCCCGCCCATGCTCTCGCCGGCGGGAGAGGGTATCACCGAAATTGGTTTCTTGTACCTTCACACCATCTTCATCCAGCAAGGCCGAATGGAGACGACGTGGACTGTGCTGCGGAAGTTTGGGTATGGAGAAGGGCTGGATCTGCGGGAAGATTTCTTGCTGCCGAGGTTTGCCTTTATCTTTACGGTATGGGATGTCGCTCATTCTCAGATTTGATGTACCTTACGACTGCTCTGTCGAGCTCAGTCCACTTGGCAATCAGTTTCTCACAGATATATTCGAGGCGTACGATAAAGTAAGTGACATAACAGCGCTATACGTGCACTAAGCTTATAATCAGGATCAAGATGGGGCATTGTCGCAATACGAGCTGGATGACTTGTTCTCGACTTCTCCTGGAAACCCATGGCTGGCTCAAGGGTTCCCAGATACGACAATAACGGACGATATGGGACGGGTGACACTGCAAGGATGGCTTGCACAATGGAGCATGACAACACTACTCGATCACAGAACAACCCTCAATTACCTTGCCTAGTACGTCAGATACCACGACCGATGTACAAGACTGATGTAATAGTCTTGGCTACTCCTCTTCTCCCGCTACAGATCTCCCAACACCTACCGCTCTGCATATCACGAGACCACGCAAACAGGATCGCCGTCAGAAGAAAGTCACGAGATCGGTGTTCTTGTGCTACGTCCTTGGTGCTACTGGATCGGGCAAGACTTCTCTACTGCGGTCGTTCGTCAACCGTAATAGAGGCGAGGAGTACGAACCCACGACCAAGGTGTTGAGTGTCGTCAATTCTGTCGAGATGGAGGGTGTGGAGAAGTACCTAGTGGTGGGTTCCGGTACCATATCATCAGAGGCACATACTGATAGACAGCTACAAGAGTTTGGCTCAAAGTATGAGTCCGAGACGTTACGCAATAGCAAGAAATTAGACATGGCCGATATTATCATTTATGTTCACGATTCCAGCGATACGAATTCCTTCTCCTACATCTCAAACCTACGCGTGAGCCCTTTCTCTCTTTCATTTGCCAGGAAATTGATCTGGCTAGCAACAATACTCTCTAGATCACATTCCAGCTGTGTTCGTCGCCACCAAATCAGATCTTGATCTAGCACAACAGCGTCATGAGGTCCAGCCAGATACGTATTGTCGACGACTAGCTTTACCGGCACCAATAGCAGTCTCGACCCGAGCGGAATCAGTCACGAACCTCTGGGTCGCCGTTACAAGGACAGCTCTGAACCCGTAAGTCCCACCGCTGGAGCATCATGCAGTAGCTGACAGGCAGTCATACGGGCACAATACGCGGTCCTTCGTCAACCTTATCTCCAGCTCAGCGAGTCCGGCTGATAGCGACCGCGACGATCGCCGCTACGACCGTCACCGCCATCATCGGGGTCTGGATGCGTTATCAGGGATACACATTCAAAGGAATCTGGTCCTGGTTTGGACGGACAAGTATATTTGGGGCTTCCAGGATTTGATTTACTTACCACTACTCTTATAATGATCACATGCAGGATGAGCCGCTGTCGCGATTCCACTTGCGGGACATCAGGGTTGTGTAGCGCTATGCAGTAGAGCGAATTAAAGGGTCCATCGGAGCTGACATCTTCATGCACAGGTCTTTGATTCCACCTGACGCAGTATCGATACTATAAAACCTCTTTAGCTGATTTGTAGGACTTGCCGCCATTGGAGGAAAGTCCTCCGTCTTCTGCTTCTGTGGTTCCAAACCCAGAGCCGCCCCTAATCTATCTCCGGACTCGTCGTTCGACGATCGCCCCGCCTGTTGGCTCACTCGAAGTTGGCTGCTGCTTTCGCTGTAGGATAAGAGTGATTCGAGGAGGTTGATGACCGGCTTCATGGCGGCCTTGATTCGGATCCTCTCTTGCCACCAAGGCTGCACTGTCAAGTCTACGGGGCGCATCGCGCCTTCTAACGCCTGATTGGTGAGGATACCTCGTCTGAAATCAGCGGTGTTCCCCAGTTGGTCAGCTTACACGTCTCTTCCTCTTCCTTTACAGCCTTTTGGTAGGATAGCCAGGCTGTCTCGATATCTTCACGCGAGAAGACAGTGCCTGTACGAGTACCTGATGGCAAGGAAGATTGGCTTGATTGTGGCATGCAGGGTGGAGAATGGGAGAAAGGATACGTAAATACATGTGTTGTGCATACAGTACGAGCGGAACTGGCGTACTCATCCCTGAGACCGCTGAAAGGGATAGCATCAAAGGACGACTGTCTGTACCTTTACAGAAGAGCTGCTAGTAAAGTGGGTCATGACACGGCTGTGCCTCGCAGTCGTGAAAAGGACTGGAATCACAGCGTGCGAGCAGAGGAAACTACACATCCAGGCTAGCTGCGTAGTTTCCCATGTTCCGACATCGGCTGATATTGCTGACTTCAGCCTCCAGATCCATTTGTCTGGTCCATCCAGCTTCTCCGAGTGCTGTTCCAAAAGCTGGCTTTAGGTGCGGTGTGGGACTGCGTAGACGCAATTGTCTGAACGGACGAAATTCCAGGTTTGCTTCTCTTGTTCAAGCGCAGTGATAGTCGTCTACGGTTCTCGTTGAAGCGGTCTCGCAGTTTCATGGAGTCGGTGGCCGTGGTGGCCTCCCGAACAGTAGCAGGAGCTGTGAAGAGAGGCGCCGGCTGATTTGTGGTCTTATCGATCGTGACCGGTTTCCGACTGGATCGAGGAGGTGAAGGCGGACGTTTTTCTAGGTCCTTCGCCTCATCAATGCTGGTGGCGGGAGCATGAGAGACCAAACTCTTGTGAGCGGCCAGAGTTTGTGAGCGCTTCGTGACCTTGAACTCATAACCATCCGGCAACCCATCTGTGGTGGTCTCGGTGGAGGTGGGAAATGCCAGCTTGGCTTTCATGAAATTCTCATGATGGGCATACAACTTTTTCTGTTTCAGTCGCCATGTCATCCATTCTTCGATTGCAGAATCGTTCTTGCCGCCATCTCGCTCCCACCAGCTGTTTGAGAGTCTGCAGCTGTCTAGACGTCTCTTGAGACAGATTGCTGTATATCGTGTCATATGCCCATTGCCTGGAATTGTCAGCAGTTGCAAAAAAGACAATCAGTAGGACTCACTTTTCGCTATTGGTAGAAACGCCGCCGCGATGACGGTGGCGAGCGAATTGTCGATCTTCTCCAGCTGCTCTGCATCCATATCTCTCAGGGGTATAGTCGTTGTCCTGTCTTCATGGACGCGGGTTCTCACTCTGGTGATTTCACTCATCATTCGAGTCCCTAATTCCCATAGATCCTCGGCTTCATGTGTGCGCGCTTCCTCAGCTAGCCTTGACATTCTGGTTGATCTGATGATTTAGACGATACCGGCGATAGGTTGGCGATCTTGGGTGGAAGGAGACAGAAGTAAAGCCCAGCAGTCTCTCTAAAGTCCCCTTTGCTGATCAAGGGAAGACACAGAGGTATCACAAAGGACGCATGGTCTCGACCGAGTACGTCTAGAGAGACTGTGCAAAATCTCCTTTCACGCGTTCTCCTTTGTCAAGACATGGAAAGCTTTAGGGCTGACTGTCTGCGACTCCCTCTTCGAGCCTTCACAGCGAAGGTCATCACGGGAGCTGGTGGTCCTCACTCTGCCAAGAATACAGTGAAAGATGGTGTCAGATAGCACAAGAAGCACGAGCAATTCTTCGAGTGCCAATCTGAAGCTTTTCCATGATATATCCACTTCTCACAGCCCTTTCTTTGGGCCTTATCGACGACACTGTACCGTGGAGCTGCGCCGCGTTCGATTATCATGTGAGCTGCACCTCGATGAGCAAAGGCCTGACACTGTAAGCAAAGGCGGTTCTGAGTGGCTGCTGGGAGTAGCTGGCCACCAGACTCCCCTATGGTCCATTGACAGTGCCCAGTCTACTCAAAATTGCATGAACGCTATATACACGATACGACAGTTGGCTCTGCGTCCCTCCCCTCACTCCCAGCCACGCTCCTCTATCCAGACCCGCGCGGCCCGACGGTCCCTCTCCACGACAACAGAGATGTCTGTTGCATCATTTGTAGCTTGTCGTCCCATCTGAAGCCCGTGTAAACATATCAGACTCTGATCTCGAGTTTTTGTCCTCCGCAGCTAGAGAACACGATGGGACCTTCACGACGGTCCATTGATGCGGTTCAGTGGGCCCGGATGACGTCTTTGGGGCGTCAGACAGGGGCGGCAAGCTTACCGTAGCGGATTTGTAATCTTTGCAACTAGGAGTCTTCTTGTCCTCCCATTTTCGCCACATTGCTTTGCTTTTGTGAGCTGACATGCACCTGATGATCCTATCGTCGTTGGCTCCGCCTCGGAACCATTCGATGTCCTTGCCTGTCAAATCGTATTCCGAAGGATCGTCATACCACGACAGGCATATGACCTGGTTTCGAACAACGTCATGATTGCAGGCTGATCGGTGTCAGCATTGATCGACTGAAAATGCGAGCGACTCACTGAGTACTATATCAGGCCACAATGATGCGATCACCTTCTTAATTTCTCTCCATAGTCAAGGGGCTTGTTGGTCCGGACGACAGAGCTGCTTGAACCCGAATCGGCGTCTGGCTGTTCGGACTGATCGGGATTGCTATTGGCCGACATGGTTGGAGCTCGAGGTGAACGTAGTCAGTGATGTTGTGTTGTGTTTGAAGGGGAGATACAATGGGAAGAGGGCGAAGGTGGAAAAGAAGGGTTTATATGTTGTTTTTGCGGTGTTGAAAGTCGCCACCTAACATCAATGGATGCCTTACGGTCTTCTGAGAAAGGATCTTTGGTGCTTGGGGAGTCTTTCTAGACCTCTTCCACAGATACTAAACAGTCCTATCGCACCATGAAGCTTACTGATGCTCGTCGATAAGGCGTCTCGTCGACATAGCTTGACTTCATTCCCAGAGAGCTACAAGCCTGACCTCAATACTCTCCCTCGCCCTACCGCCCCCATCGTCCCAGCTCAAATCGTCCTGTTCCCCAACATCAACAGCCACATGAGCACTAAAAGGAACTTCACTCCATTTCCCTTGTCTCTCCTTTTCATACGGATTTTCCGAATCGTAACATTTCAAGAAAATCACCTCATCAGGCATTTGATGCCGGATATAAGCCCATTCTTGTGATGGGTGGTGGTGGAGATCGTGGCCCGTTCCGAAGAGGTGGCCGTGGATTGATATTGATTCGGGTCGGAGGGAGGTGAATTGTAAGACTGCTAGTGGGGCGTTCGTCACTGGTCCTGCTCGGTCAGTCGGTGTCCATGTCATAGTAGTTGCACAAACATACCGTTGAGCGGGCGCCAAATGTTGATAATCTGACAGCGCTTGAACGTGTCCGCAGGTACCTGTGCAGCTCGAGAACAAAGTTCTTTGCCCCACGTCTGACATCGTTCAGCCTATGGCTCCGCTGTCTAGTGGGAGGGCTTACCGAATCCTGATCGACGTGAGCAATTCCTGCAATTGGCTGTAGTCGACTGGAGGGTACAAATCCCTTTTCTGGCGCTTGTTGTCTTTCGACATGCTTCAGTCTGACTTTATCTGGCTCGTTGCGTCGGCAAACCGAGTTCCAAGCGATGACTTTTGAGCATCCAAGCTCTTTCTTCAGTACCCTGAAAGATCAGCACGAGCCTCGTCATACCCCGGAAACTCGGACTTACTCGCAACACTGCTCGAGATACTTTGCAGTTCCCTCTTCACTCGGTATCGAGTCCAGTAAATCGCTCTGATGCTTCATCACAGCATATCCCTTACTCCCCAAACTCTCTTGTACTGTTTCAGCAGGCGTCTCTAATATCGGCCTGAGGTCGGTGATGGGCACTCTGATCTTCTCGTTCGGACGCTGGATGGCTGGGTCGTAAGTGTGATATAGTGAGTCATCGTGGTCGAGGCGGTCTGGAGGGAGGGTGAAACCTATAATGGCGGAGAGTGAGCCTGGGGCTGCGATAGAGGGCATGGCGATGCTTCTATCCTTCTGCTTGATGTGTCGATGGTGTGCGAAGGCTTCGATGTGCCTTTCGTATCCTTGCCGGTTTGCACAGGTCGGTCAAATATCTCCCAGGATTTGATACCAGTGGGCCAAAGAATGTGTCGGTATCGAAACGGCTTATCGCAATCTCAGTCCGACTCGACCGTATCCAGGTTCCCGATCACCTCGTATCTTCTCACACCACTATCTATCCTTCTTCCGCCATTTAACCGGGCTCCATTCAGCGAATAAGAGGTAACGACAGAGAGAAGTACAAGAGATGCCCACCAAGATGACCCACATGGTCAGGTCCGGCTTCGGCGGCTTATCTGAATTTCCCTTGGCGCTAAATTCACTAAAACTTGCCTTATCTCTTCCCACTCTCTCCATGTCTTGTCATGAGGCGCTATAGTCCATCCTGGGGCGTCGTGGTGACCCTGAGCTTATCATTCTGACTCAAAGATGGAATGAACCCGGATGAAAAGCTGGCGAAGTATATGAGCGAGGGAAAGATTACAGTAGGGATGGTACTCATAGGACGATTCGATTATCCGGCTCACCCTCACGCTCAAACTCACTTGTGATCGTACCGGTGCTATCGTCAAGACATATCCAGGATGGGACTGCGACTTCGGATGCCCAGCTTTAAGCTGAAGGTAGAAGGCGCAGAAGGACGAGAAGCACATTTGGAGAATGATGATTTACTGCCCACGACCAAGGAGAACAGGTAAGTCCTCTTTGAGGCGGGAGTCATCAAGCTGGAAATGCGGGCTGATGATGAAGAACATGGGGCTTCTGGACGTTCACCATTTTCTGGTTTAGTGCTGTTGGAACACCAACCAAATGGCTTGGAGCCAACACTTTCTTGACCGTAAGTCATCTCAGTCTCTTGCTCGGGAGTCATGCTGACAACCCAGTTCGGTATCTGTAAGTCTACTCTCTTTAGCCTAACGAACGCAATCCTAACCTTGAAGCACTTTGGGATGGTCTTCTTTGCAACTTCTTCGGTTTTGTCATTGTCGGTTGTCTTATGGCTCTCAACGGTCGAGCTGGTTCGGTCTATCACGTGAGTCCCTCTTCTTCGCCTATATGATGGCTTTCGCTGACAATCAGATCTCCTTTCCAGTATTCTCTCGAAGTTCATTCGGAGTGTACGGCGCCCTCTGGCCAGTCTTTAATCGCGCCTTATCCGCATGCGTCTGGAACGGTGTCGACTCGGTCACAGGCGGTCAATGTATCTACGTCATGCTTCACTCGATCTTCCCCTCTATCGCCAATATCCCCAACAAGATGCCAGCATCGTCCGGACTCACTTCGGCCCAGATGATCTGTTTCTTCATCTATTGGTTAATCTGTATTCCGCCATTAACACTCTCAATCCGACAATGGCCTATTTTAATCAAGATCAAATTGGTCGCTTATTTCTTGTCTTGTATCGGTATGCTCGCTTTGGCATTGACTGCTTCCGATGGTGTTGGGGATACTTTGACCAAGAAAGGGTCGGCTACTGGAAGTGAGCGAGTTTGGTTGATTGTTCGGTTTACATTGTTGGCAACGGCAAGTTGTGCTACTTTCGCCAGTAACGCTGCGGACTGGCAAAGGAACTCTTCAAAGCCCAAAGATCCAATCCTCGGTCAGATCTTTGGTTTCCCCATGTCCAACGTAAGTCATCTGAACCTGCTTGGGATTTAGCTAATTCGGCAGTTCATCACCACCTTGATCGGTATGATCGTCGCCGTCACCTCTCCCCGAGTTACTGGCGGTACCCTAGTCTGGAACCCATTGACCTACATGGACATCATCCTCACCCAAAACTACGATGCCAAAACCCGAGCTGGAAGTTTCTTTGTCGCTCTCGGATTCACCTATTCCACCATTTTCTCTTCGGTATTCCAGAATGTCTACGCTGCTGGTAACGATATCTCCACCCTGGCGCCAAAGTATATCACCCTCAAGCGAGGCTTCGCCGTTTGTATGATCATGACCGTTGCGTGAGTGCCTTCATCTCCCGGTCTGAAGTCGTCCTGACAGGATCAAGCATCAATCCCTGGTTCCTACTCGGATCTGCTGGCGTCTTCATCAGCTTCATCGGATCTTACCAGGTACGTACTCGCCCGTCTTTCATTGAGTCTTCCGCTGACAAACCAGATCTTCCTATTCAGTATCACCGGTATTCTCCTCTGCGACTACTACATTGTCCAAAAGGGCAAGATCGACCTCAAATCGCTCTACACAGCCGAGCGAGATGGAAACTATTGGTATACCTACGGTGTCAATTGGCGAGCCATGGTCGCCTATGTTGTCGGTGCAGCTATCAATTTTGTTGGCTGTGGGTGACTTCCTGATTCCCTTGATTCCTATACTGACAGCAGTCCTCGACAACATGGGTTTAGACGGTGTCAAACTTTCAGTCCGACGTTCATTCTACTTCGCATGGATTACTAGTTTATTCGGTGCCGCCTTGACGTATTACCTCCTGGCTCGGTTCTTCCCTCAAAACAGCTACAAAATGAACAAAGGCCTCAGATGGGGAGAATGGACCCAAGACAAAGTCGAAGCTTGGGGAGCTGCTAGACGGAGGGGTGATCGTGATGGTGCAGAGATGTTTGACGAGACTTTGGAGAAGGAGTCCGAGGTTGTCATGGGCGATGTGGATGAAAAGGATGTTGAACTGGACGGGGAGGGTGACGAGAAGAGTAAGAGGGACAGAGCGGGTGTAGCGGTCTTGGAGGCATGATATGGGCCAGGTTTAGGGATCATAGACTAGATATCAGATGGTTAGATAATTAGCTAGTTCAGGTTTTGTCGCATTGCTATTGCTTTAATCTGTTATGACCTTCGGAGGTCTGAACGACACAAAGCGTCACCTGAGACGTAGTCGTCGCCAAGTCGAACCTAGAGTAGGTATGCTTCTGACACCATTTGATAGCTTCATGTTCTGCTACTGAGCCCAAGTGAGCTGATCGATTGGATACAAGACATGAGACTATCGATACATGTTATCTCACAAATAATACCTAAGCTACAGGGAAAACTATCAGAACCTCTATGATGGAGGAAGGATACAATGCGTTGGATTCATGGTGTAGTTGGGCATGATGCTAAAATCGTCCCTCTTCGACCGATATCAGTGTCGAAGGGGTTTCGTGGTCGTGCGACTATCGTATGACGATAAGTCGGCTTATGCATTAAGTTGTCGAGCTAGAGCTTTCTTGGCTGCCATTCTTTGCACTGTCCGTCAGTGGTACATCGGTAAGCCATGGGTAGGAAGACTTACTACCACTCTGCTTTGCTCCGAATTGGGGGAATGCTCCTGCTTTCTCGGTCGCCTTCTGCGATATCCCTTCGGCGTCTTTCATCAGATTACGCTGTTTGTCAACTCAAGTCTAGGCCATTGTCAATAGACTTACAGTGTACTGATACATTGCCGTCTTGTAGCTCGTAGCAGCATCACTCCCAGACGACAGCCTCCTTTTCGCCTCCATGTCTGAATCTGAATCCGTACGATCGATGGACGATGATGCATCGGATGACGGGACCGACGTCGTGGACTGAACGGTCTTGATCGGGGATGGTTCGACTGAGGAGGCGGGGCCAGAAGCGAGGTTGACATTGGTAGAGATGGCTGGTTGGGCGATATGTGTTACTTCCAAATCGTCCGCCAAACTAGAGGTCGCGGCGGCAAGATCGACTCCTGCCGGCGGTAGAGACGTTTGGTCCATTGCGCGAGGTGAAGTTGCGATAGTAGCCGAGCCTTTGGGCTTTGAGCCATTCTTCTCTCTCGTTTGATCCATGACTGTTTTAACGATTGATCGACGTGGGATGCAAGCTTGAGTAGAAGAAGATGGACCGGGTGGAACGTATGGCATATTGGATCAGGTTCTTTGTTGAAGAATATATAAGAAGTAGTGGGAATGTCTCGGGAAGACGGGTAATTTGAGTTATACACTAAAGGTCGTGTGAGAGTTCTATCCGATTCTCGACAGATTAAAGTTGGCTGACGATTGACGATGACGTGCGAATGTGTTGGTAGACAGCGCTTTGACGTGGTTGAGGTCCTTTTGGGTAAATAGCAAGGGGCTAAGAGTAGCGCGAATACTAGCTGCTTGGCTGTGTGTAGAGGTGTGTGTGTGTGTGCGTGTATTGAAGGAGTCCTTTGAAGAAGTCAATCATGATAAACGGACAGAGACTTGCTGACATGACGCCCCACAAAATCCAGAACAAGAAAGTTTAAGGGAAAAGAAATAGGATCTCTGCGGCTTACCTCTCACAGCAGGGTTTCGAGGGGGACCGGCCTCATGAGTGGTAAGGGGCATGCCGCTTTTCCCTGAAGTGTGCCCCTCGATTCTTTTCTCATGACGTCAAGTCATTACGTATAGCCGCTAAGCGCCCTCCGTTTGGCCGAGATTCAAGCGGGACTGGAACGGTCAAAGCATGCATCAAGCACATCAGTCACCGTCTACAGCCATACCAGCGACCGAGTGTCCATCCACGGTTACGGTGTATGCACAGAGTAATTACCATCATACCTACCTAAGCGGCGGACCTGTGTGGCCGAGACCTTCCACCTCGTCCACAGCCTTTGGCTGGTCGTTCGGTGATGCTGGTCGAAGCAGAAGCGGGAGCGGATTCGTTTGTACTTGCCCCGCCTGATATGTCTGTGATAGGAGAGACAGCAGGCGCTTCCATCGTGGCGGACCCGGAGCCCGACTGGCCGATCAAAGCACCTCCAATACCGGGTACAGAGGAAGAGGATGCTCCGGCTCCGATAGCGGTTGCTTGACCACTTGCAGATGCTTGGGCAGAGGTGACGGATGCGGCAGTAGTGACAGATCCAGCGGCGGTGACGGATGTAGCAGCGTTACCGGATTGGTAAGCCGAAGTTGCAGCAGACGTAGCTGCTGCTGCCTGGGATGTTCGGGACGAAACGATGCCTGTTTGAGAAAGAGCGTCCGCAGGAAGATCGTATGGGGCGTCTCCTTTTACGGGCGCCAACCTAATTCATCAGCGGTAGCAAGAGGTTGGGAAGTCGAACGCATACCTGGCAGCGGGAGCTTTGATGGCAGCCGCAGATTCGTCTGATGGTGTACCAGTACTAAACTTGGCAGCTTCCTGGTATCCATTGGTAGAGGGGTTGTTTCCGGGGAATTTGGCGATGGGACTGGTATCTCCAATATCCTTTCACGTCAGCTGTCAATGCCGTAGATAGAGGTACGACTCACCTCGACGACCTTGACACCCTTGTACTCGCAAGCTGTCTTTTTGACATGACCTCGGAAAGGTGGACAGTCTTCAAGTTCAAATTGGACTGAACACTCTCGACCATAACTAAAGACATCGGTGAAGAAGCCTTCCTCCCATCCGTTGGTGAAATCGGCTAAAGGGTCAGGGTACTACTCCTTTGTTTTGTGCTTGGCCCGAGCCGGAAATAAAGGACGTACCGTGGAAGGAGTACCCTACGTCGTCTCCATTCGACCAGACCCCTGAAAAGTTAGTATGATCTGCATACCCAGTCAAGAGATTCGAGCTTACGTTTTTTGGGTGCATATGGCAAAGTGTCCTGTTTGGTCAGCATGTACTTGCCGAATGAAAGGGGAACGTACTTTGAAGATGAACTCGTAAAATACTGCGGAGTCAGTTTGAATACTCAATTCGGCCGGCCAACTTACGACCCATGATACGCTTAGGATGAGTGTCGGGACATTGGGAACCGTCATCGTATCGCCCTGATCCGTAGGATACATGCTTGGAACCCTCGAGCCAGTTGTTGACTCCATCCCTATAGGTCAGTAAGTTATTTTGGTTTCCCGTCAAAGGCGTACCAGCAGTGCGGGAAATAGGCTTGGGCTCGGACACCAGCAGGGCAGTACTCAGTGGGGAACTCTAGATGATTAGGACGGTGGTCGAATGTGAGAGATGGTGTATCGTACCGTGAGATTCTTCGAGGTTTCCGCCAAGACAGACGTATCGGATAGCATCTTGAGCAGGATCAGAGATATCGAGGGTCCTCCTGGTAGGATCTCCGGCTAGCATACGGAACCCGGGTGGGAACTCGTATACTGGCTCAGCGTCTCTCGGC
>Ga0308160_10006152_pt1 | contig 12294 bp, 9 predicted proteins | sample PhyFR1_FD_201036 | JGI IMG/M metagenome (GOLD analysis project Ga0308160, IMG submission 201036) | Phyllosphere microbial communities from UC Gill Tract Community Farm, Albany, California, United States - DLSLF.R1 | ecosystem: Host-associated > Plants > Phyllosphere > Unclassified | place: USA... | reverse complement strand
CCAGCTGCAAATTGGCCTCGACCGTGTCGGCCCCGGCTTCCTGCAGGCGGTAGGCGCGGATCTTGTTCACCAGGCCGATGCCGCGGCCTTCCTGGCGCAGGTAGAGCAGGGCGCCGCGGCCCTCGGCCGCGATGCGCTTGAGCGCGCCTTCGAGCTGGGCGCCGCAGTCGCAGCGTTGCGAGAACAGCACGTCGCCGGTCAGGCATTCCGAGTGCACGCGCGCCAGCACCGGTTCGCCGTTGCCGATGTCGCCGAGCGCCATCACCAGATGCTCCTTGCCCGTGCTGTGCTCGACAAAGGCGTGCAGCGTGAACTGGGCCCAGGGCGTTGGCAAGGCGCAGGACGTGACGTAGTCGAGCAGCGGTTCGGTGGTGGCTGGAGTGGCAGGCTGTGCTTGATTGGACATTGCTGGGTCTTGGTGCGAATGGCTGTAGCCGGTAAGTATAAGAGATTTCCCGGCTTCCCGTGCGGCAGACGGCCCCGGCGCGGCCTGGCCGCTGTCGCCGGCCGCATCGGCGCCGTGTTACGCTTGCGGGACACTCGACATTGGGGCCTTATGGACCGCGCAAGGAACGACCTCCCGTCAGTGCGCCCGCCCCGCAGCCGGCGCCGCTCGCTCGGCACCTGGCTGGCCCTGGCCTTTTCGCTGCTGTCCATCGTGCTCACCCTGCTGCTGGTGGAAGTGGTCGACATCGCCGCCACCGGCCAGGTGGAAACCGGCATCGGCCACGGCCTGCGCGAACTGGCGCTGCAAACCGCCGATCAACTCGACCGCGGCATGTTCGAGCGCTACCGCGAAGTGCGCCTGCTGGCCCAGCGCCGCGACCTGGCGCCCGGGAATGCCTCGCTGCCCGAGCGCCGCGCCGTGCTCGACGCCATCCAGAATACCTACGGCTTCTACGACTGGATCGGCATGGCCGGCAGCGACGGCCGCGTGCAGGTGGCGGGGCGCGGCCTCCTGGAAGGGGCGGACATGTCGCAGCGGCCCTGGTTTCGCAATGCCCTGCGCGGCGTGAACGTGGGCGACGTCCACGAAGCCGTGCTGCTGGCGCGCGTGCTGCCGGCGCAGGACGGCGAGCCGCGCCGCTTCGTCGATGTCGCTTTCCCTTGCCTCGACCGCGAGGGCAAGACCATCGGCGTGCTCGGCGCCCATTTGTCCTGGCAGTGGGCGCGCGCCATCGAGCGTTCGGTGATGGCGCCGCTGGCCGCGCGCGGCGGCCGGGTCGAGGCCCTGATCGTCAGCAGCGCCGGCGCCGTCCTGCTGGGACCCGGGGACGTGCAGGGCCAGACCCTCGACCTGCCGAGCTTCCATGCCGCGCAAAAACAGGACGCCGGCTTCCTGGTCGAGCGCTGGCCGGACGGCCACTCCTACCTGGTCGGCTATGCGCGCAGCACCGGTTTCGAGAGCTATCCGGGACTGGGCTGGACCGTGCTGGTGCGCCAGGCCGTGGACGACGCCTATGCCCCGGCGCTGCGCCTGCGCGAGCGCGCGTTGTGGAGCGGCATCGCGCTGGCGGTGCTGGTCTCGGTGGTCGGCGTGCTGGCGGCGCGCTACATCACGCGGCCGCTGGGCCAGCTGGTGCGCGAGGCCGGCCGCATCCGCAGCGGCGACAGCGTCCGGCTCGACAGCGCGAGCAGCACCTACGTCGAGGTGGAACGCCTGTCGGAGACGCTGAACGCCTTGGTGGGCGACCTGGTGCGCGGGCGCGCCGAGCTGCAGGGCCTGAACGCGAGCCTGGAAGCGCGGGTCGAGGCGCGCACGGCCGAACTGGAACGCGCGCTGGCGGCGGTCCAGGCCAGCGAACAGCGCGTCGGCGCCATTGTCGAGGCGGCCCAGGACGCCTTCCTGGGCGTCGACCTGCGCGGCCTGGTCACCGACTGGAACAGTGCGACCGAGCGCATGTTCGGCTGGAAGCGCAGCGAGGTGCTGGGCTGGCCGATGGCCGAGATCATCGTGCCCCAGCGTTTCCGCGCCAGCACCGTGCGCGCCATCGACCAGTTCCGCGCCACCGGCCACAGCGTGCTGCTGGAGCGGCGCGTCGAGCGCCTCATGATCAACCGCCAGGGCGAGGAGTTCCCGATCGAGATGACGGCGGCACTGGCCGGCGGCAGCGACGGCGTCTTCTTCGCCGTCTTCCTGCACGATATTTCGGGCCGCAAGAAGGTCGAGCGCATGAAGAGCGAATTCGTCTCCACCGTGTCGCACGAGCTGCGCACGCCGCTGACCTCGATCCGCGCCTCGCTGTCGATGCTGGCCGAAGGCATGGCCGGCGAACTGCCGCCCGACGTGGCGCAGCTGGTGCACCTGGCCAACGACAGCAGCGAGCGCCTGGTGCGGCTGGTGAACGACGTGCTCGACTTGCAGAAGATCGAGGCCGGCGGCATGCAGTTCGAACGGCGCGCGCAACTGCTGCTGCCGGTGGCCGAACACGCGCTCGACTCGATGCAGGGCTATGCCGGGCAGCATGGCGTGCAACTGCACCTGGAATGCAGCGAACCGGCGCGCGACCTCGCCGCCGCCATCGACCGCGACCGGCTGGTGCAGGTGCTGACCAATCTGCTGTCGAATGCCGTCAAGTTCTCGCCGCGGGGCGGGACGGTGACGCTGGTGCTGGTGCTGGTGCTGGCCCGGCACGGACAATGCGCGCGCCTGGCAGTGCGCGACCAAGGGGCGGGGATTTCGCCGGCCTTCCAGGCGCGCGTGTTCCAGCGCTTTGCGCAGGCAGATGGGGCGGATACGAGGCAGAAGGGCGGAACCGGGCTGGGCTTAAGTATTACCAAGAGCCTGGTGGAAGAGCATGGGGGGCGGATCGGTTTCGAGACGGCGGCGGGGAAGGGGACGACGTTCATGGTGGATTTGCCGCTCGCCGGGAATTGAACGTTCCGATAAATAACTTAGCTGGTCAGTGCCAAACAGCGTGCTTTGCCAGTTTCAAGGAATATGGTACTCATCTATACGCAAGTTCTTCACGTAATTCGGGACTATGAATCAGCAGAGTCATGCATTTGCTTTTTTTGATATAAGTTGATTTGATCGAGATGAAAGCAGCACGTTAACTGTTAGTCTCAAATTTTCAATATGGCAAGTGGAGAAAAACGTGGCACTCCCAATTGTCCGCTTAGGCGATTCGACCTCACACGGCGGCAAAGTCATCTCGGCTTCAACCACGCACCTCATCAGCAACATTGGCATCGCTCGGGTGGGAGATAAAATAACCTGTCCAATCAGCGGTCATGGCGTCAATAGTATCGTGGAAGGGGCACCAACGTATCTAATCGATGGGCGTATGGTGGCGTTACATGGCCACCGATGTGCATGCGGATGTTCGCTTATCTCTAGTTTGGCTACGGCAAGTTATGGATAGAAGTTGGCTGCACTCTAAGTGGTTAGCGCATCAAGCTGTCGAAAAATTGATTCTTTCGTTCGGAGGTCTTCACCATGCAAACCTCTGTAGATATTCAGATACTTGGCTCTGCCAACTGACTCTTCATTTACTCCATAACATTCTAGAAGTTTGTCGACTGCGTGGATTCGTGCGAGTTGTTCGGTTTCGGTATGAATCATACCTTGTAAACCACTTTTGAGTTCATCTGTCAAATTGTCGGCGGGCACATAGTATGCTGCTTTTTCTCGTAATGCTTTGTGAGGACTAGACATGAAGCGAACAAAGATAGATAACAGGTTTTCATCTTTTTGTGTCCTGTAGAGGTTCCAAGCTGCTGCAATCAATCCTTCTCCATCTAAGACATCATTGGATAGCAAGTCATTGATTACAGCGATAGCACGATCACTATTTGCTTGAAAGAGGCCATGCACACTTTCTTCACTACCACCAGTTTTGACTCGTTTTAGTAGAAAGTCAAACGCCATAGTTCTTTCTAGCGGAGTCATTTCAGTGAAATAGTCTTCGCTTAGCCCGTCCAGACGTTCTTTGTTATACATTGAAAAAAATCTAAGAATTTCTGATAGGCGTTCATGATCTTTGGTCAAATTTTAATAGCTGTTCAGTATATTTGGAGAGAGCTTATAAGTTGCTGACTCAGCGTCTACCACATGGACGGTGATGTTGTCGATTTGGCCCATCTTCTGGAAGTAAAGTAATGTTGGTTTTTCCTGACTATTAATCACCGCACATTCAAGGAGATCGTCGACTCATCCCATGATCGCTGCCTTTCGGCCTTTTTCTTTGTACGCGTCAAGCTGATCACTAACTCTTCGCCGTGACAGTTATGAGCTTGCTAAGTGATATATTTTATTTTCTTGGTGTAGACTGCATAAAGTTTCGAATTGCTAATGTTTTTGCATAACCAGTAGTAAAAGTCGATATCCTCCCTGCTTTTGTTGTACGGGTATAAGCCTATCCCGAATTTCTTCTCGTAAGATATCCCAAAAATAGGGCGCCCCTCGTGTGAAATCAAGAAGTGTGATAAATTTTCCTCGTTCTTGATACTAATTTTTGTCTTTCCTATTTCAGGACGATACTGATTCCCGTTTAGGAATAGCAGAGGGCCATCAGGAGCTGCGAGCAGGGCAACAAGATCTACATGTGGCTCATGATTTTCGATTTCGAACATTCCAAAGCTGATTTGATCTTCATTGATATTTTCGCTCAGTATGAGTTGTCCACTGCCCGTAGACAAATTCAATTTCAATAAATTTACGTCGTTGTCAAATTGGCTAATTACTGCAAATTTACTCTGCATCTCAATCTCCTGGTTTCTTCAGTGCTTCATCCAAATACGCAGGGTCTTTTTGATTTGGCCAGTCTTCAATTTTGCCAGTAAGCCGTTTATAAATAGTTCGGTTGCTGGCGGGCTTCTAATAATTTCATTGCTCGCTGTTTGTCTTTTGGGTCATCGGATCTTAACATCAAATAAATGGAGTCGTACACGGGATCTTTCAGCTTGAATTTCATGCCATGAACCGCCATGAGCTTCGTTATTGCGGACGTTCGTGGAATGGTTTCAGTTTCAGTAAATACCATCTTTTTCAAAGCTTCAATCGCTTCAAAAGTAATTTTGGATGCTGGTACTGATCGAGCAAATTGCGCGCGGATATCTGGGAATTCGCTATTTGAAAACTCGGCCATGGCATTTATATGTATTTCTTCTGGTTCAATGCTGGTGATGTAGTCGAGCATCAGCAGCCGACTGCTTTCCAATTGTTCGCGATCGCTTTCGTATGGCGATGTTTCCATTGGAATGGCAAGGGCTGCCTTAAACACTGGAATGGCTCGTTTTGGATCCAAAGTATACAAGCCTTTAATGTGTTCATATGACGATGGAACTCCATTTTTTAAGAAATTCCAAGCCTCTTCTCTTTCGTTCTGATTGAGATCGGCAAAGTAACTTCCGTCTAATCCATTTAGCCTTTCAGTTCCATATGTTTCAAAGAAATGATAGAAGCGCTCTAGTTTGAGATTTGAAGTTGAGTTCATTACGGTGCCGCTCCGTCAATTAGCATAAGAGCTTCAATTTCGTCGTCGGACAAGGGTGTAAGCTTGCCGGGTCCATCAAGAGAATACATATTTAACTTACTTACTTCGCCTGTTTTTAGCCTGTCCAGTATGATAGATTTTTCTGCGTTATGCCAAACGGTGTACGTATCTCGAAGCTTACTTGCTAATTGTACAGTGTTCACCTCTCCTGTAACCCCTTCAGCATACTTTTTGGACACTCCTACCCACAAGTCTCTAGCATATGGCCCGGGTTTGCCAGTATATTTTGCCCACGCCATTCCTTTGTTCACTTCGTCCCATCCATCAAGAATCCGCCCGCCAGAAGTTGTTTCTAAAGTTACACCGCCTATGCTTTCCGCAAATTTTCTGGCTGCATCTATATCACCTGACCAGAATACTGCGCCATCTTTCGGGGACGAAACGTCAAGCCTCTTTATGACCTCGTCCCAGTTATCTGCTGGCGTTTTTGGAACATATTTTCGCAGTATGTCCCATGCCTCATTCTTCTTTGCCAAAGCAAGTGCAGCGTCGCCTTTTTTTTGGGCTTCAAGTACTTCATTAGAAATTTGAGCGATTCGTGCGCGATCTGCCGCCACAAGGGTATCGGCCGCTGTTAACTTCTTTGTATTCACCCCGCTGTCAGGCGGAATAACAGGATCTGGTTTATCTTTTAACGGCGGCTTCGGTAACGTTTTTACTTTTGGAGCCGTTTTTGACACCGCTTTTGTTTTTGCGATGGGACTAACGGTAGATGCTTTTGTGTCGACCTTTGAAATGATCTTCCCTGGAGTATCCCTTACTCGCTGCTTCGCCGGTAAGGCTGCTGCTGTCTTGTCTGCCTTGACGCCAGCAGCAATAGTATGTGCCTCCTTCGGTGTAGTTTCTGCTACTAATTTTGCCAGTCGGGCATCGAGTTCTGCTAACGCCTTTGGCATGTGTTGCAGTGCATCCTGCTGCAGTTTATAGAACTTACGTTCCCATTCCGTCAGCTGGTTGATTGTAGCCTTGACCCTATCGATGTTCCGGAGGTATTCCAAGTGCGAACGTAGGGATCTTACGATTTCCAGGAGCGAGCCTATGATTTTATTCATGGCTTGTATGAGCGCCTTTTCGTATCGCGTGAATCTAATGGCGCGCAAAAATTTCAGGATATCGCCTGAGATGAACTTCTGTAAGAATTGGACTATCTCGACAAGCCTACTGGCTTCCTTGATCAGCATGAGCATCACCCCACGCAATGCTGCACCCAGTTCGGAGCCTGCAATGCCACCAACAACTGCACCTGCTCCGGCTACGACGGCGCCGCTCGCAGCCATGGCGATAGGCAGTGCAATAACGATCAGGCAGGCGCTTAACAACACCCATTCCATGAGTTCATCGCGCTTTTCGGGATGATTGGCGAGTCGCAGGACGACAGCGACCGCATCACGCGCACTTGTGACGATGACGACACCTGGTAAGAAGCTGATCAACATGTCGGCGACAATCGCGGAAATCGGTCGATTGTCGGCAAACTCGCCCAGCAGGACTGATTGAAGCCAGTTCATGCCTCCGACGACGTTGTCCCACGCGTCTGCAAGTATGCTGTTCTCGTCAGGCTGCGAAGGTTTCCGGCTCATGCGTCGCCTCTTTTTGGAGCAGTGCCAGGAGTCCAATTCAGCAGTTCATGGACATCGTCGTCGAGTTCTGTGGAAACGGTGGAGCTTGCCTGCAGCGGTTTGTAGTCATATTCGATCTTCGCCGCGCCGCCCGCTGGTACGTCGCTGATACGGGCAACACCAAGGGCATCAAGGGTCCCTTTGCGTATGCTGCCGTCGCTCAGGATCGCCTTGTATGCAGCCCCTGCCAGAGGCGCGCCCCAGTTCGTCAGGTGACGAAATTCCAGATCGGTCTTTTCGAGTTCGGCTTTGGGAAGATGTGGCATCACGTAAGGATCTTTTGCCGGTCCGGGCATGAGGTGCATCGATGCCTGCGCCGTCCACTTCCCTGGCGTGGATTCGGTGATCCCAGCGCCGTTGATCTTTATTGAGGAGCCGCCCGCCGAGATCACCACTTCTTCCTTGGCGTGGATTTCGATACGGGATGTGGTGGAGAGAAGGCGCACGACCTTTTCTGCAATGATGTCGAGATCGTTGCCTTGCGCCTGGATATCGACCTTGCCTTTTGCCGTAAACAGTTTGAGACCTGCGTTTCCGGCAAACAGACTGATCTTCTCGGCGACGCTGGCAATCAGGCTCCGACCAACCGCGATATTCGTGTCTTTGCCAGACGACAGCGTGACCTCGGCCGCGGCATGTACGTGCGCGCATTCGGCACTGGCGAGACCGATTCCGGATGGTGAACCGAGCAGCAGTACCGGCTCTTTGAACCGGTTTGCACCTTGTTCGCCTGCGCCTTCATATCGGTCTGCTGTCGCGCCGATGAAGTGGTTCAGGGCCTCTTGCCCATCAAGTGGTTCCGCTCCAGCTTTTGCCGCTGTGTCGGACAGTATCTTGGTCAGCGATGCGCCTGCCTTCAATTGGGTGGTGGCTTCTGTCGCATCCAGCTGAGTACCCTGTGCACCAGGACGGCCAAACGTGCTGAGATACAGCCCCTTGTTGGTGACGATTGCACCGAAGGCGTCGGTACTCAGCGCAAAGCCTGATCCATAAAAGCGACCTCGGTCATTCCCACTTTGCGTGACCAGATAGCCCAGGTTGAGCTGTGCATGCGTATTGGTGCTATACAAATGCACCCTGTTCTGGCTGGTCGTGTCGTCGAGGACGAGCTGGTTAAACCCGCCGCCTTTGTACTCCTTGGATTTGAAGCCTGAAAGCTTGCCATCGGAATGCCATTGAGGAGCCTGGGCTTCGTTGTAGAGCCGACCCGTAATCACTGGCCGGTCGGCATTTCCACCCAGGAAGGTGACGATGACTTCTTGATCGATACGTGGCACATTCACAGCTCCCCATCCCTGGCCTGCATTCGGATAGCTGACACGTAACCAGCATGAGGCCCGAGCGTCGCCAGGATTTTGCCGGTCCCAGCGGAACTGGACTTTGACACGGTTGAGGTGATCGGTATGGATTTCCTCGCCTGCAGGACCGACAACAATCGCGGTCTGCGGATGCAGTTCCGGCTTAGGGTGTTCAGCGGGGCTGCGAAAAGGGACCTTGCGTCGTTGAACTTCGAAGTGGTTGAAACAATATCCTGTATTGATACTGTCAGGCGACCCAGCACCGCCGGATGCTCTACCGGAGCGGTTGCGAGCGATCGCAGCTTTGAATGCGTCCAGCTGCGACGCCAGGCTGCCAGGGAAATCCCTGCCATTGTTCGACAATGGCAAGTTGTTCTCGATGCCCCATTCGACTGCGATGACAACGAACTGACGATCCTCGGCCGTGTCGCTGCGATGCGCCGGATGGTTTTCAAGGGTGAACCAGCTTCCTGCCCGCATGGAACGCACACCAGATACACCATGGAAGCGTTTCATGCGTGACTCCCATTCTTCTACTTGGATACGCGTCTGTCTATTTCCCTGTTCAAGTGTTGGAAAAGTGTAGGCGCCCGTGTACTCGTACATCTCCAGCTGACTCGGCAGCTTGCCATTGTCAGGAAAAACCGAGGTCGTGCTCTGTTTTTGGAAATGTGGCGACTTATAGTCGTCGGTTCGGATGGTGAGCTGGGTGGACGCGAGGCACCGGTTCGCGCTCCAATGCGCTATTTTGTCGAGTTCGTCATCGGTACTCGTGCCGTGAAACGCGATCCGCTGCTGTGCAAGCGGTTTGCATCGATATGCCGTATCCGTAATAACGAGCGTGTGACCCGTGCCGTCTGATTTCTGCTCGAAATAACCGAACCAGCCTTCTTCTTCCATCAGGCGGTGCGCGAAATGCCAGTCAGTCTCGAACTGCGTACAGTAGGAGCGGGGAAGAACCGGCTCACTTAACTCGAAGCGAAAATTGCCTCGGGCTTGGGGATGTTCGGAGAACACGTCCGCCAAAATATCGTCGACGCGCTTGTCTTGCCATATCCGGGCGTCCTTCCGAAATTTCAGGAAGTGCAACCACGGAGCGAACGACATCTGGCAGAACGTCAGTTCGCCGTCGCTGCCCAAGCGTTTGATGGTATGGACATAGCCGTTGACTGGTAGGTAGCCATGAGCGGCCTGCCGTATCCAAAGCGTGACCGGTTGCGCAATCAACTTCTTCAGTTCGATATCGTTGCGTACGGACACGAGATCGAGCGTGTATTCGTAGCTTCTGCCGAGCCGCTCGTGGGCAAGCACCCGCTGCGGTAAAAGAATATCGTGTCCGAGCGGCGTCGTTAATTTAAGGAGACGGTTTTGTTGCGCGATGACTGCTTGACTAAGGGATTGAGACTTGTGTAGATCAGCCATTGGAAGGACAACCTTATCTCGTCATGAATGATCAAGTAGGCACTGCGCGCAACGAATGAATAAACCAGGCGCGGCGAATGCCTGCGTGATGAGTACGGTGAACAACAAAGCACCGATTGTGTCAGCCGGGGCAGTCCGCTCAGTCGCTACTCAGCGTTTGCTTTAACTTGATCAAAAGATAGGTGTTGTGAGAAATAGACGGTTTATTTCCGGGCCGACGCTGTGGGTTCGCTTCAGGTGAAAGGTCTGCTGACTTACTCGAACAAAACCGCAACGTCCGTCGCAAACGTTTGCAACTGTCTGCCTCAAACATCAGACAGGGCCGCAGCTGCGTATGACCGTCCTGACCGTTCAGCGTGACGAATAAGCTGATGTGTCCAGTCTTGTCGGATGTGGCAGCGAAGTCCATGCCTTCCAGGTCGCTCCACGATTTCTCAGGCCGTCGAGCAGCTCGGCCGGCTGCAGGCTGTCGAGATCGAGCGTTGCCGCCTCCTGCCGACAGAAGATCACGAATTGGCCAAAGCCGCCCCGGTCGAGGCGTGCGTGCCGGCTCGGCACGCGATGCGCAGCCCGCCATTCGCATGCTCGACGCTCACCGCTCCTCGATGCCGAAGCTGCGCACGCGTGCGTCAGGCAGCAGGTCGGTCCGCAGCCGCATGATCTCGCGGCGCGAGCGGATACAAGGCCTCGACCTGGCTTGCGTCCATGCCGAGCGGCAGCGCGCGGCAGCCGGGCAGCTGGGCCCTGGCGCTGGCCGCGACCACGGTCTCGCCGAGCACGGGGAGCGCGGCGCGTGGCGCATCGAAGGAAGCCTGCACGTCGGTATGCAAAGCGCCTTGCGGCCTCAGGCGCCGGTGCGCAGGAAGCGGCGCACGCGCGCCACCAGTTCCTGGGGCTGGAAGGGCTTGATGACGAAGTCGTTGGCGCCGGCGTCGAGCGCGCGCACGGTGTCGCGCTCGGTGTTCTTGGCCGTCAGCATCAGCACCGGCACCTCACGCCACGCGGCCTGGGCGCGGATCAGGGCCACGATCTCGAAGCCGTCGACGTAGGGCAGCATCACGTCGAGCAGCACCAGGCCCGGCGGACCGTTGGCGGCGATGTAGTCGCTGGCGGCGCGGCCGTCGGCCATGTGCGTGACCCGGTAGCCCTGGCGTTCCAGCATGAAGCGCAGGACCTGGGAAATGTGTTCGTCGTCCTCGACGACGAGGATGCTGGGGCTGGCAGTTTGGGTCTGCATGCTGGGTCGGAAAGCTTTGAGTAGAAGCAATGATATCGAAGCGTGCCCCGTTACGGATAGAGGGCGAGGCACGGCAATGACTATAGGTCAGGTATGCGGGCGCCGGCGCAGCTGATCGAGCAGGCCGCGCAGGTCGTTGTGATCGAGTTCGTACATCAATTCCAGCAATTCGCCCAGTTCTCCGCGCGGAAAGCCTTCGCGCGCGAACCAGCCCAGGTAATGGCCGGGCAAGTCGGCGATCTTGCGGCCCTCATATTTACCGTAGGGCATCTCGCGGGTCAGCAGCAGGGACAGGTGTTCGGGTTTCATGGTGGCGGCACTTTAGCAAATCCATGGAACGATGTAGCATTAAAACTACTGGGAGGCTGCCATGAATTCCGATTTCGACCTCGACCGCTTCGTCGCCGCGCAAGACCCGGTCTATTCCGACGTGTTGGCCGAGCTGCGCACCGGCCACAAGCACACGCACTGGATGTGGTTCATCTTTCCGCAAATCGAAGGGCTGGGCAGCAGCGAGATGGCGCGCAAGTACGCGATCCGCTCGGAAGACGAAGCCGCCGCCTATCTCGCGCACCCGGTGCTGGGGCCGCGCCTGCGCGAATGCGCACGCCTGGTCGCCGCCCACGCCGGCCGCGACATCGGCGATATCTTCGGCAGCCCGGACGACCGCAAGTTCCATTCCTCGATGACGCTGTTCGCCGACGTGGCGCCCGACGAAGCCGTGTTCCAGACCTGCCTCGACACCTTCTTCGATGGCGAGGCCGATGCGGCGACGATGGCCCGCGTGTAACAATCTACGTATTGAAGTCGATGCGAACGGGCAGCCGCGGCGGCTGCCAGCGGTAGAGCGGATCGAACACGTCCTGGCCCGGCTGGTCGCCCTGCCACTCGATGCCGAGCAGGTTCGTCAGGCTGTGCGCCAGCCAGTCGCCGCGTACCGGTAGCGTCAGGCTCGAACCCGGCGCCGTGTCCTGGTAGGAGCTCCACACCATCAGCGGAATCCGGTAGCCGTCGGGCGTGGTGGCGCTGTGGCCGGCGCGGTCGATCGTGTGGCCGACTTCCTGGCCGTGGTCCGACAGGTATACCCACGTCTGCTTGCCCGGCGCGTGGCGGCTCAGGTCGAGCGTGGCCGCCACCGTCTGGTCGTGGTAGCGCACCGCGGAGTCGTACTGGTTGCGCAAGGCGCGCAGCCAGGCCGGGCGCCCCTGCTGGCGCAGGCG
>Ga0308160_10006151_pt1 | contig 12295 bp, 10 predicted proteins | sample PhyFR1_FD_201036 | JGI IMG/M metagenome (GOLD analysis project Ga0308160, IMG submission 201036) | Phyllosphere microbial communities from UC Gill Tract Community Farm, Albany, California, United States - DLSLF.R1 | ecosystem: Host-associated > Plants > Phyllosphere > Unclassified | place: USA... | reverse complement strand
GACCACTACTCAGAGGTTTGGCCGTCGAGGTGGGTATGGTCGATGATGGCTGGATGTTCGAGCTGCTGGTAGGTGGTCTACTGGTAGACTTGGTGTTGGGAGGCGGGACGGACGCGACGTCCTGGATCTGCGTATCCCATTCATCGACGTCCGGGTGTGCACCATCTTCGTCGATATCCTCATCATCCTCACTCATCGCATCGTCTCGATCAGAATCGTCCGAGATCTGAGTCAACTCGCTAGCACTATCATCCCCTCGAGTATCGATTTTGGTGCCAGTACCAGCGGAGGCAACCCCACCCGGCCCACTCGCACCGCCTGCACTCTCAGTCCCGATCCCCTTGACTGACAACCTGATGGGGGGTTCATCCTCGTCCCTCTCATCCGCATTCTCCTTCCCTTCCTCTTCTACCTCCATGCGGGAACCGCCCCCTACCTCATCCGGATCAACCGGATCCACTTCCATATCTTCTTCCTCGTCGTCGTCGTCCTCCTCGTCGTCGTTTCCGTCATCATCACCCGCGGTTTCAACTCTGAGCATGTCCGACCGACGCAATCTTTTCTCCGGCTCATCAGCGTCCTGGTCCTGGTCCTCGTCCTCGTCCTCGTCGTTCTCATCATCATCACCCTCGGCTTCTTCCGCTTCCAGGGATTTACTACGACGACCCTCTTTCCCATTCAAACCCTTGCCCGCGTCTCCCAACTCCGACCGATGCCAGAGCTCTTCATCCCCACGCGGCGGGGGGCTTCCATGACCATCCGACGAAGCATGCGGGCTCGGGCTATCATGGTATGGGATTGTACTGCTCGTGATGGAGGAGACGGATTCGTCATCTTCGTCCTCTTCTTCTCCTTCATCGTCCTCGTTCTCGGGTTTCGTTGAAGCTCGGGTCCGGTCTTCGATAGCGTCCCCTCTTACTCGAAGTGAGATCTTGATTTTGCCTGGGGTAGCGTTGGTGGTCGTCGTCGTCGATCCGGAGGTAAGAGTCATAGCTGGCGTAAGACCGATGATCGTTCGATCTCCTTCCCCATCTTCACCCTCGTCGTCGTCGTCGTCGCCGTCGTTGTCGTTGTTATCATCTCCACCGCCGTTGTTATCATGCCACGACGCATCCTTAGGTCCATCCCAATCGGATTCCACCGCCCAACGTCGATCTGGTTCCTCATCGATCTCGCCTGAAGCTTTACCTGCGGTCGTCGATGAAGATGGATCGGGTTGAGTTGATTCAGCTGGGTGCTTAGAGTGAGGGTCGGATTGACCTGGATCGGATAAGGGGGATGAGGGGGTCATGGTGTGGTTTGGGGTGGTGTGTTTGCCGATGGGTGATAGGGAACAAAGGTATGATGAGAGATTCTTATTCGTGGCTGTGAGATTGGTTGTAGATAGTTTAGAGCCGGTGAGGTGTAGAGCTACTAGGTTCGATGGTGGTCTCCGAGGAAAGATGATTGTGAAATGTGGGAGAAAGGGAGGATTGTGCTTCGGCGTTGTGATCGCGAGGACGATGTTGACGTTATCCGAGCTTATAGCAGACGGTCTAAAGCCGAGAGCACGCCAGATTAGGCCTATCGAGAGGTGTGTGCGGATTTGGTATGATCTTGTACGTCGAGGTCTGGCGATGATGCTCCTCTGTCCCTTTTCAGAATCGGGACACACGTCAGAGAAATAGATCCCCGACCCCCCAAGTCCAGACGTGGGTCGATTTGCTCGGCTGCGTTTTAGGTTGATTTCGTTTCCCCAGCCGAGGACAGGTTTCAATAGAGGTCCTCACAAGATGATTAAAGAGGTCTGATCGTGAGCTGGGATACTACGACAAGCAAAGTCCCATACTTGATTCATCCTCTCCAACTTCTGAGTTGAGCGAGTTTCTGGCCCGGGCCCAAGTGAGTTCACCGGGTTCGACGTTGATTCATGCATGCATGCGTTTTTTGCTTCCGCTAGGGGGGAGAGGGCATCATCGGGATGAGGGGTTGCTCGCGCGTTCATCCGATTTGGATCCGCTGGAGTGGCAGTGACCCGCAAGCGCGATTACGTGATGCTGGTTTGCGCTTCTACCACAGGAAACGGTAGGTACTTTATTATGCCGTGATTTCTCGGCATACTCACGGTTTGATTCCGCCCTTGTGTCAACAATCAAAACAAACAACAAACGGGCGCGTTGAAACGAGCGAGCGAGAACTTGAATCAACAAAGTCGCAGAGATCAACGTCGATCGACTCGAGGTTGACAACACTCAACTTTCTGTCTCTCATTACACTCACTCCACATCTAAACCCTACAGATACCCTCAACTCAACACGCTGCTTGTTAAACATCTAGTCCGCCTTACCTCCCCATTCCAATGGTAGGCCTAGACCTAGCCGACCTAGACAGGTCCGCACTTCAACACAGACTAGCCCAGCACGCAGAACTCGAAGATGATCTCGGTAGTCTACCGGACATGATCTACGATGGAAGTATGACGGAAGGAATGAGTTCTTATGCAGGGATGAGGAAGGATAGTGTGGGGACTACGACGGATGGGGATCGGACCCCTGATAGTATCAGTTTGGGAAGGGGCGATGACAAGGAGAATCAAGAGAGGGGGTCCGTGAGGGCCAGCGGCAAAGTAGAAGTGAGTCTTGCGGAGTGGTTTGTACACTTCTTTTTGGCCATCCGGTGCTAACGCCTTCTGGTCCTCTTCGTCCCGCCCTCTTCAGTCCTCCTTCATCACCCCTATGCCTCGAAAAACATTCGGTCAACACCAATCGCCCTCCACCTCGACCCCCTCAACGACTCCCCACCGTTCCTTCCTCGTCCCCCTCAATGACAACTCCATCCAACCTCGAGCTCAAGGAACCCCAAGTGCATTCCCCTCTAGATCATACCCCAACCCGTCCACCCCGGGCGTAGGGGACGCTTCTAACGCTTCATCCTCGGCATCATCTTCCGCTTTCTCTGCTGGACCGATCTCTTCTACTCCTGTACACGTTCAAAGTCGTTTGCGACAGAGTTCAACGGGAGGAGCGGATTTGACCACGAGTGGTTCAGGCTCGACGATCGCTGATGGACTGAGCGCGAGTACGATCAAACCGATCTTAAGCGTTAGACGGGCGGTCAAATTGTCGGCTTCACCGAGGGATGATCATAAGGACCAGGACGAGGAGGGACAAAGCCAACAAGGGGCATCTCCGGCTCAGACACCTAATATGATCGATCCTGTTCAGACTAGACGCTTCATCTCTTCCCTTTCGAGAAGGAATCGAGGGAGGTCGACCGGTCATCCTGCCGCCCCCGCTGGTTCGGACGATGAGGATGGGTCATCGGTTTTAGATGAGAAGAGTTTGTCGATTGCGACGATTCAGAGAGGTGGGAGAGGGAGCGAGGTGGGGGAAGAGGTGGAGGATTCGAAACAGTCGCCTGTGTGGGATGAGGGCGAGAAGAGCGTGAGTCGAAAGCGGTGGTGGTTCCCTGAGGGAATTAAGAAACGAAGATGCTAATGACGTTCGTGTGAATTGGTTTTTCTGATCGACAGGACGACATTTCCCGCGATTCTTCCCCCGTTCCGAGATCCAATTGGGTCGATACGCGCAAACGCTACTCGAAAGCTCATCGACCAGTCTCTTCAAGCCCTGAAGCGCAACCACGACACGTCTTGCCTCGAATCCCTTCCCCCGTTTCGTTAAGAGACGATGCGAGCCTCTCTTCCGCCGGTCAGAGGCAAGAGTATGGAGATGTACATGATCGTGACGATTCTAGTAGGGAGGAAGGGGAGGATGAACCGGTTGCTCGATCAACTACACCGCTGGGTTTGCCCGGCGGACGAGTCCCTTCCCTTTCCCGTTCTCAGGATGGGGAAACTTCTGGGTCGGAAGCTGGTTCGTGGAGAGCTACAGAGACACCCGAACCGGAAGAACGTGGTGTGGGGTCTTCCTCGTCATCCTCTTTGTCGTCATTATCGGCAGCAGGGATCGTGACGCCTAACCGAGCGGCAATGAGGAGGAGTGTTAGTTTTGGAGTGGGTGTGACCCCTGGTGGTTTGGGGGTGGTGGACGAGGAAGGGGAAAGCATGGAGATGGACAATAACGATGAGCTCGATGCCTCGTTCGCGAAAATGACGGGGGGACCTTCCGCCGCTTCTCCTTCATCGAATCGACCGAGCGTGCGTCGAGCAATGTCGCAGGAGGATCTCGCTACGCCTGCTGCGCGAAAGATGGCCGATATGACCGGCGTCACGTCGAGTAGTCAATACACCACACCGGGAGCGGCTCGACATCTCTCGAGGCAAGAATCGATGGTCGATAGTCGGTACCACGAGGACCACGACCAGGACCGGGATCTCCGGGATGAAGATAGCGTCGAAGCGAGTCTCCCGGAACTCGCTCAGAGTAGGAACTCCGTGGCGGAAATGGGAACGACACCGAAAGCCCAGGTCCCGCGACGCCTCATGAGCCAGTCTCCGGCGGTTTCGATGGCAGGAGGGGTAGAGAAGAGTTTCATGAGAGATTACGTCGTCACCGCGCTCGAGGGAAGTGCGAGAAAGTCGACGACGACGATGCAGGCTCGAAGGAGCTTGGCCTTGAGCATGAGTGTCGCAAGGTCTCGTGCGAGGTCTAGCATGGGAAGCACGACGTCCGGATCAGGACGGGACGAACTGATCGCTACTCCGGAAATGGTGCAGGACGAGACGGTGGCGAGCGGGATGAGCTTTGGATTCGATCATTCCCTCGCACGTTCGATGAACCAGGGTGTGATCGGAGCCTTCCATAAGCGGTTGGTAGAGGCCAGGGGCAACACGACTAACAGCGTCATGCATCACGCCGAGTCCGAAGAGAATGCCAGCAATCAATCCTTTGTCTCGATCGCTTCTTCCGCCGATCTGACGTCGGACAAACGAGGCGCCACATCAAGGTGGAAGGGAAACACTTCATTGCCTGGTATTGGGTTCGACGATATCGGCACACACGAAGACCGCGCTCAGGCGCCAAAGATCGCCAGACATCTCCATCATATGAACGAGCAGCTCACGGCCGAGAACCAGAGGTTGACCGAGGAGATGAACGCGTTGCGGGGCGATTTACAGCAAGCCGAGTGGGAAAGAGACGAGCGCGAGGCTCAGGGGGAAGCTTCTCGTTCGGTTTCGATGGATAGATCCAAGGCCGAGTCGTCGTTCGTCAGGACTACGGGACTTCGCAATGAGCAAGTCATCCGGTTGCAGGAGCAAGTTTCTGCGCTCGAGACCGCTCTTCGCAACTCACAGGACGAATACATGACGTTCAAGCATGAGGCGGAACTCAAGTCGGCAGCAGCCGGTTCAGAAGATGCTAGGATCAAAGATTTGGAGCAGGAACTCGACATGCAGCATGAGTTGGCGCAGGAGCACGAAGACGAAATTGAACAGCTTCGCGCCCAACTCACTGAGGCGGCCGAAGCGAACAAGAACCCGAGTGCTGAAGTTATCCAAGCGCTCGAAAACGCTGCTGAAAAGGAGAGAGAGCTTCTGCAAAGAGTGCAGAACTTGCAGTGGGAAAAGGCGGCAGTCGAGCAGGAAAAGGAACGACTGAGGCAGGTCTTGGAAAGCCCTGATGCGGAAGAAAAGGAAAGAGCTCTTCAGATCCAGGTCGCTGGGCTCGAACGAGAAGTGCAGCGTCTTGGCGAAGAGATCGGCAAGCGAGAAAGCAGGATCAACGGACTAGAAGATGATCTGGATAAAGCCCGCACCGAGTGCTCCAAGCGAGATCAGCAACTGTCGGCGAATGACGACGAAATCCAGGATCTCCGCCAGGAACTCGAGTCCGAGAGGAACAAGAATGACGATATCGCAGCCGAATGGTCCGAGCTGGAACAAACTCTCAAAGGAGAGCTCGAGAAGCTTCGACAGGAACATGAAGACTCTAGAGCGGAATTAGAAAAGTGCTACAAGGAGCATGAGGCTTACGAAATCGCCCTAGACGAAGCTGCTCAGCTTGGCGAAGATCTGGAGGAAGCTAAAGCAGAGGTCGATGCGATCTCGTTGGAACAGCAAGCGACGATCGCTGAATTGGAAGAGCAATTGACGGAAGCGCGCCGAGAAACCTTGGACAGAGCGGCCAGTGTTTCTGACGTGCAAGGGAAATTGGTCACCATGGAGAGTGCTCTCGAGGCTTCTCGAGCTGCAGTTGCCGCGCTCGAGGCTGAGCTGGCTGGTCAGAGCCCATCCAAAGCTAGCACGACATCTTCCGTCGAGAGGGCAACGTCATTGCGAGCCCGTGAAGATGCAGCCATCATCGCATCACTAAAGAGTCGATTGGCTCATGCTCAAACCGAAGTGCTCGACTTGCAACGCGCTAGGTACGATCTTAACCCTGCCCACGAAGCGGCCCTTGCTGCTCGAGACGCTAAGATCGGTGCCCTAGTCGTCGAGAAGCAGGAGTTGCAGCAAGAGATCAAGGTGTTCCAATATCGCGCTTCGGATACCAAAGCGACTCCACGACCTGCCAGAACAGGCTCATTTGCGGCCGGACCAACGACGCCTCGTTCTATCTTCTTTAGCAAGCATCTGGCTCATATCAAGACCCCTGCCACGCCAATAACGCCGGGTACCATGCCAGAAGTAAGTCGCTCTGTCAAAGCGGTCAGCGGGCGAAACTGACAATTCCCTTCAAATGCCAGTTCTCCTTCATGAATCAGTCGACAACTGGACAAGATATGGAGATGAGCATGGTCGAGAGGTGTCAAGAGCTACAAGCGGAATTGCATGAAGCACAAAAACGCTTTGATGGTAATTTCGAACGCTTGGAAAAGGCCAACTTAACCACCTTCCAGATGGCAGATAGGCTTGCAGAGGAGACTGAGCGAGTCGAGCATCTCGAGAAGCAGGTCATCCAGCATCGCCAGAGATTCGAAACGGTGACTGAACGCCTGGAACAAGTCAAGTGTCCCGAGTGTGAGGTCCGCTTCAACGCGAGCGAGTTTGCGAACTTAGACAGGAGCGAGACTTCACTGCTGTGAGTGGCGAAGCGACAATAATATTTGAGTGATACTGAATTCTATCGCTCTTATCAGCGATTTGACGCCTAAGCCCAAGCAAAAACATCGCAATGAATTGCAAGAGACCCTGACATCTCTCAGATCCCAGTACACCGTATTGCAGGAACAAGTCCGAGTCGATCGACAACGCGTACGGGAGCAGGAACAAGAGATAGGGCGTCTCCAGCGAGACTCGAGGCTAGCAGAACAGTCTAAATCCGCTGCCCTAAGGCAAGCCGAGACTGAACATGACCGAGAATCCGCGACTCTACGAAGGGAGAAGCAAAGTCTGACCACCGAGAAGAAATTGCTTCAAACTGTAAGTTGCGCTTAGAGAAAGTGCTCTGATCGACTTCATCTGAGACAAACATGTGATTATAGAAACTCGAACGCACGGAGAGTAATTTACGAGAGACGCAAACGCAAGTGCGAAAGGTTCAGCAACAGTTGAGAGAAACGAGAACGTCATTGCAAGAGAATCAGCAACGTATGACTGACCTGGAGACCGAGCTCAAAGCAGCCAAGGAGGTGAGCAAGACGCGGTGGATGTAAAGGACCCTCATCTAACCATCACGAACACAGGACCTGTCCCGGATTTCCAAGCGCCTAGTAGAAACGGAGCAGACGAATTCCAGGAACGCGGCGGAAGCTCAAGGTGAGTTTGCAACTAAGCTGTCTGGAGTTGAGAACGGCTGGCTGACACCCTGTTCGTCAGTCCGGGCTTCGAAAGAGAAAGAAGAGCTTCTTGCTGCCAGGTCGAGGCTAGAAAAGGATTGTCTTCGAATGACCGAATCGCTGCGTATCATACAGAAGGTAAGCCACTGAACAAACTTAATCGATTGTTAGCGAAGGGGGCGTTGCTCATTCTGCTACATGTCCTTGAACAGGAACGAGATCTCCTCTCCGTCCAGCTTGAGGAGAGTGGAAAGGCTTTGAAGACTGCAGAGACCAAGATTTCTACCAGATCCGACAACTCGGCAGAGCTTAGACAGGAGTTGAGACAGGTCGAAGCAGCGCTCGAAAAGCATAAACGGGAAGCGGAGAAGTTCAGCCAAGCTGTGGAAGTCTTGCGGGCTCAAAGCGAAAAGCAGGTGGCTGATGCTGTCGAGGTGCAAACCCTCCGAGGAGAAAGAGAATCCGCCGATCGAATGATTAAATCTCTGGAGTCCGAGCTTCACGAAGCGGAGACTAGGCTGGAGAGGAAAGAGAGGGAATTGTTGCAGCGAGTTGATCTCCGGTAAGTTTGCACCATCACACTGCGAGACCAAACTCTTTTGCTAATATTCTGTTCCATTCAGTGATGACGCTCAAGCTGAGAGTTTGAGATCCCGAGTCGCAAACCTCACGTCTGATCGCAAGAAGTTGACGGCCCAAGTTCGCTACATGAAAGCAAAGTTCGCTCGAGAGAACACGTTCAGGAGTGGCTTGATCGTGCAGAAGCACTATCTCCTCAGACTTGTCGGCCAATTCCGTCAAACGTGAGTGCAAGATGACCTGAGTGACCGCCACGTCTGCACTTTGCTAATGTCGTATGCGACCATCGACAGTGAACGAGAGACTTTGGCATTGATCGCCTCGATGGGATACCCAAGTGCAAAGCCTGAGCCAGTCGCGCATCGGTCTTTCAAATCAGTCGCGACCGCCGTGCGCTCAGTGATTCGAATGAAGTAAGTCTACGAATACCGTCAAAGCTGAAAGGGTCAAAGTTGAGCTCAGTTTCGTTCTTCAGGCGAGCCGCCGTCTCATGGACCAACGAAGTTTCGCAACGCGACTACATGTTACAGTCCCACCAGAGCGCTAAACAACAGCGCACCCGAACTATCAGTATGGAATGACCGACCTTTAAACCACATCACGAATGATTTGATCCGCAGTTGTATAATCAGTATTCTTGATCATCTTGTAGCCTTTAGCCAGTCTTTAATCTGCCCGTAGATTTCATTTTGGTCCTTTGTGACAACCTCTCACGTGGGTCGTGAACTTGCTTCCGATCTCGATTGCGCCCGAAGAGTCATCCAAGCAAGTGCGATAACTCCAATTCTTGACAGAAAGTCCATTATAGCGATACTATCGAGTATACAAGCCGTTGCGGAAATCGATAGCTCTTGGCTTCGCTCCCGCATATACGAATAGGATGCTTCTTCCTCGAGGACTGTCCAAGAAGAAGGTTGACCCAACATCCGCTCGGCGCAGGAAGATCGAAGACAAGGAGAGACCATTCATTGGCGCCCCCAACCCAAAACTCAACGAGGACGAGCAGCTTGATACCGCGAAGAGAGATCTGCATAATATCTGGTCCAATGCCGTCTTCATCTCGCTCTCGGAGCATAGGTTCTCCAGTGAGGATGTAAGGGTATCCCGAATGCGCAAGCCAGGCTGTGAGCGGTTCTCGCAGACAACCTGAACATCGAAATTTCGCCGAAGCTGAATCTGATTCGCTTGCAGTCACCTCCTGCGATACCTGTATCTGCGAAACAGCGATCTCGGACATTGCACCTACGGATTTAGTATCAGCTATCAGGAACGTAGCTAGCCACTTGATAGAAATACGATTGGCCCTACAATCAGAAGAAAATTCAACTTCTGGCAGTGCTTTCGAATGTCGACTGCAAGAAGCCTTTGCTGGGGATTCAATAGAGGACGGTAAGCGGATAGCGTACCTGGTAAGCCAGTCGATCGGAACTCATCATCCTGTTACTAAACTGTGTGGCTATAGGAATCTGTACCTGCGCCTTACCAGTCGGTGTACGGCATCACCAACCTGGTCTACAAGAATGTCACAAATATCATGACCTCGGGCTTACCGCTACTTCGAGGAATCGTCCCGATCGGACTGACACCCAAGAATGAACCCTCATTTGAGCAAGTGATGATCTCGTTCAGCGATGAAGCGTGCTGCAACCAATTCTTGGATACTGTCCCCTGGCACGACCGAGCAGTGACTGGACGGGAACCCCTGCTCTGTTCCTGCATCAGAGCTTGTTCTTTGTGAGCGCATATGAGTTACCATCAGGTTACGGAGGCTGAAGGAATTCTCCATTCGCTAGTCAACGTTTCAAGGAATTGAAGGAAGAGTATATCCGATATCAGACCGAGATGCGATCTCAACTGGAGCCCGATCTGCCCGAACCAACAACGGAGCCGGTCCCAGTATCATTACCACCAATCATTCCCGCCAGATATGCGCCACCACCAAGGCGAACGGAAGATCGGAATTTCCCGCCGAATAGGTTGCTGTTCCTGCGCAATGTCTCGGTAACGTCAAACAAGACAGCCATTCGAGCGGAAATGGAGTCCCTGCTCGGCGAAGCGAGTGCCGTTGACTACGTTGATTGGTCAAAGGGCAATGACACCGTATGTCACGCCACTTGTGGCCTTATTCGGGAAGCAGTACTCATGATACTATTCTATACAGGCCCACATCCGCTTGGCCAATGCCATTGACAAGGAGACACTCCACGGGCTGGTAGAGAAGAAGAACTTGGAAGGCGAGCTCAAGGTCGAGCTGATGAGCGGCGAGCGTGAGAGCATATACTGGTCCCGCTTGCCAGAAAAGGTACGAGTTCGCGGTACAGCCCAAATTCCTGCCGTGGGAAACTGATCACTCTTCAACAATATCCTTCACACAGATCCGGATTGCTGCAATGAACACCTAACGATCACTCACGATAACGAGACAAGTATTTACGAGCTCATGCCAGATATGCGGTCCTCGCGAACAGAATACATTCCGCTGTGGCTTGGACATATGTGATGTAGCGGTGCGATGACACCATCACTGTCGTTTCATTTCTGACGCGACCTTAGGGAGCCTATGCTCTGCAAGATCAGATTCAGGCTTCCTTGGGGTCCGCTGCAGAAGCGGTTGCGACTCCTCGATTTAAGCGATATCATACATGTAATACAGCAGCGATATGCCAGGCGTCTAAAAGAAAGAGATATCATACAACCCAGAGATAGCCAATACACGCGGGGACATAACAAGTCCACTGGACAGCCCTGCAAGCCTGCTTCCGCCTTCCCATAACCGACTCGTCCTAAGAAAGACCTCGAGCATCTCAGGCAGAGACCTTCTGCTCCTGTGCCTCCATATTGATCTCGTCCTCTTGCTCCTTCTTGCGGTTCACGATGGGCTCTACCCCTCGCTGTTTGTTATCTATGCCTCGACCTGCGACACGCTCGGCTTCTTCCGTGCTGTAGGCACCGAATTTAAGCTCCTTCAGTCGTCGTCTAATGACAGGAGACGAAGGGGGGGATCAGGTCAGCTATTCGACCTTCGATTTGAAGAACTTAGGCTGGGATCAAAACATACCGGTGCACTTTGGATTTGGTATGTGTCTTTTGAGCCTCGTCGGATTCGAAGTATTTGGCACACTCGACGCAGTACTTTGAAGGGCGAAAGTGGGACATAAGCTCCCAGTTCGAAACACCATCGATCACCGAAAGGGGGGCGTAGATGAACTCACGTGCTGCCCGAGACCAGGCTTCTCCTCATCCAAATCCTGTGCTTCCAACTTGGACTTGGCTTCTTCGTCCTTCAGATCCACATACTGGATTTGATCCAAGTCCTTTGCTCTGGCACGAGTTCGGCATGCTCGGCGCACATCTCGACGAGCGTTGTGAACTCTGCGATTCCCTCAGATCCAGTCAGATTCGTTGCCGTGAGCAAATGACGCTCTCCTGATTCTCACCTTGATCTTCTCAGTCTACCCATTTTGTGGTCGTTGTATGTATGTCGATTTGAATCGGTATCCAGGCATTTCCAAGCAAGACCGAACAAGACTTGTTCAATTGCCTGGAGATTTCAGAAATAAACTTGCTACGCCTCCGGGCGGGACTTCGGTGAGCGGACATCGCGAAAGATAACAAACACGGATGTCCGCTCATCTTACGCAATCGGGAACCGGTGCCCGGCTGGCCGAGGGGAAGTTGCTTGAACATCTGATCACGATGGATGATCAATTCGGTTTTGATGGCTAATCAACAGTAGGAGGAAAGTTGATGCCCTTGCGTATCCTAAGATATATTGACAGCTCGTTGCTGCGAATTTACCCCAAGATCATACGATCATAAACTTTACGCACCCAGCATCTTGCGCAGCACTATCACGAAATGTCGGATTATACCACGCCTATTCCAACGCTCGTCCAAGGGAAATCGTCCCTTTACAACGTGAGCGACCCCCTGATCAGGCGCTTACGTCTAGAAGATCCGTATGGAAGACCTATCGAGGATCTCGGTCGAATCTTTCAAGGCAAGGAGGTTGTCATCTTCTACGTTGGTAGCACGCATGGAAATGGTAAGAGCCAC
>Ga0308160_10006150_pt1 | contig 12295 bp, 21 predicted proteins | sample PhyFR1_FD_201036 | JGI IMG/M metagenome (GOLD analysis project Ga0308160, IMG submission 201036) | Phyllosphere microbial communities from UC Gill Tract Community Farm, Albany, California, United States - DLSLF.R1 | ecosystem: Host-associated > Plants > Phyllosphere > Unclassified | place: USA... | reverse complement strand
TGTTGACGGAAGCGGCTTTGATTCGAGAGGCGTATTTGGTATGTCCTTCCTGTACTTCGAGGGCTTGAATCTGATGGTGTAGAGGTTGAAAGATTCAGAGTTTAGCGAGAAAGGCGAGAGGTTTCATAATTCGGAGGTGAATGAAGGGGAGCGATACCATTGAGTGATTGTTTCTGTAAAGTAGCTTCAACGCCCGACATTGTCCATCATATAATATCTTGTCAATTCATACATACCATGCAACATACATGTAATTCGTTCCCATGCTATCCCTCGTATTTCTCCGGTACCAATTCATCCAACCATCCCAGCCTCCAAGCGAGCACATTGAGGAACCAACCACTTAATCCCCATAATTCCAATCCCGCCTCCATTTTGGGATGTACCAAATCCCCAGCTTGCCATCTGTAGTATGGTCTATGCGAATCGACTCGGAAGTGATGGATACTCCTACGATGGTGGTCGTGGAGGGCTGTGAGTGGGAACGGGAGGATTGCTGATACTTCATTTGGGGATTTGACGATGGAGGAGAGTAGGAATGATGGGAGGATTTGGCCTGATGCGATTGTAAGGTCGGGATTGGCGTGGATGAAGCCCTACTGTTCAGCGTGTCCTATGTTGAGATAGTAACAGACGTACCACCATTGGCCATACTCGAGCCCGGTTCCCCAGACTGTACTCTGGGCCAAGCATTCCCAGAATCTCGACATTATCCGAAGGTATGCCTAGCTCCTCGTACGTCTCCCTCAGAGCAGCTCCGGCGGTAGAGTGATCAGACTACATGTCAGCTCTCGTGATTGATTTACAATATCAGTGGCATACCGCATCAATCTTTCCTCCTGGAAAACTGATATCAGCTATATCCTGACAAAGAAGGACCTACCTGATCTCTCCCGCGTGTGACCTCATATGCGCCGCCCTCACTTCCAAAAGTACATGCGGTTCATCCTCTATATTCATGAGAGGTATCAAGATGGCCGCTTCCGAAGCTTGCTTCTTGGCGAAAGAGACGGTATGAGGTGGTAAGTCCCCACGTTTACAGTCTAAAGTGGGGGAGAGTCGGGTTCTGATTCTTGACAATTCCTCTGACGTGAATGGTGCTATGCGAGATCTTCCTGTACTGTAAAGACGACTGCCCAGTGGCATGGAGAGGTGAGGATGGCCTAGTGTGACCCGGCTCATCTCACATAGCGATGAATGACGAGTGTATAGTGAACGACACGATCATGGTGCGTGCCTGAAACTCCTCTTTCAACTAAACCAACCTACGAGTAGTTGACACTCCTCTATTGTCCTTAATACATCTACAACCATGGCTACACCAGAAGAGCAAGCTCAGATAGCTTACAGAGATCAAGTCAACTGGCGCTCAGTCACAAGAGCCGACCCGTCCGTTCAACAGATTCTCAATACTTGTACTTTCAGTTCGGTCTTTATATTCGATAAAGTCGCAGATGAATGGGTCAAGCAGAAACAGGAAGGTCCTTTGTTCCTTGTTAGGCGGTGAGCTCCTTTCCCTACTTTCGATTCAAATGAACACACTGATGGTAGGAATAAGGAGCCAGAATATGCTTTGTATATGCTCAACCGAGCTACCATCAAGAATGTCTTGTGGCCTTTGATACCGAATGAAATGCGAGTAACGCCAACGGTTGATGATATGCTTATTGTTGAGCGTAGGGGAGAGGGTACGTACTGTTACGAAGCGATGAGGTAGCTGATGATAGGGATCAAGACTGGTATACACTTTGGAGATGGAAAGCAGGTAGTTGAGGAGTTTAGGTCAAGCATCGTTGGGTAAGTCGTGCGAGTCTCCGTGATTCATAGCTGACGGATAGGATATGTGGTGATCCTCGAGCGAAATCGGGGAGTGCACCCCCCACACAAACCCAGCCCCAATCTCAGCCTCCATCACAACCCCAACCTCAACAACGGACCCCGGCGCAGAGTACACCTCAGCCGGTAGATGACTTGTCTCGGTTGTTCTCCGGAATACTATCTGTACCAGTACGATAATCATCTTGTGAAATATCAGTCTAACACCCAGTCATCGTCCTCCCGCCCACCTAGCACAACAACCCAACCACCAGCTCAACAAACCGGATTTCCTAATGCCAACAACACACAATCCCAGACCAGTTCAGTATCTACAAGTCGCTCTGGCGAAAACACATGTACTCAAACCACACAGACTACTACAACTTACACTACGAATCGACCCGGCACTCCCCCTTCTCCACCTATCACGTTTTCCGAAATCCCAGTATCACCCTCGAAATCACCTGTAAACCTTCATCCACCAGGACAGACGGTTGCGGATTTATTGAATTCGATTGGTGGATTCTCTTTTCCTACGCCTGGGCCTCCGCCAGCGCAGGCGCATCCACTCTTGTCGCCATCTAACCGCTTTCCTCCAACGTCCCAGGGACCTGCCCCGCCCACGATTCCAGCACACCCATTGCTATCGCCCTCCAACAACTTCCCTTCCACGCAGCCGCAAGCCCCGATCCCACCCCCATCGGCACCATCTCATCCCCTGCTATCGTCCCTCCCTCCAACGCAGTTACCTCGACAAGCATTACGTACCCCACCTCCCCCACCCCAAGTCTCAGGTCCTGCACCCGACGGCCCCGCTTCACGATCTCGAGATAGACCACCACATCTCGATGCTCCTCCCATCCCTTCTGGCCATCCGGCCTCATCACCGGGTATCAGTGCCATACAAGGAGCTATATTAAATACCTTGCCGGCGACATACCAACCATCTGGCCCTGACCATAGGGGAGCTTTTCAACGAGATTTGATTGATATGTTGCAGCGTGATCCTATTTTTGTTGATCAACTGTTTCAGGCGTATTTAGCGAGACGTAGCTAGATATCGTATGAACAAGCAGTTGAGGAATAATGACAGCACTTGTAATATTAATCCTCACCGAAATAGCTCCCACTATGCCAGCCGAGCATTATGCTGATAGAGAGGCTTTCCGTGACAGGCCTAAGCTGACCAGGTATCAACCAATGAACAAAACATCATGGAAGATGGTTGAAGTGTGGTTATCACCTTCCAGATCCACAGTGTGGCGCGGATACATAGTCCACTTATCGTTTGCGAACAGAACCTGCGCACTTCCACACGCTGTACCTGGGGTAGCACCGTCCTACCCGCAGGCTTCAAAGTTTAGTCACTAACTTACTTATCTCTTTCTTTATCTCGGGAGGATCGGCCATTGTCCCAGGTCCCAAACTTAAACAGTGAGAATTATCATTTGTCACTGATAAGGTGGATGATTGACCACCGAAGCCACGACCAGGGTCTTGGGTGCCAAGAAGACCCGTCTGAAACCTAGTATCTGAGCAGTCGGAGACACTGGTGGGGCTTTCAGGGTGATCAGCTCATACGAGGTCAATGCCCCGTTGCGGATACAAACTATCGATTTTCGAGGTAGAAAGCTATCCCAACATCCCTGGAGGACATGGGCTGTGATTCAAATCAGTCTTACACTGGCAGATGAGCGTTTCCCAAAGAGATGAGCGCAGGTGAAGCCGAGGGATGCTCCAGGCATTGCCGGTTCATTAAACCCTATGGTGGCGCCCCAGAATAGGCGCTTTGTCCTTTGTTCCCTGTTGCTTATTCTCTCGTAATAGCAGGGCAATTAGGCTATATCCGGTAGTGGCGGGAACATTCGACTGATGACTACTGGGAGCTTTCGCTGTGAGTTGGGCGGCGTGAAGACCGATAGTCCGCATGGGTTCGTCTCAAACGTCGCCGAAGATAGGCACCAAGCCGGTTTAGTGTTCTGGGAGAGAGGGTGAGATAAGAGGGGGAGGGGACAATGAAGTGGATGTTGCAATCGCCTGTCCTTGCCAAGACCAGGGTGAGTAGCGTTCGTCTCTGCCCCTTCCCACTGCTCCCCCGCTGGTCCCCCGACTACAGCCCCACATTCCCCTTTCGCCGCTTTATATGGTTGAACGCCCCTATCTATCCGTATCTTGGAACTCCCCCAGCGCCGTTTGTGCCGCAGACTGGTCCGGACCCAGAGATAGGCACAGCTGATGTATATAAGACGAAAGAGCCTGGGCTAAGGTCACATTATCAGTCCCTTCAATACAATGGGATCACATAAGGAAGCTCAACAAGTCCATATCGGTTTGACCGACAAACAAATCGATGTCGCTCTTAGTCCGGAGGAACTCGAATTGGTCCATGAAGGCCTCGTGCTCGTCAACGCCGAGAAAGCGTTCAGTTTCAAGCAAGCCATACGGTCCCATTGGCGTGCGGCTCTTTGGTCTTTCGGGCTCTCGTGGGCTCTAGTCATGGAAGGTTTCGATACACAATTGGTGAGTACTCTGGGAGGAGGCGTCTCGTCTCGAAGCTGACGACAGCTTTCTGGTTATTACGGTCAAGCCTCCTTTTTAAGTAAATTCGGCGACGTCGTTAACGAAGACGGGGACAAGCTTCTCTCTGCCAAATTCCAAGCAATGATGGGAAACATTGGTATCATTGGAAACTTTATCGGGCTCTGGTTCGCAGGTTACGGAACCGCCCGATGGGGATATCGGCCCATGTACATCTTTGGGATGCTGTTGATGACCGCGATGGTGTTCCTCTTTGTCTTTTGTCAATCCCTCGCGATGCTTATCGTATCGCAGACTTTGGTCAATATTCCTTGGGGAATTTTCCGTGAGTGACCGTAGGACCAATCTTTGTTGAGCTGATGGTGAAAGAAACTTTGACTACTGCCTACGCAGCCGAGCTGTGCCCAATTGCTCTTCGAGGATACTTGACCGGGTTCGTCGTCATGGCTTGGAATATCGGACAATTCATTTCTGCCTTCGGTGAGTGCATCTGCATAGCGTAGCTGATGAGCAGTGCTACGAGCCGTCTCCGAAATTGAAACCGATTGGGCCTGGAAAGGTCCCTACGCCGCCCAGTGGGTTTTCCCGATCCCATTACTCCTCATTGCATACTTCGGACCGGAATCCCCTTGGCACCACATCAGGAAAGGGCAGATTGATCGAGTAAAGCCTATCCTTAAACGCATTGCTCGAGCGGGACATTACGACGACCGCCAGCTCGACGCCTATGTTGCCTACATGAAACATACTGTTGCTCTCGAGAAGGCTGAAACCACTGGAGGATCTTGGCTCGAAATGTTCAAGGGAACGAATTTACGAAGGACCGAGATTGTAAGTAGCATTCCGACTGGGAGGAATGAGCTGATCATCTCAGATGTTTGGTGTCTGGGGTCTACAGAATTGGTGCGGAAATGCCATGCTCGGCCTTGGCGTCGTTCTTCTCCAAACGGCCGGCATGTCTGATGTTCTCGCATACGACATCAACACCGTCATCAATGCGACCAACATCCTTGCCGTCGCATTCGGTTGGTTCCTGCTGCCTCACTTTGGAAGGCGGTCACTCTTCTTGACCGGATTGATCTCGCTTGGCGGAACTTTGGTCGTATTGGTACGTCTCGTCGGATGACACCAGTACTGAGCTAATGAACAGGGCATCCTCGCCTTTGTCAAGCAATCCCCCGCCAACCTGTACTCTCAGGGAGCCATGCTTGTCGTCCAATCATTCTGGTTCCAAGCCAACATCAACCCCTTGAGTTACGCCATTGCTGGCGAAATCCCCGCCACTCACTTGCGACCCCAAGCAATCGCCATGGGACGAGCGTTCTACGTGGTCACCACTGTCCCACTCAATCAACTCCTCCCCTACATGTTGAATCAAAAACCAGCAGGTTGGGGCTGGGGTACGAAATCCGCATGGTTCTGGCTCGGATGCAACATCCTTTGTACTCTTTGGGTCTACTTCCGGCTCCCCGAGACTGGCGGATTCTCTTTTGCCGAATTGGATATTCTATTCTCCAACAAGGTCAGCGCCAGGAAATTCAAGCACGTTACTATCCACGATGAATTGGCGGAGGCCGAGACAAAGGCCGAGATCGCCAACGTCAGCAACGAGAAGACCGATAACGAGAAGGATGTGGTGCAGGCGGAGGTGTATCAGCTGAACGCATGAAGAGACGCGAATGTACGCAGTGGATGAAGTGGCACGCAAGGGTCAATAGCGTGTGGGAGTAGACGTGAAAGGTGTTTGTAGGTTTAGGCAATCAGGAAGGGTCAGGGGGGTGAAGAATTATAACGTTAGTGGCTCGTTGGTAATGTATTTTATGACTCAAAATGCCATGGTAACCTGTTCAATGCCTAACCAGTCCCAGAAGGATAGGACTCTCACCTCCAAATATTGGCACTTCGGCGGTAGGATCGGCCGGTGAAACGAAGTTTGGCTGCGTGTAGTGCTTAACTTGGATGCAATATGGTGATGGAGCAAATGAAACTGGTAATACCGACGGCCACTTTCAAAGTTGAATATCTCTTGACACAGACCACTGAGAGAGCCGATGTGAAACCTCATGTATTGCCAAAGATGCCATGCACATTTGGAGATAGCTTTGTGGTCTTATCTTTGGGCTATGCATGCAGTGAAGCTCAATCCAATTACCAAGAGGTCCAGGCGGAATTGCCAGATTGGGCGGCTGAAATCAATCCACGTGAAAGTCGCGAGCTGCGCTGATCCGACCGCGTCGCCGAGCACCCATCTAACCCCCTCCCTTCACATATACCTATACTCCTATACACATACATAGCAATGTCTCTGCCAATGCACCTGCGGACATACCGCGAGAAATCAAGAGACGAATCATCTAGAGATTTCTTCAATGTCCCAACTCTAGACGCTATGCCTGGTCCAGGCGGACCTCCTTCCGTCACCAAGATTAGGAATGTCAAGGAAGTATCCGAGAAGGAGAAGGACAAGGGACAACAGGGGATGGAGATTAATGCTGTATTGAGTGTAGAGGGCAAGGAGGAGGTCTACGTGAGTTATATCTCGAGAGGGGGGGAGTGGGCTGATGATTAGGCGGGGAGGTTATCTTTACTACCGCCTTTCCTGTGTTTCATTTCGCTCGATAGGAAATCTTGTCGATGTACATTACCTTTGTATACTATTAGGCGTGTTGAAAGGTAAGCTTCGTGGCTCTGGTCTGGCAAAGCTGATGACAGGCTCAACTCTCGTGCAGGAGTCTTTGCGCTATCACTAGCAACATGGCACGGAATGAGGATTGTCAGTGCACCCCTTCCCAAGCGATTTCCAGCTCATGATGATAGATCCTCCAACTAACATCTCTCCTACCAACAGCAGAACATTTCTCAATCCTCCTCAGAGATGCCCTTAAATCACAAGTACGTCCAACCTCAAGAACGCACTGACAATAGTTACAAGCGATGAAACAATTGAAACCATTCTTACCATCCCTATACTCCGAGTATCTACTCACAGCTCCTGCAGCTGGCGATGCGAATCTCATTGGTGAGGACAAAGCAGATGGAGAAGGAGATATGAGAGGTCCAGGAGGATCTGGAAAGGGGACGTATGAGCGGGGATTGGGCGAGAAATTTGGATTTCCTGGTGATGCCAAGAAGATGAGAGAGAGGAGTAAGATGAAGTTGTGGAAGGAGTATTATGTTAGTGAGTGACTCATGGTTTTTGCTTTGCCGTGTGCTGATCTTAGTCCACGGTCGAAACCTTACCCGTTAGTACCGCTAGCATTCTCTAGACGGAGCTAATGGCAGTACTACGCTACCCACCGTTCCAGCGTCTACTCCAAGTCGGTCTACCATCCAGACTCCGAGGGGAACTATGGGAAGTAATGTCCGGATCAGTCTGTACGTTATTCTTCTCATTGACGAGAAAGGCTAATGACAGATTTACGATTCGCAAACCCTCAAACCTACTCACTACTTCAGTCCCAAAATGCGGGCAAATCATCCCAATCCACAGATGAGATTGAAAAGGATTTGAATAGGTCTCTGCCGGAATACAAAGCGTATCAGACTGAAGAGGGACTCGCGAAGTTGAGGAGGGTACTTGTTGCTTATTCTTTCAGAAATCCAGAGTTGGGGTACTGTCAGGCTTTGAACATTGTGCGTGCTTCTCGAGATTGCTGGGCTATGCTAATGATTAGGTCGTAGCCGGTCTACTCATGTGCGTCGATCACTCTGGGGGATGGTAGTAGCTGATGCCAGATACATGTCGGAAGAACAAGCGTTCTGGCTACTCGAAGTCCTCTGTGACCGTATCCTACCAGGCTACTACAGGTGAGTCGACTACGTGACCAGAGCTAAAGGTAGTCCATCGATGGAAGGCACTCTACTCGATCAACGAGTATTCGAAGCGCTCGTCCAACGATGCCTACCTATGATCAAGGACCACTTTACAGCTGTCGACGTTCAGCTTTCCGTCGCCTCCCTTCCATGGTTCCTCAGTCTGTACATCAACTCGATGCCCTTGATCTTTGCATTCAGGATCGTCGACTGTGTCCTGGCAATGGGTGTCAAGGTCTTGTTCCAGATTGGTCTTGGTAAGTTCTCAAGCCATGTCACCGAGCTCACCTTTAGCTGTACTCAAGATCAACGGGGAGCAGCTACTGGAAGTGACGGACGATGGAATGTTTATCAACCTAATGCGAGGCTATTTTGCGACCATTGGCGAGTCTGCCCACCCGGACCACCCCGATCCCCGAGTACGAGCCATTACGAATTTCCAAGAACTCCTCGTTGTCGCATTTAGGGAATTCAATGTCATTTCAGACGATACGATCCAGAACGAACGTAAACGTCTCCGAGCAATCATTGCCGATGAAATTGAAAAGTTCTCGAAAAGAGCGGCAGTGAGGAATTTAAAACACATTGGGAAATTCTCCAAAGATGCCCTTGGAGTCGTGTATGATCACTACTTTTCGGCAGTCTGTTCGCCTGAAGCTCAGGCTTCTGCGAGTAATAGTGGTAATACTACCCCTATACACGGCCAGCAATTTGATCAGCCGCGTATACAGGTGGACGCCCAGGGAAGGGTCGAGACGAGGATTGATTTGAGGACGTTCAAGGTGTTTATCAGTGAGATTGCGACTTGGGCCAGGGAGGAGGTTGTCACCACGAATGCGTTTATGCAGAGGGTGGACAAGAAGATTGCGGATCATGAATTACTGGACAGGTCAGTACTCTCAGTGAACTCTATTGGTTCTAGCTGACGAGTAGGCTATTCTACAGCTGGGATTCACAATCTGTGGGAACGCTGTCTTTGCAGGATGTCGTCGAGGGTCTGGATCGAGTCATGACTGCGGGTCTGATGGAATCGATCGAGTGGTTCTTTACCCTCGTAAGCTCCCTTTACTCATTTAGAGCTTAGCTGATTAGCAGCACGACAAGAACAATGATGGATACTTGACAAAGGACGAGGTCATTCAGCTCTCTGAATCGCTACTCGTACGTTACATCCTGCTAAATTGGACTGACGATAGTTTATTTTCCGAAACGAGCCTGGAGATATCTACCTCGCGGCAGTATCCAAGTTCCTCTTGAACGCGTTTGAATTTGGAGATGCTACCGCCCCCGACTCTCCGGCGCCAACGCCAATCTCGGCAGATGGGGATTCAGCAACAATAGCCAGGGAACGGTCAAACTCGGTCGCTACGCCACATAATACTCCTTACCTCAGTACGCCTCATTCCCCACAATTAGAATGAGCTGATAGTAGACCTCGCGACATTTAGGATGGTCGTCCTGGCTGATGAGCTACTTGAAGGGTTCTTTGATAAAGCATTAGCTGCTTCTTTCCAACTTGAACGATCCGAGGTTGAAGATTATCATCAGGCGAACCAAAAATCTGCTGGTGTTCTTGGGGGTCTTATGAACCTTGTCGTTAATGACTCGTGGGTCCATCTTCCATTGATGGGAGCTGGAACTAACAGGCAGGAACAAGACCCGATTCAATCGCCTGGCTGATGGATTCGGATCCGCACTAGGTAAACATGCCGAATGGCGTAAACCCGCTTTATCCAAGATGAACTCTACAGCCTCTCAACCCGCCGATCTAGGTACCCGTGAATCCTTATTGACACCAGGCCAACAACGCCAGCGATCCCAATCCTCCGTTTCCCAACTTTCTACAACCTCGGTAGCTTCTTCCAGTAGCCGTACACCCGAAGCGAAATCTCTTGCAGAGGTCGAATCGCGTTATAGGGAGGAATCACAAATGGTCAAAGCGGCTCAGGAGGCAGTTATGCAACGCCCCAATTTCGCGATCGATGCCATCGGTGACTCGGACGGCGAAGATGACGAGGATGCAGGTGACGACGGCGTTATGGACGAGGTCGAAGCGTTCCTTAAAGCCCACGGGGACGACGACGAAGGCCTGACGGGGGAGCAAAAGAAAGTAGCGGAAGATTTGTTGAAAGCCGAGCCCATGGGTCAGAAAAAGGCTAGTGGTAGTAAAGGGAACTTGGTGGATCTGTAGAATGATTATATCTATGGCGTGACGATTTTGATGTAAGATTAGCTCCCCTGCCAACTTCCTGCGGTGAAGTGTTGCCGAAGGCTCTTCCTGTTCTATGGCGGACGTGTCCTGCCATTGAGTCACTGGTGGCAGTCACAGCCTGTCTAGCGCCTGTCATTGCAGCACGTCACCAAAGACTGATCTCCGGCTAGGTTGTGCGTGCATGGACTTGATCTGCAATCAGGAGTCTGTAGGGGAGCTGACCTGACCCACAGGAGTTGGCAGGGGAGATGCTCTTGACCGAAGAAAGCCGGGAAACGCGGGTGACGCCGGTCAACTTGATCGTATTCAAACCGGTCACTAAATACTGTCCACTATACTATACCTTATTCATAATACATCCCTTGCTACAAAACATACTTGCCTATCAGAGGCATGTCACCAATCCTAAAACGTGACGTAGGCGAACAGATCCGTCAAGCGAAAAGACTAGCAGCGGCCGTTACAGGCAACCCACCACCTCTCGATCCAAATTACGATCACATATATCAAGAAGAAGACGTTAGTGGGAATGCTTACGCGACTTCTTCGAAACGACGTAGTATAGGCAAGTTGGAGGATGAAGATGATCCTGGGCCGCGTCGGAGTTGGGAAGGACGGACTTATGTCGAGGGGGGTAAAGGGAAAGAGAGGGATTTTGAGGAAGTAGAGGTAGAGGAGGGGGTTGCTATGCTTGGATTCGAAGATGATTCTTTTGGCACAGTGGGTATACGGACAGGCGAGAGCAGAAAGAGGACGCTGGGGGAATGGTTCAAGGATGAAGTATCGACCATGTCTCCTGGGCGATGGATTGATTTACGGAATTTACTACTCGAAGTACGTCCAAGCCTTCACTGTTTCCATCGCACGCGCTAATACACAGGCAACACCCGCCCTCCTTCTCAACCTCGTAGGAATGATCTTTACAGGCGAACTCCTCGAACATTTAGCCCGCTGGACAGTCTTCCTGAGGGTAGACGAACTATTCATCCTAGTCCCCATGATTGGCAACTTGAAGGGGAATCTCGAAATGTGTCTCTCAGCCCGATTAGGTACATCAGCAAACATAGGTGAACTCGATAATCGGAAAACTCGAAAGGCACTCTTGAAAGCAAACATGTCATTACTAGCTCTTCAGGCGCTGAGTATAGCAAGTTTGGCGGCTGTTATTTCATTCGCATTGGGATTAATGACACGGCATAGGTTGGGGGATATTGATGGAGTTGTACCTGGGGATAGTTCGGCTGGATTGGAGCAGGAAGAATTACATGAGGGGTATACTAGGCCTGGATGGGCTCAATTGGTTATGGTCTTGGCTACTGGGATGGGGAGTGCTGGATTGAGTAGTGCGATTTTGGGGAGTTTTATGAGTTCAATGATTGTTGTTTCTAGGTGGTTTGGGATTGATCCTGGTATGTCCTTCTTCTCACTGTCCTTCTTCATGAAAGGGGGAGCTGATGATAGATAACATAACGGCACCTGTTGCAACATGCCTTGGAGATCTCCTTACTCTCTTCATCCTAGCCCTCCTCGGTTCTTTACTGGTAGGAACGATGGATACCCCCATCCCGCTTATCGCGGTGATCTTGATGGGTTTGGCGGGAGTATGGTTTACGAGAGCAGTGATGCGGGATGAATGGGTCAAGAATGTTGCTAAAGGCGGATGGGCTCCTCTTGTATGTCTTCTCATTCTGCTCACTGAGGAGAAAGGCTGATGATAGATCGGCGCGATGCTCATTTCGAGTGGAACTGGAATGGCACTAGACGCAGGGGTGGGTCGATATAGAGGATTCGCTCTCCTAGCAATCGCAATGACCGGTACGACCCTCTCCTCTTCTATCTCATATGTGGCTAATGTATAGGATCAACAGGATCAATCGGCGCAATCCACGCCAACAGACTCTCAACATTCCTACA
>Ga0308160_10006149_pt1 | contig 12295 bp, 11 predicted proteins | sample PhyFR1_FD_201036 | JGI IMG/M metagenome (GOLD analysis project Ga0308160, IMG submission 201036) | Phyllosphere microbial communities from UC Gill Tract Community Farm, Albany, California, United States - DLSLF.R1 | ecosystem: Host-associated > Plants > Phyllosphere > Unclassified | place: USA... | reverse complement strand
TGGTGCGCCTGCGCGCGATCGTGCGCCGCAGCCACGGCGCGCTCGAAGAAAACCTGTGGGTGGCGGGCGACATCGAACTGGACGAAAACCGCATGCTCGTCACGCGCGCCGGCCAGAGCGTCACGCTCTCAAAAACCGAATTCGCGCTGCTGCTCACCTTGATGAAGCAGGCCAACCGCGTGCTCACGCGCGTCGAGCTCGAACGGCGCGCCCTGCCTTCGGGCGAAGGCCAGAGCCAGACGCTCGACGTGCACATCTTCAACCTGCGCAAGAAAGTGGGCGAAGGCGTGATCCGCACCGTGCGCGGCGTCGGCTATATGGTGCAGCGTGACGTTTAGACAGTCCTCGCTGTTCCGGCGCCTGATGTTCAGCTTTGCCGGCGTGATCGTCAGCGTCGCGATCATCGGCGTACTGTGGATGTTCTACGAAGCCAAGGTCACGCAGCGCACGCGTACCTTCAGTGAAAACAAGGCGCACACGCTCAACATCCTGTCGCACCTGGTCGATACCGGCACCCGGCCCGAGCGCATGCTGCCGGCGCTCGCCGCAATCGAGGTGAACCGCGAACGCATGTTCAAGGAGCTCGATTACCACTCGCGCGTGCGCGTGCGCGTCTGGCTCGATGGCCGCCTGCTGTACAACTCGATGCCGCAACTGCCGGGCGTGCTGCCCGAGGTGGCCGCGCGCGGCGCCTACGCGTGGGTGCGCTGGACGGCGCATGACGCGGACAACCGCATCGTCGTCGAACGCCGCCACGAAGTCGACGACGAGTGGATGCTGACCATCTGGGGCGTGAGCTTCCTGCTGTCGTCGACCTTCTTCAGCCTGCCGCTGCTGTTGATCCCGGCATGGCTGATCGTCGGCATTGGCCTCCGGCCGCTGCGCTCGATCGCGTCGAGCATCGCCCAGCGCACGGATGCCGACCTGACGCCGCTGCCCGACTCGAAGTACAAGGAACTCTCGCCGCTGGTGGTGGCCATCAATGGCCTGATGCACCGCCTCTCCCAGCGCATCGAACACGAACACGAGTTCCTAACCGACGCCGCGCACGAACTCAAGACGCCGCTGGCGGCCATCCAGATCAATGCCCACGTCTTGATGAGCCGCGCCGGCGCCGAGATGGCCGAGCGCTGCGCCGAACCGGCGGCCGGCCTGCGCAGCGGCGTCGCGCGCGCCACGCACACGGTGCACCAGTTACTGGCGCTCGAACGCGCCCGGGCCGAACCGCAGGTCGCGCAGGCGTGCCCGCTGACGAACGTGGCCGATTTCGTGCGCGAGCGCGTGGCGACGGCGGCGCACCTGGCGGTGCAGCGCAATATCGAGATCGAATTCGACGCTGCCCCGGACGCCGGCGGCGCGCTGCCGCTGCACCTGGAAAGCATGGCGTCGGCGGTCGATAACCTGATCAGCAATGCGATCAAATACTCGCCGCAGGATGGTCGCATCACCGTGCACCTGACCCGCGCTGCTCACGGCTACCGGCTGGCGATCTGCGACGGCGGGCCGGGTATTGCGCCGGATTTGCGCGACAAGGTGTTCGAGCGGTTCTACCGGGTTCCCGGGCAGGAGCAACTGGGCTCCGGGCTGGGGCTGGCGATTGCCGAACGGGGCGCCGCAAGAAACGGCGGCACGATCTCGCTGGAGGCTGGCGAGCATGGGCGCGGGGTGTGCGCGACCATTACGTTCACTGGCGCCGTGGGGTAGCTTTTCTTGGTGGTAAGAGATTCTTGAGCGCCGCGGTCAATCGCTTACACCGCCAAGCGCCATTTCCGTGACGCCGTGGTTACCACATTCGATCGAATAGCCAACTTCTGAATAAACTCGTAGGACATCCCAATTTCACTAGCGACCGTGGCTCAGTTGTATACCTTGATCGGTTCCTTCTGCTCTCGCACGTTGTTTTCCGCGTCCAGCTTGGCTTTGTACCGGTAGCAGGTCTGGCTGATTCCGGACGCCTGGCAAGCCAAGATGATTGTGGCTCACCGTTGGGCAACGGCCACTGCGCCATCTCCGGCCGCTGAAATGGCGCTACCATTTTTTTGTGAGGGCCTCGGTGACAATTTCAGCCTTGAGACGCTCCTCTGCATACATCTTCTTGAGGCGATGGCTTTCCTCCTCCAGCTCCTTCATGCGTGCCATCGGTGACGCTTCCATACCACCGAACTTGGTGCGCCACTTGTAGAACGTGGCATTGCTGATGCCATGTTCTCGACATAGCTCCTGTACCGGGTTGCAGGCTTCGGCCTGCTTGAGGATGGTAATGATCTGGCTGTCAGTAAAGCAGGGACGTCTTCATGTAGAACTTTCTCTTTCTTAAGTAGAAAATTCTACTTAAGAACGTGCTCTTTTTGCAGGGGATTATCCATTCATATTTGTGTCCCCGGTCATAACCAAAGCACCCGTTTCAACATCAGATACGGCCCAATCCGTCCCGTCCAGAGCTCGGCTCCAATAAGCGTCGAACTCGTGCCCTTCAAACGGCGACTCGGTACGCTCTGCATGAATGGTCTAGGTCTTTCCGTTTTCGTCAACAACATTCTAGAGATAAATATCGGCCATGTGTTTTTCCCTATTCTTCATCAAGCAACGAAGGTGCCACCAAAACCAAAGGGTTTCTGTTGACATCCGGTGACGTCACCGAGGCCCTAAAGCATGCTGCTGCCTTACCTATGCGACGTTTCAACGCTTCGAATTCGGACAATACGTTTGTCAACGTCGAATACTGCTCAGAATAACGCGGGCAACGGCAGCAGCTGGGGCCACTAGAATGGCGTAGGCTACAGCCCTCGCGAGTTTTCTATGTCGGATGTAATCAGCGGCAGCTGGGGCCCGGCGATAATAGAACGAAATGAAACCACGTCCCAAGCTCCGCTTGTTCAGCCAACGATCGCGGAATTGGCGAAGTGTCTCCACCGTCGGGTGATCTTCGCTTCCCATGGCCGCGGCGACCACAAAGCACGCAGACGCCGGCTTTTTAGCTACCGGATTCGGTATTACAAAGTCCGGGTTAAGCTCCGCCAGACGGTTCGCCGCAGACAGCATTTGGTCACGAATCTCTTGCTCAAACTGAGGAACAAGAAAATTTGCTTTGGGAACTTGGTCAAAACCAACATATTGCACACCTTCAATTAACTGCGAACATAAGGTAACAATATTCTCAAGCGTATTTTTATCATCAGGTCTCCAAGCCCGTACGGTTTCTAAAGCCTGAAGCAGTTGCGTCACACGGCCGATATGGTCGGCCCATTGCCCGTCAACGGCGGCGAACTGGTGAGCCTGATCTACAGACATGCCGTAAATAGTCGCCACCAGCCCATTTGTTTCAGCTACACATGTGTCGATCACATGATCACGCTGCTGGACTGGTGTGTTGGCGATCGCATGATTGAACGCCACAACACTTTCGTTAATTCGCAAATGTGCCAATGTTGACTGAAAGCCCGCGGCGCGCCCTTTGCCGATCCATGCTTCGGCCAGGTTAGGATTCATTTCAAGTACCCGGTTGTAATACGCTACCGCTTCGTCAACGTTATTAGACGATTCAGCCGTACGTGCCATACCCAGTAGGTTCTCGAGAGCCGGGCCCATTGATACTTGCGTCAAGCCCTGAATGGTAACGGTCTGGCCACAGTACATGCAGTGCGCAGGAATTAAATCTGCAGGTACCTGTTGATTCTTCCCACATGAAGAACATGTTACGGTTCTGGTAGTCATTGATTTATCCTTGGTTTGTACATGGGTGCAGCGGTGTGCGTAGCACAAATGCGCATCGCTGACGGGATTTGATCGTGCGACAACACGAGTTTCGTATTTGCAATATTATAAGCTAACGCTTAATAAGTCGATAAGCATTGATGGAATAAAACATGACAACCATAACAATGCCCTGCAGTTGTTGTCTTTTGGGAGTGTTTTTTTGACTTGGCTAGCTAGTGAACTGTGGCGTACATCTTTTCGAGCTTTTTCTGCGACACTTGCAGGTACGGACAAACCTGATCAAGCTCGGCGTGCCAAAGCAGCAACTGGACTGTTTCGACTTGTTCGCCCTATTGGATCAACCGTGATCTCATCGTACGGCGGCCGCTGTGTGACGAGCCGCCCCGTATGCAGCGTCGCGGTACAGCTTTGTGATGTGAGACTGCAGGCTTTCGCAAGCAAGGTAGTCGACAGGCTCGCCGGCCCAGATCACGCGGCGCTTGGTATTAAGGTGGAACTTGCCCCCGCTGTGCGTAAGGATGAGTTTGCTCGCCTTCTCTAAGGCCCGGTAGCGGCCTAGCTCACTCGTCGTGCGTAGACGGCGCGCCATTCGGATATTCCAGGTATCGATTAAGCACCTCGATGGCCTTTACGTGGATGAGGTAGATGCAACGCTGTCGGCCCCCTTTCGTGATCGCTACGCGAAGGCTGATTTCGTCCCGACGCGCGCCGAGCCGGAACAGCACGTCTTGAACTTCGATCTGCGCAAGCTCGGTTACGCGCATGCCGGCTGTCAAGCCGAGCAGTAGGACCAAACAGTCTCGCCTCCTCTGCCTGCTGGTGGCCGATGTGACACGAAGAAGGTGTCCGATTTGCCCAGGCTGGAGCGAAGTGGTTTGGAGCCATGTGAAGCTCTGAGTAAAGTGGATTGGAGATAAATTCAGAGGGAGAACTATTCAGGCTGTTTTTCAAGCATTCCACGGCCTATTTACTGCGGTCCTCGGAAAAGCCCCTATCTACTGAATACACTGAGGAGCGTACTGTATAAGCTTTGGTTTCTAGCCAAGTTGACAGCAAATATTCTTTCCCCCGTGCCATCGCAATTGAGTATTACTGGGGCGATCGCTCAAGTTCGTCCTGTAAGCCGATAAGCCATTCCGCCCCACAGTTGATGCGGGTTACTATTGCATAAATCTCGGCCATTGTCGCCTTATGCTATTAGTTTTCCGATTCAGCCTTGCACCAGAAACGGCAGCACACGCTCGAGCAGCATATCCGGCGCTTCCTCGGCAATGTAGTGCCCACACGGCAGCGCCCCGCCCTGCACGTCAGCCGCCACGCGTTGCCACTCCGCGAGCGGATCAAAGCAGCGCCCCACCACGCCCTGCTCGCCCCACAGCACCATCAGCGGCAGCGCCAGGCGGTTCCCGGCATCGCGATCGATCCGATCGTGCTCGAGGTCGATCGTCGCAGCAGCGCGGTAGTCTTCGCAGATGCCGTGCGCGGCGCCCGGCAACGCCAGGCAGCGCTGGTACTCGGCCAGCGCGCGCGGATCGAACGGCGCCAGGCCCGCGCTGCGCTTGCCCATCACGTCCCGCACGTACGCGGCCGGGTCGGCCTCGATCAGGCGCTCCGGCAGCGGTGCCGGCTGGATCAGGAAGAACCAGTGCCAGTAGGCGCGTGCAAACGTGTCTGACGTCTGCTCGTACATCGCGAGCGTGGGCGCGATATCCAGCAGCGCCATCCGCTCGACGGCCTGCGGATGGTCCAGCGCCAGCCGGTGCGCCACGCGCGCGCCGCGGTCGTGGGCCAGCACGCGGAAGGTGGCAAATCCCAGTGACTGCATCACCGCCACCATGTCGGCCGCCATCGCGCGCTTGCTGTAATTGGCGTGGTCCGGCGCGCCCTGCGGCTTGGACGATTCGCCATAGCCGCGCAGGTCGCAGGCCACGACCGTGAAGTGCTCGGCGAGGCGCGGCGCGACGCGGTGCCAGATGGCGTGCGTTTGCGGGTGACCGTGCAGCAGCAGCAGCGGCGGGCCGGAACCACCGACGATGGCGTTGATGGTCACGGTCGGGTCGATCTCGACTTGCAGGGCGCGAAAATGGGGGAACAGGGCTGTCATCGTCTCTCGTATTCGTTGAGCGGCGTGCTGCCGCAAGATCGACTATACACGGCCATCGTTTGAAAAAAAAAGACCGGTCCGCGCGTGCGCCTTTGCCCTTACACGAACCTGACATTCGGCAACTGTTGTAATTACGTCATTCGCGATTAGCACGAATTGACACCCCGGCGAGCGCTGTCCAGTATGGAATCGAGGCCCCGCCTCGACCTTCCCAGTGGACTACCGTGTCAGAACAAAAAGGATCAGCACCATGCAGAGAGCCAAGACGGAAAAGACAGCAGTTGCCCTTGCCATTGCCGCGCTGTGCGCAGGCTTTGCCCACGCCCAGGAGGCGCAGCAAGCCGAGACCACCGCAGCGTCCGCGACAGTCGTCGTCACCGGCACCCGCGTTGCCAACCGCACCGTGCTCGATACCACTGCACCGGTCGATGTGATCTCGGCCGAGACCCTGAAGAACTCGGGCAGCACCGAACTGACGCAGGCGCTGTCGATGGCCCTGCCTTCGCTGAACTTCCCGCGGCCGGCGCTGACCGACGGCACCGACACCATCCGTCCGGCCACGCTGCGCGGCATGTCGCCTGACCAGACCCTCGTGCTGGTGAACTCCAAGCGCCGCCATGCGTCGTCGCTGGTGAACGTGAACGGCTCGATCGGCCGCGGTTCGGCAGCGGTCGACCTGAACACCATCCCGACTGCCATCGTCAAATCGGTCGAGGTGCTGCGTGACGGCGCTGCGGCCCAGTATGGCTCGGACGCGATCTCGGGCGTCGTCAACATGCGCCTGCGCACCGACCGCACGGGCGGCGAAGCGACCGTCAACTATGGCGCCAACAAGACCGAATACGATCTGTACAACGCAGCGCCACCGGCCGGCGGTACCTGGACCGCGCCGGCCTCGCGCAAGCGCACCGATGGCCAGACGGCCACGGTCAGCATCTGGAAAGGCCTGGCGCTGGGCGAGACCGGCTATCTGACGATCGCCGGCGAATTCCGCGACCAGAACCGCACCGAGCGTGCCGGCTACGACATGCGCCAGCAGTACGCGCTGGTCAATGGCGCATTCGATCCGCGCGAGAACACGATCAACCGTTTCAATGCCTGGACCGGTGAACCCGACATGAAGCAGTCCACGCTGTTTGCCAATGCGGGCAACGACATGGGCGGCGGCGTCAAGGTGTATGGCTGGGCGAGCTACCAGGACCGCGATGCCACGTCGGCCGGCTACGCCCGCATCCCTCAGGACGTGCGCAATATTCAGTCGATCTACCCGGACGGCTTCCTGCCGCAGATCTCGCCGACCGTGAAAGACTTCTCGGCCACCGGCGGCGTGACCTGGGTTGCCGGCGCGTGGGACATGGATGCCTCGCTCGGCTACGGCAAGAACAAGATGGAGTACACCATCGAGAACACGCTGAACCGCTCCCTTGGGCCGACCAGCAAGACGGCCTTCTACGCGGGCGGCTATTCGTACGACCAGGCGGTGCTGAACCTGACCGGTGTGCGCAGCGTCGAGATGGCGTCGTTCTCGTCGCCGCTGAACGTGGCCGTGGGTATCGAAGCGCGCCGCGAAGGCTATGAGCTGTTTGCCGGCGAAGAGCAGTCGTACAGCTTTGGCGGCGCGCTGCTGCCCAACGGCACGCCAACGGCGCCGGGCGCCCAGGTGTTCCCGGGCTTCCGGCCATCGAACGAAGTCGATGCGCACCGCAACGCCATCGGCGCCTTCATCGACCTCGAAGCGAATGTCACGCCCGAGCTGCTGGCATCGGTGGCCGTGCGCGGCGAACGTTATTCGGACTTCGGCAACAGCCTGGCCGGCAAGCTCGCCCTGCGCTATGACTTCAACCCGAACTTCGCCGTGCGCGGCGCGATCCAGAACGGCTTCCGCGCGCCCTCGCCGCAGCAGCAGAACTTCACCGCGACCTCGACCAACTTCATCAACGGCGTGCCGTTCGAAATCACCACCTTCCGCCCGGATGATCCGGTCGCCGTCGCGCTGGGCGCCAAGCCGCTCGACGCCGAGAAATCGATCAACGCGTCGCTCGGCGCCGTGATGCGCCTGGGCGCCGTGAGCCTGACGGTCGACGCCTATCGCATCGACATCGACGACCGCATCATCCTGTCCGAGAACCTGACGCAGACGAACGTGCGCAACTACATCGCCAGCCAGGGCTTCATCGGCGTGGGCGGCGGGCGCTTCTTCATCAATGGTGTCGACACCACCACCAAGGGCGTGGACATCGTGCTGAGCATGCCGTACAACGCGGGCGACGCAGGCAAGCTGGACTTCACGCTGGCGGCCAACTTCACCGACACCAAAGTGACCAAGACGCCGACGACGACGCAGCTCTCGAGCCTGAGCCCGGCGCCGGTGCTGTTCGATCGCCTGAACGTGCTGTCGCTTGAAAAAGGCCAGCCGAAAAACAAGGTCAGCGCCAACGTGAACTGGAAGCTGGGCCAGTGGGGCGCGACGCTGCGCGCCACGCGCTACGGCGAAGTGCTGTCGCCGGGCACCACGGCGGCATTCGACTTCGAGATGGGCGCCAAGACCACGGTCGACCTGGAAGGCCGCCTTGCCGTCACGCCGAAGCTGACCCTGGCGCTGGGCGCGGACAACGTGTTCGATCAGTATCCGGAAACGCAGCCGCCGTCCATCAACACCACCGGCAACACGCCGTTCTCGACGTATGCGCCATTCGGTCGTTCGGGCCGCTATATCTACGGCCGCGCCACCTACGCGTTCTGACCTAGCGTTCCAGCACCTCGCCCAGCCTGTGGGCGAGGAAGTCCACGAGCGCCGCCACCCGCGGCGCGAGTGCACCCTGCTTGTAGAACACGGCCCACACGGGCTGTGTCCAAGGCAGGGTGTGTTCCTCCAGCACCGGCACCAGCCGCCCCGCCGCGACATCCGCGCGCGTCAGAAAATCCGACAGCGATGCAATCCCCGCGCCATGCAGCGCCAGCTGCCGCAGCGTCTCGCCGCTGGACGCCACCACCTGCGGCGTGATCGTCCAGCCTTCGCCGCCGCCATGACGCAGCGGCCAGGTATTCAACAGTGCCGGCGCCGTGAAGCCCAGCGTGCGATGCCCTGCGAGTGCCGCCGTGTCGGGCGGCGCGCCATGGCGTTCGAGATACGCGGGTGACGCCAGCACGCGCAGCCGCGCCGCGCCCAGGCGCCGTGCATTGAGCGTCGAATCGGGCAGCGCGCCGATGCGGATCGCCAGGTCGGCCCGCTCTTCGATCAGGTCGACATAGGTTTCGCCGCTGACCAGTTCCAGCCCGATCAGCGGATACGCATCCAGGAACTCCGCGACCAGTGGCGCGAGCAAGTGACCCAGCGCCGGCGTGGCGGCATTCACGCGCACCAGGCCCGCCGGCTGCGAACGGCGCGCCGCCGCTTCGGCCTCGGTGTTGGCAAGGTCGGCCAGGATCGTCCGCGCCCGGCCCAGCAGCCAGGCGCCCTCTTCCGTCAATTGCAGGCGCCGCGTCGTGCGCTGGATCAGCGTCATGCCAAGGCTGCCCTCGAGGCGCGAGATCGTGCGCGAGACGCCCGACGGCGTCTGTCCCAGGCGCTCGGCCGCACGCGAAAACGAGCCTGCATCCATGACTGCCGAAAACACAATCAGTGCATCCACGTCGATCATTGATGACTCCGAATCAAAAGTCCATTGTAGCCGGACCTGTTTTTCCGGGCTGGCAAAGGCGGCACACTGCACGCCTGCCATCTCTCAGAAAGAACACCATGCCACTCGCACTCTGGGCGCTCGCATTGAGCGCTTTTGCCATCGGGACGACTGAATTCGTCATAGTCGGCCTGATTCCCACCATCGCCGCCAGCCTGCAGGTGTCGGTACCCTCGGCGGGCCTCCTGGTCAGCCTGTACGCACTGGGCGTGGCCATCGGCGCGCCGCTGCTCACGGCCATGACGGGGCGCGTGCCGCGCAAGCAGCTCCTGCTTGGCCTGATGGTGCTGTTTACGATCGGGAATCTGGTCGCCTGGATGGCGCCGGACTACACGGCGCTGATGGCCGCGCGCGTGCTCACGGGCCTGGCGCACGGCGTGTTCTTTTCGATTGGCTCCACTATCGCCACCAGCCTGGTACCGAAGGAAAAAGCGGCCAGCGCGATCGCGCTGATGTTCACCGGCCTGACCGTGGCGCTGGTCACCGGCGTGCCGCTCGGGACCTTCATCGGCCAGCACTTCGGCTGGCAGGCGACGTTCCTGGCAGTGTCGCTGCTGGGCGTGATTGCCGTCATCGGCAGCGCTATCCTGGTGCCATCCGATATCGCCGGCAGCAAGCCGGCGCCGCTCCTGATGCAACTGGCGGTGCTGAAAAAGCCGCGCCTGCTGCTGGTGTACGCAATCACGACGCTCGGCTACGGCGGCAGCTTCATCGCCTTCACGTACCTGGCGCCGATCCTGCAGCAGGTGTCCGGCTTTGCCGCGTCGACCGTGAGCCTCGTGATGCTGGTGTATGGCGTATCGGTCGCGGCCGGGAATATCTGGGGCGGCAAGCTGGCCGATCGCCTCGGACCGGTGCGCGCGCTGCAGATCGTGTTCGCGCTGCTGGCGCTGGTGCTGTTCGTGCTGGCATTCACGGCGCCCAGCAAACCGCTGGTGTTGATGACGGTATTGGCTTGGGGCGCAGTCGCCTTCGGCAACGTGCCGGGCCTGCAGGTGTATGTGGTGCGGCGCGCCGAACGCGATGCGCCGCAGGCCGTCGATGTGGCCTCTGGCCTGAACATCGCCGCCTTCAATGTCGGCATCGCGCTGGGTGCATGGGGCGGTGGCCTGATTGTCGCGCACCTCGGCCTGATGGCAACGCCGTGGATCGGCGCGCTGGTGGTCGTGGGCGCCCTGCTGCTCACGACGCTGGCGGGGTGGCTCGATCGCCGCGACGGCGTGCCTGCACAAGGCATCACCACTGCAACCGTTGCGCTGCACTGACCTGCTTACGCGTCCAGCTCGGGATAGCGGCGGAAGATGCCGTCCTGGTTGAATGGAATGCGGCGCGGCGATGCCAGGTAGGCCGCGATCTTCGGCCGCGCCGCCACCCGGTCGCGCAGGCCGGTGAGCTCGGGATGCTCCTGCTCGACCGTCTTCATCGCGTTGGGGAATGCGTAGCGCAAGCCCTCGATCACCTGGAACAGCGACAGGTCGGCGTAGCTCACACGCTCGCCCAGCAGGTAGTCGCGCGGCTCGGGATTGGCCAGCAGCCGCGCAAAATAGGCCATGAACTTGGGGATGCGCGTCTCGACAAAATCGGCCGCGCGGCGCTTGGCCTCGGGTTTCTGGTCTTCGTAGTACAGCATCGAAGCGATCGGGTGGTGCGTGTCGTGCGCCTCGGTGACCAGGTCGGCGATCGTCAGTTGCAGCTGATGAACCCAGAGCCGGCCAGGTTCGGTGCGTGGCGCCAGGCCATGTTGTTCGCCCAGATACAGCAGGATGTTGGCCACCTGGCCGATGGTCTGCTCACCGGCTTTCAGGAATGGCGGCGCAAAGGCGGGATGGTCGCCGACTTCGAGCGCGGCCATCAGCAGATCGGCACCGCCATCGCGGCGCGCCACGTCGACGTAATCGGCGCCCGCTTCTTCCAGCGCCAGTCGTACGAATTCGCCGCGGCCCTGGATCGACGGCCAATAAAACAGTTCGTAGGGTTGCACCATGATTGCTTTCCTGTTGATGGAGAAAAGTCATGGTAGACCGATCCGGAAGGCCGGGAAGCACGGTACGCCGGCCATGCAGACTTTGCCTGTCTTCAGGCGACTGCGCACCACCGTTTGGCGATCGTTGGCGGCAGGTTGAAATGCTTCGCCGTTTCGGCAATCGAGGCCTTGTTTGCTTTCTTCCATGCCGAGACCTGGCTGGCGTTCGGCCTTTGCGGACTGCCCGTGCTGTCCTTGTCCTTGGCCGTCCTGGCGGTCGCAGCGCGCGATGCCTGGCCGACGACGCGACTGGACGCCGTGCGGTGCATGCTGCGGGACTGCGTGTCATTCACAGATTCGTGCTCGGTCACAGGGCCCTGCGCAAGGGGGCCTTCCGGCGGCTGGTTGTGCGTCATAAAAGTTCTTCCGTGCTGATAAATAAGTGCCGCCATTATGACCTGCTCCCGATGGCAAGCGGGCATTCGCGGCCGTCAACGTGACGCGGCGAGCGTGGCGCACCGCAGACATGGACCGATTGTGGCGATTGAGCAACGCCCTTCAGGGCACTGAACCCCGTCAGCAGGGCCACCGCCCCCATTCCTGTTGGTTCCTGACGAATCATTACACTTTCTCCAAGCACACGTTGGCAATCGGGAACATAATTGCACTGAGGAACTAATTTAATAAAGTTCACCCGTCACTTTTTTGTCCAATGGAGCGCCCATGATCATCGCGCGATTGACCCAACGCTGGCACGCCCTGCGCCGCTGGCGCGCGCACCAGTCCCCCGATTCCCACGCCCGCTTCGAGGAGACGACCTTCAACCGGGCG
>Ga0308160_10006148_pt1 | contig 12296 bp, 11 predicted proteins | sample PhyFR1_FD_201036 | JGI IMG/M metagenome (GOLD analysis project Ga0308160, IMG submission 201036) | Phyllosphere microbial communities from UC Gill Tract Community Farm, Albany, California, United States - DLSLF.R1 | ecosystem: Host-associated > Plants > Phyllosphere > Unclassified | place: USA... | reverse complement strand
ACCCGTTGGTCCGAGGTGGCTGACCCGCTTTTTTCGGCCAGCGACGTAACCGCTCCCACCATTAACCTGGTGCGCCGGGAAAGCCCCCCGCCAACGTGCGAAACTATCAGCCACAAAGACGATATTATTGTCTGCATCAGCCGCCTGAAGAAGGTCAACGGAATTAGCCTCCGGGTGATTGATTTCACCGGCGTCATGCGCAATGCAAAGGCAGAGAATAAAAGCACGGATGCGTTTCTGGCTTTCTGTGAAACAATGAGAAAGGCGGCACGGCTGGGTGCTGTCAATACCCTGCTGGCTCCCGAACACCTTTTCTCAACGCTTGCCGGCGGCCGTGAAATACCTGTTTCTGTTTTCATCGCACTGAATAATTACTGTGTTTTTTCAGAAAATAGAGGAGGAGTTCACTATTGGGGCGTGGACGACATGAAAGGTATTTTGAACAGCGAGTTTTATCTGTCACCCGAATGGGAAGACTACCGTAATAAAATAGGCCGCCATATAGAGTAAGAAAGACATCCATTTTTAAACATAAAACCTAACATCCAGATTTATTGGTGCGTCAGCATCAGGGATTTATTTTGCCTGAAAACGTCACTACCGAAAGGAAATAAATGATGAACATTACCATGATTACACGCAGTCTCACTCTGGCTCTGGTAACCACTTCCGTTCCAGCCTTGCATGCCGCCACTACCTGGACGGAAGCGCGTAACGATGCCATGGGGGGCACCGGTGTGGCATCATCCGGGTATGCTGCAGCAGCGCTGGTCAACCCCGCGTTGATGACCCGTCACAATACCCACGACCACGTGGGCGTCATTCTGCCGGGTGTGGGCGTACACGTCAGCGATCCGGATAACCTGCAGGACGGACTAAACCAGGTGAAGGACACCTGGAGTCGGTTCAGTGATCCGGCAGACAGCGGTAACAGCTCAGCACAGGCCGCCCCCCTCAAGAAAGCCCTGCTGGACGTTTCTGGCCACAGCGGCCGCGCCAGCGCGGGCGTATCTACGGTGGTTGCCATCCCAAATGACACGCTGCCCTTTGCCCTGGTCGTCAAAGGCTGGGGACAGGCAAAAGCACGCGCGCTGGTTACCAGCCATGACCTTGCCTATCTCGATGCCGCGCAGACCGGCATTCTCTCTCCCACTCAGGATAATCTTAACCCACTGACGTCACGCGCTGAGGGTGTGGCCGCGCTGGTCAGTGAATATGGTCTGGCGCTGGCACATCCGTTCACCCTTGCCGGTACACCGATGTCCGTGGGTATCACGCCAAAACTTCAGCGCGTAGATACGTGGAACTACAACGTGTCCATTAGCCATTACAGCCCCTCTGAGTTTCACAGCGGCGAATGGAAGCACTCCGAAAGCGGCGGCAACGTGGACGTCGGCTTCTCCGCGCAACTGACCCCGGAATGGACGGTGGGCCTGACCGGGCAGAACCTGGTCTCACGGAACGTGGAGACCCGCGAGGTTAACAGTCTGAAAGACACCTTTCAGATACGCCCGCAGGCAACCGCTGGCACGGCATGGAGCAACGGCTTCATCACACTGGCGACAGACATTGACCTGACCCCGGCCAGCGGCTTTTCCTCGGATGAAAAAGCCCGGTATGCCGGTGTGGGTGCCGAACTCAACGCCTGGAACTGGGCACAACTGCGTGCCGGCTATCGCGCCAATATGCGCAACAGTGACCACAACATGTTCACTGCCGGCATAGGGATCTCCCCCTTCGATGTCGTCCATTTAGATTTGACCGGCATGGCCGGCACCCATCGCAGCTATGGCGCAGCGGCGCAGCTTGTCTTTACGTTTTGATTATTTCGGGCTACGGTCAGCAACCTCTGACAACCCACGAAGCCATGGCGAGGTAGAAATGGCAACTGAAACCGAAACAGAACTGGCAAACGTGGTCTTGTTTCCTGTAAAGGATGCAGACCCGATTGATAGCGTTGGTTTTATCTATGAAAAGGGTGCGCTTTGTGCACACCCTGGGATTTACGTTAACGAGCCCGAGCGCCAATGCAGGTGTAAAAAATGTGGTGCCGTAATCGCCCCCTTCGACTACCTGCTGTCGATAGCGAAACGAGAAACTCGTCTTGCCGGTAACATAAAAGCGCTACGTGACGAAGAGCGATACCGGCGTGTAAACATCGCCAAACTCATTCAGGTTGAAAAAAATGCAAAAGCGCGTATCCGTCGCGCACAAAAAAACAGATAAGCAAGGTATGTATGCATACTCCAGTTCTTCGCTATCATGGTGGCAAATTTCAGCTTTTTCCTTGGTTGTACAGCTTTTTTCCAGAACATGAGATCTATGTTGAACCATTCGGTGGGGCAGCTTCTGTCCTATTGCGAAAGCCACGAAGCCATGGCGAGGTTTATCACTGTCGACACAAATCAGAAAATGAGCAAATTTTTCACTAACAATATATGAATTCTTATTGTCATCACTGAGGAAGAAAGACAAGTTCTATCCTGTCTGATCAGGACTGAATTGGAGGAAGAAATGAAAGAAACCAGTGTGACTCAACTACTGCATTCAGCAGACCCGAATTACAGGATCATGTTCGTTGGCTGCCATTACATTAATGATGACAATGACATGACCAATATAGTAGACGACCTGTTAACTTTTTACATTTCCCCTCCTACGACAAAAGAAATTCTGCCTCTTTTTGAGAAGTCATCAGATATTACCTTGAGTGGTTTTGCGAACACTGATGATAACAGAAAGGTTTTCATCTTATCGGTCAAGGCCGGGGTTCTGAAATCATTATTAAGCTCCATTGCTGTAAAATACACTGATTGTGAAGCAATTATAAAGTGGCTGAAAACATCTGGCGAATCTATTAAAATCGTCGATATTTACATTCATTCTCTCAATATCAGCAATGTCATTTGAGTATCAGCATGAGATCCGCGAGAGATCTTGCGACTTTATCAGGATTATTAGTCCACATAAGGGTGTAGTTTTCTTTTTAAAGGGAAGCAATAAAAGCGCTTACATCAGTTGCCCGGCTATTGGTGAACATAAACAGCTTTCTCAAAGTTTTTTCCCTAGGATGATATCCCTGCGGAAGCTTTTTGATGCCTATCAGTATGGTTTTATCAGCATCGTCCAGGACATTGCTTAACTGATCACCGACAACCGGCCACACATCACGTATTGTGTTTATTTTATCATTAAAATCAATATGTTGTGGGATGGCATCATTCAGCTCATCAAGCAGGCTCTCAAACGTAAAGTGTCCACCACCGCTGCACAACTGAAGTTCATCGATCATCAACTGCGCCTGATCTGGTCGAATATAGACATTGAAGACGCCGTTTTTTCTACTACCGTAGAGTTTCATCCGCATGAGTGAATTAACATTCCTGAGATGGATATAAAGTTCCTCGCCTGACGACGCTTTATCTTCTGGCGAAAAGAAAATCATAAAGACGTAACGGCCCGTGCCAATCGCCACTTCAAATGCAAGGGAGTGTTGTTTGTCAATCCATGCAGTTGAGTAGATATTTTTAAGCTTTGAAAAGTTAAATAGCTGGGTCATGTCTGCCATCCTGATGAAAAAAACCAGTACCCGTATCAACAGATTTATCACAGCACAATATTAATGTCACGAGCAGTGATTATGGACGTAGCTGCGGAAAAAAGGGCAGTTATCTGCCCTCGAGGTATCAACATGCGTCATGCAACAAATGATATAGCTTTGTCTTGAGTCGATATGGCCAGTTACCCCAGTAATGAGCTGGGGTCAGAAGCACACGACGGCGTTCATCAAGCAGCGCATTTCCAATGATAACCTCCCCAGGTACTCCACACAGCGAAAGTTGTATATAGGCCATCCCAGCCGCCAGCGGATCGATATCAGTTGCCGATACCCACAGGTGACGGTGAGGAGAATAGCCTGCCTCACGCAGCACGCTGGCAAAGGCCAGCGTCATGCAGCCCGCGCCACAGGCGGGTTCTGACAGAGTCATAAAGGCTTTGTCCCTGAACTGTTCCCCAACGTTGCCGAGCTGCAATTGAGCCATCATCAGGCTCACGCTCCACGGGGTGAAAAACTGGCCACGGTATTTGTCGCCAAGCTCCAACTGCATGAAGACGCGCCCGAGAAAATCTCCCGGAGCCTCTTCCAGGCCATTAACAACATGCCCCAGCAACTGCGCCAAGTTCGATACATCCGGCTTTTGGTATCTGGCTACAATGCGCATATATTTCTGCTCACGTTTGTCGCAGAAATGCAGACCGTTTTGCAATGCGATAACGCTGCAACTGATGAAGTCCTCAAAGACCTGATGGCGGTGATGATAACGGGCTGTCTGGTTAAAAAGAGAAATGAAGGCCTTTTCATGGTTGATAGCGTTTTTCATAAGTATTTCCTGTTAAAAAAGGAAACACGCGTCCACAAGGGAAACGATGTTTCCCTTGTGGGGTGAAAAAACGGCCACAGCTTTCGCTGCAGCCGGTGAATGAAGCCGAATGTTCGGCTTTCTGTCAGCGCTAAACGCGGATGTTGCTGTAATGTGCAGTGGTCAAAGTGGGAACAGGCGATGCCTCGGGCGTCACCAGATACATCCGGGCACCCTCGACGGCGGTGGTCTGTCGCAGTACCTCTGCCGGATACGGCCCGCTATCGACGTGGTCTCCCCGGTCAAAACAGCTGTAGCCTGATAAGCCTGCCTCTGGTGAAATCCAGTAATGGCGGATTTCACAGTCAAACAGCTGCGACATTTCCCCCATGACCTCACCTGATGGCGGATACCATGGGGATGACAAGGTCAATGTCAGTGAGCCGACATCCTCGCGACACCAACTGGCCTGATGGCCTGCCGGAAACTCTACACCGAAGAGCTGTACATACAGTTCTGACGTGGTGTTGAGTCCCTTAAACAGGCCACTCTCGCCGTTGAGCTCCGTTGCCAGGCGTGATGGCATCACCATCAACATGTCACACGGGCAAGTCGTCTCCGGCATGACGTTGAACCCTTCCCAACGCTCTTGCGGATCGAACCTGCCGCTTGCAGCGGCCACGCCGAACCAGTCGGTATAGTGCACAGCCATCAGTTGAGCCATGACCTGCCGCGCTGAAGTAGGGATATTTTCCCACTTCAGCGCATCAATGCCGGCCTGTACCCAGATCTTCTCCATTCGGGCGAGCGTCTTGCTGTCAAGCCAGGCGTCCTGCTCCAACAACTCAACAAAGTGCTGATACGCCTGGTTAGGGGAAGTCGGTGCGCCCGTGCCTGATGCGGTTATCATCGGATAAGGCGCGTAATCCACCGCCTTCACAGGCTTCAATATCCCGGCGCAACCGGCCAGAAAAAGCTTTGTTGCCTGCCGGATGGCATGGCGGTACAGCGGGGTTTCCGTGCCGGCAATCCATGACTGCATCACGTCGATGCAGACTGACTTGCCGGTAATTTCCAAACGGTTTTGGCACCATGGAAACATTGTTGTACTCCTCTTTACGGTTGGAAATGAAAAGAGGGCATCCCCCTGAGGAAGATGCCCTCAGGGGGAGGACGACCGCAGCCGTCGTATTAAGGTCTAGCCACCTGCACCATCTGACGGCTCTGGGATAGCTTTTGGTGTTGTATGCCACCGATGACGCCAAGCTCGGCGAAAAGGAGCACGCTGTCGGTTTCGACAATAAGTTCTTCAAACATTAGGTATACCGTACGGAACCGTCCAACATGACCTGACGGATGCAGTCACGTACGCGGCACACCGCGTTGTCGAACAACTTGCTATCAACAGGTTTTGCGCGCGTTGAGTCAAGCCGAATAACCTGATCCAACACATACAACGCCTGTAAGCGCCAACTGAGTCGTTCCGCATTACCCACACAGGCATGGAAGTGCCTGAGGGACAGATCGTGAAGCCACTGAATCTGGTTGCGGAACTCATTGACCGATACGTACACTTTTACGGCGGATGCGTCTCTTTCTTAACCGTCATACCCGACGAATGTTTATTGACCGGAGTCATAAACAGGTCATGGTGCTCATTCAGCACCTCTTCAGCGATCAGGGCATCAGCATTCTCTGACCAGTTCTCATCGGTTGAAGGATTACAACCCACAGCCCAGGCTTTGAGCCATTCACCGGGTTTTTTGTCATTCGGAACCCGGATATAGATACCCAGATTCTTCTCAAGTATCAGAAGGCGTTGCATCCCTCCCTTTTGAGATAAAACTGGACGGAGTTGCGTTGAGGTAAAGCGGATCATCATGCCTCCTGAAAATTAGGAGGAGACCTCCCCGGAAGGGAAGATCCCTCCGGGAAGTGAGTTGATTAATCAAGGTAATTCAGTCAAAACGGCAGCTCAGTTCGGCCATTTGCTGTTGGGTATTATTGATGCCATGCCTGAATCAATAATTCCAGGCGCATTCATCAACGCTGAGACCGATAAGTATCACCTCGGAGACGTAACGCTGAAAGAGATACTCTGGTATCAAATTCAGCTCACAGGTCTCACCTAAAGCTCTGCAACATGGATAATTTGCCAGGTACGATCCGGAAATCCATCCTCACATGACGGGAAGCGTTGTCCCGTGGGAATGTAGATAAATCAAGAAGTGGGTTGAATGGACCTTAACCGCCAGGGTCCCTGTTTTCAAAGGTTAACAGGTTTGAACCGCCCGAAAGCGCCATCTCTCAGGTTGTGATGGCATTGGCATGTGATTACCCGAAAGCGTTCCTCTCAAATCACCGGAACATTGGCAGTTGTCATGATGACAACGGTTAGCAGAAATATCGTACTGCAGGATTTGATACACGACAAGCCCTGCTGAAAATTATTTTTTGAGCACCAAAATGATGAAATTGATTTAATTAATTATTCAGTCTTTGTTTTATTATAAACACGGGCTACATAATGGCCCCGTCCATCACCGTGACCTAAGTCCATTGAAGTAAGCGCCTCAGCTTCTTTCTGACTAAAACCATTGTTCTTGTGAAATTGAAGAACAGCCTGCGTATAGGCATATCTCAGACTGTGAGGTGCAAATTCTCCAACAAGCCCTGCATCGCGAACAATATTGCGGTATCGTTCAATTGCTAAGTGAATAGAGGGCTTATTGATGAGTCTCCCGTTATTCACTTCGGAATATATTATTGCTTTGTTAATAACATCAATGGTTTCCTGTCGGCTTATTATTGTTACGTCCCTCGGCCTTCCACCTTTGGTACCAAAAACCACTCTGACTTTTCCCTCTCCATTGAGAAGTGCTTTTTTCCATGTGTTAAGTGATTTAACAGACTGAACGGATTCTTCGGTTCTCAAACCTAAAAGGCGGGAAAGTTTCATCGCGTATGCTATGCCTTCATCTTTTTTGCACACAGCTGAAAGAACCTGATTAAAATAGTCGTCTGTAATGGCTACTTTTGTGCCATCCCGGCTTGTGCCGGAAATATTCAGTGCTTCATTACTGAGTTTAGGATGTGATGGATCAGCCATGAACGTTTTACCGGATACGCGAAGCAATGCGCGAATCGATGCCATTTCATTCTGCAAAGTACGCTTGGACATATTCTCAGAAAGACGACTGCGAATGTAAGCTTCAATATGGCCGGTCTTTATATTTTTGATGTCACGAATTTGAATATTCATTTTTAATAAACGGTCAGCTAGGCGGTCAGCAACTTTCATTCTGTCGGAAACCGTTTTAAAACTTCCCCCCGCCTGGCGAGCAAGCGTGACAAGGCTTTTATTTAATTTCGCCATAAACACTCCAAATTGACATGAGGTGAGTTAGGCATTCCGTCCCGTATGAACGGAATGCCTAACTCACCGGTACCCCAGATACTGCAGCCAAAACATCTCACCCCGACGGCACGGTTAATTTTGCGCTTCCTGCGTCTCAACAGACATCTGTGCATCGGGGCGGCGAAATGTTGAGTTCTTGCGAGGCTCCCCAGGTCTCAGACCTGTTCGCGGCTTACGCCGGGCTGATTTAAATCAGTCTACCTCCACACACCAGCTTCCTGGTGTCGCCATCGATGTCGTGTCGATTTACCTCCTCTAATTTAAAAGTTGTCCAGATGCGGGGTTTCCGCTGACAAGACAGTTGGTTGAGTAATAATGACCTGAATGACAGTTAAACGGCCTGTTTGGCGTTTTAAAACCGTCACTACGTGTTGGTCAGATGGTAGAAATGTTGTTGAAGCGGCAGTGCGTAAGCGCTGACCGTTATGCGCTGCGCGCGTCACTTGGTACTCGTTTCACTCGAACGCAAGTGACGCCGCGCTCCTCTGCTCTCAATGCAGTCGTGGAAGATGCCCAAATGTGCCAAATGGTCATACCCGCGCCGCAAAGTTTGCAACGGATGCAGTCGTCAAAAATTCGAGGAGAAACGAAGAGGACAGACTCAAACAGTCTGCGCAAAGCGCTGCCAAAGGCAGGCTGTCAGTGAAGTAATATCCTTTATCGCTGTTAACGCGATCCCCATTTTCAAAGGCTAACGGGTTTACCGCCCGAAGGCACCGTCTCTCAGGTCATGACAGTTTTGGCATGCAATCACCCGAAGGCGTCCCTCTCAGATTGCCGAGACATTGGCATGTTGCTTATCGCAACGTTACAACAGGAATGATATTAGATCGAACTGCAATCCTTTTACAAGGTTTTGCAATCATTTCATCGGTTAACTGTTACTGATAGATCAGTTGCAAAGCATCTCAGAGAGAATTTTTCTGCTATAGTCAATATGACATCCAGATATGTTAATGAATCTTAGTCCCATCATAAAATTTACAGGAATATCAAATGCAGCTACGGTCATTTAATGAAATATTTGATGAATTTTCACTCAAAAAAGATAAACTTTCAATTTTATTTGGAAATGGTTTTTCACAAGCTTTGTGCTCCGATATATTTAATTATAAATCATTATTTCAAGATGCTGATTTTGGCCCTAGAAATACCAAAATAAAAAAACTATTCAAAAAGCTTGAAACTTATGATTTCGAAGAAGTTATGGGTGCTTTGAAAAATGCAGAGTTTATTTGCAATAGCTACGGAATTGAATCCGAAAAAATAGATATGATACGTAAAGACCAAGACACCCTCAAAAACTCACTAATCAAGGTAATATCAATTAAGCACCCTGAGAAATCTAGCTCTGTAGAGGCAGAAAAATATAAGTGTGCGAAAAAGTTTATTCGGCAATTTGAAAAAATATTTACACTTAACTATGATCTGCTACTTTACTGGATTATTAATAAAAAAGAAATTGAGCCAAAAAACTATAACACCAATGATGGTTTTAAATACTCTAGCTTTGAGCGCCCCGAAAAACAAAAACTCTTTTTTCTTCATGGGGGTCTTCACATTTATAATGATGGAGGTTTAGTAAAAAAACTTATTTTTAATGAAGGTAGCGATATCAGCATTATTGAACAAGTTGGGAAAAGTTTAGACGAAGGTAAGTTTCCGTTATTTGTATCCGAGCCAACATATGAAAAGAAATTAGAAAGAATTAGACATAACCATTATCTTAATAATTGCTATGATGCGTTAGGAAATATCAATGGGACTTTGTTTATTCATGGGCATTCAATCGCAAATAATGATAAACACATTTTTGACAAAATAATTAATAGCGAGGTTGATCGGGTTTTTATTAGTATTTATGGGGGTGAAAATTCTAATGATGAAGTAATTGAACGCGCTAAAATAATTTTTGAAAATAAAAAAATCGATTTTTATGATGCTGAGACTGCACCTATCTGGTCCCCAACAAAAGCTTGAGGGCTTTGTTGAATAAATCGAACTTTTGGCCGTAGTCAGGATCAGATCACCACACTCCTGATCCTGCAGCGATATCCCGTGGCAAAACAAAAGTTCAAAATCACCAACTGGGCTACCTACAACAAGGCGCTCATCAATCGGGGCTCACTAACATTCTGGCTTGATGAGTCGGCCATTCAGGCCTGGTATGACGCCCCCAACACGTCTTCACGTGGTCGTCCTCAACGCTATTCTGAGCTCGCCATTTCCACCGTACTGATACTCAAACGCGTCTTTCGCCTCACACTACGCGCCGCTCAGGGATCCATTGATTCCATTTTTACCTTAATGAAGCTCCCGCTCCGTTGCCCAGATTATTCCTGCGTCAGCAGGCGGGCTAAGTCTGTCTGTATCCCTTTCAAAAACACCACGCGCGGCGAGAATGCCCATCTCGTTATCGATTCCACCGGCTTAAAAGTCTTCGGTGAAGGCGAATGGAAGGTGAAAAAGCACGGTCAGGAAAAGCGCCGCGTCTGGCGGAAACTGCACCTTGCGGTGGACGCCGGTACGCATGAGGTTATCTGCGCTGACCTGTCACTGAATAATGTGACTGACGCAGAGGCATTCCCGGAACTTATTCGTCAGACCCACCGGAAAGTTAAGGTCGCTTCTGCTGATGGCGCTTATGACACAAAACTTTGCCATGACGAGCTGCGGCGAAAAAAAATCAAGGCGCTTATCCCGCCGCGAACCCGGGCGGGTTACTGGGCGGCGGAGTATGTGGACAGAAATCAGGCGGTGGTCAGGCAGAGGCTTACCGGGAGCAATGCTTACTGGAAATGGCACACGGCTTATAACCGGCGGTCGGTGGCCGAAACGGCGATGTACCGGGTTAAACAACTATTCGGTGGGCACCTGACGCGGCGTGACTAGGATGCGCAGGTTGGTGAGGCTATGGCCATGATCCGTGCCTTAAACAAAATGACGCGTGCAGGGATGCCAGAAAGTGTGCGGATTGCCTGAGTAGGTCAGTGACGGGAGGCGCTTTTATCTTAATCCGATTTATTCAACAAAGCCCTAATACAGCATAAAATATCATTAATCATTTTTTTAGCGTGAATTTATCTAAGCTATGTTCGGAGTGCTTATCAACAAAAATTTGTATTGACTCATATAAAATCTTCAATCATTTTCTGATTATAGTCCTCAAGATATTTCTGTAATTCATTTCTGTCAATCAATCGTACACTTGCTGATTCAGCAAGTTCTTTTGCCGAATTAGTGAAATATGAATTTGTAATAACCATTGCTTCGTCACATGAGTAAAATGCCTTAGCGGAGATAGCTTGTTGTACTGCTGAATTACCAACTGAGCCAGAATAGTTTTTTGCCTGGATAACAATATTTTTGTCAAAGCGAGTGACAAATAGATCTGCACCTTGATCCTGGGTTCTCTTGGTTTCTTTAACATCATACCCTAGAGTCTGGAAAATTTTGACTAAGAAGTCTTCAAATTCAAATCCATTCATTGAATCCACTGAGTACATATTAACATATTTATCGGGATTGAAGTGTTCAAGGCGTGTAGCCAATCTTTCTACAAGTATATCAAAATATATAGTTTCACAGATTGATATATACTCTCTAACATTATCAATTGAGATCAATGGTACGCCGGAAGTGTTTTGCGCATTATCATTGAATCCTAATGCAGAGAAAGCTATTTTGTTATTCCAGACAAAGTATAGAAACAATGATAGATCAGCTCTAAATGTTGTTCCTGCCTCTTCAATCCATGATTTCAAAGATTCTGTTAATGTAGGTTTGATATGTCTTTTTATCTCTTTCGCAAACCCGTTATATACTGCGTTAAATGATGTAGTAAGTAAAAGCTTGTCCAAAAGCATTGGCAGCTCTTCCAATTCATTAAAGCCCTTTCGAACAAGTACCTCACGAAATAACACAAAATCAGAATAAGTGCTTTTGTCTTCCGATAAATCACTTTCTGACCGCTTATCATGTGAAAATTTTGTGGTGTAAATGAAATTAGTGAAGTAAGGATCCTTAAACGTTGCATATTTATCTAAAACATTTTGCAGGAGACTATTGAGTTGGGACTGCTCTTTCTTTTTCCCGAATAAGTCTTTTATAATTCCTTTTGACTGATACTGAAATTCTGGATAAAAAGAGGGATTAAGAGGAATCATTTGTTCTGAGGTTACAGGGGGAGGAGTTTTTGTGCCCCATGAATTCGTTGCAGTTGGTACTCCGCCAGAACACCATGGACAAATAATTTCGAAAGATGTCTTGCTGCATGAGTAACACTGATAAATCATTAGGCTATTTCCTTTTGAAATTATTAGGCTTAGTACGATCTTTGGAACATAAGGTAAGTTGCTATTCTTGTAGTTGAGTATAATAGTAGATGCAAATAATTTTCATACTTTTAAATTGTATTAGTCGCGACTTGATCTGACACATGACCTTGAAAGGTTGAGAGTTACCGGTTTTGATATGGGTGTCAAATCCTTATACAAAACACGAGGTAACTCTCATGC
>Ga0308160_10006147_pt1 | contig 12296 bp, 10 predicted proteins | sample PhyFR1_FD_201036 | JGI IMG/M metagenome (GOLD analysis project Ga0308160, IMG submission 201036) | Phyllosphere microbial communities from UC Gill Tract Community Farm, Albany, California, United States - DLSLF.R1 | ecosystem: Host-associated > Plants > Phyllosphere > Unclassified | place: USA... | reverse complement strand
CCAGTGGAGCACCTTCCACCCCGAGTTCATCGCCCTGCCGCGCAAGTTCAAGATCGCCGTCAACGGCGCCGTGGAAGACCGCGCCGCGATCGCGATCCACGACATCGGCCTGACCGCCGTGCGCAACACCGAAGGCGAAGTCGGCTTCAAGTTCATGGCCGGCGGCGGCATGGGCCGCACCCCGATCCTGGGCAGCGTGATCAACGAATTCGTGGCCTGGCCGCACCTGCTGACCTACACCGAAGCGATCATGCGCGTGTACAACCAGTTCGGCCGCCGCGACAACAAGTACAAGGCGCGCATCAAGATCCTCGTCAAGGCGCTGGGCGTCGAGGAATTCACCCGCCTGGTCGAGGCCGAATTCGCCGACCTGAAGGATGGTCCGGAAACCCTGACCCGCGAAGAACTCGAGCGCGTGGCGGTCTGGTTCAATCCGAAACCCTATAAAACCCTGCCGGCGATCGATCCGCAGGCCGAGCGCGCGGACGACAAGGCTTTCGCCAACTGGCTGCAGCGCAACGTCAAACCGCACAAGGTGCCGGGCTATGCCTCGGTCGTGCTGTCGCTGAAGAAGACCGGCGTGCCGCCGGGCGACGCCACCGCCGAGCAGATGGACTTCGTGGCCGAGCTCGGCGACAAGTACAGCTTCGGCGAACTGCGCGTGACCCACGAGCAGAACCTGGTGCTGGCCGACGTCGAGCAAGCCAAGCTGTACGAAGTGTGGCAACTGGCCAAGTCGAAAGGCCTGGCCACGCCGAACATCGGCCTGCTGACCGACATCATCGCCTGCCCGGGCGGCGATTTCTGCTCGCTGGCGAATGCCAAGTCGATCCCGATCGCGGCGGCCATCGCCGAGCGTTTCGACAACCTCGACTTCCAGCACGACATCGGCGACATCGAACTGAACATCTCGGGCTGCATCAACGCCTGCGGCCACCACCACGTCGGCCACATCGGCATCCTGGGCGTGGACAAGGACGGTTCCGAGTGGTACCAGGTATCGATCGGCGGCGCTCAGGGCAACGAGTCGGCCATCGGCAAGATCATCGGCCCGTCGTTCTCGGCGCTGCAGATGCCGGAAGTCGTCGGGCGCCTGCTGGACGTGTATGTCCGCAACCGCGTCGAGGGCGAGCGCTTCGTCGACGTGGCGCAGCGCCTGGGCGTCGCGCCGTTCAAGGAATATGTGTATGCCACGCCGATCCCGGCGGGCAAACTGGTTGGAGAAGACCACTATGCTTAATCACCACCCACAGATCATCAAGGGTCGCGAAGTGGTCAACGACGACTGGAGCGTGCTGACCCTCGACGAGGGGCAGGCGCCGGAAACCGTCGAGGTCCCGCAAGGCAAGATCATCGTGCCGGTGCCGGTCTGGCTGGCCCAGCGCGAGCAGCTGTCCGCACGCGACCAGATCGGCATCTGGTTCGCTGCCGACGAGCTGGCCGACACGGTCAAGGACGACCTGGCGAAGTTCGCCGTGGTCGCCGTGGAATTTCCAAAATTCACCGATGGCCGCGGCTATTCGATCGCCTACAACCTGCGCAAGCGCCTGGGCTACACCGGCGAGCTGCGCGCGATCGGCGACGTGCTGCGCGACCAGCTGTTCCAGATGTACCGCTGCGGCTTCGACGCCTACGCCACGCGCCAGGACCGCAACATCCACGACGCGCTGAAGGGCTTGAGCGTGTTCTCGGAAACCTACCAGGCTTCGGTCGACCAGCCGGTACCGCTGTTCCGCCGCCAGGCGCGCGGCCTGCCGCCCGAACACGTCGACGCCGGTGCCGGTATCTGAACAAGCTATCTAGGAAATAGAGATGAGTGACCTTAAATCGGGCCAACTACAAGCGCGGGTAGAAGAAACCCGCGGCATCCTGGAGCGCATTGCGCGCGATTTTTCGCCCGCCGTGTTCGCTTCCAGCCTGGCGGCCGAGGACATGGTCCTGACCGACATGATCTTGCGGGCCGGCCTGCCGATCACCATCTTCTCGCTGGAGACCGGCCGCCTGCACAAGGAAACCCTGGACGTGCTCGACAAGGTGCGCGCCCAGTACGGCCACGACATCAAGCTGGTCAAGCCGCAGCCGGAACTGGTCGACGACTACGTCGGCAAGAACGGCCTGAACGCCTTCTACGACAGCGTCGAGATGCGCAAGTCCTGCTGCTACGTGCGCAAGGTCGAGCCGCTCGGTCGCGCGCTGGCCGGCAACAAGGCCTGGGTGACCGGGCAACGCCGCTCGCAGTCGACCACCCGTTCCGAACTGGCGGTGCAGGAAGACGACGCCGCGCACGGCATGCAGAAGTTCAATCCGCTGGCCGACTGGAGCGAAGCGGACGTGTGGGAATACATCCGCGCCAACACGGTGCCCTACAACGTCCTGCACGACCGCGGCTACCCGTCGATCGGCTGCGAACCCTGCACCCGCGCGATCCAGCCGGGCGAGGACGTACGCGCCGGCCGCTGGTGGTGGGAAAGCGCCGACTCCAAGGAGTGCGGCCTGCACCTGGTGGACGGCAAACTCATTCGTATCAAATCCGTGGCCGCCTGAAGGCCATCGCAAAGGCACAGCATCATGACGACATTCAGTGACATTCCGACGGCCCTTGGCGACGCGCATTTCGACGTCAATGCCCGTCATCTCGACGCCCTCGAATCCGAAGCGATCCACATCCTGCGCGAAGTGGCCGCCGAGTGCTCGAACCCCGCCCTGCTGTTCTCGGGCGGCAAGGATTCCGTGGTGCTGCTGCGCCTGGCGGAAAAAGCCTTCCGTCCGGGACAATTCCCCTTCCCGCTGGTCCACATCGACACCGGCCACAACTTCGATGAAGTGATCGCCTTCCGCGACGCCCGCGTGGCGGAACTGGGCGAGCGCCTGATCGTCGGCTCGGTCGAGGACTCGATCAAGAAGGGCACCGTGCGCCTGCGCAATCCGCAAACCGATTCGCGCAACGCGGCCCAGGCCGTGACGCTGCTGGAAACCATCGCCGAGCACGGCTTCGACGCCTGCATCGGCGGCGCCCGCCGCGACGAGGAAAAGGCACGCGCCAAGGAACGCATCTTCTCCTTCCGCGACGAATTCGGCCAGTGGGACCCGAAGGCCCAGCGTCCGGAACTATGGGACCTGTATAACACCCGCGTCCACCCGGGCGAGAACATGCGCGTGTTCCCGATCTCGAACTGGACCGAGCTCGACGTCTGGCAATACATCGCCCGCGAAAAGCTGGCCCTGCCGCCGATCTATTTCGCACACCAACGCCAGGTGATCCCGCGCAACGGCCTGCTGGTGCCGCTGACCCCGCTGACCCCGGCGCGCGAAGGCGAAACCGTGGAAACGCAGACGGTCCGCTTCCGCACCGTCGGCGACATTTCCTGCACCTGCCCGGTCTCGTCCGATGCGGCCACCGTGGACGCCATCATCGCCGAAACCGCGATCACCCAGGTGACCGAACGCGGCGCGACCCGGATGGACGACCAGACCTCGGAAGCCTCGATGGAAAAACGCAAGAAGCAAGGATATTTCTGATGAACGCCCTGTCCAAACCCGAATTCAATCACCAGGCCAGCGGGGGCGGCCAGGCCAGCCTGCTGCGCTTCATCACCGCCGGCTCCGTCGACGACGGCAAGAGCACCCTGATCGGCCGCCTGCTGTTCGACAGCAAGGGCATCTTCGCCGACCAGCTGGCCGCCGTATCGCGCTCGAAGCACAAGCGCACCGTGGGCGACACCATCGACCTGTCGCTGCTGACCGACGGCCTGGAAGCCGAGCGCGAGCAAGGCATCACGATCGACGTGGCCTACCGCTACTTCGCCACGCCGAAGCGCAAGTTCATCATTGCCGATACGCCCGGCCACGAGCAGTACACCCGCAACATGGTGACCGGCGCCTCGACCGCCGATGCGGTGATCATCCTGGTCGACGTGTCGAAGGTCAAACTGGGTGACGACGGCTCCGTCGAGCTGCTGACCCAGACCAAGCGCCACTCGACCATCGCCAAGCTGCTGCAGATCGAGCACGTGATCGTCGCCGTCAACAAGATGGACCTGGTGAACTACGACCGCAGCGTCTACGACCGCATCGTCGGCGCCTACAGCGAGTTTGCGCAAAGCCTCGGCCTGAGCGACATCACCGCGATCCCGCTGTCGGCGCTGGCCGGCGACAACGTGGTCGACAAGAGCGAGAACATGGCGTGGTACGAAGGCCCGACCCTGATCGAGCTGCTGGAAGGCCTGAGCGTGTACGACGAAGCGCACAGCGCGCCCTTCCGCTTCCCGGTGCAGCTGGTGGCGCGCCACAACGGCCACGAAGCCAATGACTTCCGCGGCTACATGGGCCGCGTGGAATCGGGCAAGGTGGCGGTCGGCGACAAGCTGGTGGTGCAGCCGTCCGGGCATGAAGCCACGGTCAAGGAAATCGTCACCTTCGACGGTCCGCTGCAGCAAGCCGTGGCCGGCCAGTCCATCACCCTGCTGCTGAACGAATACGTGGACATCTCGCGCGGCGACGTGCTGGCCAACGCCGGACAGCCGGCCACCCTGCTAAAGCAGGTCACCGCCGACGTCTGCTGGATGGCCGACGAGCCCCTGGACGTGCGCCGCAAGTACTGGATCAAGCACGGCACGCGCCAGACCATGGCCAAGGTGAAGTCGATCGACACTATCCTGGACGTGAACACGCAGCAGCGCCATGCGGTCGATAACCCTGCGGATGGCCTCAAGCTGAACGACATCGCGCGCATCCAGATTGCGGTGCAGCAGCCGCTGGCGGCCGATGCCTATGCCGACATCCGTGCCACCGGCGCCTTCATCCTCATCGATGAAGTTACCCATCAAACGGTAGCAGCCGGTATGATCCGCCTTGGTGAGTAAATAACGAAAGGGTGGTATGGCAGCGCTGGGGAAAGTGTATTTGGTTGGAGCCGGACCCGGCGCAGCTGATTTGATCACCGTTCGCGGGGCGCGCCTGCTGGCGCAGGCCGAGGTCGTGCTGTACGACGCCCTGGTCACCCCCGACATGCTGGAACTGTGCAGGCAGGCCGACCTGATCTCGGTCGGCAAGCGCTCCGGCCAGCGCTCCGCCGCGCAAGCCGACATCAACCAGCAACTGGTCGACTGTGCCCGCCGCTATCGCACCGTGGTGCGCCTGAAAGGCGGCGACCCGATGCTGTTCGGCCGCGCCGACGAGGAATTGCGTGCGCTCGAGGCGGAAGGCATCGAGGTCGAGATCGTCCCCGGCATCACCACCGCGGTGGCCGCCGCCGCCGCCACCAAGCAGCCGCTGACCAAGCGCGGCGTGGCGCGCAGTGTCGCCTTCTTCACCTCCAGCACTGCACCCGACCAGCCGGACCAGCGCATCGGCGCACCGCCTGCGCTGCCGGAAACCGACACCCTGGTCCAGTACATGGGCGGCCGCGAAGCCGCCGCCACCGCCGAACGCCTGCTGGCCGAAGGGCGCCGTCCCGACTTGCCGGTGGTGGTGGTGGAAAACTGCAGCCGTCCGGACCAGCGCATCCTGCGTTTGACGCTGGCCACGCTGGCGCACGGGCTGGAGATGGCGCATGGACCGATGCTGGTGATGATCGGCGAGGCCTTGCAGCGGCGCACGCACCAGGCGCCGGATCCTGGAACCTGAGGCGCTAGCACGCACCTTCGCGCCGCAAGCGGTCGCGCTCGTCCAACTCCTGCTGCAAACGCAAGGCCGCCGCCCCGGTATCGAGCGCGATCCCGTTCAAACGCTGCAGCGCCGCCGCCAGCCGCGTGCCGGTACGGCCGCCGCATTCCCGCATATGCCAGATCGCCAGGTCGCGCCGCATGGTGCCGACCTCGTCGCGCAGGCCGGACAGCATGCGCCGCAGGTTGCCGTCGGTGTCGGACGCCAGGCACACCAGCGGCCCGTCCATCGCGCCGCTGCACAGGTGGCGCGACATGGCGTCGATGCGGGCGCGCATGCGCAGCAGGCGCAGCGCCATGCGGTCGAGACGGCGCGCGCACAGGCGCTCGACCAGAGGACGCGGCAGCGTTTTACGGAAGGCGGCACGCAATTGCGCAAAAGGTGTGGGCATGGAGTCGGGGCGTAAGGGACCAGCGGGGAGTGTCGGCGCGGATGCCGACGCTGTCCATGCGCCCAACGGGGTAACTACCATGACGGCGCGCAAAGGGCGCGCCGATGCCGCCTTCAACCCGCCCAGTGCAGGTAATCGATCCCGTTCTGGATACTGCCCACCACCTGCGCCTGGTTTTCCGCGCTCTCGCTGAAATTCACCAGCACGTCCGCGCGCGACACGATCTGCAGCGACGACACCCAGAAATCGTAGCCCGCCCCTTCCGCCGGCCGGTGCAGCACGTTCTGGTACAGCGCCTGCACGAACTGTTCGTCGTTGACGTTGGCGCCGTACAGCTGGGTGAATTCCGGACTGGCGGCGAAGTCGCGCGCCGCATCCTGCAGGGTCTGGCCGTGGTCCAGCATCTCGATCCAGTAGCCGAGCCCGGCCTTGTCCGGGGTGCGGTCGAAGGCAGCCTGGTACAGGCGGTAGGCCTGGCCGGCGGTGCCGTCGATGTCGAGCGCGACCATGCCGTCGCCGAACTGCACGCGCTCGATGTTGTGCAGCGTCGCGTGATTGCCCCAGGAGTCGGTGACCGAAAAGCCGTTGCCGTCCTGCGCCACCGTGAAGCTGGCGCGGGAACCGGTGTAGACGGCGGTGTCGAAACCGGCGCCGCCGTCCAGTGCCAATACCCCGGCCGGCACGCCCAGCGCGTTGTTGCCGGTGTCGCCGGCGATGGCCGGCAGGGCCGCTGCCGCGCCCAGGCTGGCCGCCGGCGCCACCGTCGTGCCATGCGTAGCACCGGGAGCAGGCTGCCCCTGCAGCACGCGCGCCTCGATGCTGACGCTGCCGTCGGACGCGGTATCGACCCAGCTTGATACGAAACCGCCGCCGGCCAGCGCGCTGACGTCGGCACCCGACTGGTCGCCGGCACGGTGCTGGCTGACCGCGAATTCCTGCTGGTCGAGCGCGCTGCCGTCGGCGCCGAAACGGCGCCCGAAGATGCCGTTGCCATCATCGTCGCTGCCCTGCCAGGTGACCACGAAGCCGCCGTCCGACAGCGCAGCCACCGCCGCGTCGTAGCGCCCGCCGCCGGAGTCGACGTTGACCTGGGTCAGGTCGCCGAGCGCGTGGCCGGCGCCGTCGAAGCGCTGGAAATAGATATCGCTGATCGAGAAACCGTGCGGATCGTTCATGTAGCTGTCCCAGGCCACCACGAAGCCGCCGCCGGCCAGCGCCGTCACGTGCGGCAGCGGGGCCGCGGTCGTGATGCTGGCCGCGTAGCCGTCGCCGCTGGCGACGAAGGCGGTGCCGCCATTGATGGACGCGTAGACGTTGCCGTCGTTGATCTCGCCCCAGGCGAGCACGTAGCCGCCCTCCTTCAGCGCCACGATGTCCGGGCTGTAGGCCGAGCCGAGCGCGCCGACGTCGTGCACGGGGCCGATGGCGCTGCCGTCGGCTGCCGCCTGCTGCACGTGGACCGCGCCGCCGCTGCGCCAGCCGAGCGCGAACGAACCGTCCGCCAGCGTCGCCACGGTCGGTATCGATGCGTCGCCGGCGCCGCCGGCATCGACCATGTGCTCGGCACCGGCCACGCCGTTGGCTTCCACCACACGGTAGGCGATCTTGCCGGCGCCACCATCGTTCAGCGTATAGGCGACCACGAAACGTCCGCCCGCCAGCGCGCTCACGTCCGGCTGGCCCTCCACGCCACCATTCGGGACGTCCCCGTTCGGGGTCAGCGCATGAGCGGCACCCAGTGCATTGCCGGCCGCATCGCGCGTCTGCGCCCACAGGGCCGCCTCCGCGCCCTGCCAGACGGCGACGAAGCCGCCGTTCGACAGGGTTGCCAACGCAGGGCTGGCGTGCCAGGCATCGCTGCCGGCGCCCAGTCTGGCTTCGTTGCCGAAGCCGGCCAGGTCGCGCGTGCTGCCGTCTTCGACGGTGTAGGTGAGCGTGCGCGTCACGCCGGTGTTGGGCAGCGGATTGCCGCCCGCGTCGACCTGATAGCGGTCGTAATAATGGATGGTGGCCGAGACCGCGCCGCCGTCGGCCGGCAGGCGCGCCGGATCGGCGATCACCAGGCGGCCGCTGGTGTCCACCGCGCGGTCGTAGGCGATCGCGAACAGGCCGGGCTGCGACTGGCTGTCGATCACCCAGCGCCCGCCGACCAGCGAGCCGGTGTCGACCGGGGCCAGCACGTCGGCCACGTCGCCGGCCTGCATGGTGGTGAACAGGACGTCGTAGCTGCCGGTCAGGCCGACCGGCTGGTTGTCGACCACCACCGTGTTTTCAAAAGTGACGGTGCTGCCGTCGGCCAGGCGGTAATGGACGTTGAAGCTGTCCGGCGTGACCGAATCGCCACTCAGGCGGTCCTGGAAACGCCAGAGCGAGCCGGCTGCCGATACGTAGGCGCCCTGCCCGTCGACCGGCAGCGTGTAGGTGATCCAGGTGCGGCCATTGTCGGCACTGAACTGCAGGTCACCGCGCGAAAAAACCTGGCCGAGGCTGCTGGACGCATCGAAGGCGACGGCGCTGACGGTCGAGGATCCTGTGGGGATGGTCCCGGCATAGCTCCAGGTATAGCTGGCGTAGCCCGGGCGGACGTTGATGAGGGTGGCAGGGGTAGTCATGGCATGGTACTCGACGAAACTGATGAGCAACATAATTCCGCAAAGCAAATATAAATGCAACGAGGAAATTAGTTTCTACTTTGCGCTTACGCCGAAAACCAACGTTCGATTACCTCCGCGATAACGGAGTTAATGAAAAAAGTTATATCCGAAACAACTTAGATAATGAACTGGATACCGATCAGGAAGGCATGGCCCTGGAACAATAGGCAGCCATCGCGGCCAGCACGTCCGGGTCTTCGCCCACCGCCGGCACGGCCGAGAATGCCACGTCCGGATAGGCCGCACGCAGGCCGTCCATCAGCTGCGGCAGGTCGCGCAGCAGGTGGCCGCCCTGTCCCAGGAATACCGGCACCACGACGACGTCGCGCACGCCGCTTGCCACCAGCGCCGCCACCTCGTCCGGCAGGCTGGGCGTCATCAGTTCCAGAAAGGCCAGCGAGACCGTGCAATCGGGACGCTGCCGCGCCGTCAGGTCGCGCAGGCGCCGGAAGGGCGCGGCCCAGGACGCGGCACGGGCGCCGTGGGCGAACAGGACCAGTGCGCGTTCGCTTGGCATTGTCATCAGTGTGTCTCCACCCAGCGCAGGCCGCCGAGCGCCAGCAACAGGAACAGCAGGCTCGGCGCCACCGCCGTCAGGAACGCCGGCCAGGTCGACAGGACGCCGATATGCGAGAACAGCGAGTTAATCAGGAGGAAGCTCACGCCGATCATGATGCCGACGAAAATCTTGAGGCTGACGCCGCCGCTGCGCGACTGCAGGTAGCCGAAGGGCAGCGCCAGCGCCATCAGCACGAAGATCGACAGCGGGTCGATCAGCTTCTTCCAGAACGCGATCTTGAAGCGCTCGGTCTCCTGGCGGTTCTCGGCCAGGTGGCGCGTGTACACGGCCAGCTCGTTGGCCGACATGCGTTCTGGATCGGAGCGCGACACCGACAGGATCTTGGGCGTGATCTCGGATGCCAGGTCGAAGGTGGCCAGCTTGCGCGTCTCGACCTTGGCCGTGTCCTGGCCGAAGCGCGACTGGATCGATTCGCCGCTGGCGGCCGCGGAACCCGGCGCGGGGAGTGTCCGGCTGTTGGTGAACAGGGTTTCGGTGACGTCCTGCAGGCGCCAGATGCCGTTGCCGCTGAAGGTGGCGCCGGCCGCCGTGATCAGCGCGCGCATGCGCATGCTGCTGTCGAATTCGTACAGGCGCACGTCGACCAGCGTGCCGTCCGGGCGGATCTGGCGCGCGTTGAAGAAGCGCGACCCGGTGACGGGGCCGCGCGCGCCGTCGGCGTGGACGGTGTCCTTGGTCCACATGCCGGAGCGGAATTCGGACGACACGGTGGCGCCCTTGGCCGACAGGCGGATGCGCTCGGCCAGCGGTGCGGTGCGCGGCGTGATCACTTCGCCGAAGATGAAGGTGATGACCACGAAGACCAGGCCGATCTTGAACAGCATCGTCGCCGCCATCCGGGTCGACATCGAGGATGCGCGCATGATGGTGAATTCCGAGCTTTGCGCGAACTGCGCCATCGTGTAGATGGTGCCGAGCATGGCCGCCACCGGCATCACGCGGTACATGTTGCCGGGCACCTGCATCAGCACGTACAGCAGCGCATGCTGCATCATGTAGCCGCCCTTGCCCACGTCGGGCAATTCCTGGGTCAGGTCCATGAAGGCGATCAGCGCCAGCAGGGCGACCAGCACGAAGGCCACGGCCTGGCTGATATTGACCAGAAAATAGCGTTGCAGGATCTTCATTTGGCGCCTCCTCTGGCGGACGCGCTTTGCAGCAGGCGGCGGCGCCGGAAGGCGTTCAGCACCACCATCGGATGCAGGCGGTGGTTGACGTTCATGCGCCAGGCGAACAGGCCAAGCGCCGCCAGCAGCACCAGCAGGTGCAGCGGCCACCAGCCCATGGCGAAGGCCAGCTTGCCCTGTTCGACCGCCTTCTCGGCGGCCTTGGTCAGGTTCAGGTAGGTAAAGAAGACCAGCAATGCCAGGATCAGGTTGGACGAGGCGCCGGCGCGCGGATTCACGAAGCCGAGCGGAATCGCCAGCAGCATCAGCACCACGCACATGATCGGCGACGTCAGGCGGTACTGCAGCTCGGCGCGCGTGTACTGGTTGGCCGGCAGCGCCAGCAGCGCCGGCGTGGAGAGTCCGCCGACCTTGATGTCGCCCAGCACGGGCACCTGGGTCGCGACCCGCATCCGGTAACGCTCGAATTCCATCGCCTGGAAGTCGGCGCGGCCCGGCGTGCCCGAGTAGCGGCGGCCGTTCTTGAGCACCAGGTATTGGCCGCCCTTGCCGTCCGGCTCGATCACGCCTTCCCGGGCGACCACGGTGGTATTGACGCCCTTCTCGACGGTGTTGACGAAGACGTTCTGGACTACCGGCGAGGCGCGCCCGCCGGTGCTCTCGACGAAGAACACGCGGTTGGTCGCGGCCGATTCGCGGAACTGGCCGGGTGCGACGCGCTGCAGGTCTTCCCGCTTTTCGAAGCGTTGGCTGAATTCGTTGCTCTTGAGCTGGGCCCAGGGGATCACGACGAAGGACAAGGTTCCCACCACGGCCACGATCGGCAACCCGAAGGTGAGCACCGGCGCGATCCAGCGCGCGAGCGACTGGCCGGAGGCGAACCAGACGACCATTTCGGAATCGCGGTAGCTGCGGGTGACGACCACCAGCACGGAAATAAAACTGGTGAGTATCAGGATAGTTGGCTGATAATTCACCACCGCCAGGCCGATCAGGGCCAGCACGTCGCTTGAATCGACCTTGCCGCCCGCGGCCCGGCCCAGGATGGTGATCAGGGTCCAGGTGACGAGAATCGAAAACAGGACCGTAAAGGTCGCGCCGGCCACGCTGGCCAATTCACGCTGTAGGGCGCGTCGGAAAATCATTCGATAGTTATAATTGCAGGTTGAGCTACAAAACGGAGAATCAAATGGACTTTAGCATAAAAGCATTCGACACCAAAAACACGCTGGGCGCAGCCAAATCGGGCTGCATCGCCGTGGCGGTATTCGAAAACAAGAAACTGTCGGAGGCAGCGAAAGCCCTCGATCTGAACGGTGCGATCACGGCCGCCGTCAAGTCGGGCGATATCTCCGGCAAGCCCGGCTCGACCCTGCTGCTGCGCGGCCTGGCCGGCGTGGCCGCGGCGCGCGTGCTGCTGGTCGGCGTCGGTGCCGACGACGCGATCAGCGAGAAGAACTTCAGCGGCGCCGTCACCGCAACGCTGAAAGCCTTCGCCTCGCTGGGCGCGCAAGATGCCATTATCGCATTCCCGTTCGAGAATGTGAAAGGCCGCGACCTGAACTGGGCCGTGCGCAGTCTCGTCGTCGCCGCCAACGAAGCCGAATTCCGCAGCGACGCGCAAAAGAGCAAGAAGGAGCCGGCCATCACCGGCGTGCGCAAGCTGGCGCTGGCAGTGCCGGGCGCCACCCCGCAGCTGAAGGCCGTGCTGGCGCAGTCGATCGCGATCGCCAACGGCATGAACCTGACCCGCGAACTGGGCAACCTGTCGCCGAACGTCTGCACCCCGACCTACCTGGCCAACACCGCGCGCAAGCTGGCCGAGGACTACGGCTTCGACGTCGAGATCCTGGACCGCAAGCAGCTCGAAGCGCTGAAGA
>Ga0308160_10006146_pt1 | contig 12300 bp, 16 predicted proteins | sample PhyFR1_FD_201036 | JGI IMG/M metagenome (GOLD analysis project Ga0308160, IMG submission 201036) | Phyllosphere microbial communities from UC Gill Tract Community Farm, Albany, California, United States - DLSLF.R1 | ecosystem: Host-associated > Plants > Phyllosphere > Unclassified | place: USA... | reverse complement strand
TGAAAGGTGGTCATCAGTCTCAAAGGATGTCGCCAGGGGTATGGTAGAGGGCGGAACCTAAGGTCAATATAAAAGGATGTCAATACGAGCGAGATATCAGCGGGTTTAGGGAGTCGACCTTGGCCAAGGTGGATTTCGCAGATGAATGCGTAAACTATCAAGATAGAGACTAAACGAATATAAACGTAACCTTAACCCCCGAACCAAGATAAGTGTTATTTGTCGTGACCGGGTATATTTCGACTTTCGACATGGACACTCTTTCCTCTTCTAGACTTTCCGAATTCTTCTCTTCCCACCACACTCATAATCTGCTGACTGCCTTCCCTCTGTTCTTCAGCTTGCCTAAACTCCCCAACCACCCCGCTCCAGCTCCGACTCCGGCCGTCCTCGCTCACGCTCGCATGTCTCGACTACTCCTCCCCAGGCCCACTGGTCCTTCCCTTGCTCCTACTCCTGGTGACCCTAGCAGGGCTCGCACTACTGCTAGCAGTAGGGACCTCATCCTCACTCCCACTAGTCCCACTAGCTCCACCCCTGGACTTCCTAGCGCTCCTCCTGATAGAATTGATCCTAGGTTCCTTTCGGGGTGGGGTGATGTTTCCAGCACCCTCGGCGGACGGCTCGAGAGCAGCGACAGCGGCATATGATGATTCACCAGCAGTAGCAGTTGTACTAGCGGTAGATGGGGCTTCATCTTCGGATTTGACCTGGTTTCGGGATGATTTCCTTGGTGTGGTCTGGGTTGATGCGTTTGGGGTGGATTTCTTGCCGAGGGATGATGATGAGGACTTCTTGTTGAGCGTAGCCTCTGACTTCTTGTGGGCAGCAGAGTAGATCATGTCGGTGAAAGGTCTGCTATTAGTATTTGCCATACGTATTGGAGGTGGACATACCCCTCAAGCTGAATAGCGCTTGTGTAAACAACCCAAACCAAGGCGGAAAGTGCGATTCCGACTGGGCTTCGGTATCTACTATCAGCTTGTTTCCCACACATAAAGAAAGACTCACAACAAGGCACCTCCCAAAAAGGCGAATGTAGATCCTACATACATCGGGTCGGAGAAGAAATTGAATGGGAATCCAGTGACTCGGGACGACATGAGGATACCAAAGTAATCACCGAGGTACGTTCCTGCTCATCAGCTCATCCACATATCTGCGAGAGGATTTACCGGTGATACCGAGAGCGTAGATGGAGGTCACCACTAGGGTCTGACCGAGAGCTACAAGTCCCCATCCGAGAGCTTGGACAGCGGGGTGGGCGAGAGCTTCGTAGTGGGGCTGTTGACGTAGGGCTCGCTCGTACCTTCCATCAGCTCCATTCCATTCGCATGAGGTGGGACATACAAGGCATCTCGGATAAGTCCAAGAGAGAAGATGGCGACAGCAAGAGCATAACATCCGAGATAAGGAGAACCAAAGATCTTGGTCAACGACTTATTCCTGTATTCTAGCTTCATCAGCTCATCCCCTTGCAATTCCCTCGAATAGACTCACCATTCCTAGCGACAAAGTTCCAGAAGATGGGATTGAAGAAGATCATTCCAACCGACAACCACAAACTCGCTTTCCCGAAATCCACAAGTTGCTTAGGCGAATTGTGCGAGACATATCGGTAAACAGGTGGATGAGAGAATGGGACCCATGCCGGTAATTTCTCTTGGATCGAGGCGATTGTTGATCCTATATTACTGCTGTCGAAGCTGTTTCCCATTGTTGATGCTATGAGATATGACGACGATGAGGTTGTCTATAGGTTGTTTATGGTCAGAGATATGAGTGGGGTAATAGGTGGATTATGATATGACGCATAAGTTGGTATTCTGGATCATGGCGTTTTCGTGGCACTCTGGCGGCAATGCGGGGGACTTTCCACCCGCTTGGCTTAAGGTCAAGAGCGTTGTTGCATCATATATGAGGCGCATGCACGTCAGATGCACGAGCCACTAGGATAACATCTCCCAAGTATGCCAGTGAAGAGCTGTATGGAAACACAATACCACATTATCCACGGTCATTCGCGCAGTCGGCACACCATTGAGCGGACACCGAAGTGATCGTGGACTTGCAGAGACGGCCAGACATACCTCGGTGGGGTCGGGACAAGTGGTAGGTATGACGCTTCAGAAGTGGGACTTGACACTTTTTCAAGCACCATGTATGGATGTGTGAAAGCAATAAATCGGCTACGGGTCGCACTACAAGTCGAGGCAAGAGACGAGTCAAGGCAGCCTGCGCCAAGTCGGCTGAGACATTGACCAGTCTCTCAAACCTCTGATTTGGCCCCAATAATATCTATCAGCTTGCACAACATCACTACCTACGGCGTTATAAGGCATCAAAAGGAGGGAATATAGACAAGTGGCAAACATCCTTTCTCTCCATAGTGTGTCGTTGAGCGAGATCCTTTCAGGCCTAACCATTCACCGGTAGAGCAGCTCAGGGCCTCTTCATGGCTATATAACCCTGTGCAATCCCCCCCGACTTCTTCTCCCTATTCATCACTTCAAGAAAATACCTCTTGCCAGATCATTTCTGTTACAAGACCACACTCTAACCACTTTCACTTACATTACGTACTACAACCATCATGTCACCAACCCAAGACAATCACACTACTGACGGTGAGCCACCATACGATCAATGTGTTTCACCTGCTCCCTCAGTGAATCAGCAGACCACTTCCAACAAATCTTTGCAAGATGCCGCCTCGACTCCGTTGGACAACAAAAACAAACTGTCATTGTCCACCTCGGTTGAAGGTCATCGCCCCCTTCATGACCCCTCTAACTGCTCCGGATTCAGGAGTCCTCCGCTCACAGCTGCTCAACAAGCTTTCCAAGAGAAGTATCCCAAATACGCGAGTGTCAGAATTAACTCGCAACAGCAACACAGCAAGTATGATTGGCAAAAAGCATCTTTTGGCTCTTTGTCAAAATCGACGACTCCAGCATGGAATTGCAACCCAATGCCCAAGATTCCGTCTCCGCTGTCGTTCACCAGGGGTACCCTCAAGCCTGATTCGCAAATACACGACATGGATGATAAGGTATTGGAGGAATATAATGCCGAAATAACACTTGCCAAAAAGGAATGTGGGAGTGTTGCTGCCATTGAGGCGCAAGTCGCTGCCATTAAGAACCAATACAAGGCATGGGGTTACAATACTGACAATGAAAGGAATGATGGTGACGCATAATGTGAGCATGGTTTCCCACTGTGCCCAGGCTTTTTGACGGCGAAGGCTGATTGTCATTAGTTTTGCTATTCGTGCTATTTGCTCAATGTCTCTTCACCTTGTAAATAATCGCCAGTCCCTCATACGTCCCGTTGCTATTGTAGTGTCCATATTCGCCCATGCACGATTACTATATCAATCTCTTCCCCTCTATCAATGTGGTCCACAAGTCCCCCAAATGAATATCCCGGCGTCTCGAACGGTCTAATGCGCGCCTGCATTTGTCCTCCTTCAAACCAGCTTGCTTCGGGCCTTTTGCGACGAGTATCAAGGTATGCATTGACACAAGCTAGGTACAAGTGGGGATCTATGGAGGTCGGGATGATCATATATGGATATGTTTGGAGAGGGAGAGATGTCGAGTGAGTATAAGGGGAATACAGCTATGAACAAGGGGACAGCAAAAAAGCATGAGCTACGCGGTGGTACGGTAGTAAGCCATGTTATTGCTTCAAAACATCCGACAGAGTATCGCTCTGGGGGGGTGTGTCAAGGTCCAGGGGACTGATTGACTTGCGTGACTGGAAACGATTCCCTGTGATGAGAGGAGGATACAAGCAGACAGTGATAAGTGAAGATCAGACAGCTAAGGCAAGGAGAAGCGCTAGTGAGAATGGTGTGAGGAGGGTGAGCAATGCGGTGAGGATGTGAGGAAGAAGAAGGGGATGAAGGAGGATGAGTTGGAAAGCGCTTTCCTGGCCCTGCTTATATACATGAGAGGGACAACTAGATACGGGTCTACTTACGTTCTATCTACGGTGTCCAGCAGACGGCTGACGGTGCTTGGGGGCCGGGTGCCGGAGGACGTTGGTTGGTCAACAATGAGGGTAGTATGAGTGATAAAGGTAGTGAAGGTAAGCAGGAGAGTGTGTGGACCATGGAGGATAGCTAGGGTATCTTACAGCAGTGTTGTGAATGGGGTGATGAGCGGTAAAGAAATGGGGCAGGTAAGGGGGGAAATGTGTCATTACTGCATGGGGTGATTGATTGTGGAGGTAGCGGTAACAGTGGACTTTGCTGCATCTGAGTTGTCTAGATGGTTCTTGGAGCCTCCAACTGATTCTTGGAGGACACTGGTGCTGGCGTTTGATGACATTTGAGAGGCAATGGCATTGGCGGCCATGGCTGAGGGCTTGAAGAAATCAGTGATCAAGCGTTGGGCTCCATCGATACTTTTGCCGGGGTCTTGAGTTGCTTGGGTCCAAGCATCAGGACTTGAAGGGCCCAGCCTGCTATCAGAGGGAGAAGTCTTGGGTACTGATTGCTGTGTTTGTTGAGGCTCTGGAAAGATCCTCCTTTTCCTCATCACGGTATCCAGAGTCCTGCACATTTTACCCCAGTCTTCTGTTTTACTCCGATCTGTCTTAAATGTGTCAAAAAGATCTTGCGGCCAATGCCCAATGGGTCTCACTTCTGCCAATTGGAAGTTGAGTAGTGTGTAGGGATATTTTCCATCAAGCGTTGCTTGTTGGGGTGTTCTGTACCTGGAGGTCCAGTTGTTCTTCCTCAGCAAATTATTCAACTCTCGAGCGTTTCCTTCGTGGAAGTCCTGCGGCTTTGCCTCGTACTGTGCTTGCGTGCATCTTGAGAGCGTACCTCTGCGGACCTCTGCCAATTGACAGTTCAGTAACGTAAATTCCGGTTCGTACGTCTCTTGAGTACCTTGGGAGTCGGAAGACCGACTGGCACCGTCAAGGGTGTTTGCGGCTTGGTCGGACATAATGGAACAGTAGTGGCCTAAATCTGTATCAGCGCTGCAGTGGAAGCCTCAGAGTGTCAATCGCACTTCACTTGTAGTTTTGAAATCGATTGGAGGGCTGGTAGTGAGTGGAGGACATGAAGGCTTGAGGGCTTATAGTCACAGGGCAGTCCAAAGGAGATCAAAGGAACGTTAATCTACGAGATACCATGTAGAGAAAGGATTTCGCCTTGCAACGTAGGAAGCTACTTCATCCTTTGATCGCGATTATCGAAGTCGCCGTATGAGCGTATGATGTGGCGTCCAACCGCAGTATGTAATGCATTATGAGCTGTGATAAGTAAGTGCGGTAGTAATACAATATGGCGATATACAACAGACCTCCAGACCTAAGCCTTCTCGTCACCTCCCCGAACCATCCCAACGTTCTTCCACATGTCCCTCCTCCTCCTCCCCTGATCTTCACCTTTACTAGCATACTCAATCTTCCCCTCCTGCTGCTCAGGCAGCTTTCCCCTCTTCCGATCAAATTTAATCGCTTTATAATCAATATACCTCCTCACTCCAGTCGGGCCAACATTCTTCCTTCTCCATTCTTTAACCTGTCCGTCTTTCTCTGCTCCTCTTTCGGATGTCTTCTTATTCCTCAATCCGGGTAATCGAGCTAAGCATTGGTCCAGGACTACTTCGACTCTTTCTTTTATTTCCACTGCTAGGTGTCGGTCGGGGAATGAGACATCGTATCGGAATGATAACCAGATATACATTACCAAGGACTTGTGTAATGTTTCGAGGGATGGGATTGAAGTGACGATAACGGGGGGAGTGAGGAGTCTTCGACCGATTCCCTCGATTGGCGGGAGCGGAGGGAGAGTTTCGAGTGTCATTTCGACCATTTCGAGGGACTTGATAAGACCTGATCCATCGTAGCAATCTAGTAGATCTACTCTTCCTTCTTTCGCATATGCATTGACGACTTTCTCGAAGATGGCGACTGATCTCGCATCTCGTTGATTGACGGGAGCGAATGAGAAAGTCTCCATCTCCGCTAGGGTGAGGTATGGGCGTAGAGGTTCAACAACATCGGCAAGTTGTGTTCGATGTCGATTGGCGGTTAACGTCGTTTTGGGAGGTAAGACAGCTAATTGGGAAGCATGTTCCAGTAATTCAGCGAATGTGGTCTCGGTTGACAGTAGGGCTGAAAGGGATGATAATGTGGCAGAGGGGATATCGATAGTTGCCCTCGTGATTGGTGGTAAGGGTTGAGGAAGGAGGGCTTTGAGTAGTGGGAGATCGGCTTTGTGGAGGGTCGTCACTGATCCACCTGGTGCTGGGGATTCATCGGGTGTGGTCGGATCGTTCTCGTCTGGATTCTCGGTGGTGGCGCGCTGCATACCGAACCGACCTGCTCGTCCGGCGATTTGTTTGATCTGGGTGAGGGAGAGTGGGACATCCTCTTTTCCATTGTACTTGTGTAGCGATTCAAAGATGATTCGGTTGATCTTCCTACTCTGTCAGCAAGTCACTAGATAATGTCTGATGACGTACAGGTTCAGACCCATCCCGACGGCATCACTCGCTACCAGTACCTCAGCTCTCCCATTTTCATCATTGAAATCCCTAGCCTGATCTGCCCTCGTCTCTGGAGGCAGAGCGCCGTAGACCACAGCACATTTCTTCCCAGCCGTACTCTCGATCTGTTTCTTGACCGCAAAGATATTGCTTCTCGAGAACGTAACGATACAATCTCCAGGTTGAACATTATTGTATTCCCCATCCAGACTTGTATCGGCTACAACTAATGGCGTTAATCGATCATAATTGTGTACCGTGATTTTATCGCCCATCGGCTCGAGGAGTTGATGTAGGAGCTTCACTGTCGTTTCGTCTCCGCATAAATGGATTTCCTTGGCTTGAACACCCAGAACGGCGGTCGTCCACGATCCTCCTCGTTGTGGGTCGCCCAGCATTTGGATTTCGTCGATGACGACTACTTCGTATGGCCCGGATGGCGTTCCTTGGGGTAACATCTCGACTGTACAGGCGATTAATCCTGCGTCGGGGGAAACGATCCTCCTCTCTTCTCCCGTAAGCAAATTACATGCTCTTCCCTGCCCTTCCTCCATCCCACCCACGGTGCCGAGGTTCATTCGCTCCCATACTTCATGCGCCAGTAACCGGAGTGGTCCAGCGTATGCACCAGTCTTGGCTTGAGACAAAGCTTTGAGAGCGTTGTATGTCTTGCCGGAGTTCGTGGGCCCGATATGCAGATGGAAATGGCGCGTCAAAGCTCGAGCGGGTATGTAGCTGAATTGGTTCGGTAGACGTGATAAGTCGGTAGCTTCCAAAATTGATTGAATGTGTCGTTGTGTCGAGCTGTCTATTGATGTTGATCTTGAAGTGTACCGCAGGAAGCTCCGTAGATATGTCGATTCGAGAATATCGGAAAAGTTCTCATCGGCGACGGCCAGCGATAATCGTTCCTGATCTATCCCTAGCTCCTCCATACCCTCAGTTGCCTCTTGATCCGTCTTCATCTCATCCAAAGCACTTCCAGTTTCATCTGCCCATTTCCTCAGCGCCCCACGCGAGACTGCAGGCGGTATGCGATACGCTTCCAATCGCTGGGTTGTCCGTACCGATTTTGCCCATTCATCAATCCGGCGAGCTAGCATCTTTGCAATTGCAGTTGGTCGAGGTATTGCTTTCGGCTTGAAATCTTCCACTTTGAGCATAGGCGGAGGGCGAACATCGGGTCTGTAGGTGTATGTCTTGACTGGCGATCCCGGGGGTGACCTAGATTGATATTGGTTGAATTGCTTCCTGTTCGGTCTCGACGTATGCAGTAGGCGCAGACTCGTCGAGGGCTGAACCGACTGTCTGATTAGACATGTTCTACACAGGCTAGGAGGCTGTATAGCCTTTGTGATGGCCGACATGGGGTAGATATCTATGGCTGGTAGTGGTCGCACCGAATGATGCAGTTGATCCAAAATATTAAGGGCAGGATTGAATAAAGACATGAGATGATGCACAGACTCCAGTGGTGGGTCCCCGTTCTCCATTGTTTAGACTATTACACCCCATATAACACATTATTCAGTATCAACAGCGTACGCCAGGGAACCACCAGAGAGCGAGGGGAAACAGCAAACATTCTCACACCTCGAGTTTGAACGAACAGTGTCGATTCCGATTTCACCGGGAACGATTCACCCATAATCGGCCAAGCTTTACCCCGGACCGTCTAGCGAGATGTCCCAGAGTAAGTATCCCCCTAGCTGGTACCAGAGGTGGAGCTGACATGGAACCAGGTCAGAGCCCAACGGGTGGTGTCCCCCCTCCCGCCGCTGCGCCTCCTTCACGATCCGAAATTGAAAGGAAGTTGTCTTTCAAGTCGGCTGCTCGTCCGACAGCACACAACAATGAGAGTCCAAAGAAGAACAAGGTGAGCTCCATGATTCCGTATATATAGGTCTAGCTGATCCCAATAGCCACCCATGTACCTATCCTCTTCGCAGATGCAGGTCCACCAAAGCGTGACTTCCGGCAACGACTCCGATACCTCGTCCATCGCTTCCTCGTCCCATCCTTTCCCGATTCCACCATCGCCAGGACAAGTGTCTACACCAGGCGCTGGAGGACTCTCTGCAATTTCCGAGAGAAAGGGTTCAACAGCAATTCCGAGTGGTCTGGAGAACTTTGAGGAGGAAGGAGAGGAAGAGGCATTGGAGCTCGAGGAGGGAGAAGGGAGTGCTAGTGAGGATGAATTGCAAGGACAGGTCCAAGGGGATCTAGCGAGGGGTATGGAGGGCGAGAGAGTGGTCAAGAGTGGCTACCTGTGGAAGAAGCACGAGAGGAGGAATGTAAGTCTCATTCCCTTCCTTCCCCAATTAAGCTGATATGCAGGCATGGAAGAAGAAGTGGTTCGTCTTGAGAACGGGCAAGATAGCATACTACAAGGACGATCGCGTAAGCTATTCCTTGCGGTATTAGGACCCAAGCTGACGTACAGGAATACTCCTTGAAACGAGTCATCGAGCTCAAATCCGTCCACACCGTAGCGCCCGTCACCATCAAGAAACACTCGTTCGCATTCGGTATCGTCACTTCAAAACGTACATTCCTAGTCAAAGCATCCTCGCCGGACGAGATGGAAGATTGGGTCCGTGCCGTGAACGGCCTGCGTCGGAAGTTGTCTGAGCGAGAAGAGGAGGAAAGGAATAAACGAGAAGGGAAAGTCTCTGGAATCGCTATTCCATCTCGGCAAGCAATGAGTGGAGATGGTATGGATCCGCATCAAGGCACCTACTCGACTACATATACCACTGGATCAATCTCTGGCTCGCCAATAGCTACCACAGGGTATTTCGCTCCCAAAATGTCATCGACAAATCAATCCTCCTACATGGGTGGGTCTCAAGGTGCTACACCAACATCAGCTGCTATACCCGCTAGTCCGCTCGATACGATGAATTCCCTCTCTGCCCAGATGGCTAGGGTCGGTATACCACGTACACCATCCATTTCGGCGAACCAATCCCGCTCAGTCTCGGGCCAGCGCGATCCATCCGCTTCGTCAGTAGGCTCGTCACGCGCCGCAGCAGGGGAATATATGCCTCGATCCGCTCAACCAATGCAACTGTCATCAGATGAGGACGAACCATACTTTTCCGATCCGGTCGCTGGATTGGGCATGTCGGTGGGTACGACAGCGAGCATGACCCCATCTGCTTCTGGGATGGGATTGGTGATGGATCCGAAAAAGATCATCTTGTCGGCATATTTGATGAAGCGGTCCAAGGGTAGAGGGAGGAGAGTCTGGAAGAAGAGGTGGTTCTTCCTCACGTCGCAGGGTCTAACTTATACGAAATCTCACATGGTATGTCCGCTTTTTTCACAAGTTACTTTCGTATCGAGGTCAAGCTGATGAGCAGGACTCTAGACCACTACGCCATATCCCCTTATCATCCGTTCTCGACGCCCTAGACTTCGAATCAGGCGAATCAGATTCCGACGCCGACGATTCCGACAACTCCCCCTCAATCGCATCGTCCGCTCCAACCCGCCAATTTTCTCAACTGCGCCAAGGAGGTCGATCGAAAGATGGCCACGGACTCAATTCAGCCGATAAACCACATCCATCAGACGACCATACATTCCGCATCGTAACTGCAAAACGTACATTCGTCCTCTGCGCCCCGAGTGAAGAAGACGAGATCAAATGGTTAGCCGCTTTCCGTGCTCTCCTAAATCGAGAAAGATGGGCAGTCAGCGGTCCAGCCTCTCCCAACCCCGCACTCGACTCTTCCTCAATGGGAAATACATGGCAACAAAGCGCTTCACAACCATTCAGAGGACAATTACCTCAAATAACGGCTCAACCACCTACACCAGCAAGTCAATCTACTTCAGACGAACCTCCGACACCATCAGCTACTACCTCACAAGGTCCGCCTTCGTGGGATCAGCGGGAGGAGGTACAAGCGGGAGCACCGGGATTGAGGGGTAGGAGTGCGACTTTTAATGCGAAGAGGGCTGTTGCGGATGTTGTAAAGAGATATCATCCGGATTCTCAGGCGCCGGCACTTGGACAACCGCTGGGTGGAAGTTCTTAGATGTGCGGAGGGGGGTTGCGGATGTAGTTGTGCTACTTATAATATAGTGTTTGAATACCTTGTCAGGTGCATGAAATCGAGTTTCCCACCTACTTTTGACAGTTCAGGTCTAACAGGGTTGTCGCGACGTGTGTTACTTCTAACATCTCTGACTCTTATTGTCATCGCTGGCTCGACAGCGGTCGCAGCTATCCCCTAATTGGTAACTTACAGTTCGATCAATTATGACGGCGAGAGAATTTAGAGGAGATGCCGATGAACTCGAAGATCAAGTGCAAGAATACATAACAAATGACATATACAAAATGGTGATGGGGCTGACAAATGACATGGAGTGATGGGATGAGGAGTGAATGAAGTGGCGATTGAGTAATGAACGGGGTGAAGATATAGTGAAATAGGATGACAGCATCATTTGGCATTTGAGGTGACGGCCGATTGCCTAGCAACATCTTTCTTGTAGCCGGATAGCCTGCTGACAAAATCTTGCTCCTGGGCTAGTGATTGATACGTGGTGGAAAAGGCGGATCGAGTGGGAGATTTGCCCTCCCTTGGCTCTCCAATTCGAGATTGGGAAGCAGCGGTGCTTTGTACTGAGGGTGATGCCGGTCTCTTGACAAATTGACTGGTAGAGGCCCTGGTATGAGCGAACGGCGACACCGTGGATTGATCACCGCCATGAGCGGTAGGCTGGGCAGCAGTAAATTGCGCCGCCAGACTGGGGTCACAGGAGGAAGGTTGGCCCCAGAAATTCAAATCGGATACGGGAGGGGTTCGGAGTCCATCCTCGATCTCTTCGGATTGTGACAGTGGAATGACCTCCATACCCTCCGTTCTCGCTTGTTGAGCCGCTTCGATCGGATCTTGACTGACATCAGTAAAACCAATACTTGATGAACTTACACCTCTGCGTCGTACCTTGCCGGACTACCGGAACTTGAACCACGCTTGGAAGCGAGCTGCGGGAGGTTGCTGCTATATGTTTGAGCAAAGGGAAAGAAATGTTGCTTGCAGCATGATGACTCACTATTCAGATAATTGTTGCTCATGCAGCGCACTGCATAATTAGCTCCACATTCACCGCAAGTGCAGACTTACAGCTTTTGCCTATCCCAAGTCAGCTTGATCAGATGGTGCACAATATCACTCACTTTTCAGTCAGTTGATTCAGCTCCATCTGAGAAATTTCATCGTTGTTGGGCCTAAAAGTGAGTAACAGGTCCCAATCAGATCAGATTGATTGTTGGCTTTCCAGCTTTTGTAAGCTTTCAGACTCACTTCTTGCCTGAAGATGTGTCCAAACTGAGTGTGGTGAGCTTCCTTGCAAGAACACCCTCTTGTTAAGCTCACTTGGAATAGTCACCGTCTAGAGGGTCAAACTCAAGAGCGCTGTTGTGGAACATGATGTGTAGGGTGTGTAATAATTGAAGTTGTTATAGTATGTATTGAATTTTTGTCCAATGAAGTGATGATTGAGGAAAGTTGTGTGCAAGTACTTGCCTTTATAAACACCGGATGCCATGGTGCCAGAAGGATCCACAGCAAGCCATCCTTTGTTGCACGCTCCTCTCATCAAGCCCCTTGCCACAGTACTCCTCAACGCTCCTCTTGCCTTCACTCCAGGGCTTGAAAGGAAGTATGGCGATGCTGTACTTTCTGCGTATGGATAAAACGAAGTTGTTCTCCTCTTGCGGCTCTTGCAGATGAGAGGGAGACTACATGGCTGAGGGATGAGAAAGGAG
>Ga0308160_10006145_pt1 | contig 12301 bp, 14 predicted proteins | sample PhyFR1_FD_201036 | JGI IMG/M metagenome (GOLD analysis project Ga0308160, IMG submission 201036) | Phyllosphere microbial communities from UC Gill Tract Community Farm, Albany, California, United States - DLSLF.R1 | ecosystem: Host-associated > Plants > Phyllosphere > Unclassified | place: USA... | reverse complement strand
CATGTAGATGTGTTACGATGTGATGTGATGATATCGACCTACATCGATTTGAATTTTACTCCTCCTCCACGACGACGACGACGTAATGAGAGAGCCGAGCGAGCGAAACGCCTAGCGCAGTGATGATTCGTCACAACCACTCGCTGCGCCTCCACAGCCCCGAGTGACGTCTATTTCTTGATACAACGCCCACGCCCACGCCCACGCCCACCCTCGCCCACGTGAGAACCGGCCCTCAACTTGGGCGCGAAAAATCAGGCAAAAAGTGCGAAACCCGCACTTTCTCGAATCGAACTCGCGTCCGACTCGGGTGTGATTGAATTGCCTAGAAGATATTCGGTACTTAGACCATTGAGCGACTAGGACTTGGTGATTGCCTATTTAATTCACAGGTATAAGACCCCTCTTCAAAAAGACTTGATCGCTGGGATATGGACCAATTCAGTTCTCGCGCTCTCGATCTTTCACGCTTCACAAGCTGGTAGCTGGATCAAGACTCGATCTTTCACTCCTGATCGTGTATATACTCATGGCCAACCTCTTCATCGGTCGAGTCGAGTCGTCCCGATTCATTTTCTCTTTTGTTCGAACAAGGAACTTTTTTGTCTTTTGAAACTCAAAAACGCGGAAACATACAAACCGCGCCAACGGAGACCAATCACAACCGCTGACACCGCGATGACCGCAATCACAACCCCGCAAACCCCGCCCATCTCCCATTATTGCCTTGAATCTAGCCCGATTTGCATGAGGCCTGACGAGTTTGCGTTTAAAGCTTGTGTTGTGTTTATGCGATCGCGTGACTCCAATTGAGTTTTGCACGACCGCGGCAACCGCGACGACCGCAACTCAGGTGTTCCGACGACCGCAACAACCGCGACCCAGATGTTGCAGCGACAGGTTGGACACTTACTGATCCCTCTACCTGATTCTGAGGTGGTCTCCTAGTACTGAGTACTGTAACAACCCTTGACCGAGTGGTAAGAGGTCTTGGATGCGCCGACTTGGGTGGATGATGGGCAGCTGGATTGGGTCGTGAGCATCGTCTATCGCAGTGTGGGATGAGATATCCGATGATCGATGGTAGCGTTACTGTAATGGCTCAACAGGCGTGTGTTATCATCATACGCGCGATCAGCGAGGTTTGAATGGATCAGAAGGACGCAAACAGGCTGATTTGCAACGTTCTCTGCACAGCTGAAGCGCCCATCGAGTGCTCATAGATCGGCAGCTGCTTGTTGACTTGACGTGACTGGCGTTTGTCTGAAATGGTGACCCAAATTGTTGTGCGCATTGACCTGTTTCAAGTTGACAAGGGCAAGATGGGGAATGTTTGTCTTGTTCTGTCCATGCGCACCATGCACAAACTGCAGAGGTCAGCGGTGCACCAACTTGGACTTGATTCTCATCTCACCTGACACGTTGGAGCCAACCTGGTATACAGCAATGCAAATGTTTCCATCAAGCTGATACATGCGTGGCCTGCAAGAGAGACAATTCAAGGTGAGCTCGACTGTGGAATGTGCCCCTTGTCGTGTCCAACGCAGCTGAGAGTTGATGACACATTGCGAGTCAAGGGCAAGCGTAAATACCAGCTCCTACCAACACGTCTCAGAGGTCCCCATCGTAGTGATCATCATGTCTCGGCTGTTTCGTCGCGCGAGTCATCGGAGAACAGCTCAATTGCATTTACGACATGACATCGATAATCAGCGAATCATGGATAATCCCGCATAAGAGCATATTGAGAATCAACTGCATCTCCACATAAGCGTAAGATGATCATCCGATTCAATCTAGTCCATCTGCCAGGGTCCTCCGATACCCACTCAACTCCCCCTCGGCTCCCCATCGAAGCTCTCTCAAACATATCCTTCTCTTCTACTCATTATCCCCCGCATCCTCGACATACGCCTGTTGCCTCTTTCTCATATTCCCCTCCCCACCCACATGCATCGCACTAGACTCTCCCGCCCCCGGTCCAGTAGGGTTAGAAGCGGAAGGTTCGTCCCCCAATCCCGAGGATCCAGCCTGGGCCGGAGCCGAAGCTGAGGCGGGGATAGCAGCGGCGAGAACAGCCTGAGCGGGCTGGGATGATTTCTTGCTCGATTTCGAACCACCTGACGAGGTTGATTTTGACGATGATTTGGTGGATGATGAGGAAGATTTGGATTTGGATTTCTTTGCAGGTGGGTTATCCCATGCCCAGAAGGGAATGAACGAGTCGACCTGTTGGTATAATCAAACCAGGAGAGGAACCGCGGTCAGTCCCCGAAAACACCGTGGCGAGAACAGGCCCCAGGTGTTTTAGGACTCACAAACCCAACATCCTCGAACAAGTTTGGGAACCACCAAATTCCTCGTTTCATGACCAAACTCGTCCCTACCCAGATGATCAACCTAATCACCGCGATCCCAATGAACACCCCGATCAACCCCAACACCCCCAAACTCAAATAATACACGCCTAATCTCAAACTAGGTGGCCAGAGGGGAAACATGACTCCTGCAAGGAGGATGAGGACGAGGAGGGCTGAACCGAGGTAGGTCGTCAATGCGGAAGGGGAGATGAACCAGGTGTAGTATGATTGAGGGTTGAAGCTTTGATTGGGGGAGATGGTGAGGGGTTTAGGTTGGCCAGCGGGGAGAGGTGTAGGAGGTTCAGGTCGGTCGGTTTGGAGGAAAAAGGCGCTGCGGGAGGGCGTAGAGTAAAGCTCGTTCGTGTCAATGTCGAAGGATCCATATCACGCGACCCGAATCTTGACCGTTCACAGGGGATGTATACTTACTGAGGTAAAAGCTTGAGCATAAGAGCTTGAGCTTCTTCCTCACTAGTCACCTTGGGGACCTTTTTCGTCTTCGCGTAAGCCGGGGAAAGCAAACTCTTGATGGCCGTTTTGCCTATAGGCCAAGGCGGAATGCAACACACGTCTCAATGCCAGTCCCTCTCGGGTACTACGACGTATGATAAAGCAAGGGGATGAAGGAGGACCGGCTGACCTTTAAAATAATCTACTCGTTTGCCATTGAGGACTCCTCGTCTTGCTTTCGGACCATTCTTGCTTCGAAGGTAGGCGATGACGGCCTTGAGTTCAGGCGAGGCCTGGCAGAAGAGGTTCGTGAGGTCAGTTGTCATCAAGATGAGTGTCTGGATGTGTCGAGATGGTGGGTTGTAAAGATGACACTCACCTTGTTTCTATCGATGATGGGAATCAAAGAGGATGATAAGATCAGCCTTTACAACATTTCGATCAGCTAGTTGTCACACGGCTTTTGGTACTTACTGAGCTTCCGCGATGGGCATAGCGCCGTCCATGGTTCCTAGCAGCCCTGTCTCGTTAAAATTGGTATGCTCCAGTAGGGTTTGTGTCGATGCCGACTTGATTTAGCTTTCACCCTTTGAAATTGCGGTTTCCATTGAGGAGTATTGGATCTATCGACTTGATCAAGCTCACATCTTCAACTCTGACGCGTCACAACCGCCAAGGTCAACGGACACGATCGCGGACATTGGCTGGAATTACAATGTCCGTGAGAAGAGGATTACTTCCGAAGCGCCGAGAGTCCAGGAAATCTAGGTCCGTCGACCTTCTACACTTTGAATCGTTTGGAAGACAGCTTGGGATCCGATATACACCGTCCCAGATCAGTTCACTGCCAGCAAAGAGGTGGAATCGACCATTCATAAAGCCCAAATCCGGGAAATGCTACGTGTAGCTACAAGGAGCATCATCAAATCGCAATCAACCCGAACCTACACTCAGTCCGCCGCCAGCACCATGACGAACAAAGCCCTCGAACATGTTCCTCCACCTGTTCATCGGGGGATGACCACTCTCGACAAAAAAGCCTTCGTCACCCATTTCACTCGATTGGGGGTGAGAATAGAGAGTACGGATGCGACGAAAGTCACCAAGGCCAAGGAGATGCGTCCGTGAGTCTCACCCCCTCTCCTCTACAGGCAGAGATCCCGGAAGAATGGCTGAGGGCATGACGAATACCCTTCTGATCGCTTTCTCGGCTTGGTCAGGCACATCATGGCCATCACCAAACTCCGGTCTGTAGAATCAGATCCTAACGATCCTAACTCCCGCCTGATTCTTCTGCGATACGAAACCGAAGGTGGGTCAATCTCCTCCTATATGTGTTCCTGCAGTTCGAGACCTACGCTCACCCCCACGTCCCCTCCCCTGATCTCAACTCAGCTCAACTCCCCCAACCTTTCCTCAACTTCATCTCCCCCTTTTCAAAAGGATTCCAACAATACCCCATCACCTTGACATACGACCACTGGAATGCTACCGAGATATTACATGCGGTCTTACCGGAAGAGTTGTTGGATGATAGTCCGACGAGTTTCACGCAGACGGGTCATATCGGTGAGTCCGAGGGGTTGGCTGTCATCGTGCGGGGTATCGAAATGGAAGATGGCTGATACGAAGGAGGGGGATTCGTCGCTGCGTTCAATCGGATGGATTAGCGCATATGAACTTGAGGGATGAGTTTTTACCTTATCGTCATCTCATCGGTCAAGTCATGCTAGATGTAAGTCCTATCGCTTTCCCTCTTCTCTAAGAGTCTACTCCGGTAAGAGCCTGAAATGTGAATTCGATCACAATGACAGAAAAACGTAGGACTGAGGACGGTGGTCAATAAGCTGGATTCGATCGACACGGAGTTTAGGGTGTTCAAAATGGAGGTGTTGGCAGGGGACGACGATTTCGTCGCCGAGATGGTTAGTACCAATCACGTCACGCTCGATCGTCAAAGATGCTCATCGAAACTACCGGGACATCCCTCGTGTGCTTGAATCAGCGAGAATCTGAATGTAAATTCACATTCGATTTCTCCAAAGTCTACTGGAACTCTCGTCTGGGGCACGAACACGAACGTCTCGTCGACCAATTCCGACCGGGTCAGGTGATTGCTGATGTGATGGCTGGGGTAGGACCCTTTGCTGTGCCCGCGGCGAAGAAACGGTGTCTAGTCCTTGGGAATGACTTGAACCCGGAGAGTACTAGGTGGATGGAGAAAAACCGGGTGGATAATCGGGTGAGCAGGGGGTTTTGGAAAGGAGAAGAGGTAAAGTCAGCTGATGGTGAGGGTTTCGGGATTCGCTGGTATTGGTGCGTTGACTCTAGGTGGAAGCGGCCTTGAGAGTTAGTACTTTGGACGGAAGAGAGTTTATCCAGACGGCCCCGCTTCAAGTATGGACGAAACCGTTTGATCCGCTCCCTCCTCCAAGGCAGTCGGTGCGGCAACAAGACAAGGAAGCCCGGCGGAGACGAGAGGCGGCGAAGAAGGGCAAAGAGGCGGGTGAGGCAGCGGGACTTGTGGATGTCACCGCTCAGTTCGAGGCTTTGAAAGCTGGAGAATCATCCTCGTCATCCGCTGCTGTATCGGGAATGCCACCAGCGCCAGTTTTGGAATCGCCCCCAACACCGGAACCTACATCCAGACTCATCAGCCATTTCGTCATGAATCTCCCTGGATCGGCACTCGAATTCCTGGACGCCTATAATGGGTGTTATAAGCCTCTTCTCGATCAACCGGATTTCCCGGGCAAGGATGAGGTTGAAATGCCTTATGTTCACGTTCACTGTTTCTCGAAAGAACCGGAAGGTGATCCGGCGATGCAGGATCTGTGCAAGGTGAGCATGAGAACTTGAGCTCCCTCATCGTGCTTGATGTGTTTTGGCATGCTGATTATCATCTTGTAGCGCGCGAGTGAGACGTTACACCACGAGATCACCCCAGATAGCGAGGGTTTCCATCTGCATTACGTGAGAAAGGTGGCTCCGAAAAAGGACATGTACTGTATCACGTTCCGATTGCCGAGAGAGGTTGCCTTCCGATGATGAAATGCTGGGCATGTCCTCTTTGAACATGATTAAGGCGGTCGATTGAGGGCACAGAACGAAGTTACGTTTTGTGGTTGACCATGTATGTGGCTTCCATCCAGACCTAAAGCCCCTTCTATAGCCAAATGAAGCAAACGAATGGAGCTCATCCCGATTGGATATGGCGAGTTCTTGTGGTCAACATCAGATTCTACATGGAACAGTGATGGAGAGATTCTTGCCAAATTGCTCCGAGTGTGGCCCAAATTCCATGCCCAATGCATCCCTGTCGCCAAAAAAGGACATGTAACAACCCAGGAGCATGAAAGTGATCCGAAAGAGGGTCAGATGAATGTCCCTGGCCGCCGTCGACTTCATCCCCATTGATGGCGCCAACACGGGCGCCAGCACCAAGCACCCATGCCAGCAGCACCTATGCCTCCGCCATCAAATCTGTATGCTCAAATGAACGACCCCAAGAGGCTGCTCGAGATTCTCAAGTTGATTGTCAAGCTTAACAGAGAAACCAGAGGAGATGCTGGAGTTGCGGTGCTTTGCCGTGACGTCTGCAAGATCAAGGAAACCGACGACCAGTTGTATATGCCGCTGGTTGATCATATTTTAAAGATTCAACACTTTAAAGAATCTCAAATGGTGTGTCCCGACTCCTTCAAAGGCAAGGCAAGGCAAGGCCTCCAAAAGCAAGAGCCAACCCGCTCAAGTCAACTATCCGTCTTCTCCGTTGTTTGAAATGCAAGTCAACGCGGGGCAATCGCGTTACATGCGTACATGATGGGATGGGCATGAGAACTTGAGGGTTGGCATCCTCTACTTGACCCCGTCCGTTCCTTGCGCCACTTTTTAGAACTGCTCTCTAGCTGCGTCATTATATCGGTGAATCGCTTGAGCACCAGAGGCAGTCGGTGGTCTTTGTCCTCAAGACATGGCTGTGCGGTATCGACGAAGCTCTTCACTTGAGGGTCACGCGCAGGTAATTGGCCGTTTTGTGTTGCCCCGTGTTGCCGGTTGTGTCAAGGGAGGTGCGAGCCGAGCGAGAGAGCGGGACGATGCAAATGTTGATATACCTTGTCGTCCAGACATCGCCCTTTCGCGAAAACACTTGGGAAGATCGACGGACGTCATATCGCTTCATCAGCGAGGTGTGCTCGTTACAAGAATTAGGCGAAAGACAAGGTGTCGAGAAAAGAACGTCGTGAAGCGCATACAGAGCAAAAAAAAAAGCGAAGCAATCCGTCTGGGCGATCCCAGTCAACAGGGTTTTAACGTTGTTCCGACATCTGCTGAAGGTAATCTCCAAGCTGAGTAGATCGGGAAAGGCATTAAGTCTATGTCCAGTGTTAATCCATCCGTCACGCAACGACTTACCTTCAGAGCCCCGGTCCTGAGACTGTCTCCAAAGTTCTGCACCTCTGGGTTGGCCATCAATCGCCCAGCCATATCCCTGATTCCCCTCTCGAGCTGAGCAACCGTCTCGTTCTGACCAAGTTCTCCCAAAAGACCACCTTCTTGGGCAAGCGAGTCTTCCTCATCGTCTTCTGGGTGACCATAATAGGCATTCGAACTGATAGCCGATGCACCACTAAAGTTCTGAAGTCGAGATTTGGCTTCGGCAGCAGCCTGAGGATCGTATCCACCTCGTCCAAAGTATTGGTCTGAGGAGATCCCTGTATATGTCATACGAGCAGACGGTCAGGAGGAGGTCTCGTGATGCATCGTTTATCTGCACGCACCCTTTTGACCGCCAAATTTGCTGGTGTCAGCATAATTGCTCTCATCGACCTCGGCGTACCTATAAATGAAACTTATAAGCAACTTCGCCCTGTCAGTTGAAGACTCTCTACCAGACCAACTAACTTTTTCTTGGTGGTAGCGGCGGCGGCGGCGGCACCAGCACTGGCAGCAGCCGCAGTGGCAGCAGTAGCTCCGAAACCCAATCTCACTGGCTTGGGCTTCTCCGACGCAGCTGATCTCGCCGCAGCGGAAGACGACCCGCCGAGCGGGGTCGAGCTCCTGCTGCTGGCATTCTTAGCCCTCTGCTCAGCTTCCGACTTCTCCCTCTCTTTGGCTTCCTCCTCTTCACGTTTCCTGTCGTATCCAAGCCTCTTGACTCGTTCTTCCTCTTCCAAAGCTCGCTTTTGCGCCTCTTCAAAGTTGATAGGCGCCGCAGCCTTCTTGGCACCTAATTTGGACGCTCGGAGACCCGAAGAAGCTCCGCCCGCAGGCGCGTTAGTAGTGGAAGTGTTAGAAGGCATTCGGGTAGCTCCGAGTCGAGAAGGAGCTTTCGTGGCCCCTCCAGTCGTGGTTGATCCACCCGTTCCCGCCCTCAATGAAGATGAGGTCACGGTTCGAGGCCCAGTAGTAGGTCGGGCGGCTCCGATCCCAGGAAGTCCAGCCGCAGTAGGCTTCTGGGCCACGGGAGCGACAGGCTTGGACGTCGTTTTGTCCCACGACGAGAAGAAATCATCGTCCCCTCCGTTCTCTCCCTGTGCGATAGATTGCCCAGCAACCGGCGTACCCGTCCTAGAGTTCACTCCGCTCCCTGCGCCCGAGATCGACTTGTTGAGGTCGACTCCATCAATCCTGATCCCGTCAGGGAACTTGAATTCGTCCTCTCGTTTACGCTTTTCCAACTCGGCCTTGTATCGATCAGCAACAGAGGAGCTGTAACGAGCTTTGGCGTCAGAAGAGGCCAAGAGGGAAGAACCGCCGTGTTTAGAAAAGTATTCGCTAGCCGAGGCGTTTCCTCCGACCTTCATGATTCGCAATTGGGAGAGCGTCCAGGAGTCGAGATTGGTGGACCTAGAAATCAAGCACGTATGTGGATATCAGCCGACCTGAGGAGGATGGCCGTGTAGAAATAGTCTTTGTGTTGAACTCACCTTACGAAACTGATATGCACGCCCATGTTTCGGTGAACACTTGAACAGTCGAGACAGATGTATACACCGAAAGGCGCTGAGGCCCAGGTCGGGTTCTTGGCTTGACAGTCGAAGCACATCTGGTAAAAGAGGATGTCGAGCGATTAGTACCGATCAACAAAAGTATGGGTGCATGTCGTCCAGCAATCAGGGAAACAAGCAGACGCAGCCCAAAATCTGCTGAAGAGCCTCTCTCTCCTCCTCCTGATCTCTGTTCCTTTTCGAAAGGTGCTCTTACGCCGTTGTCAATGACAAACGCGTCCCGACCGAAGCTAGATACCCGAACATTCCAATAGACAACCCACCTTGTTCGCCTTCTGAGCCTTCTCATGCGCGAAGAAAGCTACCGTCTGTTGCTTGGTCGGTTCTTCCGCCATTTTGATTGTCTTTCTGTTTGTATGTGAGGTGATGGCTTGGGGGTATAAGAGGTGACCTTTGCCTTTGTGAGTTGTGGCGGTGGCTGTCAGCGATGACTTTCGATATATCGTCCGAAGCGCAGCAGGACTGACTAGATTTTCACAAAAGGTTGCCTGTTCTCTAAATTATCTCCGCTCTGTTTTGCAATGTTCTAAGAAGAGACTTATGAAGAGGTATGATGCGTGATGTCATATTGTTGCGAAACGAAGGAGGTCAAGAGCCAAGAGCGAGTGGAGATGAGGCCGGTCGTGGCTGGCATATTTTGGTTGACGTCAAGTCTCAGCTCAAATATCGCTCGACTCCGGTCGATCGTCCTGTAGAGCATCAGTCAACGCTCTAAGATCAAGAAATTTGGATGTTGGACTTGGTTGTCTAGGAATGTGACCGGCCAGCCTCTCGTTCTTCTTAAGTGAACAACGTCTTGCCCTTCAACAATACTTCTTGCTATGTAAAATGACATCTACACCGCCCTCGGCAGATCTACAAGCTGGCGAATCCCAGATCAGACGTAAGCTCGGTCTACCTGGCTCAGCCTGATGCGCAAGCCCGAGCTAAGCGTCGACCTCCCATTACATCTCAGCGATCGACTCGACCTCGATTCACCGTATTCATTCGGGACAGGTCATATTGAGCCTGGAGAACGCTGTCAAGGAATTGCTAGAGAATAGTTTGGACGCAGGAGCAAACATAATCGGTAGGTTAGGTTCCCTTGATTTACAAACGCCGAGGTCGCTCAATCATGACAGCGTGATGTTGCTGGAATCTCAGAGGTTCGTATCAAAGACAACGGACTTGAATCCATCGAAGTCATCGACAATGGCTCAGGTATCTCTTCTCCTGACTGGGCCTCCTTGGCCCTGAAACACCACACCTCTAAGCTCCGTGCGCCAATAGCGGGGGCTCAGCCGGATCTGACTCAGATCACCACCTTTGGATTCCGGGGCGAAGCTCTTTCTGCGCTCTGCGCATTGTGCGAAAAGGTCGAAGTGACTACTTGTACGGCGGAGATGAAAGGTTTAGCCCGGATTCTCGCTTTCGACCGGGAAGGAAAGCTCGTAGACGATGAACCTGGCGGCCCCAAGATGGTCGCCAGGCAAAGAGGGACGACTGTCTCGCTCCAGAGACTGTTTCATCCTTTACCAGTAAGGAGGAAGGAATTTGAGAGGAACGCAAAGAAGGAATTCGCAAAAGCTTTGGGCATGTTGACTTCGTATGGACTCGTACCATGTGCGGGAGGATGGGGTGGGGATGAAGACGACGAAGAAGCCGCGGTGAAACGAGGCGTCAGGTTGATCGTTGACGGCGTCAACAAGGCTGGGTAAGTTCTGGACCGTAGAACCACATGATGTTGGCAAGATCTAACCGTCGTGGGTTCATTCTGAATTCAGCAAACGTACGAATCATCTGCGAACTACAGGTGCTCCTCTCCTCTCTTCCTCTATAACCTCTCTGTTCGGCCCTAAATCCCTTCAAACGCTCGTTGGGATTGATCTTCTTCTTTCTGTGGATATCGACAAGATCATGGCGAAGCGCGAGGGGCTGGACCCGGAGACCAAGCTAAATGTAAGAGTGGTAGGGATGGTCTCAAAGGCAGAAAGCGGGATGGGAAGGACGGGCGGCGGTGGCCAGTATTGGTTCCTGAATGGAAGGCCGTTCAATCCTGGCAAGGTCAGTTCTCAACATCCATATACTCGGAGAATACAAGCTAATGAATGACGATCACAGATTGCGAGGGCAGTGAATGAGACATACAGATCTTACAACTCAGCCCAAACTCCGTTTGTCGTGCTTGATTTCAAGGTTCCAAAGGATTCGATCGATATCAATGTCAGTCCGGATAAGAAGACGATCTACCTGCATAGCGAAGCGAACTTGATCGAAAGTCTGACGGTGAGTGTCATGGTTTCCGCGGAAAGCACGCTCGTGGGACTAATCGGACTCTGAGGTCTTTAGCATGCTTTGGACGAATTCTATGCGCCTTCCAGGGGGACATATGCGGTCCAGAACACCTCCGCACCTACTCTGCGAGAAATGTCGAGTCGGTCTCAAGTAAGCGAGCACAATGTAGGAGCGTCGAAAGCGCCCACGAAGGATGGCGCTCAGACCGGCCTCCGCGCCTCGAGGTCAAGCTGCAACGAAGACGTTGTTCCACCTACGCCAGATAGAGGGAGTGGTACCTGGAGTCCTAGTCCGGAGCCCAGACGACGCCTCCGGTCTCCGGCATCTGCTACTCCAGCAACTCCGGCACACAGGCTCGCCCCTCGACCCCATGGCGCATCACCATCGCACACAAATGTACTGGTGAAGAACAGTCTTCTGCCTGCCACTCCACCTACCAGTCAGGGCTTGCCAGCATCGCACTTCACGCCTACCGATCGACAAGTGCTTGAGTACGAAGAAGAGGATGAACTCGACGATTCTCAGCCTGAAGGCATGGCGAGTTTACGCGCGGATAGCGGGGTTGCACAGGTCGGCGAAACGCTATCGAGTGACTTGGATGACGAGCCCGTGACTCCAAGAAGGAATAAACCCTTGGTACAGCCTACGTTGATGGCATTGGGTCAAGGCTGGAAGATGAGCAGAGAAGGGGACGTGAAGGAAAGTGCATCAAGTACTTCCTCAAATCGCCGCACCAAGCAACAGACGAAGTTGACGTTCCGGGATCGTCTGGCAGGATTCGCTAGTCAGAGTACCCAGGTGGACTTAAGCACCGCAGATAGCGACGAGGAAGTTGAGGCCTCCGAGGAAGAAATAGCGAAGATCAAAAGACCTATCGCGGTAGAACAAGCGGATACTATCGACTCCGACGCAATCGACTTGAATATCGAGAGGATTCTTCCAGATGACGACGAGACGCTACAAAGGGACAATATAATAAGCACGACCGACTTGCCAGATATCAGTCATCGAACAGACCGGCACAACGGAGAGACCCAAGGAGACATGCAAGATTCCATTACTTACATCGCAGAGGCTGCCATTGGAGCTCCGGAAGATGCTGCTCGCCGCATGGGTTTCAGGAGTGAAATTGCAACTCGGGCGAGCAAGAGAGAGGTCATCACGGCTTGTGACCTGGAAAAATTAAGGAAGCGATACATGAGGAAT
>Ga0308160_10006144_pt1 | contig 12303 bp, 6 predicted proteins | sample PhyFR1_FD_201036 | JGI IMG/M metagenome (GOLD analysis project Ga0308160, IMG submission 201036) | Phyllosphere microbial communities from UC Gill Tract Community Farm, Albany, California, United States - DLSLF.R1 | ecosystem: Host-associated > Plants > Phyllosphere > Unclassified | place: USA... | reverse complement strand
GTCGCCCTCGGTGGAAAAGCTCTTGCGTACAGCGTTCATCGGTAATGCTCCGGTCAATGGCGAGAAAACTCGCGAAGGTCCGGGCGCCGTTGTCGCTCAAGCCTGCCGCCGAGCCTGGCCGGGTCTGGAGGCGGGGAGCCCCGCATCGACACGGTCGCAGCGCCCCTCGGCGGAGGGATAACCAATTATAGCGGCTGCGACGTGAGGTGCTTGAATGGGGCGCTGCGGCCTGGGACGCGGCGCATGCCGGTCATCCGGCGGCGGCCCGCACCGGGGTCTCGCCCTTCGGCCCGGCGGCCAATCGGCCTGCGCTGCCGAGTATGCCTGGCATCTGCAGGGCGACATCAGTCGCGAGGCTTCTGGCTTGGCGTGGTCGCGAATGAAGTCGCTCCCACAAGTCCTGGTTACCTTGTACGGCGGGGCGATGGTTCGCTATGAAACCGTTACCACACCGGGCGAGGGACTAATACTTTTGGGTTAGTCTTGCGGCGCCCCCCAACAGCCGAGCCATGCGTTTCCGATGAACGAGTACCGCAGCAGCATCGTGTTTGCCACGCCCGATATCCCCTTGCGCGACGACGTGCGCCGACTGGGGGCGCTGGTCGGCGACCTGCTCGCCGAGCAGGTGTCTGCGGAGTTCCTCGACGAGATCGAAACCGTCCGCACCACCGCGATCGCGCGCCGCGAGAGCGATGCGCCGCCGTCGTCGCTGAGCGAGCAGCTGTACGGCCGCTCGCCGCGCGACGCCGAGGCGCTGGTGCGCGCGTTCAGCACCTACTTCCAGGTGGTCAATATCGCCGAGCGCGTGCACCGTATCCGCCGCCGCCGCGACTACCAGCGCAACAGTGCCGACACGCCGCAGCCGGACGGCCTGCACGATGCGCTGCGCCGGCTCAAGGCGCAGGGCGTGAGCGCGCAGGAATTGGGCGAATGGCTGCCGCGCATCGACGTGGAGCCGGTGTTCACCGCGCACCCGACCGAGGCGGTGCGCCGCGCGCTGCTGGAGAAAGAACAGCTGATGGTCGCCAGCCTGGTCGACAACCTCGACGGCATGCGCACCCCCGGCGAGCGCGCCACCGATGCGGCGCGTTTCCGCATGGCGCTGACCGCGTCGTGGCAGACCGCCGATTCCTCGCCGGTGCGGCCGACGGTGGAAGACGAGCGCGAGCATGTCGGCTTCTACCTGACCCAGGTGCTGTACCGGGTGGTCCCGGTGATGTACGAAACCCTGGAGCACGCGATCGAGGAGACCTATGGCGAGCCGGTGCCGCTGCCGCGCCTGCTGCGTTTCGGCACCTGGGTCGGCGGCGACATGGACGGCAATCCGAACGTGGATGCCGGCACCATCACCGCCACGCTCGACGCGCAACGTCGCGCGGTGCTGGACCGCTATCTGAAGGAACTGTGGCAGCTGGCCAGCCTGCTCAGCCAATCGACCACGCTGGTGACGGTCAGCGATGCGCTGCTGGCGCAGCTGGAGCGCTACCGGCAACTGCTGCCAGAGGCTGCGGCGCATTCGCGGCCGCGCCATGCCGACATGCCGTACCGCCTGCTCAACGACCTGATGCGCGCGCGCCTGCAGGCGACGCTGGACGACGCGCCGGGAGCCTATGCCGCACCGACCGAGCTGGAGCAGGACCTGCAGTTGATCCTCGACAGCCTGCAGGCCAACAAGGGCCTGCACGCCGGCTGGTTCGCGGTGCGTCGGCTGCTGTGGCGGGTGCGCAGCTTCGGCTTCCACCTGGCGCGGCTGGACGTGCGCCAGGAGTCCAGCGTGCATGCGCGCGCGGTCGCCGCGGCGCTGGGCGAGGACGATTGGGACGCGCGTTCGGCGCAGGACCGTGCAAGCGTGCTCGGCGCCTATGCCGGCGGCGAGCAGACCCTGCCGGCAGCGCCCGAGGATGCCGGCAACGCGCGCCTGGACGCGGTGTTCGCCGCGCTCGCCGATGCGCGCGCGCGCCACGGCGCCGATGCGCTGGGCAGCTACATCATCAGCATGGCGCACAACCGCGCCGACGTGCTGACCGTGCTCGCCCTGGCGCGGCGCGGCGGTCTGGTCGATGCGCAAGGCGCGGTGCCGCTGGACATCGTGCCGCTGTTCGAGACCGTGGACGACCTGCGCGGTGGCACCGACACGCTGCGCGACCTGCTCGCCGACCCGGTCTACCGCCGTCACCTGGCCGCGCGCAACGACGTGCAGATGGTGATGCTCGGCTATTCGGACAGCGGCAAGGACGGCGGCATCGCCGCCTCGCGCTGGGGCCTGCAACGCGCGCAGGTGGAACTGCTCGATGCGGCCGCCGAACTCGGCATCCGCCTGACCTTCTTCCATGGCCGCGGTGGTTCCATCGTGCGCGGCGGCGGCAAGACCACGCGCGCGCTGGAAGCGGCGCCGCGCGGCAGCGTCGATGGCCGCCTGCGGGTGACCGAGCAGGGCGAAGTGATCCACCGCAAGTACGGCATCCGCGCACTGGCGCTGCGTTCGCTGGAGCAGATGACCGGCGCGGTGCTGCTGTCGAGCATGCGTCCGCGCGCACCGGACGCGCGCGAAGAGGCGTGGCGGCCGGTGATGGACATCGTCGCCGAGCACAGCACCCGCGCCTACCGCAGCTTCGTCGGCGATGCCGAATTCATGCGCTATTTCCGCCTGGCCACGCCGATCGACGTGATCGAACGGATGACCCTGGGCTCGCGGCCGTCGCGGCGTCTGGGGCAGGACGCCGCGCTGGACAACCTGCGCGCGATCCCGTGGGTGTTCGCGTGGAGCCAGGCGCGCGCGGTAATCCCGGGCTGGTACGGCGTCGGCAGCGGCCTGCGCGCGGCGGTGGAGGCGGGCCACGAGGACACGCTGCGCGAGATGGCCGCCGACTGGCCGTTCTTCCGGACCTTCCTCGACGACATCGCGATGGTGCTGTCCAAGGGCGACCTCAACATCGCCGAGATGTTCTCGCGCCTGGCCGGGCCGCTGCACGAGCGCTTCTTCCCGCGCATTCGCGACGAACTCGCGCTGACCAAGGGCTGGGTGAAGACGCTGACCGGGCAGACGTCGCTGCTGCAGCACGACCCGCGGCTGGCGTTGTCGATCCGCCTGCGCAATCCCTACATCGATCCGATCAGCGTGTTGCAGGTGGACCTGCTGCAGCGCTGGCGGGCCACCGATGGCGAGGACGAGGACCTGCTGCGGGCGTTGGTGGCCTGCGTCAACGGCGTCTCGCAGGGCGTGCAGAACACCGGCTGACGGTCGCCGGACGGCCCCCGCAACGGCGCTCGCCGCATCGTTGCCGGGGGCGCCGGACACGGTCCGGCCAACACAGCGCTTGCAAGCGGACAAAATTGTCCGATAATCCGCGGCATGGATATGCGACCCGATGCCGCCCAACGCCGCCGCCTGCTGCTCGACGCGGCCGACGAAGTGTTCTGCGAGCACGGCGTGCTGGCGCCGCTGGAACTGGTGGTCGAGCGCTCCGGCGTCGGCCGGGCCACGCTGTACCGCAATTTCGCCGACCGTGCGGACCTGATGATCGCGCTCCTGCAGCGCGCCCTGGATGGGCTGGAAGGCTGCGCGCGCGATATCGGCGAGCGCCCCGACGGCCTGTTCCTGCTGCTGCGCGATGTCGCCGAGCACATCGCGATGTCCGCGCCGCTGGCCGACTATTGGCGCTCGATGCCGCGCGACCATCCGCAGATCGAAGTGGAGCATGCGCGGCTGATGGCGATCATGCTGCCGTTCCTGCAGCGCGCCGCCGCCGCCGGGCTGTGCCGCCCGGGCCTGGACGGCGACGACCTCACCCTGTTGATGGACATGCTCAGCGCCTGCCAGCGCGGCAGCGACGAGGCCGAACGCAAGGCCTTGGCGCTGCGCGGTTGCCGGCTGCTGTGCCATGCGCTGGCCACGCCTGCTGCGGCGGCGAAGCTATGAGCCTGCGTCGCGGACGAGGGCAGGGCCGCGCTGCCGCCGCGATCGCCGCGCGCAACGCCCCGCAACGGCGCTGGCCGGTACGCCTGTTACGCGCCACGGTGGCGCTGGCGATCGTGCTGGCCAGCGTCTGGGGCGGGCTGTTCCTGGCCTACCTGCCGCACACCGGCACCCTGGTGCGCTACGCCTCGGCGCTGCTGTGGCTGGCGATGGGCGGCGCCGCGCTATGGGGCTTGCGCCATCCCCGCGAGTACCGCGTGCTGCCGTGGATCTTCGCCGTCGCCTGCGCCGGCCTGGTGTTCGGCTGGTCGCAGTTGCTGCCTGAGCAGAACCGCGACTGGGCCGATGACGTGGCGCAGCCGCTGCAGCCGCAGGTCGATGGCCACCTCGTCACCCTGCACAACGTGCGCAACTTCGCCTGGCGCAGCGACAGCGACTACACGCCGCGCTGGGAAACCCGCCAGTACGACCTGGACCGGCTGGTCTCGGCGGACCTGGCGCTGTCCTACTGGATGGGGCCGGCGATCGCCCACACCCTGGTCTCGTTCGGCTTCGATGACGGCCGCAGGGTGGTGTTCTCGCTGGAGATCCGCAAGGAGCACGGCGAATCGTTCTCCGCGCTGGCCGGGTTCTTCCGCAATTTCGAACAGGCGATGATCGCCGCCGACGAGCGCGACATCCTCGCGGTGCGCAGCAACGTGCGCGGCGAAGATGTCTACCTGTACCGGCTGAACATTCCGCGCGCGCAGCTACGCCAGCTGTTCATGGGCTACGTGGCGCGCGCGCAGCAGCTGCAGCGCACGCCGAAGTTCTACAACACCGCCACCAGCAACTGCACCACCATCGTGTTCGAACTGGTGCGCAAGTTCGAACCGCAACTGCCGCTGGATTACCGCTTGTTGCTGTCCGGCTACCTGCCGTCGTACGTGTACGCGCAGCACGGCTTCGTGCCTGGCTACGCGCTGGCCACGCTGCAGGCGCGCGGGCGCATCGGCGAGCGCGCGCGCCAAGCCAGCACCGGCGCCGATTTTTCGCAGCGTATCCGCGAAGGCATTCCCGGCGAAGAACCGTCCGGAGTACCCCGCTGATGCGCGCGGCATACGCGATGCGGCAGCTGGCGGCGCGCACGCTGCTGGCCGTGGGCCTGCTCGCCGGGTCCGGCTGCGCCATGGTCACCGTGCAGTCGCGCGCGGCCGGCGATTACATCGCCACCAAGCGCGGCGACGTGCTCAGCACCGGCGAACTCAGCGACGCCAGCCAGGAAACGCTGCGCGTGGTCGCGATCGAGCGCAAGCCCTGCGAGGCCGACATTCCCGCCTGCGTCGCGCAACTGCGCACGGTGCAGGGGCTGGACGAGGAACGCCGCCTGGCGACGTTGTCGGAGCTGTGGTTGCGTGCGGCGACGACGCGTACGCCGAAGGGGACCGTCGCGCTCGACGATGCGGCTTTGCAGGCATGGCTTGAAACCGCGCGCTACGCCTATGCCTACCTGTTCTATACCGAACGCCCGGCCAGCGCGCGCGCCTTCGAGGACCGGCAGACCCAGGTGCGCGACTACTACAACTACGCGGTGCAGCACGTGGTCGGCGCCATGTTCGAACGTTGGCGCGCGCGCAGCGCCAGCGGCGAATTGCGCGACGACGACACGCTGGCCGCTGCCGGCTGGCAGGTGCGCGCGGAGCTGGACAGTTTCCGCCTGCCGGGCGGGGTGGCGCGGCCGAATGCGATGGTGCCTGCCGCCTCGCTGCGTTTCGATGGCCTGCGCAGCACCTATCGCCGCGATGGTTTCGGCGCCGAGCTGGTGGCGGAAGTGTCGCCGGCGCAGGTCGGCGATCCGACCGCGATCATGGCTGACGCGAAGCCAGGGCAAGCGGTCGCCGACACCGCTGGCTATAGCGAACTGTCGTACGCGCCGACCACCGTGCTGCTGCGCTTCGACGGCGACAGCCTGGCGCAGGTGCTGGATACGCGCAGCGTGGTGATCGCGCCCTACGATCCGTATCGCGACAACGAGGTCGTGGTGCACGGCCAGCGGCTGCCGCTGGCGGCCAATTTCACCGCCGCCTACGGCCTGTGGCTGGCGCGTTCGGGTTTTGCCAAGCAGTCGTTGCGCTCGATGCTGGGGCGCGAACACGGCATCGAGCAGCCGCACCTGTACCTGATGCAGCCCTACGACCCGAACCGGCGCATCGTGCTGATGTTGCACGGCCTGGCCAGCAGTCCCGAAGCCTGGGTCAACGTCGCCAACGAGATCATGGGCGACGAGCAACTGCGCCACCACTACCAGATCTGGCAGGTCTACTACCCGACCAACATGCCGATCGCCTGGAACCGCGCGCAGATCGAAACCTTGCTGCAGCAGACCCTGCACGATTTCGATCCGCAGGGGCAGGCGCCGGCCTCGCGGCACATGGTGCTGGTCGGCCACAGCATGGGCGGGGTGATCGCGCGGCTGCTGGTCAGCAGCTCCGGCGAGCGCATCTGGAACGACTTGCTCGCCGGCCGCAATCTGAGCGGCGAACGCGGCGCGCGGATCCGCGAGCGCCTGCAGCCGCTGTTGCGCTTCGCGCCGCTGCCGCAGGTGGACCGCGCCATCTTCATCGCCGCGCCGCACCGCGGCACCTCGTTCGCCGAGGGCCGCATCGGCCGCCTGGTCGGCGGGCTGATCCGCTTGCCGGTGACCTTGCTGCAACGTTTCACCGAAGTGATGCAGGACATGGCCGACCAGGACGGTGCGCCGCAGCGCCTGCCCAACGGCATCGACAATCTGCGCGATACCGATCCGTTTGTGCGTGCGGTCGCCGACCTGCCGATTTCGTCAGCGGTGCGCTACAACTCGATCATCGCCCGGCGCGATCCGGCGCTGCCGTTGGCCGACGCCAACGACGGGGTGGTGCCGTACCGCAGCGCGCATCTGGATGGCGCCGAATCGGAACTGGTGATCACCTCCGGCCACAGCGTGCAGGAGACGCCGCAGGCGATCCTGGAGATCCGCCGCATCCTGCATGCGCAGATCGCATCGGAGTGATGCGGCAGAGTCGATGGCACGCGGTCAGAGCCCTCTGTGGGACTGCCTTCTGTGGGAGCGACTTCAGTCGCGACGCGCACTACCGGTAAAACTCGTCGCGACCGATGGTGGATGTCACTTGGAGTCGCTCCCACAAGGACGTTCGCCACGCCGTCCGGGTGCACTGTAGGAGCGGCTTCAGCCGCGACAGTCTGCGTCGCCGCCAGGCCCGCCGCTTCGTTCGTCGCGGCTGAAGCCGCTGCTGCAGTGGCGATCGGGTAAAGCCAGGTACCAGGAGAAAGTGCCGCAGCCATGCGCGCTTGCGATACGCAGGCGTATGCATCACTGACGTATCGCGCTTTCGTTCACCTATGAACTCCGTCACGCATCTGCAAACATCGGCGCACACAATGCGCCGCAGTTGTTAACGGGCCGTCAGTTCGCGCGGTCCAGCTCCGACACGGAACTCCCCCAGATGTTCGCCCAGTTGCCGGCTTGCACGCCGGCGATACGGGCAGTGCTTTGCCTTCTCCGGCCGCGGCGTCGTCGCGTGCCGGGACACTACCCCACGTCCTGATGGAATTTCCATGAACCACGCATCGCACCGCGCCAGGCCGCACCGGCTTGCCGGATCCATCGCCCTGGCCCTGAGCCTGGCCCTCGCTGCCGCCGCCCACGCCGAAGAGCCCGCGCAGGATCAGGCGCAGAACACCGCAAGCGACGACACCGCACCGGCCGCCGCCAAGGGCAACGCGCAGACCCTGTCGACCGTGACCGTCGCGGCGAACCGCTACACCGCCGCCGACATGCAGATGGCGGCCAGCAACACCGCCAACGTGCTGTCGGCCGACGACCTGAAGTACACCGCCGTGCACAACATCGCCGAGGCGCTGGGCCTGCTGCCGGGCGTCAACGTGGTCAACACCGGGCAGTCGTATTTCGGCGGCGTCGACGGCGCCGCGCGCGGCGAAGGCATGTTCGCCTCGGTACGCGGCCTCAACGCCGAATACAACGTCAACCTGATCAACGGCGTCAACGTCGCCCAGGGCATGCCGTACAGCCGCAGCGTGCAGCTGAGCCTGCTGCCGCCGTCCGGCCTGCAGACCATCGTGTTGAACAAGACCTCGACCGCGGCGATGGACGGCGATGCGATCGGCGGCACCATCGACTACCGCACCCCCAGCGGCTTCGACTACAGCGACGCGATCGGCGGCAGCATCACTGCCAGCGGGCGCATGGAAAGCCGCGCCCGCGACTATGACGAGAGCGGCCTGGGCAAGGGCGCGGCTGGCGAGTTCCATGCCAAGTTCGGCAGCGAGCACCAGTTCGGCCTCTATGCCAGCGCCTACTACGACGAGCGCCACTATGTGAACAGCGAAGTGGCCAGCGCCTCCGCCGCGCGCAACGACGGTTCGTGGGAATTCGCCCGCACCACCGCCAAGGGCGCACTGGCGTCCGGCTACGACGCGGAAGATTCGCTGCAGTCCACCGGCACCAACATCGGCTATTCCGGCGGCGACACCAAGCGCTACGGCGGCAACGTCTCCTTCGACTGGCATGTGGATCCGAGCCTGCAGCTGTATGCGCGGGCGACCTACGCCTACGCCAAGACCGAGCAGAACACCGGCTACACGCAGTTCGTGCCGGCCAGCGTCAGCTACACCCAGATCGGCAGCACCGGCGTGTACCAGCCGCAGATCGACCGCGTCGCGGTGCGCTACTGGTACGAGACCAACCCGGAAGTGGCCGACATCGCCACGTTCCAGTTCGGCGCCGACAAGCAGCTCGGCAACTGGACGCTGTCGCCGAACCTGTTCTACGGCTACGGCGACAACGATCGCCCGGACCACATCGAAGTCTCCGCGCGCGTGGATCAATACACGTCCACCCAGTTTCCGTACGGAGCCAACAGCTTCATCGGCTACGACAGCGAAGGATTCCCGGTGCCGCAGCTGACCGCCGCAATGCAGAACCAGGCCGACGACATCGGCAGCCTGTACGCGCGCCGCCACGGCCAGCTGACCAAGTCCTACAGCGGGCAGAAGAAGGGCGGCGCCAAGTTCGACGCACGCTATGATTTCGACGAGGGCGCGCTGAGCAGCCTGCAGTTCGGCGTGAAGTACGTGGACAGCTCGCGCGAATACACCTCGCGCGACTGGACCACCGCCAAGTTCACCGACGGCACCTTGCTGGAGAACACCGGCCTGGTCAGCGGCAGCTACGACTCTGTGTATCCGGGCAAGTACGACCACCCGACGGTCAAGCTGAGCAACTCGGCGCTGAAGGCATCGATCGCCAAGTACCTGACCCCGGGCAGCTTCGATACCTGCGGCAGCCTGGAGATCAACAACCAGAACTGCGCGACCATGCGCGGCACCGAGGCAGTGGCCGCGGCGTATGCGATGGCCACGTTCAAGACCGGCGACCTGGAGATCATCCCCGGCCTGCGCTTCGAACAGACCCGCATCCGCAACACCTACTGGACGATGCCCAAGGACAGCGGCGGCAACGAACTGGCCGGTTACTTCCAGAACAACCACACCACCTACGACGTGCCGCTGCCCAGCGTGTTCCTGAACTACCGCCCCGGCAACGCCAACGCGGTGTACCGCGCCTCGGTGTGGACCAGCTACACGCGCCCGGCGTTCGTGCAGCTCGGCGGCGGCTCCAACTACGACGTGTCCAGCGACGGCAAGACCACCATCACCGAAGGCAATCCCGACCTGAAGCCGATCAAGGCGGTCAACGTCGACGTCTCTGGCGAATGGGACAACGGCGTCGGCGGCCACGCGATGCTGGCCGGCTACTACAAGCGCCTGTCCGACTACATCTACGAGAACGGTTCGGATGCGGCCAATGCCGGCACCAACACCGACGCCAGCGGCGTGCGCTACGTGCGTCCGCAGAACGGCGGCGACGGCAAGGTGCTGGGCGTGGAAGCGGCGGTACGGCAGACCCTGCAGGGCATGCCGGCGCCGCTGGACGGCTTCGGCGTCGGCGCCAACGTCACCCGCCAGTCCACCCGCGTCGACCTGGGCATGACCGGCTTCCACGACGAGCGCATCCAGAACGCGCCGGACCTGATGGCCAACGCCGAGCTGTTCTACGAGAAGGGCCCGCTGTCGGTGAACCTGAGCTACCACTACTCGGGCGAATACGTGTCGGCCTACGACTACCTGGACCAGGGCGCCAGCTGGGACGATATGTGGGTGAAGCCGATCACCCGCGTCGACCTGCACGTGGGCTACGCGGTGAACGAGCACCTGCGCGCGGACCTGTCGGTGGCCAACCTGACCAATCGCCTGAGTTACTGGGCGCACGTCGGCCGCAACAGCACCGCGATCTCGGACATCGTCGATGCCGGGCGCACCAGCCTGCTGACCGTGAAGTACACGTTCTGAGCCGGCGGCCTGTGCACAGGCCGGTTTCCCTCGCGCGTCGCGGCATGTTGCCGCGGCGCGTGTCGGCGTGCATGTAGTTGATCGATGCGTGGCGCAGGCGCATGGCCGTCGCCGCGCGCAGCCGGTTTTGCGTTGGATGCGCAGCGATGACGCCACCGATGCTTCTTCCCTGCAACGGCTTGGCGAACGACTCGCCATCGTCGCAGACTCGCGCTGCAATCGGGTCGGCATGCACGGCGATGCGTGTCGTGCAGCGAGTGGCTTCTTTTTCCCCTTTTTTCCTGGATCGACGATGAGCAAGCGGATGCGTTGGATGCTGTTGATGGCGCTGGCGACCACCGCCGGCGCGCAGGCGCGGCCTGCACGCGAAGCGTCTGCGCCGACATTGCAGGTCGAGCAGGTAGTGATGCTGTTCCGCCACGGCGTACGCGCGCCGCTGGACGGCGAGGCCGCGGCGGCGGCATTGGCCGATCGTCCGTGGCCGGTGTGGAATACGCCTGCGAGCCTGCTCACCGCGCATGGCCGCGTGGCCGTGCAGCTGAGCGGCGACTACACCCGGCAATGGCTGGTCCGCGACGGCGTGTTGCCGGCCGCCGGCTGTCCTGCCGCCGGCGCGGTCAGCGTCTACGCCAACACCGACCAGCGCACCATCGCCAGCGCACAGATCCTGGCCGAGGCGCTGGCTCCTGGCTGCGGGTTGCAGGCCGGGCATCAGCCGCAAGGCAGCGACGATCCGCTGTTCCGCCCGGTCGAGGCCGGTGCGGTGGACTTCGACGCGGACGCCGCGGTGGCGTCGATCCAGCGCCAGACCGGCGGCCCGGGCGCGGTGCTCGCGCCCTATGCGAAGGAATTGCGCACGATGCAGCAGATCCTCGGCTGCACTGCGAAGGACTGCGATTTCGCGAAGATACCGTCGTCGCTGAGCGCCGGCGCCAACGGCCGCGGCATCGCCCTGCACGGTCCGCTGGACCTGACCTCCGGCACTGCCGAGGTGTTCATCCTGCAATACGCCGAAGGCCTGCCGCTGGACCAGGTCGGCTGGGGCCGCGCCACCCGCGCACGCATCGGCGTGGTGTCGCGGCTGCATGCGTTGCTGTTCGAGATCTACGCGCGGCCGCAGTACATGGCCGCGCGCGCCGGCGCGCCGCTGGCGCGGCGGGTGCTGGACACGCTGGGCGTGGCGGATGCGCCGAAGCTGAGCGTGCTGGTCGCCAGCGATACCCATATCGCCGCGCTCAGCGGCTTGCTCGACCTGCACTTCCATCTGCCCGGCTTCGGTCGGGACGATTCGCCGCCGGGCGGCGCGCTGGTACTCGAGCAACTGCGCGACGCGCGCAGCGGCCAGCGCTACGTGCGCCTGCGCTACCAGGCGCAATCGCTGGACCAACTGCGCGCGCTGACCCCGCTGAGCCTGCGCAAGCCGCCGCTGTTACAGACCTTGAATGTGCCTGGCTGCAGCGACCCCAAGACCCAGCTGTGCACGCTGCCGCAGTTCCAGAAGGTATTGCAGGAAGCGTTGCAGCGGCGCGGCTGAGCTGGCGCCGCTGCGGCAGCAGGCGCATTGGCTGCGCCGCAGCATGACGTATCCGCGCGGTTGCCGCCGCCTGTGTAGGAGGGGCTTCAGCCGCAACTGAGCGTCACCGGGAACGCCCGGTCGCGGCTGAAGCCGCTCCTACAGGGAGCGGATTGCGCGTTGGACGAAGACCTCTCCATCAGCCGCCACCGCAACAACCAAAAAAAAACGGGCCGCGATGCGGCCCGTTTTCGTGCAGGCGCCGAAGCGCCGGCTTACTTCAGCTTCGCGTCCGCGCGCAGCGCGTCGGCGCGGTCGGTCTTTTCCCACGAGAACGCGGTGGCGTTGTGCTGCGCGCCGGTGCCGTCGGTGTAGGTGAACGCCTTCGGGGTGCGGCCGAAGTGGCCGTACGAGGCGGTCTGCTGGTACATCGGGTGGATCAGGTCGAGCATCTGCAGGATGCCGA
>Ga0308160_10006143_pt1 | contig 12304 bp, 13 predicted proteins | sample PhyFR1_FD_201036 | JGI IMG/M metagenome (GOLD analysis project Ga0308160, IMG submission 201036) | Phyllosphere microbial communities from UC Gill Tract Community Farm, Albany, California, United States - DLSLF.R1 | ecosystem: Host-associated > Plants > Phyllosphere > Unclassified | place: USA... | reverse complement strand
TGCACTTCTCGAAAACTTTCTCGTCTCAGCATGATAATAAATGTTCCCCCACAATCTCGCAGAGAATTGATCCAAATCCATCGGACCTAATCATTCACTCTCTCCTACTAATCAGCTTGAGAAGACAGAGGGAGGGAGAGAAGAGGGAGAGACGAACCATAAGTGTCGGAATACATCTTTGCGAATGATTTCAAAGTGAAACACCATCCCATTTGAGTAGAAGCGAATGCTACATTTCCTTTCTCTGGTGAAACTCTCAAACTTGGATCGGGGTCGATTTCGCTGCGTCAACACCTCCTCGCTTCGTCAGCTTCTATCTCGATGATGACGTGATGGAGACGAGATAGGGATAGACGCACGAGATGACAGTGTTTACTTCTTCGATCGTTTGACGAAGTTTGAAGTAAGCGTCTCCGGGAGGTAAACGAAGTTCGAGGATCAATCGATCGACCTTGTTGACAACCACGCTGTACAGTCACAGAGACACCTCAGCTTCCTCCCATCGAGATCAGCTGCGAGACTAGAGAGAACATACGTGATAGGAACCTTGTTCTTTACTAAATGTTGAATCGTCTGAGTAGCAGTCAACAATACACCCTCAACCGCATCCACCACGACGACCGCACCATCTGCGACCCTAATACCACTCGCAATCTCATCTACGAAATTCGAGTGACCGGGAGTATCAATCAAGTTCAACATGAAACTTTTCCCTTTACTCGTTTGAGTCACCAACGAGATCGGGGTCGATTTCAAAGAGATGGATCGTTTTTGAGAAAGGATTGAAGTGTCGGTGTAACGTAACTAAATCGCAAAACGACGAGTTAGCGGACGAGAAGGAGGGAGAGAAATGGGAGAAAGGGAGTGCGTACTTGTCGATCAGCATCTACGTCAATGACGTGAGTTTCATGTACTAGCATATCCAACAATGCCGTCTTTCCATGATGTAAATGACCCACGACCGCTACGTTCCTAACCATTTCAGGATTCGATGCCAAACCCATCATGAACCTATCATCCTCTCCCCTCAAATCAGCTCTGCTGCCCTCTTCTCGAATAGAAGGGGGGAGTTGCTTACTGATCATCCCATCTCTTCTCGACTCCTTTAGTCTCGCCAATCCTGAATTTCCTAGTTTTGACAGGTTCGACAATCGGTACTGATAGAGGTTGGGCATCTTCTTCTTGTACCATCGTTTCTACTCCTTCTCCATACACTGCAGATGCAGAAGGATAATACGTCTTGTCGTCGTGAAGGATCACTGCATTGGAAGGTGGAAGATCTGGAGAAAGTTAGGAGCAGAGAGAGAGAAACGAGTCAGTTCGACCGCAGCTGTATTTGGACTGCAGCTTGTTATTTAGCCCTCTTGGAGATGGAGAGCTCCCTTGTGTACCCTCCCTCTCCTCTTTGCTGTTCAAAAGGAGTGAAATTGCCTCCACCATCCAGTGAATCTCTCTCGAGTCCCTTCCCTTGTGAATAGAGAGATAGAGTAAGAAGTGTAGAGGACTGACCATCCACCTCCATAGCACCTTGTTGATCTTGGTCATCGAAATCGCTCAATGGTTGTTGATCCTCTTGTAATCTTGTAGGACTAGCTACTGATCCTTGAGACTCTTCTTCATCATCCGATAACTCTTCCTCGAATAAAGGATTACCAAATTCATCGTACTCCATCTCTTATAAGTTGATGAGGGATGATGGGAGAGAGAGGGAGAAAGGTTGATGGGAGGAAAGGGAAGTGCAGGGAGGAGGGGGGGCGAATCAAGATAAGTCGACAAGGGCAAGTTGGGATGCTATTTGGGCTGTCTAGAGGTTCGACGACTGAGCAAGAAGAGTTGAAGTGGGAGGAAATCAACCTCCGCCGTCGTCGTCTCGAGCAACTAAGTTTCTGCCTCCTACTTCTCACTTTCAAACACGCTTGAGACGCGCTTCTGCCTATTCCTTGCGCTTCTTCTGAACCCTCTGTCTCGATCAGTCAATCAGCGAATATGAATACAGCTCATGAAATTGGAGTACTCACCGTTCGTTTGTTCTCCTCTTTCCCCTCTCTCCCTCACGCCTGTCACTGATTCATCGAAAGGGAATGGAATCTAGGTAGCGATCAAGACACAGGGCAAACAGAACGGACAAGGGAAATATGAGATTACATATGGCGATTTATTTCAAGCGACAGAACATACTCGTCAGTTCTGCTCTCACATTCTCTCGTACACACTCAAATCGAGATGGCCTCGTCGCTGATGAGTGAGGGTTGTTACGCGTGCGTAGTGGAAGCCTTGAATGGAACACTTCGAGCAGCAAAACGACAAAAGAAAGTAAGAGTTTCTATCCCTCTCTCCTCTCCCTCCTCCTCTCCCCTTCTACTCTAGCTCGGGAGCTGACGACAATCACTCTCACTGAACAGGTAACGTATCCCGCCGAGTTATTGATGATGCCCAAAGACAAAGACGTTTTGGTTACTCTTTTAGAGGATGGATCGGAGGAACCCAGTCATGGTGGGAAAGATCTCAAGAGTTTACCATGAGTCGAAAAAAGGATAAGTCAAGTTCAGCTTGTTCGAGGAAGGGGTTCCGCTAGGTCGGAAATCAGTTTAGTCCAGTCAAAAAGAAATTGTTGTCGTTTTCTCGCAATTCACAAATGTCAGAAGTTCTCTCTCTCACTCTCTCTGTGCCCCAGTGACACCTCGATGAGGAGAGGTATGAATGGGGATCGAAGAGATTAGTTCCAGCTAATCCGAACACAAAGGTACAGCAAAACTCGAGACAACCGAAACGAGTCGACAATATCATACCGATAAAGAAGAATAACGAAGACAAACAACCTATATACACTCTATCGCTTTCTCCATCCTACTTCTTCCTTCTCCCTCTCGCGTCGAGCCTAATTCCACCACCAGACAATTGGTAGAATCCCTGTATCGTAGTCGCCGATCGCTCCAAAAGCAGCTTCACTCAAATCCAGACTTCCAGCCGAAGCGCACGTAGGACAGGCGTCCTAAAAAATCACTCACCATCATCAGCAACCCTCCCTTGAGCTCGAGAGAAGGAGATCGAGGAAACGTACAGCGACTGTCGCAACGACGGTTTTACCATTCGAAGTGTTTTTAATCGTTAAAGATTTCCCACAATACTTTGATTGTTTCCCCATATCACCGTACTTTTCAAGTCGAAGAAAAAGAAAGAGTCAGGAGAGAGCTCAGGGAGAGATAGAGAGAGAGAGAGAGAGAGCTTACGAGTCGATAATCCAGTGCAACGATAAAAGCTGAATCTGGGTTCACTTTACCACCTAATTCCTCACAAAAAAACACGTTCCAATCAGCCTCGAAACAACTCGTTATAGAATAAACAGAGAGTTCTAAGTAAAACTTACAAGCACCGGCAACTCCATTCTGAAAGAAATAAGTAGCTTCACCCTTGAACGTCGATGCTTGAGTCGGAGTCTGTACCGCTGCACTCGTCGTAGTCGTCGTCGTCGTCGTAGGTTTAGGTTGTAGTGCAGCGAGTGAAGCAGAATAATTTGGATTCTTTGGGTTCAAGATCGCTTTAGGGTTACGAACTACCGCTTTCCCAGCAGAGTAATCATCTGGATTAAACACATCCTCCTCTTCTTCAGGTACTTCGGTGGGAGTCTCGGCGAATGAAGAACCTTCTTGAAGTGAATCGTCGTCGGAGGAGGAGGAAGAAGTATCGAGAACAATGAGTCCTTCGTCCCCTACATTCAGGGAGATTGAGCGTTTGACAAGGAGAGGTGGGGAGTCTTGTTGGATATCCGAGAGGGAGGGGAGGAAGGATGGGTATCGCCAGGAACCGGAGACGTCGAGTTCTGCTGAAGAGGAGGAGGGATGGGATGAAAGAGGGAGAGCACGGGTGAGGGTGAGGAGGGAGAGGGCGAGAGTAGTGGGGAGAATCATGTTAAGTGAGTTGAGGAGGAAGACTGGCTAGCAGAGAAGGTGAAGGACGAAAGGAAGGAAGGAGAAGGAGCACGACCGGCGTGTAGGAGGGAGAAAGGGCGAAAGCAGAAGACGAAGAAGAGAACGAAAGGACGACGACGATGATTTGTAAGGAGAAAGGACGAAGAAGGGAACCAAGAAGACCGAAGCGAAAGAGCAGCAAGAGATCAAGATAAAATAGCGGAAGCGAAGACTAGAGGAGAAGGGAAAGAAATGGTGATGATGACCGAGTAAGAAAACCGGAAGGAGTAAGTCAACGACGACGTTTGTTCATAGTGTTTGATCGAGGACTGCGAATGATAGCGTGCGTGAACGTCAAAGAGAGATTGATCAATCCCACGCGAAGTTGCGCAGATCTCCTATGTCCGAATCCGTCCTAGATTGATTGAACGCGAGTCCTTGCTCAGTCGAAACCGGGATCCCAACTCCGAATCTGTATCAGTAAGGGAAATCCCTTGCGAAAACGAATTCGAACTCCAAGCCTCTCCAACTCGAGTACACCAATTCCGACCCTAATGCCCTAATGAAGGTCGCATACAATTTCCAAATAATCAATTAGACTCGTGGAGAGCTCGAAAGGGATAATGCGAGGTGGTTTGAGGACGGAAAGGGAGAGATGGCGAGTTAGAAGAGGAGGCGAGTTGGAAATGGACGGATTCGGTTGGTTGCGATGCCACTTGATGTAGATCGCTGTGAGAGTTCAGTTGCAGATCTTCTTCGTGTCGTAGTGGTGCAGAACGAGAGTGAGGGGTTGAGGCAGAGGGAAGTCGAGTTGTGCGATTTTTTCGAGATGAAGGGTTAGCTTCCACCCGATCACTCCGCTCTTGCGAATGCTATCTAGACCATCACACAAGCTCAGTCGATCGCCCCGCAAACAAGGAGCGCCCACTCGTCGACGTCCCTCGCTAATTCTGTTGAAGTTTCGTTTTCTCATCGCTAAACTCGAAGGACGCCTCAACAAAACCTTACTAGCGTCTGATGAAGGAGGATAGAGCTTTTGTGCGGCTTACGGAGGTCTCCGCTGAACGAGTTTGGGCATACTCCGCTTTGATGGCTCTTGCTTTTCGCTCAGAGACGACTCTCGAGCTCTTCCACTTCAAACTCTATCGCCGCTCTAGTCTCCAGACGACGGGGATGCCACTCTCCGCTTCGCTCTCGTGTCCGGTGGAGACGGCGCAACGAGACGGCTCCGATGTAGTCTTGCAACCAAATTTTCTCTTTCTCCTGTCTTTTGCGACGACCCACTTCGACGCTCTTCCTTTCCCCTATCTCCGGACCAAGAACGAGTCGGTGTGCTCGTACCGCTTTCGTTGATCCACCGCGCGGGAACCGGTTACAGAATCTCATTCAGCTTCCCGCAAGGTTTCCGCTTTGTCTTCCTCTTCTTCTTCTCTCGTAGTTGAACTCAGCCAGATGGACATCAAGGGCCCACTCCCAACGAAGGAAACGCCATATGAAAGGCCGGAGGACTACCCTTATGTGAGCAGTTGGTCTTTCTCCGTTTTCGCAGAGGCCGCAAGCTGATTTCCTCCTCACACAGGTTGTGGCACCAAAAAAGGCGAACACTCATGAAGAGGAGCGCGATATTCGAGCATTCATCCTCATGATGTGGCAACGATGTCAATTGGTCGTTGACGTTGAGGACCCTGCTAAAGTTGATATCGGCGTTGCGAAACTTGCCGACCACGAGATCCACCGTCGTAAGTCGTCGACCTCGACATTAGCGCACCTCGTACTCATGTGATCTCGAGCGCTCGACAGGTCTCGATGCCCAAGCTGTACCCAAGGCTGCCTACTACGACTTTCGGGCCTCCCCTTCCGCATGTTCTATCGACTCACTGGAAACGACCGGAGAATTGAAGCTCCACTCAAAGTATTTGGTCGTCGATACCTTTCCGGCAGTCAGCAAAATAACGTTACTGGACAAGCAAAGAGAGACCAAGCATGGGCAAAGCTGGCCGAGCGACAGGGCGACCCTATCCATCTCAATTCGGGACACCATCTTCCTACTCACGGAGCTTTCCCACGCTGTGTTCAGCTGATCACTTCTGCTCCTGATGGAAGCGGAACGCACAATAACGCGAAGCTTCCTAATGACCAATGGCGAGACAGTCTAGATTTCACAATTGGGACTGGTCCTCCCTCTGGTAAGTTTCCACCTCTCTCTTCTGGCTCTCTTCTCCTGCGACTGACTGTCAAATTTGCTGATTCTGTGCCCAGGTCACAGAACGAAATGGACTCAGATGAAAATCCTCGTTAGTGAACACGATCCTGTTTTCTCCAGAGGTTTCGTGGAGGATAGTGGTAAAATTCCAGTCTTCCGCGATGATCGTCGAGAAGGGTCCCCCTCGTCGCCTCCCCCTCGTCGCCTCTTGTGACTCTCCTACGACGTGATGCTCACGACGAGCGCGGACACCTAGTAGGACATCCCGCTTTCTTTTTCGTTCGCATTGAGAAAGTCGGGAACGAGTATGTTCCTTGGAGAGGCCCTCCTGATCGTCGTCCTCCTCCTGGTGGAGGTGGCTCAAGCTCTGTAAGCTACTAATCTCCCTCATAATTTCATCCGATAACGCAACTGAAACTGTCGTTTGTACGAAGTTCTCGCTCGGAAGACGTCGATCTTACTCGAACGGTTACGCCAACGCCCTCACTCCTCGCAAAAGCTTCATTTATGGAGTTTGACCACCTCACGTCGAGATTCACCAAACCTTCGTTTCGCGGCCGTTGACTTTGTTTGCGCTTTCAAGACCTTTCTCTCTTTCTTAGCTTCTCTCCGAATAGACTGCCACCTTCTCTCTTTCGGATACCTCCAGTGTTCTCCCTCTGTTAGCCTCGATCAGTGCTTTTTGACAATGGACTTGCTTCGCTTTAACCCTCCTTACAATTCCGCCAACGACGAAACGGACGAAAGAATGGAGACAACTCTGCACAGACTCCAATCCATACACTGATATACTTTGCACAACGAAGAGGAAAGGAGCTATATTTTTGACCCGGCATTCTCTATTCTCGAACACCCAACTTATCCAAAGCTCTCGCACCTTGCTCTTGCCATTCCTCACGACTGACCCAGAACGCGGGTTGATCCTTCATGATATCGGCGAGAACGGCACTGCATATAAGCGAACGAATCAGTGATCGAGGAAAGACTCTGAGGATGGAGGAAATGAGAACTCACCCTCCCAAGTAAACCATGTGCTTTCGTCGAGGAGGATCTTCGATTCGGATCTTGAATTTCTGTATATGAGCCGATGGGAGTATCGATCAGTCTTCAGTCGATCTTGCGAAAGTTTCGAAAAGTGAAAAGGGAGACGAACGCTTAATCGTTCAGGATCTCCATGTAGTACTCTCGAGAAGTACAACTGCTTCATTTCCTTCTCCAACCTCGAAGGTAATCCAGGGTACATCGAACTACCTCCGGAGAGAACGATGTGTTTGTACAATTCTGATCGAACATCGACAGGTGCAGCTTGAACCGTATTGAAGAGCATTTCTATCGGAACGAGCGAGATGAGTCAATGCTGAGAGGGTGAGATCGAGATCGAAAGCAGAGTGACGTACCAGCTACACCAGGTTGTTCAACATCGACGAGATGAGGCTGGAACATGCATTCAGGTGCTTCGAATCGTTCTGAACCGACCTTGATGACTCGTCCATCGGGAAGCTGCGTACGCAACCGACTACCTTAGATGAGCATTGAAACAAACAGCTAAGGTAGTCCGTCGACGTACCTCGTAGTTCTCAACCAAGCAAGTAGTCTCTTCCGACAATCGCTTGTCAAGATCCAAGTCGTATCTATGTGATGCTATCTCTTTCAGTCTCTTATACGACGCAGAAAGCAGCAGAAGTAAGCTTACGAAGTGTAACACAATTTCTCTTTGATTTGTCTGACCGTTTCGAAATCTGCCGTTCGGTTGAAAGCGTATCCCCTCATCAACAACAACTTGATCAAGTATCGAGTGACATCACGACCGGCAACATCGAGTCGCTTCGTCAAGTGAGGAAGAGCGAATCCATCGTAAACTGGCACGATGTGAGTAACTCCATCTCCCGAATCGACGACAACTCCAGTTTGAAGACCTAAGCCAAACGTCGGATTCATGATCAGTGAATGTATCAAATAGGAAATTAATGATGGAGTGCTTACCTTGAGCGTAAAGAGTGAGTACAGCTTGAATCGCGACATAAATTCCACCGAAACCGTAATCCTCAAACATAACCTCTGCCATTTTCTCCCTATTCTTCGTAGGATTCATCGGAGGTTCCGTCAACAAGATCTTCCTTCCCGCCGGATCTACCTTCAATTTCTCTTGGAAAGTGTAGTCCCATAAAAGTTTCATGTCGTCCCAGTTCTTGACGATTCCGTGTTCCATCGGTTGAGTGAGTTGGAGGTAAGATCGGTTCTCGGAGGCGAGATCTCCAACCATGATATCTTGGATCGCGGCTGATGAAGAGTTGTTGCCTCGTTCTTCCGCTCGGAGAATAGGTCGACCGATGATGGATGGGAAAACATGAGCAGGGAAATCTGCGGGGATGAGCGTAAGTTTCGACGTCGGAATGGCCGGGATCGAAAGGAAGCTCACTTGATCCTGCGTAACCACATTTGACGAACTACGCGAATAGAAAGAGAGTGTGAGTTTCGACGAGAAAGAGTGAAAACGAAGATTTGAAAAGCTTACACCTGTACCGTTATCGACGACTAACGGAGTATCGTATTCTGCCATCTTTGTTTATCGAGACTATGGGCAGGAGAAGAGCCTTGTATCAGTCTGTAGCTCTCAGGGAAGACTGCGAAAGTTGTTTTGGCTCGAGGCCGAGACGAGCTGAACGATGAGATTTCGCTGCCTTCTCCGCTAATCGGAGCCGTAGAGCTAAACCCTATGCCTCCCTCGTGTGTCTAGCCTCCGCTCGTCCTGTCCCAGTCCGAGAAGTCGTCGCTCCACCTCATCGGTTGATCCCCTTTCTAATCTCCCTTGCTCCTGACGGCTTGAAGCAGATCCACACTCTGTTCATCCTTGTATCGTCCCATCTCTGCTCTTCAGCTCTCCCAAGTTAATGCGAGCTGTCGGAACCGAATCTCATCGTGTCATACCGAATTCCTCCTTCTCCCTTTCCTCCTTCGAGACATTCCCAATGTGATCCACTATGCGGTGATTCTAGCTTACTGTGAGTGTAAAGGGAGCTTGTGTGCGTGTAGAGAGAGTTCAAGTTGAAGGTGGGGAGTTTCGAGATGACGATGGAAACCGATTAAACTGACTCTGCTGATGTTCTGAGGGTGTTCGCCGGTCTAGTGAGGTTTCTATCGAGCTGTTGAGATTGTCTGCTGTCTCCCAAGCGGAATCGGGGTGAAGTGGGAGAAGTTAAACCTTTGCTCGCTCTTTCTGCTTCCTACCAACTCCAAGTCCGACTCTCGAAACGGCGCGACTGCTCTAGACAGCTGAAAGATACCTCAAAAACCGTACCGACCCTTCTCTCGATTCGATTTCGCTACTTGCGCTTCCCTCACCTCTCGTTTCCCAAAGTTCTCCTTCGCTCTTCTCTCTGGCTCGATCAACTCATTCAGGCTCGCCGTTAGACCTACATTGTGAGTTCTAATCCACTCACGCTCCCTACCAGCTTTCTTACGATCCTCTGTTCTTGATTCCAGCTTTCGACGAATCGGCGGACAGAGGGAACTTATCCTCTCGATGTCTATCGAAGGTGATACAAGCTCTCTCATCTTCTAGCAATGAAGCGTACTGACGCTTGCTCGACCTCTCACCCGGCCAAAGCTATCAGAACGAACTTCGAGTCGTGGAATCCTCCTCAGAAACGAGTCAAGCAAGACGGAGAAGATGCGCTACCAGGAGGTGGTGCGTACCTCATATCGAGTTGTGCGAGTGAAGAGTGCTCACATCACTATGCTCTCATTACAGAAGCTTCCTCTACCCGAACTCCAACATCTTTCCTCGATCTCCCCGACGATGTCCTCCTCCCAATCTTCGAAGAGTTCTACGAACAACGCTACGAGTCCATCACTCCCACGACGCCCCTTCGAATCGCTGAAATCCTCATTACGAAACGAATCTTCCTCCTCGCTCGACCTCTCTGGCACAAACGACTATCGATCACCGAGGCGCAACTCGATGCGAGACTGTCTGGACTACTCGAGGACAGGACAAGACAAGCATCTCTGTCCAACCTCAAACTTCCTCTCAGTAACACCTTCGCCAACCTTACCAAAACCGTCATCTCGCTTCTTCCCCGCCTGACTGAGCTGTCACTCGCATTCGACGAAAGCGTGCAAGAAAGTACCAGCAGCCTCGTAGCCGATCGGATTGCCAGGAGTAACTCGCTCCGACAACTATCCTTGTCGACTTCGCACAGCTTAGCCCTCCTGGCTGGTTTCAATTCGCGTTACAGAGCTCAGAATCCTTTCTGTGAAGTCAACGTTCTGCTCACCCACGGCGACAACTTTGTACAAGCCATTGGGCGCAGAAAAGGACTATCTCTATGCTCGTACAAGTACAGACGAGGCTACTCCTTGAACTGGCCAAGTGCTAGATGGAACACAACGCATTCGCTGAATCTGCTTGGTCCTGGAGGACTCGTGATCCCCGCCCAAACCCTGATTGAAACCGTACAACATGCAATGGGAGGAGCGACAGTAAGTTTAGTGCCTCACCGTCAGCACTCGTTGATTCAGAAGAACTGATCGCCATCGAAAGTTCTTCACAGTCCCACGCCAATCTCGTTAGCAATTTCCCGCTGCATGCTTTGGGAATCGATTTACAGATCTGTCCTGAGGATCAAGCGACGAACGGACTCTTCACCATGTGGCTACCTTACAAACCTTCTTCGGATTACTCGAATCGAGCGACCTTCGTCAATTGGAGCTAAGGCAACTCGAGACGATCCCAACGAAGGCAGACGGCTACAGACAGAGGTTTCTCAAACTCCTGCGGTTGTCGGGAATCGTCGACCTCAGAGCGCAGGTGAGCTGACAAAATTCACTTTTTCGCTCGAAATACTCAGCTGACTCCGCTTCGTCTCGAACAGCTCGAATTGCCATCGCTTCTCGCTCTCCTGAACTGCTTTCCGTCCCTCCGACAGCTTCATCTCGTCGGCTCTTTCTTCAGCACCGCCAGTCTCCCTGCTGATTCAATGTCGAAATTCGAAACGATGCCTCTCTTTTTCCACTACCCTCAACTTTGCACTCTTTTGACCTACCTTCGTCAATCTCAAGTACTCATCTTCACCTATCGCGGATCGAACGAGGACAGGGAAATGAGGTGGACGAGGCTGACGACGGAAGATGAATTCGATCGAGATTGTTGGACGCTGTGAACGCGAGAAGATGGGAAGTAGGATGATCCTAGATGAAGCTATGTGTTGTTGTTTATATCACCCTACGAGTGTAATCGGTCTTGTTTGTTCTTCCTCGTTGGAGCTAGAAACTCAGCTCTGCGAAACGAGAGTTTTCGATTTTCGCAAGTTATCGATAACGATAAATTCGCTTGAACGCTTGCTTCTTGCACTGACATGCCTCATTGTACATTCTCTCGCTCATTCGGATGTTTTCAGATATGATTGCAAGTGAAACGACTGTTCGAAGAGAGTTTCGCTTTCTCTTTCTTACCAAACTCGCTCCGTTGACTCGACACCTTCTAGAGTCATCTCTGACTACCATGCAAGCTCCAAAGTATCTCTGGTACTCTCCGAAAGTGTTCTCACGCTCGTCCTCGCTGAATAGGTCAACTTCCTCGTCTTCATCAAACAGATCGATCGAGAAGAGTGCAGGTGCCAAGGGAACGAGTGGTACCGCTCCTGGAGGTATGTCAAAGTCTGATGAAGCTCTGTGTAAGATCTAGCTGACACAAGGTCGCGTTCAGACGGTCACTCTTCCTCGACTCCTCAACTTCCCGACGAGATCATTCTACATATCTTCGAATTGCTCAGAGAAGATGTGCAGGACTCGGAAGACTATTCCGGCATCGCTGCGGGCGCGAACTCGTATCTACGCGTCAATCGACGTTTCTACTCGATCCTTCGTTCGTCTTGGTTTTCAGCTCTCTTCGACACTCGATCGAAAGCAAGCGCAAGGCTTGTCAAGGTCCTACAGCAGCCCCTCATCTTGACCTGGATCAGAGAGGTCTCCATTGCTTTCGAATCTGACTCGCCACCTTACGAAGAATTCGCCAACCTGAATCGCCTCCTGAATCTTCACAAAGTCGACGCAACTTTCGATTATCTACATGAGGAGGAGCAAGTCATCGAGGTTACCCGATTGTTGCGGCCGCTTGCCAGTTTACCGAAACTCGTGGATTTCAGGTTCTCCTCAACGCTCAAAACCTCTTTCGTATCATTCTCACTCGTCA
>Ga0308160_10006142_pt1 | contig 12305 bp, 10 predicted proteins | sample PhyFR1_FD_201036 | JGI IMG/M metagenome (GOLD analysis project Ga0308160, IMG submission 201036) | Phyllosphere microbial communities from UC Gill Tract Community Farm, Albany, California, United States - DLSLF.R1 | ecosystem: Host-associated > Plants > Phyllosphere > Unclassified | place: USA... | reverse complement strand
CGACCTGAAACCCCGTCCGGCGCCGCAGCGCCGGCATATATAGTCATAGTCCAAGAAAGGAAGCAAGATGGCGATCAGTTTGCAGAAAGGCGGCAACGTCAACCTGTCCAAGGAAGATCCGAACCTCAAACGGGTGATCATCGGCCTGGGCTGGGACCCGCGCGCCACCGACGGCGCCACCTTCGACCTCGACGGCAGCGCCTTCCTGCTGCGCGGCGACGGCAAGGTGCGCGGCGATGCCGACTTCATCTTCTACAACAACCTGCAGTCGTCCGACGGTTCCGTCAAGCACACGGGCGACAACCGCACGGGCGAAGGCGAAGGCGACGACGAGCGCCTCGTCGTCGACCTGACGCGCGTGCCCCCGGAAATCGAGAAGATCGCGTTTTCCGTCACCATCCACGAAGCCGACCAGCGCCGCCAGAGCTTCGGCCAGGTCGCGCACGCCTTCATCCGCTGCCTGAACGCCGACGGCGAGCGCGAAATCGCCCGCTACGACCTGTCGGAAGACAGCTCGACGGAGACCGCGATGATCTTCGGCGAACTGTACCGCTATGGCAGCGAGTGGAAATTCCGCGCCGTCGGCCAGGGCTACAACGGCGGCCTCGGCCCCCTCGCCCGTTCGTTCGGCGTGAACGCCTAAGTCTGGCTTAATAGACAACGGGCGCGCCCATGCGAGAATGGGCGCGCCTTTTTGCGACCCCATCAACTTACCGCTCGCCATGCCCAAGACCCTGCCGCGCCGTGCCTTTGCCGTCCTTGCCTCCGTCGTCGTGGCAGCCGCCGCGCTGTTCGCGCTGTACATGTGGATCGTGCTGCACTGGTCGTATTCGGAAGGCGAACGGGCCGGCTACCTGCAAAAGCTGTCGCGCAAGGGCTGGCTGTGCAAGACGTGGGAAGGCGAGATCCTGCTGTCGAGCATGCCGGGCGCGATCCCCGAGCGCTTCGCCTTCACCGTGCGCGACGAGAACGTCGTGCGCCAGCTCCAGGCCGCCATGGGCCAGCGCGTGCAGCTGACCTATTCGCAGCACGTCGGTGTCCCGACCTCGTGCTTCGGCGAGACGGGTTACTTCGTCGACAAGGCCGTCGTGGGCGGGTCGAACCCGGTCGGGGCCAGCGGCATGTAACGTCGGCCGCGGCCGATATGTTGGGCGCAAACATTTTTGTTGCCGCCCGGTTCGCCCTGCCCTACACTCCTGTGATAAACAGGAGACAACCCATGCAACAGAACGCCATCCGCAAGATCGTCATCGTGGGCGGCGGCACGGCCGGCTGGATGGCCGCGGCGCCGCTCGCGCAAGGTTTCGGCGGCCGCTGCGAGATCGTGCTGGTGGAATCGCCCGAGATCGGCACCATCGGCGTCGGCGAAGCCACCCTGCCGACGATCCGCTTCTACAACAACGCCCTCCAGCTCGACCAGGCCGACTTCATCCGCAAGACGCAGGCCACGTTCAAGCTCGGCATCGAATTTCGCGACTGGGGCCACGTCGGCCACCGCTTCTTCCACGGCTTCGGCGATTTCGGCCCGCCGATCAACGGCGTTGCCCCGCACCACTACTGGCTGCGCCTGGCGCAGGCGTTCGAGCAGATGCCGGACCTGGAGAACTGGTCGATGCCGTCCGTGATGGCACGCGAGAACAAGTTCGCGCTGCCGACCGACGCGCAGCCCGGCGTCACGGACGCGTTCTCGTTCGGCTACCAGTTCGACGCCGGCCTGTACGCGGCCTACCTGCGCGACTATGCGGTTGCCCGCGGCGCGACCCGCATCGAAGGATTGATCACCGGCGTCGACCAGCATCCGGAAACGGGGTTCGTGACCGGCGTGCGCCTGCGCGACGGGCGCACGATCGACGGCGACCTGTTCATCGACTGCTCGGGTTTCCGCGGCCTGCTGATCGAGGACACCCTGCAGGCCGGCTACGAGGACTGGAGCGAGTACCTCCCCTGCAACAGCGCCCAGGCCGTCCCCTGCGCGCGCGTCGACCCCCTGACGCCGTACACGCGCTCGACGGCGCAGGGCGCGGGCTGGACATGGCGCATTCCACTGCAGCACCGCACGGGCAACGGCCACGTGTACAGCAACGCGTTCACGACGGACGAGCAGGCGCGGCGCGACCTGCTCGCCGGCCTCGACGGCGCGGCGCTGGACGAGCCGCGCCAGCTGCGCTTCGTCACCGGCCGCCGCAAGCGCTCCTGGATCAAGAACGTCGTGGCGGTGGGGCTGTCGGCCGGATTCGTCGAGCCGCTGGAATCGACCAGCATCCACCTGATCGAGACGGCCGTCGGCAAGCTGATCGAACTGTGGCCGGACCGCGCGTTCCGGCCCGAGCTGGCGGCCGAATTCAACCGCGTGATGGGCAGCCGCTACGAAGCCGTGCGCGACTTCATCGTGCTGCACTACAAGCTCACGCAGCGCACGGACACCGAGTTCTGGCGCTATTGCGCGGCCATGAAGATTCCCGACTCGCTCGCGCACCAGATCGAGCTGTTCCGCGAAACGGGACGCGTGGCGATTTTCGAGCGCGACGGCTTCGCCGAGCCGTCGTTCGTCGCGATGCTGTTCGGCCTGAATACCGTGCCGCGGCGCTACGATCCGTTCGCGGACGGCGTCGACATGCGCCAGCTGCACGGGCACTTTGCCGGGCTGCGCGACCTGATCGCGCAGACGGTGGCGAAGATGCCGGCGCATGGGGCGTATCTGGAGAAGAATGCGAAGGCGTGAGTCGTGTCGCTCAGGTGAGCACACCTAGAATCGTCGCCCCTGCGCAGGCAGGGCCCCAGTTTTCGCAGCGGTCATGAAACTTGGGCCCCCGCCTGCGCGGGGGTGACGGTTCTGCGCGGGCAGCGAACGTAGCGGGCAGCGCCCGCCGCTCACTCGTGATCGTGGTCCCGGTCCGCCCGCTGCTTGGCCACCGCCTCCTGCAGCCGCAGCGCCGCCTGCACCTTCGACGGCTGCTGCGAGAACCGGCCCAGCACTTCGCGCGCCAGGTCTTCCGATTCGGCCCGCTGTTTCGCCTCGCCCTGGCGCGCGTCGATCTGTTCGCGCAGCGCCGCCAGTTCCGCCACCTGCTCTTCCTGGCGCGCCGTTTCCAGCTCGACGAGGCGCTTCCTGGCGTCCGCCATTTCCTGCGTCGCCAGCGCCGTCTTGCGCTGCATCTCGGCCGCCAGCTGGGCGTTGGCCAGCAGCGCGCGCTGGGCGTCGCGCTTGTCGATCGCGGCCTGCGCCGCGGCCTGTTCGGCCGTCTCGCGCATCTTCGCCAGCTGCGCGCGTTCCGCTTCGGCCGCAGCGCGTGCCTCCGCCGCCGCGACGGCCGCACGTTCGGACGCCATCCGCGCCGCCGCCGCTTCGTTGGCGCGCACGTCGGCCGCGGTCTGCTGCTGTTGCGACGTCAGCTTCTGCTCTAGCAGCAGCAGGGCGTCGTGGGCCGCGTCGGTCCCGGCCCGTTCGGCCGCCAGCAGTTCTTCCGCCAGTTGCTGCTGGCGCCGCTCGTGCGCGGCCCGCTCGGCCTGCGCCGCAGCCAGGTCGGCCGCGCGCGCCGCCTGGGCGCGCTGGGCGTCGGCCAGTTCCCGTTCGTGGTCGGCCTGGCGCGCCGCGTGCTCCGTGACGGCGCGCTGGGCATCGACCGCCGCCTGGCGCTCGGCGAGCACGCGGCGTTCCTGCGCCGCCTGCGCGGCCACCAGGTCGGCGTGCTCCTGCTCCAGCGCCGCGCGGCGCGCGTCGAACTGCGCCTCCTGCTGCGCCAGCGCGTCCTGCAGCGCCTGGGCGTGCGCGGCCAGCGCCCGTTCCGCGTCCGCGGCGTCGATCTCGGCCTGCTGTCGGGCCTGCGCCTCCTGCAGCACCTGCGCCTGCGCCGCGAATTCGCGGTCCGCGGCGCCCCGGCGGGCGTCGATGTCGGCCTGCTGCTGTGCCAGCGTCGCCTGCAGCTGCTGCGCGTGCGCCGCCAGTGCCTGTTCCGCTTCGGCACGGCGTGCGTCGAACTCGGCCTGCTGCTGCGCCAGGGCGTCCTGCAGCGTCTGCGCCTGCGCCGCCATCTCGCGTTCGATGGCCGCGCGGCGTGCCGCGACGTCGGCCTCCTGGCGCGCCTGCGCATCCTGCAGCGCCTGCGCCTGCGCCGCCAGGTCGCGCTCCGCGGCGGCGCGGCGCACCTCGATGTCGGCCTGCTGCTGCGCCAGCGCGTCCTGCAGCCTCTGCACGTGCGCCGCCAGTTCCTGTTCCACGGCAGCGCGGCGTGCGTCGGATTCGGCCTGCTGCTGCGCCAGCGCGTCCTGCAGCGTCTGCGCGTGCGTCGCCAGTTCCTGTTCCGCTGCCACACGGCGTGCGTCGAACTCGGCCTGCTGCTGGGCCAGCGCGTCCTGCAGGGTCTGCAGATGCGTTGCCAGTGCCTGTTCCGCGGCCGCGCGGCGTGCCGCGACGTCGGCCTCCTGGCGCGCCTGCGCCTCCTGCAGCGCCTGCGCCTGTGCCGCCAGGTCGCGCTCGGCGGCGAGGCGGCGGGCCTCGACATCGGCTTGCTGCTGCGCCAGCGCCTCCTGGCGTGCCTGCAGCTGCGCCGCCAGATCGCGCTCTGCGTCCGCGCGGCGCGCGTCGAGTTCGGCCAGCTGGCGCGCGAACGCATCGCGCTGCGCCTGCAGCTGGGCCGCGAATTCCCGCTCGGCGCCGGCGCGGCGTGCGTCGAGGTCGGCCTGCTGGCGCGCCAGGGCGTCGCGCTGGGCCTGCAGCTGTGCGGCGTGCTCCTGATCGGCCGCGTTCAGGCGGGCTTGCAGCTCGGCCTGCAGCGCGGCGATCTCGCGCCCCTGCGCTTCCAGGCGCTCGGCCAGCCGGGCCGCCTGTTCCGCTTCGGCCGCGGCACGGGCTTCGGCGGCGGCGGCGAGCGTGCGCTCGGCCTCGACGCGGGCCTGCTGGCGCGCCAGCGCGTCCTGCTCGGCATGCACACGCGCCCCTTCCGCCTGCGCAAGCTCATGTTCCTCGCGGGCGCGCTGTTCGGCCAGCCGGGCCGCTTCGCGTTCGAGCGCCGTGCGTTCGGCCTGCGCGGCCAGTGCCGCTTCGCGCGCGGCGTTCTGCGCGGCGCGCGCGTCGGCCGCGGCCTGCGTCGAGGCGGCCTGCTCCTCGGCCAGTGCGCGCTCGCGCGCCTGCGTTTCCAGCTCTTGCCGCGCCGCTTCCTGCGCCGCGCGGTCGGCGTCGGCGCGCAGGCGCGCGCTGTCGGCCGCGGCCTGCTCGGCATCCAGGCGGGCCTGGCTCTGCTGCGATTCCTCTTCCTCGGCGGCGGCGCGGGCCAGCGCGACGTCGCGCAGCTTGCGGTCCGCTTCGATGCGGGCCTCGGTGGCGGCGAGGATCCGCGCTTCCGCTTCGCGCCGGGCCGCGGCGGCGTCGGCGGCCATCCGTTCCAGGCGCTCGCGGTGCACGGCGGCGTCGCGCAATTCCTTCTCCGTCTGCATGCGCATGCGCAGCGATTGCGCGGCCGTGCGTTCCGATTCGACCTGCGCCAGCGCGATCGCCTCGCGCTCCTGCTCGATGTGCGCCAGCGCGCGCGCCTCCTCGAGCGCGCGCGCTTCCGCGGACGCGCGCGCGAACGCGGACGCCAGCGCGACCTGGTCGGCGCGCTCGCGCTGCTGCGCCAGTTCCAGCGCTTCCGCTTCGGCCTGCGCCAGCTTTTCGGCCGTCTGGCGGGCGGCGCGTTCGGCCCGTTCGCGTTCGCGCGCCAGGATCGCCACGCGCGCGTCGGCGCTGGCGCTGTGGTGCACTTCCTCGCGCGCCGCGTGCACGGCCGCCACGCGTTCGGCCGCCTGCAGCCGGGCGTGCTCGGCCTGTACGGCCAGCTCGTCGGCGTCGCGCTGGGCGCGGACGGCGATCTCGGTGTCGATGCGCGCCTGTTCCGCGCCGCGCTTGCGCGATTCTTCCTCGGCCCTGGCCCTGGCCTCGGCGGCGATGCGGATCTGGGTGTCGGATTCGACCCGGGCGCGCAGTTCCGCCGTTTCCTGGCGGATCGCTTCCAGGCGTTCGGCCGCGGCCTTGGCGGCGGCGCGCAGGGTTTCGATGCGGTCGCGGTTCGCCTCGATCGCTTCTTCCGACGCCTGCGCATTGGCGAGCGCGGCGGCGGCGGCCTCGGCATCCATCGCCGCCCGTTCCTCGGCCAGGCTGCGGGCCCGGGCCTCGGCGTGGGCGCGGTTCTCGGCCGCCACGGCCGCCTTCGCTTCCGCCTCCACGCGCGCGATGCCTTCCTTGATCGCGCGCTGTTCCAGATGCTCGCGCTGCGGCTCGACGTGCGGCGCCGCGTGGTCCTGGGCGGCGGGCATCAGATCGATCGTGAAGTCGGCATCGTCTTGCCTGGCGGGCTGGGAAGTCGGATGGAGCGGGTCGGCGCGGTCGGTCATGGAGATCTCGCTGGGGTCGGGCGGTCCCGGACGGGGCCGCCCTTCGATTATGCGGCATCGCTCGGCCGGCTGTCACGCCGAGCTGAATCGGAAATCCCGTCCAGTTCGCGCTTTTATACCGGCCACAACGGCGGCTCGTCCATCAGGGCCACCTGTTCGCGCAATTCCAGGATGCGGTCCTGCCAGTAATGCTGGGTATTGAACCAGGGAAACGCCGCCGGGAATGCGGGATCGTCCCAGCGCATCGCCAGCCAGGCCGAGTAGTGAATCAGCCGCAACGTGCGCAGCGCCTCGACGATATAGAGCTGGCGCGGGTCGAATTCGCAGAAGTCCTCGTAGCCGGCCAGCACGTCGCCCAGCTGGCGCACCATGTCCTGGCGTTCGCCCGACAGCAGCATCCACAGGTCCTGCACGGCCGGGCCCATGCGGCTGTCGTCGAAGTCGACGAAGTGCGGACCGTCGCCTGTCCACAACACGTTGCCGGCGTGGCAGTCGCCGTGCAGCCGCACGAGCGGCAATGCGCCGGCCCGTTCGTAGCAGCGGGCGACGCCGTCCAGCGCCTGGTCCAGCACGCTCGTGTACGCCGCCATCAGCGCCGGCGGGATGAAGCCGTGCTCCACCAGCCACGCGCGCGGTTCGCGCCCGAACGTGTCGAGGTCGAGGCGCGGACGCTCGGTGAACGGCCGCAGCGCGCCCACGGCGTGGATACGCCCGATGAAGCGCCCGATCCACTCCAGCGTGGCCGGATCGGACAGTTCCGGCGCACGCCCGCCGCGGCTGGGGAACACGGCGAAGCGGAAACCGCCATGCTCGTGCAGGGTGCGGCCTTCCAGCGTATCCGCCGGCACGACCGGCACTTCCTGGTCGGCCAGTTCCTGTACGAACGCGTGCTCTTCGAGGATGGCGGCGTCGCTCCAGCGTCCGGGACGGTAGAACTTGACGACGACGGGCGGGCCCTCCTCGCGTCCGACGCGGTAGACGCGGTTTTCGTAGCTGTTCAGCGCCAGCAGGCGGCCGTCGCCGCGCAGGCCGACGCTGTCGACCGCGTCCAGCACCATCAGCGGGTCGAGACGGGAAAAGGGATGGCCGCCCTCGTGGGGCGCGGCGTGCGGATCGGGGATGTCGGACTCGGTATGCATGGCGCCATTGTAAGGCCGGCGGGCGACCGGCGCGACGCCACGACTATTTCGCCGAATCTGCCGCCCCATCCACACAAGATCGCGCCATTACTGGATTATTCGCACAAATATTTAACAATTTTGAGTATTTTTTCGGTCGATTGCGGCCGCAAGGTGCGTAGACGCACGGAGCGCCCCGACAGGCTCGGCTCTCATGGAGGCTCGACAATCTACCGGAGCATACGATGAAGCACACCGCCCTGCCGCTGGCCGCCCTCGCCGCCGTCCTGATCTCGAACGCCGCCGGCGCCCAGGACGCGGCGCAGCCGCCGAAAGCCGAACCCCACATGCAGAAGGTACTGGATGCGCTGAAGTCGCTCGGCGGCAAGCCGATCGAGACCCTGACGCCCGCGGAAGCGCGCAAGCAGCCGACGCCGGCCGACGCCGTCAAGAAAGTGCTGGCCGACATGGGCAAGCCCACGGCGCCGGACGCCGGGGTCACCGTCAAGGACATGCGCGTGCCCGTGGACGGCGGCACGATCCCCGTACATATCTACACCCCGGCCGGCAAGGGTCCGTTCCCCGTGATGGTCTACTACCACGGCGGCGGCTTCGTGATCGCCGACACGCAGGTCTACGACGCGTCGCCCCGCGCGCTGGCGCAGATGGCGAACGCGATCATGGTCGCCGTCGATTATCGCCAGGCACCCGAGCACAAGTTTCCGACGGCGCCGAACGACGCGTACGCCGCTCGGTCATGCGAAGGATTTCGGTGGCGACCCGGCGCGCGTTGCGGTCGGCGGCGAATCGGCCGGCGGCAATCTCGCCACCGTCGTGGCGATGATGGCGCGCGACAAGCGGGCCCAGACACCGGTGCACCAACTGCTCGTCTATCCGGTCGTCGACAACGACATGAATACGCCGTCGTACCGCCGCAACGCCAACGCGAAGCCGCACAACACGCCGATGATGGACTGGTTCTTCAAATACTACGGCGCGGACGCGGCGAGCCCGTACGCGCTGCCGCTGAAGAACGGCAAGCTCGCTGGACTGCCGCCGGCGACGGTCATCGCGGCCGAGATCGACCCGCTGGCATCGGAAGGCAAGGCCTATGCCGACAAGCTGAAACAGGCTGGCGTCGCCGTCGACTACAAGCAATACAACGGCGTGACGCACGAATTCTTCGGCATGGGCGCCGTCGTACCCGAGGCGAAGGATGCCGAGCAGTACGCGGCCGACGCGCTGAAAAAGGCCTTCGCGCGCAAGTGACGCGGGCGGGCGCGGGCGGCTGTCCGCGCCTTTTTTTCGCCGGCCGGGCGGCGCAGGCGTTACACTGGCGGCTTCACCGCAAGGACACGCAACAATGCAACTCGACCAGCCCCTCTCCGAAAAAGAATTCGACGAACTCGACAACTTCCTCCTGTCCGGCCGCTGCCCCGAAGGCGCGATGACGATGGACACGCTGCACGGCTACCTGACCGCCATCGCGATCGGCCCGGAAACCATCATGCCGGCCGAATGGCTGCCGCACGTGTGGGGCGAGGAGCCCGGCGCCGTGCCGACCTGGAAAAACCCGAAGGAAGAAGAACGCATCGTCAACCTGATCATGCGCTTCATGAACGAGGTGCTCGTCACCTTCGAGGTCGCGCCCAAGGAATTCGAGCCCCTGTACGTCGAGCACGAGGTCGGCGGCGAAACCCTGATCGATGCCGAGGCATGGTGCTGGGGCTTCTGGGAAGGCATGGAACTGCGCCCGGGGTCGTGGGACGAGATCTGGGAGTCGGAAGCCGGCCCGCTGATGCGTCCGATCTACCTGCTGGGCGCCGACGAGATCGACGAGAGCGAACTCGCGGAAGTCGAGGATCCGAAGCTGGCGCACAAGCTGGCGCTGGACATCGAAGCCAACCTGCCGGGCATCCATCGCTTCTGGCTGCCGCGCCGCAAGGCCGCCGTCGAGACGGTCCGCCGCGACGAACCGAAAGTCGGCCGCAACGACGACTGCCCGTGCGGCAGCGGCAAGAAATATAAAAAGTGCTGCGGGGCCAACGAGGCCTGAAATTCAGGAAAATCGGGGTCAGAGCACGTTATTGCTGAAATTCGGGGTCAGAGCACATTTCTGCTGAAATTCGGGGTCAGAACACATTTCTGATCAATAGCTTAGCGTCAAAATAGCGCGCGACTACCACGCGCCCTGCGTCCCCGATTGTCCTTACATGCACGGGTTTACTCTGAGCACCGCACCGGGCTGCAAATGTCGTCATCGACTGCTTGCAGCCCGGCTATTGCGCCAAAATGTGCTCTGACCCCGAATTCGGAGAAAATGGTGCTCTGACCCCGAATTTATGCGGCTTCGGCCAGCCTGCTTTCGAACAGCGCCGCCAGCAGGTCCGACTGGCTCACGATCCCCACGAACACTGCCCGCTCGTCCACCACCGGAATGTGGTGCAGCCCGCCGTTGCTCATCAGCGGCACGAGCGTCGCGATCGGTTCGTCCGTTCCCACCACCGCCACCTTCGTCGACATGAGGTCGCCCACCGTCGCCGCGCGCTCGGGGCGCACGCCCAGCACGTGCGCGAACAGGCCGCGCAGGCGTTCGCCCACGGTCTGGTAATCGTCCAGCCCCGCCTGGTGCAGGAAGTCGCCCTGCCCGACCATGCCGGCCACGCGGCGCGCGTCGTCCAGCACCGGCAGCGCGTGCAGGTTGTGGTGGCGCAGCAGGCGCCACGCGTCGGCCAGCGGCATGTCCGGCGTCGCCGTGACGACGTCCTTCGACATGATCGCCCCGCAGTTCACCGTGCCGAAGCGGCGCGCGTAGGCGCGCTGTTCGGTCTGCAGCAGGATGTCTTCCAGGTCGTCGCGGCTGACGTCGAGCACTTGCCCGTAGCGGGCCAGCACGGCGTCCAGGTCCTCGGCCGTGAAGCCGAGGCGCGCCATCGGCGCCGGGTCGCGCGTCGCATGCGCCGCCTGCTGCGCCGTGCGTAGCGCCGATTTCTGGTTGTGCGGATAGCGCCGGCCCGTCAGGTTGTTGAAGACGAGCGCCGCGAGCACGATCAGGGTCGAGTTCAGGCACACGGGCAGGAAGGCGAACTGGAACCCGGCCGCGTGGATCGCCGGACCGCCGAGGACGGCCGTCAGCGCCACCGCGCCGCTGGGCGGGTGCAGGCAGCGCAGCAGGAACATCACGAAGATCGCGCACGCGCCCGCCAGCGGCGCCGCCAGCGCCGGGTTCGGCACGGTCTGCCAGCACAGGATGCCGATCAGCGCCGAAATCGTATTCCCACCGATCACCGACCACGGCTGCGCCAGCGGGCTGGCCGGCACGCAGAACAGCAGCACGGCCGACGCGCCCATCGGCGCCACCAGCGCCAGCGGCACGATGCCGGAACCGGCCGTCAGCATGTCGCTGAGGATCGCCGTCACGAACAGCCCCACGAGGGCCCCTGCCACCGCGCGCAGGCGTTCGCCGCGCGGCACCGTATTCGGTTGCGGTACGAACGACCGCATCCATTCCACACTCTTGTCCAGCATCATTCCTGTCGATTGTAAAAAAACGGCAACGCAAGCGCTGCGAAAAAATATCACGTTATGATATATTATTTGGTTCCCGAAGCCAACGCTCAATGCGAATTTGCCCGTGACCGACGAGTTACCTCCACTGTCCAAGACCGATTTTTCCGCCCTGTCCGAGTTCCGCTACCAGATGCGGCGCTACGAGCGCTTTTCCGAAAATGCCGTGCAGGCGGAAGGCATTACGCCGCTGCAATACCTGCTCCTGCTGCACATCAAGGGCTTTTCCGGCCGCGAATGGGCGACCGTGGGCGAACTGGCCGAGCGCCTGCAGGCCAAGCAGCACGGCGTCGTCGCGCTCGTCACGCGCTGCGAGGCGGGCGAGCTGGTGGCGCGCCGCACGAACGCCGAGGACCGGCGCCGCGTCGAAGTGCACCTGCTGCCCAAGGGTGAGGCGCTGCTGACGCGCCTGGCCGCGATCCACCGCGCCGAACTGCGCGCGCTGCAGGGCGTGTTCACCGTTCCCAACCTGACATAAACCATGACCATTGCCACGCACTCCACCACGCCGCGGCGCGACTTTTCCGGCGACGTCCGCCTGTTGCGCATCGCCGCCCTCGCCGCGCTGATCGGCGCGCTCAGCACGGGCGCCGCACGCGTCCTGCTCACCATGATCCGGTTCTTCACGGACCTGTTCTTCTACGGCAAATTCTCGTTCGCCGAGCTGTCTCCGGCCGCCAACACGCTGGGTCCCTGGGTGATCGGCGTACCGGTGCTGGGCGGCCTGGTCATCGGCCTGATCGCGCGCTTCGGTACCGAGCAGATCCGCGGCCATGGCATCCCCGAGGCGATCGAGGCGATCCTGTTCAAGCGCAGCGCGATGTCGCCGAAGGTGGCGGTGCTCAAGCCGCTCGCGTCCGGCATCGCGATCGGCAGCGGCGGCCCGTTCGGCGCCGAAGGCCCGATCATCATGACGGGCGGCGCGATCGGCTCGCTGATCGCCCAGCACTTCCACCTGACGGGCGGGGAGCGCAAGTCGCTGCTCGTGGCCGGCGCCGTGTCCGGCATGACAGCCGTGTTTGGCACGCCGGTCGCCGCCGTGCTGATGGCGGTCGAGCTGCTGCTGTTCGAACTGCGCCCGCGCAGCCTGCTGCCGGTGGCCACCGCCTGCGCCGTGGCCGGCTTCCTGCGGCCGCTCGCGATCGGCGCCGGCGCGCTGTTCCCGCTGCAGACGGCGCCCGTCGAACCGCTCGCCCTCGTCTCCTGCCTCGTGGCCGGCATCGCCTGCGGCGCGCTGGCATGGCTGATGTC
>Ga0308160_10006141_pt1 | contig 12306 bp, 9 predicted proteins | sample PhyFR1_FD_201036 | JGI IMG/M metagenome (GOLD analysis project Ga0308160, IMG submission 201036) | Phyllosphere microbial communities from UC Gill Tract Community Farm, Albany, California, United States - DLSLF.R1 | ecosystem: Host-associated > Plants > Phyllosphere > Unclassified | place: USA... | reverse complement strand
TGACCGAAAGCACCAAGCGTCATACCATCCAGCGCTACAAAGGGCTGGGTGAGATGAACCCGGATCAGCTGTGGGAAACCACGATGGACCCAAGTGTGCGCCGCATGCTCAAGGTCACCATCGAGGATGCGATCGGCGCCGACCAGATCTTCAACACCCTGATGGGGGATGCGGTCGAGCCACGTCGCGAGTTCATCGAAAGCAACGCACTGGCGGTGTCGAACCTGGACTTCTGATAGGTTGTAGGTTCACAGAATAGCTGCACGGTTTCACAAATAGTTGACCGGTCGGGCTCCATGCCTGGTCCCAGCCGGTCACCGTCAAGCCCGCCTTCGCGGGTTTTTTTCGCCCAGAATTTCTGCCAATGCACCCTCCCCTCTCGTTTGAAAAATGATGCGTATGGGATGCGGTGAGGCGGAAACGGGCGGCAGTCCGGAGAAGCTGTAGAGGTCCGCGGGCAGATCTTAGGCGGTGAGGGATTGATGCGATTCTGGAAATTAGTACTTAAGCCAATTAATAGATAATTATACGTACTTGTTAAGTATCTATTTGAGCAAAGAAGTATTGAAGCCACAGTCAGCAGAAGTTTCTCAATTTAGATTTATTGTAGATTTCGAAGAGATGTTGGAATAAGATCTTTGACCAACTTTTTCGATTCGCTTTGAAGATTTCTAATCTTATCAGCTTATTGAAGCAATAACTTCAGACCAGATCCAGCCGCTCCGGGCTATCACGATGTGAGTGCTTAGAAATAAAGAGAGCATGCAGACTGCTTGAGATTCTGATCAGTCTTTAAAATCATGACCATTGAGCAGAAAAGGAGACTCCAAAATGTAGGAAAACGCGACCAATTCCAAGAGGACTGGCCGCGCTCAACGAAACAGACTTGCAGCTTGAGAACCCGCAATGTCTGCTTTTTCGAAGCGACTGTCAATCCTCTCCCATCTTTTCGACCTTAGCGAGGCTACCCGACGGCACAGTGTTGCCTGTCGAATGGCCTCACTTCGCCTGCCCTGCGCCTTCATTTTTTGGCGCAGCGACGGCGCTCGTTTCGAGATTTTCGGAGGTGTTTAATGACAGTACGAAAGGTGGTCACGCGGCGGTCCAACCATTACCGCGGCTACTTCGCATCGCTCAAAAATAGAAAACCTGTGCCTTGGGAGTTCCAGCTCGAAGGCGCCTTTTATCGGCTTTTTGAGCTGTCTCCGATGGTCATCGGCTACATCCCGCAGCCTAGTGAGGAGCGTGTTCCATCGCTCCAGGGCTACTTCAAATACTACTCGGACGTACAGGACTTCCTCGCGGATGGGCGGGAGTGGTGGTTTGAAGTGAAGCCTTCCGACCGACTGAAGATAGCCAGTGTCAGGCAGCGACTGGATGCCGCTGAACGCTACTTCAACACCACCGCCCGTAACGTTTCGGTGATCACTGAAAAGTTAATTGAAGCTGAACCCCTGGCTACCAATCTTAGAAGGCTGATGTGTCACCGGCGCGGTCCTGTAGTGGTCCAATGAAGCCGGACACCCATTTAGGCGAGAATGCTCGCCACACAGAGGTGTTCGATAAGCAGACAACGACGTACCTTCACCCCCGAATTCAAGCGCGAAGCTGCCAGCTTGGTGCTTGACCAGGGCTACAGCCACGCTGATGCAGCCCAGTCGCTTGGGTTGGTAGAGTCGGCCTTGCGCCGGTGGGTCAACCAGCTCCAGAAGGAACAAGGCGGTGCCGCACCGGATAGCAAAGCGCTGACACCCGAGCAGCAGAAAATCCAGGAATTGGAAGCCCGAATCAACCGCTTGGAACGAGAGAAATCGATTTTAAAAAAGGCCACCGCGCTCTTGATGGCCGAGGAACACGAGCGTTCGCGTTAATCGATCAATTGCGGGCTCAAGAGCCGATTGATCTGTTGTGCTCGGTATTTGAAGTAACCCGATCTTGCTACTGCGCGTACTGCCGGAAACGTCGGTATCTAAATGTCGAACGGGTGGTTTTACGCAGCCGCGTGAACGAGCTGTTTACGCAAAGCCGAAGCGCTGCGGGCAGCCGGGGCATCATGCTGATGATGAAAGAGGACGGCATGCAGATCGGGCGATTCAAGGTACGCAAGTTGATGCGCGAGATGAACCTGATCAGCAAACAGCCCGGTTCGCATGCCTATAAAAAGGCGACCGTAGAGCGACCTGATATTCCGAACGTGCTTGATCGAGGATTCACCGTCGCATCCCCAAACAAGGTCTGGTGCGGTGACATCACATACGTCTGGGCTGAAGGCCGATGGCACTATCTGGCGGCTGTCATCGACCCTTGTGCCCACCGTGTTGCGGGTTGGGCGTTCTCCCTCAAGCCCGACGCCGACCTGGTAATCAAAACAGTGGACATGGCTTACGAGCAGCGTGGCAGGCCGCAAAACGTATTGTTTCACAGCGACCAGGGCAGCCAATATGGCAGCCGAAGTTTCCGCTAAAGACTAAGGCGATACCGCTTCACACAGAGCATGAGTCGGCGCGGTAACTGCCATGACAATGCGCCCATGGAACGGCTCTTTCGCAGCCTAAAGACTGAATGGATACCGACGGTGCGCTCCATGAGCGCTGCGCTAGCGCAACAGGATATCGGCCGGTTCCTGACGGAGCGATACAACTGGCGGCGACCGCATCTGTTCAACGAAGGGCTAGCGCCTGCGGTCGCTGAGGAAAAACTCAATTCAGTGTCTGGAATCAGTTGACCACTACAGACATGATTTTCATGTAGATCAACAGCGTGGCGATGGGTGTGACTGTCGTTCCGGTGAGAAACAGCGCAGGCGCTCGCAAGATCAAGCCAGGTATAAGTGCCACAGCGGGCACTGCGAGGAGGTACCCAAGGCCTATGTACAGTGGGTCGGCACATATGCTGGAGTAAAGGTAAACGGCCGTGATCATCAGGATCGTATAGGTAAGATCATCTCTACGGCTGATTGTCATTTCTGCCCTCGCTTCCAGATCTGTGCCTGATAGCGTGGATGACCGGAAAGTATTGCTCCATGTGTCCGCTATGGGTCGAAAGCGGCCGGTCACCACTGTCCGCTTTCGACCCATAACTGCCGATCAGCACGGGCACAAATCGGCCAAAAGCTGATAGACGTCGATAGTTTTCTGCACCCCCTAAAGCCAATTCTCATTTGGAAAGCTTCGTAACAGACCTGGGTCAGTGACGTCTCATCGACTGGGTCAATTAGGCAGCGGCGCCAACTGATGGCACTGTGATACAGTTCGTGAATGGCCCTACTCTAGCAGCGGCTAATCTTACCCAAGAAAAAATGAGGCATGGATGTCAATACTTAATACTACAAGCCGTTACATTCCGCTCCATGCACCAGAAACTGCTCACCTAGCTGATGAAAGAACTCTGCTGCCATTAGAGGTGTACCACAAATTAGCTGGGTTCATCACTAAAGCTATTCATACGGTCAATGCTAAAAGAGATAGCACCAAACTCAACGAAATTCGAAGCCACAATGCGGTATCCATTGATGGCGAGCGTGGAACCGGAAAAACGTCAGTATTGGTGAATTTACGCACATATCTGAAAAATGCACATGAAGACATATTAAAGGATATCCATATTCTTGAGCCGGTCGACCCTACACTGCTGGAGGAGAATGAATCCCTTTTCCTGCACATAATAGTGGCGGCGGTACTATCGGACGAGGATGTCAAAAATTCTCAACGCATCAATCCCGAAAGTTGCAAGCAGTTAAACCATGCACTGGATAAACTCGCTCAGGCGTTGGAGTGCGTAGAGGTACAACACGACGAACGCGGTATGGATAAGCTTCGTGCGCTTTTCGGAAATAAGCATTTGGCTGATCGCGTACAGGAATTTTTCAAGGCCGTTTTGCAGTTATTGGGTAAAAAATTGTTGGTGTTACCGATTGATGATGTAGACACCTCGCTCAATCGTGCATTTGAGAACTTGGAAATTGTACGACGTTATCTGACCACACCTTACGTGCTACCGATCGTCAGTGGGGATCGCGAGCTGTACCGTGAAGTGACATGGCGAGACTTTCATGGTCGCTTAACCAAAGATTCAAAGCACAAACCGGAGCAGGCATATATTACTGCCGTTGAACTAGCCAATGAGTATCAGCGCAAAGTTCTGCCTTTGCCGGGTCGACTGTTCATGCCGCCGGTTAGTGAATATCTGCGTGATCAGGGCATCACATTGGGTCTGCCAGGCGTCATCTCGCTGCCCAATTTTCATGCATGGTTGGACATTTTTTTAGCCGGTCCGGTCAATGGTCGTGAAAGCAGTGACCTGACGCTGCCAATACCTTCATTGCGTGCGCTGACCCAGTTCATCAACAGGTGTTCGGAGCTAATCCAAGGCTTGCCACAAGCGGTGCGTTTGGCGGAGAACCCTTTGCAAGTCAAACGTGCTTGGCAAATGCCCACAGTCCGCCTTGATGTAATGACCTTGTTTCATGCCGAACATCAGCGTTTAAATAAAGAAACGAAACGGGAGTTTGGACCTGCATACAGGTTGTTTGCAGAGCAGCCTAACGAACAGGTAGATCTCATTATCGGAGGGTTGGATCAGACGACGATATCTAGCTGGGAACGTACTCTGAGTGATTACTTCCAGTACGAACCACAGGCTGGGGCAGTTTATCTAGTGCTACAGGCTTATCAGTACTGGCAGCACCTGGCAGAAATCAGTGAAGAGGAGCGCAACGGTAGCATTTTCGAAACTCCGCTGTTCCAGCCTCTACAACATGAGACTGCTGGGCTGAATCAATTTGTTAAGGAAAATGACTTTTCCGAATGGCAGGTACATTTAAAAGATAAGTTGCCATATGGCTGGCTGTCGAGGTTGGATGCTCAACAAACCTTGCTGCCCTATCCAGTGGCAGAGGTTGGAATAAATTCTGCAAAAGATTGGAAATACTGGGAGGTTATTTCCAGATCTGGGACGTCTGAAGAGGTTGGAGATAAGGCATGTTTCTTAATCTCACTCCTCACCCATCATAACTATTACACAAATGCTAACCGTAGCATGATGCTGAATATTGGCCGTGTTTTCGAGCTGCTGATTGCCAGCCTTGTTGGCCCGGTCAGCTTACAAACCCTGCAAGGCATCGTGCAGGATGCACCGTTCCACTCCACCAGTGCTTTGGCGCCTACTAAAACTCTGAGTCTTGGGCCTGATGAGGACGATGAGCCTGTAGAAAGTGGGGAGGATGACGTACTGGAAAGGCTGAGTCGACAGCTTGAACTATTGCAGAAAGACATTGAGATTTGGCGGGACCGTCATCAGCTGGACCAAGTAAGGTTCTCGCCATGGCTAATTTACAAAGTGTTCAATAAGGTATATAGCCAGGTTGCCGAATTTAGAAATGTGCCCAACGGCATGAAGGATGTCAGCAAAGCATTAGATAAAGTGGGTATGGTGTTCTACGCAACTTGGTCGGCCTTTGGAAGCTTTGAAAAGGGCAGATTGTTCGGCCTCCCGGATGTGGTGGCCACTGTCAATTTGAATTCGCCACATAACTTTGAGCAGAACCCCCATTTCAAGATGAACATTTTGCCGTTTGCTCCGACGACAGGGCAGAAAGGCCAAGACAATCTCGACTCTCTTTCTAAGCGTCAATTTGGTGCACGCACCCGCACTGTCAGTTTCTTTCTTGCAGATCATCCAATCAGAAGTTGGTTAGATAAGGTGCTGGCCATTTCGTGGGTTAAAGAAGCTAAAAATGTGAGCGCGAGGGAATGGTTATTAAGCAAGCTAAACGCCACTCCGCCATCTCGCCTGACGTCGAAATCTCTTCAGATTAAATTACGTAAAATCACAGAAGATGAGCGCCAAAAAATCATCACTGAGATGACCGAGTTATATCCTGGTAGCAGTGAGTTGAAATTGCTGGTGGACGCGAATCAGGCATTATTGGCTAGTCAAAACTGATGCTGAACCGTTCCCTCACTGAACACGCAACCGGCGGCTTCTATGGAAGCGGCCGGCTTGCAGAGCGGTTGTGGACTGAGTTGGTCAGCCCGCAGCAGGGCATGGCGCAAGACAGGTGGCATATTCTACAAGCGGACTGCTATCAGTTGCTGGTGGATACGCTGGATGCGTGCTATCCGCGCCGTTTTCGCTTGAACGATGTTCGCCGTCTAATGGAACGGATGTGCGATGCAAGGCTGTTCATTGAGCCAGAGTTGCCGTGGCTGGATGAGTTGTTCAGTCAACAGCTAATGCGTAATGGGGATATGATTTGCTATCGCGAAACCGAGGTGCAAGCTTATACCCGCCTTGCGGCGGAACTGGATCCTACACTGCTGGTTAGCTGGCATCTGAGTGGTTGGCTGAACGAGAGCCCGCAGCCAACAGAGGGGGATATCAGTCGTGTCGTCTCAGCGCAGGAACCCTTCTTTGCACCACCACCTAACCCATTTTTGCCGCATGCCGAAGGGCATGTGCATCTTGGGGGCGTTGCGACGGACAGTGCCATTCTTGGCGCCTATTTGCTGAGGGTAGGCGGTTGTGACGGATTGAGGGGCAGCGACAAGGATGGAAACTGGTCAAAGAACGAAAAACAGCACTTGGATCTGCAGCTAAAACGCATGCGGCAGCTACTTATTCAACTGCTCGAATATTCTACAAGGGACCAGGATATTACCCTGCAGTTGAATGATCCAATGGCTATCAAGGAAAGGCTCCCGGATTGGGAATTGCTGGCAGCGAGCCACGCTACGGCGATAGTAGGTTCTGCGTCATGGGTATGTGGCCAGTTCGCCCAAGCGATGATGCGCGGATGTGCCAATCACTGGCTCTGGCTGCTGCTCTATCTTTGCTGCCTCTATCGCGATTCGAATCTTCCGCCTTTGTGGCGTGTTGCCATCCTTTGCTGGTTGCAAATGTTCAATGAGCTGCGACGGAGGCTCATCATGGATGGTCAAGGCTTGACGCGCTTCGTTGAGCGCTACTTCCAGGCGCCGTTGAGGCGTGGTGGATTGTCTCTCTTACAGGATAATGTACGCCGACTGCTGGTGGGACGTGAAGATGTGGCGGAGGTAAAGGCCATGATCGGAACGTTTTCTTCCAAGTTCGTGAGCAAACTGGCTGGTGCTGTTGCGCAGCAAAGCAAGCTTCACGCGACCATTCCGCCTTATATATTTGGCGAGCAGGAAATCAGCGTTGAGGGTAGTGCCGGGCGTTATCTGAGATCAATGGAGCGTTGGCATTTTTGCGGCCATTTTTCTCGAACTCAAAGACAAAAGCGGGCTCCAGGTCGAGAGTTGGAAAAACTATGGAAGAGTGCAGACGATTTGCTTATAGGCTTGTCGAGGCATGCCGGCTGGGCATTGCCAGAATTTCTGGGTGGTCAATTAAACCAGCATTTTCAGTTCCATCCCGCGCGCTGGTTTCGCGGACTGGACGTTGCCGGCGATGAAAACGATCTGCGTATAGAGTGGTTTGCGCCAATACTGCGTTGGCTGCGGCGGGGCTTTATGTCGCGTCCTGACGGTGAGCGGGCCAGCAGCGGTTTTCATCTGAGTATTCACGCAGGTGAGGACTATGCTCACCCCTTGTCTGGACTGCGTCACGTCGACGAAACGGTGCGCTTTTGTGAAATGCGCGATGGCGATCGTCTGGGACATGCCTTAGCGTTGGGTATCGACCCCGCACAATGGGTGGCTCGGCAGGGCGAGATGATGGTACCTTTAGATGAGCATCTGGACAATCTGGTTTGGCTCTGGCATTACGCCACAACATTAAGCGGCCGTTTGCCCCTAGCGCAGCAAGTGCTGCCTATCATCGAGCGTCGTATTGCACGCATCTTCCCCTTCACCCTTTGGCTTGAGCCACCTGAACTGGACGTAGATCATCAGGAGGGTGATGGCAAATCCGGTTCAGAAGTTATGGCTGTGCCTCCTTCGGTACTTTTTAGCGCGTGGTGCTTGCGCCGTAACTGTCATCATCTATGGCAAAAGCTGTACGACGATCAGCCAAGAAACGAGCGCGAGCGGTGTGCTGTGCCAGACGCTGCAGTGATTAACAATCTTTCAGATATAGCCGCGCGTATTTACCGTTACCGTCATCAGCATTTGGCGGCGCTGAAAAATTTGCCATTGGTCATCGTAAGAACGGGCAGTGAGTGGGATGGGCAGGCGCTATATGGAGAGTATGCCAAGCCGATACGTGGAATTATCAATGATGTAGATACTGCTCAAGAGTTGGAATTCATGCATGCTCTGCAAGATTACTTAATGGACCAGTATGACGAGATGGGGCTGATTATCGAAACCAATCCGACATCGAATGTTTATATTGCCCGGTTGGAAAACCATAGCGAGCACCCGATTTTTCGATGGAGTCCACCCGATGAGTCGTTACTGTCAAATGGCGGGAAATATAACCGCTTTGGTTTGCGGCGTGGGCCTGTTCGGGTATTGGTCAACACCGATGATCCAGGAATTACGCCAACCACGTTACGAACTGAGTTTACGCTGCTACGCGAGGCTGCTATATCGTTGGGTACAGCCAGAACGGTTGCAGAAGAGTGGTTGGATAGACTAAGACGCTATGGAATTGAACAATTCCATAAAAATCACCTTCCAGTTTTTGATGAAAAACGGTCCTAATTGGAAGTTCAGTTTCCCATGTTGCTAAATAGCTAGTATCGAGAACCTCAACTTCATGGCTAGCAGCATAGCCTGGAGTGGGCAACGCCTTTAATTTCGACAAAGCCGATCATGGCTTCTTAACAGGATGTACAGATGCCCATTGAACAATGTTATCCGTTCAATCTCCTTTGGCTTGCCTCCCTCGCTTTCGACTGTTTTGCACTCGACAAAACTGCCCCAAAGTACTTCGGATTCGCCGAGCTCATTAGTGGTCTTGCCTTGACACTGGTGGTTTGGACCGTCGCAGATCTGCGGTACAAATTTCGCATTGACACTGCTGCCCTCCCGGTAAGAAGGGCTTCAGTGGCGATCACTATCATCGTGGGATTTCTCGCGCTGCTGACTGACCATTGGCGTGCGAGCCAATCGCGTGTACCGCTTGGAGGGTGGCTGACACCCGAGTCTTGGCAATTGTTGCTGGGCGGCGGTTTCTTTCTGGTACTGGCAGCTTGGCTATGGTTAGCTTTTTTTTGGCCTGCCAGATTCAACTCCTGGAATGCCAAAAATTTCGCTCGCAGCGTCGAGAGGCGTCTGTTACGCGGTTCTCCAGCCGAATTGGCGATTGTTGGCGACGAGCTGGCCAGATCCATTTCAAGGATAGTGAGCTACGCGCCGGACAATCGCACCGCAGACCAGATTACAAAGACGCAGGAGCATGCTCTCAGATTACTCATGGCCATGGGCAGCCCGAAGTTCTGTCAGGCGGTGGTCGAGGGATCACCGAGGTTCATTATCAATCTGTTCAACACTGTACGTAAGCAGAGCAAATACAGTGGTGAAATCAATGTCATCGCGAAGAGCCTCGTCACCGCAGCTATCGAGAACCGAAACTCATTTTTGTACCATGAGCAAGATTTTTACGAGTCGGGATTGGAAGGAATTACCCGTCCCGTAACCACGGCGCTATGTCAAAATCCACGACTGGTCAGGCATATTGACACATTGCTCAGTCCTGAGTGTTCGCGTCGCAAACCTTGGGACATAGATCAGTGGAAGGCATATTTTCGTCTGGTACTCCAAGCGTTCACTGCCCATGTGGGAGGCGGCGCCGCTTCTAAACCGAACTCTTTGAATTGGGCCTATTTACAAGTCGAGGGGATATACTCCGACCTTACTGAAGACCTGCAGCTGACAGATTTGAGGTTCAACGACGACCTCGACCTGCGTCTACGAACGCTGGGCATGCTGATCCAAGAAATGGTCACGGTGCTGGATGACCTTGATCAGCAAGGTGAGACTTACGTTGATCATGCCTCGGAAGATATTGCTGGAATTATATTCTCTCTGATTGAAGCAGCTTCATCAGTTCGGATGCCTCGTAGGGTATCCAGACAAATTCAGTATACGCTGATCTGGAGCAATATTGTAAACTCAAGCGAACTACGGACTGCGGCAGGTGGAAAAATCCTAAAGGAACTCCATTCCATGCTATGGAATTCAATTACCAAGTCACCAAGCCTAGACAGCTTCAGGTTGATGGGATTTTGCCTTAACGTCATGGGATTCAAACCGTCCGAAAAAGAAAAAAAATACGGATCGGCCTGGCGTGATCTCCATGTTGATCTTATCGCTTGGGTTAAGCGGGATATTGCTTCTCTGCTAAAGGCTTATCCTGGTATGGCTCGTGAATGCTTTGTCGATGGCATGTCCTACGATGAGCAGAACAGCCGCTTAGTTATTCACTATGCAGGAGAAGATGGGAGCAAGGGTAGCTACAAGTATTTTGAGGTGGATCCAGCGACTGAGCCCGACTCTGCTTAACAGAACTGACCTCGCAGTCGCCGAACGTCCTTTCGCAGCACGCGTTGCTGTGTCCTTGTTGTATGTGGGGTCAACTATTGTGTGAAACGAGCAGGCTCTTCTCATTTATTAAATAAATCCCGGTTGGGGGACTTACAAAAATGCTGATTTTCTATCAAAGACACCCTGGCGGCGATCAATCCACTTGTGGAAATTGCCTATGATCAGGGATTTGCGAACGGACATGAGGTCGGCAATCAAATCGGTTTCGTAGCCGGTATCATCCGCCTCAAAGCTGCATTGGCCTGCGGCTTACGGCACGGCTTACCTGAGTGCGGAAAGGCCCTTGAAAGCGTTAAGCGCATTATTGAAGCTCAGGGATCAGGTGCTTCTGCGGAGGCCAACAACCGCAAGGCCTTAAAGAATATGGCTATGTCATAGATTGCGTCTACACCGCATCAGATGGATTGTTCACCTTTATGAACTAAAGTCATGCATCGGATTTTGATTGATACGCTTGCGGCTTTGGATAGCTTTGCAATGAGGGCTGCAACTGCGCATTAGTCGGGCCTGGGTACCAGTATGAGCCCCCCGCGATTTTGGCAGCAGAGGAAGCTGGTTTCTTTTAATTAGTAACGGCGGGCATTGTCGGTCGGATTCTGAACCCAAGGTCGTTAGACTGGGAGCTAAAGGATCGCTGCGACTACTCCTCATCCTAACTTGCCTCTAGCAGAAAGAGTTCGCTTAGAAACAGCGTCCCCTTTCTCTTTGTCGCTGTTGACTAGAAAGTTACCAGACCCTCAGCCACTCTCGTCAGTCAAACTTGGAGTTCTCAGTCGACTTAACGGATGATCCGTGTGAGTTCATAGGGAGGATTCTGAATTTCACATGTACCTGTCCCATTTTTAAAGCCCTGAAAGTAAACAGTTTTGCCGACGTAGTCCGGCTGCATCAATTCCCCTGTACCACATGGACCAAAATCAGCTGAGACCTCGTAAAGCCGCTTGGAGAAATCAGCACCCTTTCCGGGCGAAACAGTCGCCTTAGCAGTACGACGGTGGCCGTTGGCATCGACAGTTACAAGCTCGATCCATTTGGTTCCACCGCTCTCATAGGCTTGAACGTAATTCCCTTGATGCGCTGGAAACTCAACACGTGCGATTTCGCTCGCTTTACTGGTGCCAGCGAGCATAGCAAGGGGAACAGCCAACGAAAACACAGCCTGAAGCATCAAACGCATAGATCTTTCCTCATTGTAGGAGGCAGCGGTGCGCTGGTCCTAGAACGCAAGATGGGGGCTAACTGTGTATTTATCCAGTAAGTGAGGAGTATTTTGAGGGACTTAACCATGCTGCTGGATGTCTTCAGGAAAACAAGAGGCGATTCGCTCAGCCGGTTCGCCTGCGCGCCAATGTTCCACGTGGAACCAACTGTTGTGTGAGGCGAGTAGGCTCTTCTCATTTTTTTTGTAAGACCTAACCGGCGGCCCCACAGAAAAGGTGAGTTTTCGTCAATGTTTGCAGGGGCGACCGAATCTTCTATTTTGTGAACCTACATAGGTCGATACGCTCGGCAAACCAGACCGCGGTGCCTTTGGCCCGGGGTTTTTTTATGGGTGCTGATCTTGGGTCTTTTGCCTGGCAGGTAACGAGCGCGACGCTGGCGTGGATCTTGCGAAGGCCTGTCACAGGTGCGTTGCGGCCATGACTACGCCAATGCCGTTTTTTGGCAATCGTGGGATGGCACGCACCGGATAATCGATCGCTCGATACAACTGTGCAGGGGTGGAGATCATGAACCAGGCAATGGAGGGGCGGGTTTCTCCCGCGACGTTGAAAAAGGTGATCTGCGCGGCTGCCGTGGGCAACTTCGTGGAATGGTTCGACTTTGCCGTCTATGG
>Ga0308160_10006140_pt1 | contig 12307 bp, 9 predicted proteins | sample PhyFR1_FD_201036 | JGI IMG/M metagenome (GOLD analysis project Ga0308160, IMG submission 201036) | Phyllosphere microbial communities from UC Gill Tract Community Farm, Albany, California, United States - DLSLF.R1 | ecosystem: Host-associated > Plants > Phyllosphere > Unclassified | place: USA... | reverse complement strand
GTATGGATTTTTTCACTCTTGATGCGAGAAAAGAGATAGTAAATACTTTTTCAAAAGAAATAAAAAATGATATGAGGAAAAAAGATAATTTTGAAAGATTTATTAAATTAACCCAAAATACCAATTATCATATTAATAGCCAGGATTTTTATGATGGAAAAAATAGCTATCATATTTTAAATTTAGCATTGAAATCAAATAATCAATATCTCTTAAATTACCTTTTAAAAGATAAAGAAAAGATAGAATTTAAAAATAATAATATGTATATGAATACTCTTGTCGGTTTGGCTAAATTAAATTTTATTGATAGTTTTAAGTTTTTTTTTGAACAGAAGAATAAATATTTACCTGATGATAATGGTCATTTTTTAAATAATTCACCTTTTTACAATATAGAAAAAAGTTTTGTATATTGGAATAATAAAGATTTAATATCAGACCAGCAGAAAAATAGTGAAAAAGATGAACGAGAATTTTATCAGTCTCTTTTGAAGCAATCTCTTTTAAATGAAGATAAATCTATATTCATGTATTTATCTGAAAAAAAAGAAATTCAAAATATAGTATTAAATACAGATAAACTTAGCGTTAGAGATTGGTTTTTTGAAAAAGATTGCATTTCCATTTTTGGGCAGAAGCTGACTCAAAATATAAAAGAATATGTAGGTGATATAAATAAAGATTTCTATAAAAAACTGAAAACGACAGAAGATTATATAAGTAAAGATCAATTAACAAAATTATTATTAAGCACCAGCTCTAAAAAAAATAATATAAAAAATTTGATATTAATTGATGAAGTCTTTAATGATGAGCAATTAAATATTAGTTTTATTGAAAAAAATATATTGTATTCAGGTAGAGATTACAATGATGAAGATATGGATGCTTTAACAAAAATAAGTAAAAAAAGTTTTAAAAATTCAGATGATTTAGCTATTTTCATAGCTCCTGCTTTTAGAGTTTATAATAATTATAATGCTTTCTCTGATTTTGGTATGTTTGAAAATGAAAAAATCACAAAATTATATAAAGAAATCATAAAAGATATTCCCGATTCACATAATGTTTTTAATAAAGTTTCTGAATCTATCAGGTTCCAAATAGAAAAAAATAAATATTTACCATCTCTAAATCTAAAAGTGTTAGATAATTTTAATAAAATATCCACAATTTATTCTGGTGTATTGAACCCTAAAGAATTTGGATTAGATTTAAATAAAATTTTATCTGATTCTTTATTTGATGTAATAAAAAACGGGAATAAAAAACAAATATTTTCACATTTTTCAAAAGATGACTATGAAGAATTTCATTCAGAATTTATATCCAAAATATTAAGAAATTTATTCGATTTTATAACATACGATGAAAATAATTTTACTGATAAAATAAAACATTCTTCTCCTTATATAGGAATGTTATTAGAAGGTAAAAATGAGATAGTAGAAACAATAAGAGAAGCAACTAATAATGATTTAAATATTTTGAAAGAACTAATAATATTCAAAATGATGTCAAATTATATTCTACAAAAAGAAACTCCAGTTATAGATATTGAAATAAATAAATTAATGTCTAATTTAGATAACATTAATGCTGACGTATTTATGAATAAGATTCAGGATTTTGTCCTTACTGATTTAAAAAAAATAGAAGAAGATGGATTTAAGACCGATACTGAAAAGCAAATGAGAAGATCCATAGAAAGAGCGGAGTTGCATGGAATAACATCACTAAATGAAAGTGAAATGAAAATAAAAAAAAGAATTTAATCGCTAAAAATAAAAAATGATTTTAATACATAAATAAGGCATAATATTGAAAAATTTTCAGGAGGTATTATGCCAGTTTATATTGATAAAATGAATGCCCAGTATGGGAGGATGATTATGTGTCATATGCTGGCAGATACAGAAGAAGAATTGCTTGATATGGCTGAAAAAATAGGTGTTAATAAAAAATGGCATCAATATCCTGGTACTTATAAAAGTCATTTTGATATTTGTCTTGCAAAGAAAAAAATAGCATTGGGCTTAGGTGCTATTGAAATAGATAAAAGGCAATTATCGAATTTAATGAAAAGAAAAAAAGAAATAAAGGTGGAAAATGGAAATTATTAAAACAAAAGCTAGAACAGTTATTATAACAATGATGGCTATTTACATTCCTATGTGGTTCTTCTTTATTTTAAACAATGTTATTTTTTCTTTTTCTCCACTAAATCATATATTTGGCATATTGCCAAGAGATTTTTCGTTTACATCTTTAATTGGTATTATGACCTCATGGTTAAGTCATACCAGTTTTCAACATATCATGAATAATTCAGTATCAATGGCTGGTTTATTATTTTTTATAGCGTTATTTGATAAACAAGTATATAAAATAATTCCTTTACTAATACTAACCTCTGGTTTTTCAGTGTGGTTGTTTGGTTCATCCAATTCATTTCATGTAGGAGCATCTGGTCTTGTTTTTGCTTGCTTGGGTTATATATTATCTTCTTTATTTTTGAGTAGAAGAGTTATATACATTATTCCAGTTATATTATCATTGATGTATTACGGTGCTGCATATTTCTTTAATTTTTTAAATGGTTTTATCCCTCAGGAGGGTATTTCTTTTGCAGGTCATTTTGGTGGTTTTATGAGTGGAATTTTAGTAAGTTTTATAATGAACCGAAACGTGTTAAAAAACAAATCAGAGTCTTTAATTAAATAATATCACAAAAAACACCTTATTACATTAAGGTGTTTTTGTATTATTCTTTTTATTCATCCTAGTCTTGTGTTGCAAAGGATGTATTAATTAAGAAGGATTTTTTTCATCTTTCTGCACATTTTACTTCTTCTCATGTCGAAAAGTTTTGTGATAAGAGATCTTGTATCAGCTAATGAAAAATTAGCAAATTGATCCTCCGGTGAAAATCTAAACATCTTTTTTCCATATAATTCAAATTTATAGTATGTTTCTTTAATCTTATCATTAGGCAAAATATAAGTAATCTCATCATCAAAATAATAGCTTAAAACTTTTTGTTCATAATGAGGTGCTTTTACTGGCATCGAATACTTTTTAGCAAACTGAATGATTTTATGGCGGTAGTAAAGAGAAGCTTCATCATGAAAATTAATGGCATTAATATTAATTCCTACCATTCTTTTGCCAGAAGGACCATAAGGAATTTCTCCAACTAAAACTGATTGAGGGGAAATAAAAAAACCATGTTTACCAAGTTTTTCTATTTCTTCAACCAACTCTTTTTCCAGTTCTGACGCAACTTCGGAAATTGAAACGTCTTTTTTTACTTTAATAGCAAGACTATAACTCATAAAATAACCCCATTAATACTTTTAATTACTGTATTGTACCACAAGGATAAATTTAATTCTATCTATTTTTATAATGAAAAATCCCATATGGTTAATGGGATTTATGTATATAGTGATTGAGGAATGTTATTTACTGTTAATGAATCCAATCGTAGGTTTATTAACAGATAAACTATGTCTATTTATATCTTCTGGCTTTAATAGAATTTGAGATCTGTCTCTTTTTATAGCAGAAACGATTGCCATCTTTAATACTCGTCCAATATCACGCAGAGAGCCTTCATCTCTGGCTAATTCCTGTATAACTTCATCAGAAACATTTTCTTTTAATAAGTGCTCTATTCTTCTGTCTTTTACGATCTTATTAAATACCTGTCTTGCAAAAATTTGTCGCTCTTTATATGTAGGGAACGGAATATCAAAAACAGCTAACCTGCTTAATAAAGGATCTGATACTAAATCTTTTTCATTTGCTGTAGCCAGCCAGTTAATGTAAGAAGCATCTATTTCAAAATTCCAGAATTCTTCTCTGAATTTTTTAGCAGAATGTTTTTCCAGTAAAGATAAAAACACTGGTTCCACAGGAGAAACTTCTGTTGATGGTACTTTGTCAATTTCGTCAAGGATGAATAATGGGTTGGCATATTTATTTTCATATAAAGAGTTAAATACAGTTCCTGGTTGCCCTGAACTCCATCCAGAACTTAACCCATTTAAAATAAAGCCGCCTGTTAAAGTACCTGCGTTTAAAAATGTTGATTCAACTTTTAATGCTTCTGAAAGTTGTTGCAAAATAAAAGTTTTGCCTATCCCTGGTTCACCAACAATTAAAGTAGGCGTAATACTAAAAAAGTTATCACTACAGCTATTTAAAATAATTTCACTTTGAATATGTTCTATGAAATTCGAAAAATTTGGAAAGACTTCTTTAAAAGCCTCTAATTTATGACTAGGAACATTGCTTTTAAGTTTTCTTTTTTTGGATTTTTTTATGTTGTCCAGCACTGGTCTGTATTTACTTGTAACTGATGAATCAGTGGTTCCCATTTGAGTAGAGTCGGTGCATAAAAAAACATCAACTTCTTTATGGTTCATATAATCCATTATTATTTCTCTTGTATCCGATTTTTTTATTTCTTCCGTTTTTTTCCTGATAAAACTCTTTAATGTAATATTTCCATTAAAATCAGCAGATAAAATTTTTCGGGATATATATTCAATATTATTTAAATTACCAAAATCTTTTAGGTTAGAATATTTACCAACAGTGTCAAAATATTGCCAGGAAAGATTAAAAGCTAATTCTTCATACTTAGAGTTATCGTGATATGTGTCATGAATATTTCGAATAATGGTAAACACATCTTTCATTTTTAATGACAGTAAAGATACAGATAATGACTCTGTAACTTTATATTCTGCTTCTGTATTTGGATTTGTATTAATAAACATTTTGTATAAATCAATAATATCAAGAACTTCATGATTTAAATCTTTATTGGAAATAGATGTCGATTGGGATTTATCCATAAGAGTAAAAGTTTCTGCAAACACAGCTTGTTTATTGAGATTTTCAATATACAACATTTCTTCATCTGTTTTTAATTTTCTTAGTTCATTAAAAAATGCATCCATGTAATCATAAGAAGATTCTTTTTCATCTCGACATTCGTAATTATTAGTTTTGTTTTCATACTTAGGGTACAGAAAAGCTTCACCACTACATGTTATAAAAATGTTGCTTCTTTTATTAACGGCTGGAAATTTGTTATAAATACTATTGATTTTTTCTATAAGTTTGCTCATTTTACTTTAATTCTCCTGAATGTTTTATACTATAAAGTTATCATTTCCTGATTTTTAAATCAAAAAATATTTATAAGAAAAAGATGATGACGAACCTGTATATTATGTGTTAATATCGCAGAGTTATTTATTAAAAATAAGGTCAATTATGAAAAAAGAACACTTAAATGGTTTAGAGATATTAAGATATTTTTTAGGAGTCTATATCGTTCTTTATCATACGATGCATTATGCTGTTATGCCTTATTTTGCTACCAGAATGGTAGGTATGGGTTTTATTGCTTCAAGTACTTTCTTTATTCTTTCAGGGTTTATTTTAAGTTATGTATACTTAAAAGGAAATGGAACATCTGATATTATATTAAAAGATACCAATAAAAACTTTTTATTAAAAAGATTCGCTAATCTATATCCTATTCATATATTTTCATTAATCTTAACTATTATAGTGGTGTCAACTATAGGTTATTTAATGATTATGGAAAAAGATAGTCTTTCAAGCTTTAATTATGTAATGTATGATTCCAATAATTACACTCCCATAGAAAGACTTCATCATTTTATGGATAATAAAGAGCTTGTAATAGCATTTATAATGAATGCTTTGATGATTCAATCATGGAATCCATATTATTTAACATTTAATGCCCCTGCATGGTCTATATCTACTTTGTTTTTTATGTATATATTGTTTCCTTTTATTGCCCCCAAATTAAGTAAAATAAAAAGTCCTTTTAAGGCTTTGTTTACTACTAATATAATATATATAGCATTTCCTGTTTTATTTATATCTTTAAATTTGTTCGATATGCCTTATACAGGTATAATAAACAGGAATCCTTTAGTAAGATTGCCTGAATTTATAGCAGGTATATTACTATGTAATATATTTTTCTATATTAAAAATAAAGGATGGGTTTTAGGTAAAGGTTTTGCACTGTATTCAATTTTATTTATCCTGCTATCTTTTTATTTGGCTGACAGATTTTTAGCTAATCCAGATCTTATAACTAAATCAGGAAATGCACCTTATTATCTATTACATACAGGTCTACTTTTAATACCTGAATGTTTATTAATTTTATTGTTTTCTATGATAAAAATAAATAATGAAAAAGCTATTCATTATTTAAAACTATTAGGTGGTGCTTCTTTACCTATGTTTGCTTTGCATATACCAGTATACCTGATTTTCACCAGAGCAGAATATTATTTCCTTAAAGAAAATAGTTTAATATTTTACCCATTATATCTGGTGATAATCACATTAATATGTATTTATTTCCAGAAGTATATAGTAGTTAAAACAAGAGATTGGATTTTGAAAAATACAATACAAAAATAACTACATTAAAAACCCCGTTTTCCAGACGGGGTTTATTATTTTTTATGATAAAATAATTATTTTTCAGGCATAATAGAACTAATATAAAAAGGTCTTATTCCTCTTATAACACCATAAGAACCTTTTCTGACTTCTATTTTTGAATTTTCTGGCAGAGCTATGCTATAACAATAAGGTTTTTTAAAAACATCCTGAGATAACGTTGGTTCTTCTGTAATAATAGAATATTCAGGCTGTTGCCAGATATATAATTGTTTTTTTGTATTAGTAATATAAATGCAATTGTTGCCTTCAAATTTATTGGAAGCTACAGAAATATAAGAATATCCAAGTTTACTTTCTACTTTATAATTTATATAACTAGGAACTGGTGAGTCATTTATATTGAAATGTCTTATGTAGTGATAAGAGTAAATGTCGCCATTTTTATTAGGTCCTAAAAATAGACTTTTATTCATATTAACTGGAATTATTTTAGTTTTATTATCAATTTTTTCCAAGAATATTTTTTCAAATTTGGCTTTAATGTAATAACTTAAAACACCTCTTATTTTGAAATCTTGATTAGTTTCATCTTTTTTTGACACAAAAATATTATAATATAAAATATATAAACAAAAAGTACATAAAATTATAATAATAAGTAGAGGGATTTTTGATTTTATCATTGATATAACACCTTATGTTTTTATCTGATTAATATTATTGCCCAAACCCTGTTATTATGCAAGATTCGGACTGCCAGTGAATAATTATTTTAGTAGACATCTTTAATGCTAAATGGTTTTCCGTATCTTGTCCCAAATTGCCCCTGTTTTACTTCAATTTTAGAATTTTTAGGCAAAACTAAACTAAAGCAATACGGTTTATTAAATACTTTATCTGAAATAACTGATTCCTCTGTAACAATAGCAAATTCTGGCTGCTGCCAGATATACAATTGATTTTTAGTGTTAGCAATATAAAAACAATCATTTCCTTCCAATGGATTTGAAGTGATGGAAATATATTGATCCCCCATAACATTTTCAACTTTATAGTCTATATAATGTGGAATATTAACTCCATTAATATTAAATTTTCTGATATAACCTCGTTGATTTCGTTGATTAGTTCCTAAAAATAAACTCTTATTCATATCAACATTAATTACTTTAACCTTGTCTTGTTTTATATTATCAATGAATAATTTTTCAAATGTTGCTTTACTATGAAAACTAAGAAGCCTTGGATTATTGAAGTTTGTAGATTTTATCTCATCCACTTTAAATGCAATTGATACTCCCATTCCAATAAATAGTAAAATCATAACGAAGATAAAAATGTATAAAAATGTTGTGTTTATTGACTTTTTCATGATATTCCTTATAAAAAAATAATGTTATGGTAAAGTATTATGAACGAGGTAAATTTATTATTCAAAAAAATATTGATTGTTGATGAATATTTTGATATTTTATGATAAATGTTTTGGTTAACTTTTTAGGACAGGAAAATGAATAAAATCACATTGAGAGGAATGGCGAAACCGATACTGAGAGCTTAAGAAACTAATAGAAACTCAGGAGGTTTTATGTCAAGAAGTTTTAAGAAAACGCCAATAATAGGTCATTCTACAAGTGATTCTGAAAAAGAATGCAAAAAAATATGGCACAGAAGTATGAGGCGAAAAGAAAAATCAAATATAAAAATATCTATCAAAAATGGTAATACAGAAGGTCATATTTCTCTTGTTGTTAATGATATTATTTCTACATGGGATATGGCAAAAGATGGTAAACATTACTGGAGTGAAAAACAAAGGTTAAAAAGATTAAAGGAAGGTCATATAACTTCTAATTACATAAGAAAATGTTTGTCTAAATAAAAATGTAAAGAGAGAGTCTTACTCTCTCTTTTTATTTTAATTTTTTTTAAGTTTTAAATATAAATCTAATATATTATTAAATTCAATAAGATTATCCATATGGTTTTCATGTGCAAAAATATATGGCTCTACAGGGTAGCTACCTAATATATCATAATTATTTCCTTTTTTTGTATAATGATTATTTCCTTTTTGTCCATTTATTTCTATTTCTTTATTAGGGAAAAGAATAATAAGGTCTTCCACGCTCACTTTAGGGTTATTAGATAACTTAATTGAACTTACATACTTATCTGCACAATTAGATAATCTTTCCTTTATTTTTCCAAAATAAGAATATTTAGCATCCAAAACAAAAATATACTCCTTTAATGTATCCTTATAATGAATCAAATAATCGGGTGATAAATATTCAGATTGAGTTGTTTGAAAAAACTTGTTATCTCGATTCTTTTTTATTTTAGGTTCATAATATAATTCTATTATATTATTTTGATCTTCATTATGTTTGAATATATAATGATTAGGAATATTGAATGAATTTTTATCTATATCGTTTTTATTTCTATAGGTTCCTTTATAAGTAAGTGTATAATTCCTATCTTTAAAATAATTAATTAAAGTTAACAGAGAATAAATTTCATATATATTGGAAAGATTTTTTACATCATATGTATGGATACCATCAATATTTTTAAATATTGAATTGTTATCATGCCAACTGATAATCTCTTTATAACAATTTAAGTAATAAGGGTTTTTTAGAATAAAGGATGTGACTTTAGGTTTTTTTTCAGTTGGATTAATATGTTTTACTCCAAGAGATTGAGTTATACTTTTGATCATAATTGTAATATTAGAGATTATATCATTTATAGAATGGTTAATGCTATTAAATATATTATTTTTATATTTTTGTAATACATGATTAATTTGATAATAACCATTTTCTATTTTGAATTGATGTTCACTTTTATTATCTATGCTATTTCTAAATTTTAACATCTTGGTAAGAACTAAATATAAAAAATTATATATCATTATATTTTCATAATTATTAAAATCTTTATAATTATTTTCTTTTAAAGAATAACTATTAAGGAGTTCTTTTTTATTATTATATCTAATAAATTGAGTGTTCTGTTGTAGCCACATCATTTCATTAACTGTAACAGGTATATAATTCTGGATAATATCTTCTTTGTAGTTAAGTTGATGTATAGGTTTCTTGATGATGAAATGTATATTTTTTTTTAAATTGTTTATAACATTTTTTGTTTTATCTAAAAAGTAAAAAGGATTAACGTCTTCTTTGATGTCAAAGTTATCATGAGTAAGAGAGAAAAGTAATCCATATTTTATATATTCTTCATCTTGAGTATGAGAGATATAATCTAACATTTTTTCATAAAGAACAATATTTTCTTTTTTATTCAATATATTAAGGGATAAGGTATAAATAACAGACTCTTCTTTTTTTATAATAAAAGAACTTTTACCACAAAAATTATAAAAAATATTAGAGAAATTATTTCCATAACTATTATCTGTATTAATTTCTATATAAAATAAATTGTCTGATGAAAACTCTGCATTGAACTTTTTATTATTAATTGAAAATTCATAATTATATATATCCTCATCAGGTTGTGTTTTAATATATATTTTATAGAATTTATCAGCTTGAATGATAACATCATTGTGAAGATGGTTTGAATGCAAATTATCATAAAATAACTTTTCGGCATACATATCATGTATTTTAGGCTGTGAACTTTTTAGTATTATTATTTCCATATATTATAACTCAAATTTGAAGTTATCAAGATTGTAAATGCCTTGTTCTATAATATCTTGTAAAATATTGGCACTCAAATGAACATTGTTTTTTTGTAAAGTGTTTAATAAATCTTCAAGTGTTTTTCGATAATTATGACCAAAACCATTAATGCTGGGTAATAAAAATTGTTTTATAGCTATATCTAAAGAGTAAATAGGATTGATATTCTTATATTTTATTATATTGTCCAAAGTATTAATAAAATTCACCATTTTATATTGTTTTCTATGACTGATCATTTTCTTTTTATTATTATTACAAACTGAAAATATTTGATTAAATGCATTATTAATAGTTGGATTTATTATATATTTACACTCTGAATGAGTAAATAATTGTTCTAATGTATTAAAAGAAAAATATAGAGCATTATCATATTCTTGGTCATTTTTTTGGGTTTCTTGATATGCGGGAATATCATCAAATGTAATAACAGCAGCTCTATCTAAAATTCGTGGGGATAAATTTTGAACAGTATCATCATTATTAATAGTTCCTACGAATCTTAAATTATTATTTAAAATTAATTCACGGCAATCTAAAGAATCAATTTTAATATTTTTAGTTTCCATTCCCTCATTATTGTCAAAATATTGAAGAAAAGAACTCATATAATATTCAGGTGAACTTAAATTCATTTCATCTAATAAAATTATATTTAAATCATGATTGTTCAATGCATGTACATTTAAATAATCATAAAGACCAGTAGATGATTTATGGAATGTATTATTTAAGCTATTATAATAACCAAGAATATCTTTTTCAGAAGCCCAATTTTTTGATACTGGAATATTAATAAAATTATTATTAACATCAAGATTTAGAGATTGAGATACTTTTTTAATAAAACTTGTTTTTCCCGAACCTGGCATACCAGAAAATAAGGTTAAATTATTCTGAATAATAGTAACTAAAAAATTCATGATAAATAAAAAATCATAATTTCTGTTGTTCTCTTTCATAATATTTTGAAGATGTTCAATGATAAATATTTGTTTGTGTATTGTTTCTTTATCTGATTGGAATAGAATTAAATTCTTTTTATTTATTTTTTTATTTTCAATATTTTTAGTTGAAATTTGTTTTTGTTTAACTTCTTTATTTTCTTGAGCGTTAATTATAGAAGATATTAAAATAAATTTTTTAGTTAATTCATTTTGATTTTGGTTTATTTCATTAAGCACACAATCATTTATATTTTTTAACTCTAAGTTTTTTCTTTGAAGAAATTCAAAAAAACGTTGCTCTGCTTCTATTTTATTCTTTACATTTTCAAGTTCTAATTTAACCATATCTTGATTATCTTGATTATCTTGATTATCTTGATTATCTTGATTATCTTGATTATCTTGATTATCTTGATTATCTTGATTATCTTGATTATGATCTATGTTACTAATGTCACAAGAAATTTTTTTAGAATATAAATTTTCTAAGTGAGTAAGTGTATTAAAGGTAAATTCATTATAATAAAATTTTTGTTGTATTTTTTCTAAATCATTCAGTGAAATATAACTGTTATATAAATGAGCATATTTTTGGTTAACTTTTTCATGTATGTAATTACCATTATCTATAACATTATCAATAAATTTTAAATTTAAGTCAGTTAAATTTATTTCTAATTTTTTCTTTTGATTAGGTGGGTCTATATAGCTCATGTGAGATTTTAAGGGACCTAAAAATATTGATTTATTTTTTTTAAATATTATATTAATAATAAATTGATCGGTAGTAATATATTCAGGTGTATCAAAATAAATAGTGCCATTTCTTATATTTTTAGAAGGAACTTTTAATATCTGTATATAATCATTGCATTTTTTTACACTATCAGTTATTGCCATAAATTCAGAATCATGGTGGTTGTGATGATTTTTTACAATATTAAATTTTATCAATTTTTTTTGAAAAGTATCTATTTTATCAATCTCTTCTATATATATTTTATCTTTTATTAATTTGATATCAATATGTTTAGAAAAATAAGGGATAATATATCCATTGTTATTTTTTATATTAGTATAAAAAGTTCTTTGTTGCCTACCATCATCTTTTATAATACCAATAACTTCATAATTCATACTCACCTCAAATCTATATTTTTT
>Ga0308160_10006139_pt1 | contig 12308 bp, 16 predicted proteins | sample PhyFR1_FD_201036 | JGI IMG/M metagenome (GOLD analysis project Ga0308160, IMG submission 201036) | Phyllosphere microbial communities from UC Gill Tract Community Farm, Albany, California, United States - DLSLF.R1 | ecosystem: Host-associated > Plants > Phyllosphere > Unclassified | place: USA... | reverse complement strand
TGTTCACCTTGGTGCTTCTATCATCAACGTTTTGGTTCACAACCGACTTCCCAACGAACGAATCGAACGATCCCGGTCTTCCCACTCGACGCCCAACACGACCCCGACCTATCCTTTGGAATCCCTCCGCCTTGTGGCTCGTGATCCCGTCTCAACGGTTTCCCCCTTGCTATCCCTGTTTATCTCCTCCCCCACTCTCTCTTCTCTTGGCTTGACTGCTTATCGTTCCATATTCGCTCGCACTACCAACGCGTCCATTCCAAACACGATCTCCTCCCCATACCCAACCCTTCTTTCCCTTGTCATCCTTGGACGCTCGGCATTCCCGTAACCACCATCACCATCATCACCCCCCCCTGGAACAACAAAACACGATCCCAAAAAACCCCGGGAACACTGCTTTTTTTTGTCATCCGCTTTAGGGCCCGATAGCAGCGCCACGCTCGCAGTAGAGTCTGTCTACCAGTCCCTCTTGGATCGATCAATACCAGCAACCGACAACCTCAGCGCACCGCGAACGCTTGGACGATAGACGACTCGGTACACCTACCGCCCCCTACCCTTCCTTTCACGACCATAACGCTCTCCCTTTGAGTTAGGGATCCTTTTCCACCTATGCCTTCTTCTAAATCAAACAACGGCTACGCTTTTGGTCCGAACAATACCAACGCTGCCATCTCAAACACCAACAGCTCCAAGAACCCGTTCATCAGTAACACCACCAGCCACTCGACGAACCAATCAGGCGCACTTCCGATCCCTTCATCATCGACGGCCGCTGCTTATCAACAACAAGGAGGTCGACCTTCCCCCTCGAGGAGTTTGACGGGTGGTGGGCATTCCCCGTTGTTGGCTAATTACGATCGAGGTGATCATCATCAGCAAGACGGATCGGGTAATAGGTTGTTGGGTGCAGGAATGAGCAGGCAAGGTAGTGCTGATAGCATGGGCAGTGCCGTGAGTTTCATCGACGTTGTTGGCTTACGGTCTGATCGACTTGGAAACGTCGTGGCTGATGATGATGGACGACATTCCGTGCTGTTCTCAGCGATACAACCCCAACTCTCCCCACCTATCTCCCTCGGCTCAGCCGTTGTACCGATCAGCTTCCCCTACTCCCTCATCCTCCGACTCCCACGCTTTGAACGCACCGGCCGGTCCTTATGCGAGCATCAACTCGAGAGGAGGATACGGTCGAAGTGCTACCGGTGCAGCAGGGACCGCGTTTGGCGAAAAGGGTTGGAGCGCGAACAACAACCCATCGGGCAGCTTGGCACCCAGTATCAGCGACAAGTTTAGTTTGTCGGCTGATCCGGCTTCGTGGGGTGGGAATGTGGGGTTGAATCAACCTGAACCGGATGATTACTTGCATAACCCGGATCCTAAGCGGGATCGCAAGTTTGATCGAGGCGGGACCATCTTCACTCTGCGAGGGCTGTACAATATGGGATGTATCCTCATCCTCTGTCTCGCTCTCATCACCCTGTTCGCTGGGTACCCTCTCATCTACTCGTTCACCCATGGAGAAGCTAGTAATCTCGGCGGGTACAACCTCGGAGGAATCAACGGGACGGGACAGGTCGCAACCCGATTGGGCAACTTTAACCTCATTGATGAGGATACCCCGGCAGACGCTTATACGTATACGAGCTTGATGACGGGTGAAAAATGGGACTTGATCTTTAGTGACGAGTTTAACAAGGATGGGAGGACCTTTTGGCCGGGTGATGACCCGTTCTGGGAGGCCGAGAATATTCATTATTGGGGAACCAACAATTTGGAATGGTGAGTAGGCGTGATGATCCGGGTTCGGGGAGATCGGCCCCGCTTCTAATAACCGAGACTAACACCGTTTTTCGAACGGCTTCATAGGTACGACCCTCGACAGATTATAACGGAAGGAGGAAATCTCAAGGTTTCGCTCACTAACGCCCCTCAAAAGGGTTTGAACTACACTGGAGGTTTGATGAGCACCTGGAACAAGTTCTGTTTCCGAGGCGGTTATGTTGAGAGTGAGTCGGCATTGTGACTCTGTAGCGTAACCTTGGATCTCACTGACTCTGATTCTGATGTTCGATTCATCGCTTCACAGCTAGCCTGTCGCTGCCCGGTCGAAGTGATGTCTATGGGTGAGTGCAAGAAAAGGTCTCGCTCTTGATGGTAAAAGTCGGTCTGCTGATGCGCCTTTGAACCTCCTCCGCAGTCTCTGGCCCGCTGTTTGGACAATGGGCAACTTGGGACGAATGGGTTACGGTGGTACCCTAGACGGCATGTGGCCCTACTCGTATGACTCTTGTGACAGTGGTACTTTGCCCAATCAAACGATGAATGGTGAGCATCCACATCATGTCCCATAGTGACTCCTTGGTACTGACATTCTCGTCGCATTCGCAGGCGTGCCTGAGATCGCTACTACTTCTGGTCCCGAATGGTCCCCATTCAACGGTTCTCTATCGTATCTTACCGGACAACGTCTTTCGGCCTGCACATGCCCGGACGATCCTACTCACCCGGGTCCCAAGAAGGCCAACGGAGATTGGACCGGTCGATCTGCACCGGAAATCGATTTGATCGAGGCACAGGTGCGTAGAGCTCGATCTTCGATGCGTATCCGTCTGTTCAGTATACTTACACCATGCGATCCTCACAGGTCATTCAATCGGACGAATTGGGTATCGTTGGAGAGGTATCTCAATCGGGTTAGTCACGAAAGCGATTGCTGGATCCTGGATCGAAAGCTGACTCTAGACCGACCAAAATCCAGCTCAATGGGCTCCTTTCAACCCATACTACCGATGGATCAATGTCACTGGAGTTGACTACGACATTCAAGACCACGAGATGACTCATATCAACTCGTACTCCGGAGGAGTCTACCAACAAGCTACTTCAGGAGTATCTTATACCGACCAGAACTGCTAGTAGGTGATCGCAATGGTCAATTGCAAGTGACAACGCGGCTTACAAATCGGAATTACAAAAGCACTGGTATGACAGGTTGTTACTCGATATACGGGTTTGAATACGCTACCGGAAAGTGAGTTCGCAAAGTCGATAGTCAAACACATGGTGAGGTCCGATCGCAAACTGACTCATGGCCTTCACTCTCTAGCGACGGTTACGTCTGGTGGGTGAACGATGGCAAGCCCGCCTGGTGGTTGAAGGGATCGGCGATGGGAGCCGATCCGATCGCGGATGTTTCGCAACGACCTATACCTTACGAGCCCATGTATCTGATTGTGAACTTGGGTCTTTCGGAGAACTTTGGAGCCATCGAGTGAGTTTCGATGATTCAAAACCCGCTTATGGATAGACCCATTGATTGATCCTTCTTCTCGGTGTACTAGCTACGAGGGACTCGAAGCGCTCTGGCCAGTTCACATGTTGATCGACTACATCCGGGTCTATCAAGACCCCAATGCGCTGGATATCGGATGTGATCCCGCGGATATGCCAACGGCGGCTTATATCGAAATGTACAAGGACGCTTACACGTGAGTCGCCTTCAACTTTCAGTGGTCCATGACAGTACAACTGATCTGGTGGTAATACAGCAATGCGAACATCTCGACATTCGATCAAATCCCAGCGGGTCATCCCCCCAAACCCAAGAACAGACTAGAGGTGGGCCCCAACGATCGCTAACTGCTGATTGCGCTTTGTGCTCACTTCTGTTTCATTTGTGCACAGGGCGCTTGCTGAGCTCGTTCCATACCTTCCATCCATTCATACTTCTTACGATATACCCACGAGATAACGAAGCCAACTTTCCCGTCATATAAACCCAGTCTCCCCCACCGTACCGTCTGATCGTTCTTTGCTGCGAAGCACGCCGGCATGACCACGTTGACTTGTACTCTTTTGAAGGCCACATTATCGAGCTTGAGATGATTACTGTAGCATGGCACACACGAAGCATAGATTTTCTGCTGGTCCAAACGATCATTATTTCATGGCCCAAAAGTCGGTCCCACGCGCAATGTTCAGAAAGAAACTCGAACGATAATACATGCAGTGATAGGATTTGCTTCGAATCATCGCAGTCCTGGATGCAGAATAGATAGTACCCAGTCTAAAGGCGTCACGGACCGTCTTCTTCTTCCGCACCGTCTTCTTCTTCTTCTTCTTCTTCCTCTTCTTCAGAAGACTCCCGCTCGCCAGGCTCCTCTTCGGACTTATCCCCTTCTTCTGCTTCGTTCATCCCCGCCTCGCCGGCTTCGGGTTTAGGGTTCTTGGTCTTGTGAATGTCCACACCCCGCAAAGCTTCATCACGCTCTCTTTTATAGTCGGCGAAGGATGGATCGGTCGAGCGGAGGTAGTGTCGAGCCGCTCCCAAGACAAGCTGCTTTTCTTTCGTTCGCTGCCTCACCAAATCCCTCATCTTGTCTCGAACTTGGTTGCTGTTCCGTTCTTTAAAAGCGGGCTTGTCGCAATATCGTCTGTATACGTAGCCAGTTGGCTGCCCTTCCACCCAGATTGGTACTTTCTGCACTTCTCTGTATAAGAACAAGGCGTCCTCGCGGCTCCATCTGGTGTATTTTATCGACCTGTAGTCTGGACCGTCCGGATTTGAAGCTTTATTGGGTTGGTCTACGGTCGCATGGCTCAGGTTCTTGTATTCGGTGTATAATTGGAGTGGGGCTCCATGCTCGTCATGCAGAGGTTGGCCTCTATCGTCGTATAGATATTCGTCTGCAACATCGAACCGGTATAAGGGTGCAGCCAGGCGAGGTTGAGCTGGCGGCGCCTCCGATCCTGCTTCCAGATCCGAGGCAGGCGATTCAACACTTCCGCCCTGTTCGACCAGATCGATGTCAGGTTGGTGGATGTAATGGCCAGCTCGATGATCCCTCCGACGGGTGACCGGAGCGTTTGATCCGGATGGGACGGCAGCTTCCGTTTGCGATGCCGCTCGATGCAGCCGCGCCCGTTTAGCAGCGGGCGGTCGCCCCACTTGCCGTACAACTATAATCGTATCCTCCTCATCTTGGGGGGGATCTGTCGTGGGCGGGGCAGACGGGGACATCGTGCGCTTACGCCTTTTGCTCTTTTGCCGAATCTGGGCCTGCTTGCTACTTTCAGGTACTTGAGATTCCCATTGCACGGCTTCGGAGTCTCCGTACTCGAATCTATCGTTGACGACGAACGTCAGCTCCCCTTCGATGTTCAGATGGTCAGCTCTGTCGAACTCACCTTCGCTGTTCTGCATCTTGCAAATTACTACCAGGACAAGGAGAAGATCAGCAGCATGTTCCGGACGGATGCCAGTACCACGCACATATTTCGACCTCTCAGGATCTCGGCCATAGTCATGGGAGCCGCATTTGTTCTCACTTCCCAAGCCGGTTCGGCCGAGGTATCCTGCGCTGGTCCCGCCAGCACTGGATCCAGAGCCTGCTCGTAAGCGTTTACGTCGTCCAGATTCAGCTCTGAGTCCACCTCTTCTTCATCGTCTCTGATATGAGCGATGACACCACGTTCTGGTGAGCCCTCACCGCCTCGATCCCGTAGTGATAGGGTTACATGTCGATGTATACTCACGAGACTGCATCGTTCTGAGGCATAGTAGACCCAACTTCCGAGAGATCCGCTCCCGGATTGAAATCTCGCGGGACTGCCAGCTATTCTCATGGAGGAGTAGTGAGCCGATGAATGATACTCTGGAATTCACGGTAGCTAACCTGTGTCTCTTCTTCCTCCTCCGCTTCTTCCTCGTCCAGCTCCTGGCCTTCTGTGATTATTTGCGTTCCTTGCTCTGGCATTTTCTGCATCTTCCGGATGTTCTGAAGGTCTCCTGTGTCTTCCAGCTCTGTCCTGGCATCCGGATCATAAAGATCTGCGATGAAATTGAGCATTTCCTGTCGAAAGTCTTCATAGGGAAGCGCATTTACGGCCGACTCGGTTGTCTTGTATTGTCGTAACTGTGAAGCGGGAAACTCTCAGACGTATCCTTTGATTGCCTCAAATTCGTGAACCCACCTTATTTAGCTGGAAACGAGCCTTTTCTTCGTAGATGTTAGAACAGATACGAAGCTCGTCCAGTACAGGATCATCGGTTGACCATCCTTCCAGCTTTGCCAGAGACTTGGCATCGAGTACAGCTTGGACAACATCGTGAATACGATCGCCTACGATGAGAGGTTCACCTGTTTCCTGAAGCGTGAGAAGTGCAGTCTGCCTCGTAAGCTGAATCAGTATCCTTGGTTTCCTTCGACGAATGGCAACGCGCGACAAGCCTACCTGGACGGCAAGATCAACTAGCAGACTGATCGCCGATCGATTACCTCCCCATGGTTTAGGCACGCAATATCGTAGGAAATTGTTCCAAGCGGCTTTCAGAGCGTCTGATGCGTTTCTCGTAGTGCCGGTGGACTCGAGGCTTTCGGCCGCATCGCCAGGTTCGGCGATGATACGTACGAAGCCAGCGATATTTGCGAGAATAATGGCAGATTCGAGTGTGGTTGAATGGTCAAACGGGTTGAATCCGTCTATAGCTCGGAGGACTCGCTCATCCAAGAAATACACGAATCTTTCATTGTCGAAAATCGACCCCCTTGCAGCTATACAGGAAGAGCAACTTTAGATCAGCTTCGGGTCGCAGCTCCGTTCGAACTACGACACGCACCTTCCCAACTCTTCCACTTGGACGTCATCGTCGTCTGAAATTTCTGGCTATCGTCGTCCCCCTCTTTTAGAACTGCATGGAGAACAACTCCAGAATCTCTATACAGCCTTGTCGCCCTTTCTTCAACCGAAAGGGGCGCGAATCTGGCACTCCGCGAACGCTCTCGCTTCCCATCATCTCCGTATCCAGCTACGAGGGATTTCCGCAGAGCCAGGTTCTTCCTGCCAGCAAATAGACCGGGCATGCCGTCTTCTGCATCACCATCGTCATCATCATCATCGTCCTCCTCCGCTTGAGCATTGATTTCTTCTGCGATTTCCTCGATGACTTGTGTGAGGTCGACGGCCGATGTACCGCTTTGTGCCTGAGACCGAGTGACTCTGGGACGAGGTCTTTGTACACTCTGACTTGAGGGTACGGACGCTGCGTTTCGCCTTTCTTGCTTTTCATTGATGGGATTGATCATTGCGGTTGACGAACCCTGTGATCTCGAGAATGCGTCGCGAATACGCGATCTGGTGGTCCGCGACATTGTAATGCAGCCAAGACAAGGATCTTGAATATCTATGTATTCAGGCTGGACAGCTTAGGATTCGGCTGTCGTATTGGATCTCAAGGAATACATCTCAGTCTCAGAAACATCATGATTCTTCACTTGGAGTCCAGGGATCATTCAGGAAGAATCTACATCAACCCTCGTAGTCGCGTCAACCTCTGTCGCGTCAGTTGTTTCTTTTGTCGAATTTGCTTCCGACGGAGCCAGGGGAAACTTTCGAGCCACAACGCAAGGGGTCATGTCACCGGTCCTGCTCAACACCGGTCCAAGTCAAATGTACGGTGCGATCCTCGTCGGCTTGCAAACGTGTGCCACGATTCGATTCAGCAGCGTGAGAGGGATCTCTAACGCAGGCGAGCAGATCGTTCCCGAGAATGCGTTGGAAAGGGCAATCAATGCTGGCTTCTATCATTCATCTCATTGCGGTTCTAGCATTTGTCCTGATACATTGCTAGGAAGATTTTGATTCGGCAGGAGAGGGCACTACAGGGTCCATCTTCTTTACTTCAGGGTGGATACCCTTCTTCTCCGCCTTCTTGGCCTGGAGAGCGCACAATGCAGCTGTGATGGGGATCCGTGAACACTGTATCAGCCTCGTCTTCTGGATGCCTTCAATCGATACCGACGTACCTCCTACACCGCTGCCATCCTTAGCGAGACCGATTTGAATCCGCTTCTCGGCGTCGTCCCCAATGGTCTGTCGCAAAGCAGCTCGAAGCCTCTCCTCAAAGTGAGGCAGAAACTCCGCCACACTTCCGTCCATACCGACATCGATCGTCTCGGGTCGATCGAGCGATTTCGTGTGCAGTACGACAGCAGCCACAGCGCAAGCAGCCAATGCGGCAGCTCGGGTAGATACCGCTCGACACGCCCACTTTACAAGCTCGATATCTTGCTCCTTGACCAAGTCCTCGGGAATGTTGAGCTCCCGGTAGATGTGAGACTTGACCTCGGAATCTGACTTGGAACCTTCGACCGCCGATACGAAAGCAGCGTCGAATCCGTAATGAGTGTTCAGGATTGGCGACGAGTGACCGTTGAAGAGGAAGAGGTTGTCGATGAGGTGAAGGAGGATATTCCTGACGATCTCTCCGAGGTCTGGACAGAGATGCCAGACAGAAGGCAAATCAGCCATCTTGCTTTACGACTTGACTGTTGCTACCTTCACTCACACATTCCGGAGACCATCTTCTCGAACGCTTGCTTTCGGCTAGAGTGGAAAGCTTATCAACACGATGTTCTTACGAGGATTAGAAGGTCACCATGAGAGACTTACGGGTTGATACTTTCTCGGTCCAACTTGTTGTCAAACATCGAAACGGGCAAAACCTTTCGCTAATCGGAGCAGAAAGTCTTTCAGAGACCTATCTATCCCTCAGATTGGTATCGGACCCACCTTGTTGTCAATTGCGCCCCACTCGGTGTTGACGACCATGTACTCTCCAGCGTCCTTGCCTCCCTTCTGGCTCTCAGCAATGGCAGCTTCTCCCAACTTGCTGATGGTCTCTACCCGGTCAATATAAGCACCGTTGGTACCGGTTCCAAAGATGGCTCCAACGAGAGCAGGTCCCGACTGGTATGATCGAGAGAGAAGGGTTCCAACGGTATCGTTGACAAGGGCGGAACACTTGACGTGAACGTGCTTTCGGTCAAGAGCATCTTGCAAGAGCTTGACGACGTCGTGTCCGATGGCATTCTTGGTCGAGAACCCCTTGGTCCATGTGAGAAGTCGGCCCTTGTCCAAGGCGGTCTGCTCGACAGGGAAACTGGCAGGTCACGTGCATGTTTTAGCTTTCAAACCGCAGAGTCCAAGGCCGTGAGATCACTCACCTGAAGGTGAAACCAAGGTGGATAGCTTCGCTCTCATCGATTTCAGTACCAATATCGGTCAAAAACGAGTCCACGGAGTCGGCAATGTAGTCTGAACAAGCGTTAAACAGGTTGAGTTGCTTGCGCGGGATTCAACGATTCGTACCGGTTCCGGCTTACCGAACAAAGTTCGGGCCTCGCCAGTCTTGAGCTCATCAGAGACCTTGTATTTACGCTGCTTGACGCTGAACTTGTGGTTACCTTCCAGCCTGATCTCGCAGACTCGCCTGAAGAAGGTAGCGTCCAAGTCGGAATAGGAGTTTCAGTGAGCTGTTCGGGCTGGATAGTCCCTATGACCTGCTCACAAGTTGGTACCACCGAGATCAAGAGCCAAGAAGGTTCTGATCACACAGTCATGAGTCAATCAGTGTTCCGCGCGGATTGCACAGGCCACACTGAACTCACCCGGTCTCCGTACCATCAGGCACATTCAAGCAGTAACTAGGAATCATCGCCGTGTCTCGGCCAAAGTTCTTCAAACCATCCTCAAATTCCGTTCGGAAACCCTTGACAATCTCATTCAGGCGCTCGGTAGAGAGATAAAAGTGCTCCTCCAAGGCCTGGACCTCGGCGGGGAGCTGGTTCGAGCTTTGCGAAACAGGAGCCATGTTGTGGTAATTGATAGTCTGAATGAGCTGTGTCAAGCTCGAGGTTGAAGTGGTATTTCGAAGGGTCCGGTTCGAAATCACGCTTGATCAGGAGACACGACCGCTGCGAAATAGTTGAGTGGTCCAGGTCTCGTATATAGTAGTGATATGGGCTGCCAAGGTCGATTGCAGGACTGCAGGTTCGGCAGGATTCGTTCGCAGAGTCGCTCAGGTGCTCAGGTGCCCTCGCTCTTGCTTCCCCCCTTGTCTCCCCTCCTTCCTCAGCTTTGGAACCGCTGCCGTCATTTCTCACTTCCCCGTCGCCTAGGTGCGAAGCTGACGAACGCGGGCTGACGACAACTTTCCGCGGTGTGACGCCGCCGGATGAGAGAAGCGACGCCGCATGATCACGTGGCGGCGAGCAGCAGACGCGGGAGCAAGCGATGCTACGACCTGGGCTGTTGGGAGCACGGGCAGCCTCATATCCTCATCCTGTGGTATGGCATCCGGCTTGACGGTCTCCAAAAGAGCAAGCATCGATTATATTGTCCGTCGGCATTCGTTCGATACATGCGTGAAAGAAGGCTCCAGGCTGACTCCTGCTACAATTTACAAGCTAACTCGCATCGAATCTTAAATGTCCTCGAGTCAAACCTTCCTCCTGTTTTCCTAACCGTTTCAGCTACAGTCTCACATCTAGGTCGTTCGCGCCTCTCGCGCCTTTCGAGCTGCTTTGCGCATGGCAAAGTCGATGGGGAACCAACTGAATACACAAATGAGCATCAAAACGAGCACGCAAGGCTGCATCGCCTTGATCGTAAAGCGGTCGGCAAGAGCTCCCGTACCTGCGAAAGACAATCAGCCGCTAGTCAAGACCATCTCGGCAGCAACGTGACTCACCGAATGGGAAGATAGCTCCTCCAGCTATGAGTAGGATAGCACGTCAGCGGTAAAGTCAGTCTCTTCCGAAAAGTCGAGACTCACCAGCACCAAAACTATTTCACATATGCCCACTCACGATCAGCTTGTGATTACGAACACGTCCCATGTAAACCAGAGCTTACCTCGCTACGAATCCGATCGCACCGGTGACGATACCAGGCGCGAAGATCTTGGCGCAAGCGTTCTGAGATTTGTGATAGCGTCAATGGACCAGATTATCGGTCGTCTTTAGGTCATCAGTGCTCACCATGACGATGGGGTAGATTGGACCCTATTACCGAAAGTACAGAAGATTTAGTAAAATACAGGACCCTGAGCGAGATGCATCTATCTCTTACCAGTAACACTCCAATGAAGCTGACGGCAACAGCATTTCCAATGAGGCTTGGCACGAACCAAACCACAAAGTGAAGCCCAGTCGCAGTGATCAAGCTAGATTTATAATCCCCGCATTAGTCCGCGACACTAGCATAACCTACCAGCAATGCGAACTCACTAGATATAGCCCGCAGTACCTTCTCCGAGCTAGTAGAACTGATTGTCAGGAACACGCACATCGATGTCGCGTCTCGTGAACCGCTCACCTTCCTGTTGAGTGGTACGAAGATGACTCGACCAACAGTCAATCCTGTTCCCTCCGAAACCAGATGAGCACGTTGGACACCCGCTCAACGATCTCTTGCACTGCCTATACTCACCTCCCCAGAAGCCTGTAGCGACATATCCTGAACTGACCCCACCTCCACGGATTTCTCTGAGATACGATACCTGATAACAACCGATATCAGTAAGTAGGCCGTCACTCGCACATACCCCATCAGGCATGAACTCACAATCCATCCACCTGATCGCGTTGGAAGTACGAATGCGCTTAATGTCAGTTGTACTTTCTCGACTTCAAACCAAGTCAGTCGCCATTTACATACCGATGGTGACCTCGAGGCCGACGTAGGCCAAAAGGTGGGCCGCCACTGCCCAAGTCCTCGGCAAGCTCATGATCCGCTTCATCTTCGCTCCGCTCGTCTGTTCCGCCAGGTCCTCAAACTCCCCTTCGGCGTTCTTGACCTGCTCGACTGGCTCAGGTCCTAATACCTGATCTGCCGTCCGGAAGCGGTAGACTAGGATGCACCAAACGTTGTTGACTATGGTCAAACCGAGGGAGACCAGATAGTAAAAGTAGAATCTGTTGGGGAAGTGGTCCACGAAGAGTGTCGATACAAGCGGACTGCAGGTCGCACCGAAACCTAGAGCGCGATAGTGAGCGTATCATCAGTGAAGCGGTTGGATGAGATATACATGATTCGAAGCTCACCGTAGCATGCGTGGATCATGGCCATCTTGAGGTCTGGTCGACGGAATCGATTAGTCAGACTGTTGGCTTGGGCGTCCTATAATCCGGATGAAAGACTATGAGTGTTAGCACGTAGGCTGCATCGATATAATGTGACGATACTGACCTGAAGACTGGTTCCGACACCATTACAGAACATCGAAATAACGAACAGCCAGTACGGCGGAAGCCAACAGTTCAAGGCGAAAGATAGAGTTTGGAAACATCCTCCGATCAAGACAACCTGTATTGAGGGAAAAGTTGGTAAGGATCATGTAGTTGGATTCACATGCCGATCGCCTTCGACTCACCCATCCCAATCCGAACCTGTCCGTCAACCATACGTTTGACAACGCCCCCACGATGAACCCTAAGCATTGTACCGGAAAGATGATACTC
>Ga0308160_10006137_pt1 | contig 12309 bp, 9 predicted proteins | sample PhyFR1_FD_201036 | JGI IMG/M metagenome (GOLD analysis project Ga0308160, IMG submission 201036) | Phyllosphere microbial communities from UC Gill Tract Community Farm, Albany, California, United States - DLSLF.R1 | ecosystem: Host-associated > Plants > Phyllosphere > Unclassified | place: USA... | reverse complement strand
TTTCGGTCGGGGAGCAAAGCGTCGAGACGTGCCGTTCTATCAGGCGCTTTCGTCGATCACGGGCTCGGGGAAGACCGCCATTCTCGCGCAAGCAGTCAGTGAGATCGTCGCGATGTCCGATGTGCCGCCGATCATCTTGTGGCTCTCGAAGGGCAAGGTCGTCGTGCAGCAGAGCTACGCGAACCTTGCCGACGGCGGAAAGTACAACCACCTTCTCGTGGACACCACTGTGCGTCTGCTCAGCGAGTACGACCCACAGGATGTAGCCAACTCGAAAGAAGCCCTGCTGTACTTCGCGACGGTCGGAACCTTCAACCAGAAGGATCGCGAGAAGTCGAACCTCAAGATTTTCGCGCTCGATACGGACATCACTGAGACGACGCGGTGGGAAGCGCTCAAGCAGCGTGAGACCGCCGAAGGCGTACGTCGCCCACTGATCGTCGTTTACGACGAGGCGCAGAACCTCAGCGACCAGCAGACGGTGCTCCTTGTCGAGCAACAGCCCAACGCATTCCTGCTCGCCAGCGCGACACTCCGGTTCCCTGCACAGTTCAACACTGAGGTGATCGAGCCGCTTCGCACACAGGGCGAGTACACGGACGACGACCTCATCACCTCGATCAAGTCATCCGTCGTCGTGGCGTCTGGTCTCGTCAAGGGCATCATCTCGCTGGATGGACTGAATGCGCCGATGCAGGAGACCATCTCCGAGATGCTGTCTGACCTGCGCGAGGCTGAGGAAGCAGCAGCCGCAGAGCAACTGAGCTTCCTTCCCAAGGCGATCTACGTCTGCAACACGAACAAGCTCGCCGATGACGCGGGACAGAGTGATGACCCGAAGCAGGACTTCGATCAGCGGCAGGCACCGCCGATCCTCATCTGGCGCTACCTCACTGAGACGTGTGGCATTCCCGCCGACGAGGTTGCGGTCTACGCCGACCTCAAGACGCACAAGGACTTCCCGCTCCCGGCAGACTTCAATCTCTACTCCGGGGGCGACGGTGACTACGAAGAGTTCACAGCGGGGGACTATCGCCACATCATCTTCAACCAGTCGCTCCAGGAGGGCTGGGACGATCCGGCGACCTACTTCGCTTACGTCGATAAGTCGATGGACTCAACGATCCAGATCACCCAGATCGTCGGTCGCGTCCTTCGTCAGCCCGGTGCAACTCACTATGAATCTGACCGGCTGAACACCGCGCACTTCTACGTCCGCGTCGATCGCAACGACACCTTCGCCGATGTCGTCGAAGAGGTGCGCAAGGGTCTTGGCGGCGACGCTCCCGAAGTGCGTATCCTTACGACGCCACCCGGAGCGGAACGTCCCGAGAGTATCCCGGTCAAAGAGCAGCGCTTCGTGCCCAAGACGGGCATCGACAACAAGCCCACTGTCGCGCCGGTAGGCGCTGTGCTCGCGAAGGTTCACGACTACACGTCTGATGCGATCAACTCGCGCGGCGTTGGTCGTCGTCGCACTGTGCAGCAGACGATCGGCTCAAGCGAAGCAGTGGACTCCGAATGGAAGGACTTCGAGCAGGCGAACCGCGTCAATGCTCGATGGGTCTTCCGACGCGAGGTGTCGCGTCGCTACAAACCTGCACTCACGGTGATGAACACGGAACTCCCGAAGTTCGACGCCAAGGTCGGAATTGGCAGTACGGCGTACGCGAGTATTACCGACGACGCCGCAAGCGCCGTGGAGGAATACCTGCGCTACGCCGTCGTCAAACAACTCAAGCCGAATCCGTACGAGATCGGCAGCACGTTGGTGCGACGCGGTTCGATTGAAACCTTCGACAATGCCCTCCACGAGGGGTACGACGGGCTGAATCCCACCGAACTCAAGTTCGCCCGTGCTCTCGACGCAACGGGGCTCACCTGGGCGCGCAATCGCTCGCAGACCGGCTACCGGATTCCCCTCATCTCTCTGGGGCAGACCGTCTGGTTCTTCCCCGACTTCCTGGTGTGGGCGGACGACAAGGTCATCTGCATCGACACCAAGGGTGAGCACCTGGTCGAGACCGACTCGCGCCGCAAGTTGCTGACGATCGAGCCGCACCCGCGAGTGTCGACGATGGTCGATGTGAAGTTCGTGACGGCTGGTCGCTGGAAGGCGGACGGCACCACTGATAGCAAGGATGGGTACTCCATCTGGCAACTCGGAAGTGGGCAGGCTCTCCGCACACTGCCATTCGAAGACCTTCCGTCCCTCGTCGCAAGCTTCGTGCCTGACGCGAGCGACGACGAAGACGAGTAGACCGCCGCATCGTTGCGGCAGGTCATTGAAAGACATAGGGGATCACTGTGGGTGCAGGTAGCGAAGCGCAGAACCGAACGGTCAAAGACTGGCTGGTCAGCATCGACCGAGGGCAGCTTCGTCTGCCGAGCTTCCAGCGAGGTGTCGCGTGGGAGCCGAAGCGCGTGGTCTCGATGCTGAACACGGTCATTCACGACCTGCCTCTTGGCGTAGCTCTCGTGTTGAACGTGGGGGACAAGGAGCAGTTCGTTTCTCGCGCTCTCGTTTCCGCTCCGGAAACGAACGAACTTCCTACCGAGCACCTTCTCGACGGTCAGCAGCGGTTGACTGCGCTCTACCGCGCGCTTCGCGACAACGATCCGATGCTGACCTACTTCGTCCACTTCCCGACCCTCGACGATGAGCCGCGCAATGACGACGACGAGATTTCGATCCAGTACCTCCGTCGTTGGGAGCGCGGAGATGGCACGCTGGGTCCGCTGTGGGCTGACTCACCGGAGGAATGCCTGCGGCGCGGGTACGTCCCGGTTCGCCTGTTCGATCCGGCTTCCGGCGAGACAGCGGTGTGGGTGCAGACTGCCACCGAACATCGCGAGCCTGGTGATGATGTGACCGACATCGCGGAGTTCCGTGCGCTCACCGCCGAGGTCACGTCTGTCCGTGACGACCTCAAAAAGCTGATCGGCGAGAAGCGCGAGATCGTCACCCACTTCAACCTCCCGTACCTCCGGCTCCCGGCGACGACGAGCAAGGAGATTGCGCTCAGCGTGTTCGTCAACATGAACACCAACGCGAAGCCGCTGAGTGCCTACGACATCGTCGTCGCGGAGCTTGAGGGTGCGACGGGGAAGCGCCTCAAGGAGATGGAAGCCGCGCTCGATGAGGAGCTGCCGCGCCTGAGCAAGTACCTCTCGCTCGACAACGCGGTTTTGCAGACTTCTGCGCTTCTGCAAGGGAAAACTCCAAGCCAGCGCGGGTACTTCGACATGGACTACACGGTGTTCGTGGGGAATTGGTCGAAGATGACCCGTGGACTTCGCCGCGCGATCGAGACGATCGAATCGCTGCGCATCTTCGATGGTGAACGACTGCCCACAGCTATCCCTATCCCGGTCATCGCGGCGCTGCTCGCAGACGAGCCAGAGACAGGCGACCGGCGCGGACAGGTTGACAAGATCATGCGCCGGTACGCATGGCGCTCGTTCTTCACCAACCGCTACGAGGCGACTGCCGCCACGCGGGCTGCTGCGGATCACAAAGGTTTGACTGCTCTTCTAGGCGGCGATGAAGACGCAGTCATCCCGGTCTTCGATGACGACCTGTTCCCGCTGCCCAGCGCCAAGGAACTCAAGGGCGCGAAGTGGGCGAAGAGCAAGAGTTCCGTCTCTCGCGCGATCCTCGCATCCGCGAACTACTTCGGAGCGCGCGACTTCGCAGACGACACGGCGATCTCAGCCGACAACGTGACGAGCCGGGAGTACCACCACGTCTTCCCGAACCAGTTACTCGTGGAAGCCGATCTTGACTCGATGAAAGCGCTCAACTGCGTGCTCATCACCTGGAAGACGAACCGCACGATCGGTCGGCTCGATCCGATCACCTATCTGGAGAAGCGCGCCGAAAACGCGCCTGACCCGAGGGACATCAAGGAACGACTGGAGTCGCACCTCGTCCCGTACGAAATCATCGCGGCATCAGGACCGTACCCCGAGCCTTCGGGCGCTGAGTTGCGCGCGGCGGTGCAGCCCGACTTCGACGGCTTTATGGATCAGCGTGCCGTCCTCGTGCACCGCTTCATGACAGCGGTCTGCGCAGGGCAGCAGCCACATCTTCGCGACATCTTGGAGAACAGTAGCGATGTGCGTTGAGTGGGGATCGGTCGCCGAGTGGGTGACTGCGGGCGTTGCAGTCATCGCGGCTGGCGCGGCGTTCTGGGCGCTCCGGTTCAACAGGGCGGCGAACGACTATGCGCGCGATGCGGCGGGTGCAGCCGCCAAGTCCAATGAGTTGACTGCGCGGGCATACCGAGACGACGTGCGGGTGCGCGACGAAGCGCAAGCGCGGCTCGTGTACTCCACGCTCGACGAGGCGAATCCAGTGATCCTGGCGGGAACCGAGATGCCGAAGCCGTGGGTCGCTGGTGCTGCCTTGGTGCCGTTGCAGGGGATGGTTTATGAGCACGGGAGCGGTGTGCCGTATGTTGCGGAGGCTGCCCGCACGGTCGCTGTGCGCGTCCACAATCGCAGCACCGAGATCATCAGTTCGATTCGAGTGTCGCTGTTTGACGCCACCGAAAAGCGCGAGCTCGACACCGCTCCTGGATGGATCGTGCTTCTGCCTGATGAGAGCCGAGCATTCGAGTTCCTGGTGCCTTTCGGAGAGACCCGCTACTTGCCCAACATCGCCTTCCGTGATTCCACCGGCAAATACTGGACGCGTCGCGGGTTCGATCCGATCGCCGCTCTTCCCGACGAGCGGCGGAACGAGTACGGACTCCCCAAAGCTCCCTAGCCAAGGACTCGCGCCACGGTCGTCTGGGCGTGAGGAACGAATCGGTGACAACTGATCGTTAGTGCCGGGAGGCGCTGACGGGAAGGATGTCATCATGCCCGGTCCCTATCCCAGAGAGTTCCGCGAGGACGTTGTCGCGGTCGCTCGTCGCCGTGAGAGCGGCGTCACCATCAAACAGATCGCCACCGATTTCGGTATCAGCGAAGCAACGCTGCAGAACTGGCTCCGCCAGGCCGATGTCGAGGAGGGAAACCGTCCCGGTCTGACCGCCGCCGACGCTTCTGAGGCGCGGGGGTTGAAGAAGCGGATCCGGTTGCTCGAGCAGGAGAACGAGGTGCTCCGGAAGGCCGCGGCGAATCTGTCGCAGGCGAATCTGCGCCTCGGTGGCTCCCCAAAATGACGTACCCGCTCGTTGCTGAGCTCGCCGACGCGGGGATCCCCGTGACGGTGTCGTGCCGGGTTCTCAAGCTCGCCCGCCAGCCCTACTACCGGTGGCGAAACGACCCGATCCGCGATGCGGTCGTGCTTCGGGCGTATCGGATCAACGCGCTGCACAATGCGCACCACGAGGACCCAACGTTCGGATACCGATACCTCGCCGACGAGGCGCGTCGAGCCGGGTGGCGGATGAGCCGGCGGACGGCGTGGAAGCTGTGCTCGCAATCCGGAATCCTGTCGTCCGCGCAACGCCGGCGCCGCGGGAAGGGCAAGAAGGCCGGCCCGCCCGTGTTCGACGACCACGTGCAACGCGTGTTCCGCGCTGACGCCCCGAACCGGCTCTGGCTCACGGACATCACGGAGCACTGGACAAGCGAAGGCAAGCTCTACTGCTGCGCGATCAAGGACGTGTTCTCCAACCGCATCGTCGGCTACTCGATCTCGGATCGGATGACCGCGAAGCTCGCCGTCAACGCCGTCCGAAACGCCATCGCGCGCCGCGGTGAGGTCGCCGGGTGCATCCTGCACGCCGATAGGGGGAGCCAGTTTCGAAGCAGGGCGATGGCCCGCGAGCTGCGGCGCCACGACATGGTCGGATCGATGGGCCGCGTCGGCGCAGCCGGCGACAACGCGGCTATGGAGAGCTTCTGGTCACTGCTGCAAACGAACGTCCTCAACCAGCAACGGTGGGCCACCAGGCAGGAGCTGCGCCTCGCGATCGTCTTCTGGATCGAGCGAAAGTACCACCGACAGCGAGCCCAGGACACCCTCGGCGGCTTGACGCCCATCGAGTTCGAGGCCAACCTAACCGAGCCGCTGACGCTCGCGGCCTAAACCCAACCTGTCACCAGTTCGTTCCTCACGCCCCCCGATCTGTCGCGTCTAAGCGAGGTTTTCAACCGCCACCGCGATGTGGCGGGACTCACCTACGAGCAATTGGCGGAGAAGAGCGGACTGTCGCGGCAGACGTTGCTCAACATCGCGTCAGGCAAGTACAACGGCGATCTCCGAACGTGGATGCTGCTCGCTCGCGCGTTCGAGACGGATCTCGATTCGCTGCTGTCGACGACGTGGGACGAGGGCACCTCGGGGGAGTGAGCACGACGACATCATGGTCGTCTGCGAAGCGCGGCCGGCGACGTTGACCGCTGACCTGTGGCGCTCACACGTTGTTCAACTCGACGACTGTCGCTCTAATCGAACCAGCACTTGCGAGCACCTTCCCGAGGTTGTACGAGTACGAGGGACTACCCACGTTTGCGCCCGTGAGCTTCCTCCCCGTTGTCAGAATCACAGTTCCGGGTGTGGTGCTCGAATAGAGGTCATCGTTGTGGTCGAGTCCCGATCCGTGGTGAGGCGCGACGACGACGCACAGCGGCAATGCGAGCGAGGCACCTTTCAACTCTGACTCCAGATTCGCCCAGACCACGCCATCTGCGACCGGAAGGTCACCGGTGTGCAGCCAGCCGTGCTCACATTGTGCATCGACGTGCTGCGGCGGGATGATCGAGACCGTGCACGGCGTCGTCGGCGTCGTTGATCCGTGAAGCAACGCGAGCGATGACCAGTTTGCGACTCTGCCCTTCGTGACGCCGATCAGATGGGCTACCGCCCTGATCGCAACAAGGATTTCCGACTTGTGATCGCGGAGGATCGTCGCGTGATCCGCTGGATTGTTGGGGTTGAGATGTTTCGGAAGGTGATTGCCGAGTTCGGTTCGGAACGATGACTCGAAGTTCGCGGGAGTGGGGGTCTTGATCGGAAGGAGCACCCATCCGGGAACGCTGGTGGGCAGCGTGGACGTACCACTGGGGACTGTCGTTGAGGTTGCAGTCGGTGGTGCATCCTCGCCCTCTGCTGTGATTCGGATGACGTTCTCAACGCCGAGGTCGTGGAGAAATGCGTCGGCATCCTCGTCGGAGCCTGCGAGGTTCGTCACCACCGAACCTGGTCGGCGATGGTTGTTGCGAGACTGCGTCAGCAACTTCTGGACGGGTGAGAGCCACGGGAGAACGACGTTGGCGACGGCGATCTTCGGGTCGTGATTGGCGAGCGCATCTAACAACTCCCGGAGTCCGTTGACGTGGTCTCCGTCGATGTGGGACAGATAGATGTAGTCAACGCGGGTGATCTTCCGGGATGACAGTTCGTTGATGAACTCGTTGATCGCGAGAAGCAGCTCGCTCTTGTCCGGCTTCGCCCCCACGTCATAGACGTACACGAGGTGATCCTTCGCTGTCGCATTTTGAACGATGGTCGCGTGGAAGCCTCCGTGACCGACGCGATACTGAATACGGTGCGCTACGCGCGGCGACGCGGCAGTCGTGGAAGCGGGGCTCATTCTTCGACACTATCCAGAGGCGTCCTCGGCTCAGAGGTAGATGCCCTTTCTGGTCAGATACGACCATGAGTACGGGGGATCGTCGTTGGTCAGTCGGATCGGCTCGTCGATCGGCTCCACGTCACCGAGCGACCGCAGCAACGGATACCGCGTGAGGATCGTCCGCCGTTGCACCTCCTTGTCTCGGTAGGCGTACTTGAGCTTGAGGAGATGGTGCAGCAGGTAGCGAACGCGCGGTGTCAGCAGCGACGGATCGAACGCGGCACGCTCTTCGTCGAGATGCGGGTAGCGAGTGAGCGAGTCCCAGGAGAAGAGCCGATCGAAGCGACGGAACACCGCGTACATCTGATTCACGCTCTCGCCCTCGACCTGGTCTCGGAAGAACAACGGGTTCATCGCAGGTCGCTCGGCTGTCACACCCACATCATGGTCGTCGGCGTTGCTGCTCACGCTCGACTCGGCGACGCGCTTCCTTCGTCGCAGCCCAGAGCCCACCGCGCGCGTACTTCGACTCCGTGCGATGAATCAGGTGGATGAGTTCATGGCAAGTCGGGCAGACGGGCACCAAGTCCATCAGACGCTCGTTGCCGAGGTTCTTGTACGTGCGGTGGTGAAGGTGCATTCCAGGTGAGCGTGAGGCTCCGCAGACGTAACAAGTCTGGGGCAGCTTGCTTGACCAGTAACGCTCACGCGTTGCCCGCCACGCGCGTGAAGCGATGTAGTCCTGATACTGCGCGGCAGTCACCGTCGCTTGACCTGGAACACCCATCCTGCGAGGCTACCGTCCGGCTGAGACCGACCTCACGTCAGTCCCACTGCTTCGCCGGGGCGTCGTCGAGGATCGAGAAGTCCAAGTCAACGAGCGCACGTCGAAGCGCCGCCGAGTCGGTGCCGAAGACTTCCCACAACTCAAGCAGCACGTCGAGTTCGCTGTCGCTGTCCTTGACCGTCCCGTTTAGCCACAGCATCGCGATGTCGCTGGGTTCGTCATCCCAGTCGACCAGTCCACGCTTGCGGAGCAGCAGGAGAATCTGTCTGTAGTCACCCTCGCCCACTCTGGTGACGGACTTCTCGACCGCGATGGCGGGGGCTTCAAGCTCGCGCTTCCCGGACATCTGGTTCGGCTTGCTCTGACCGATCACGACCGTGAGCACCTGTCGCGCTGCCGGAGGCAGTTTTGCGAGCAAATCGACGAAGCTGCGCACAGCAGCAAGTTCTTCATCATGGAACTCATGGTCGTGGTCGTACCCGAAAGCATGGAGGCTGGTCGGATAGATCGGTTCGAGATCGGTCGCGTCTCCGATGTCTTCCGACATCCGTGCGATCGCCTCCCGGTACTTTGCTTCGTGGGTCGCTTTCATCTCCCGGAGTGCATCGACGGTGAACTCATCAAGGCGCTTCTTGTCGTCGATCTCGGTGTGGTGGTTGGGACACATCAACATGAGGTTCGATACCGCACGGAGGTCGTCGTCGCTGAGCTTCGGGTTGTGTCGAGCCGATGTGACACCGACGCCCTCGATGTGCGCGATCTCTGCAACGTAGCTGCCCTTCTTGTTGAGCAGCGGCTTGGTGCAGTCGGTGAAGGCGCACTGGTTGCCCGAATAGAGGAAGAGTTCGCGGGTGATCTCTGACTTCGGGCGCTTACGCTTCGGATCGGTGTTGTCGGTCACGTTCCGAGTCTACGAATCGGACAGCGGCGAGGTCAGGCGGCGAGGGCGTCGCTCTCACGCAAACCGACGACGGCGGCGTACGCAACGGCGAAGGACGCGCGCGAGGTCTCATCTGGCTCCTCCATCTCGAACGCCCGTCGCACCTCGTGCTCGTTCAGGTCGCGACTGGCTGCGCCGCTCGCCAGCGCAGCGGCACACCAGGCTCGGGCGGGGTCGGTGATCGCTGCGTCGTGCAAGCGGTCGAAGCGGAGCTTCGCGATTGCGTCGTTGGTGTCGGCTGTGGCTCGCAGCGATCGCAGCCACCGCTCGTGTCGGGCGTAAAGGTCGAGATGCCCGGAATCTCGCGGAATCGACCGAAAACCGACCCGTTCCACCGTGCATGGTTCGCCCTCTCACGGCGGTAACGCGGGTTCGAATCCCGCTGGGGTCACCAGACGCGAAAATGCCTCGACCGAATGGTCGGGGCATTTTTGCGTGCGGCGACCGCGGCCGGACGAGGAGCCGCATGAGCGGGTGGGGCCCCACCGCCCGGAGGCTCCACGCGCCGCGAAGCGGCGTGTGGAGGGGGCGGAGGGAGAATCCCGCTGGGGTCACCAGACGTAAGAATGCCTCGACCGAAGGGTCGGGGCATTTTCACGTGCGGCGACCGCGGCCGCACGCGGGCCCGGCTGCCCGCGCCCGCACCGGATTCGGCGATATCGAACGGAATCGGATGCCAAGGCCTTCGGCATCCGATTCCGTTGCACTCTCCCGAATCCGGGGCGGGCGATGACGTCCGCGGTTCAGCCTTCGCGCGCTGCGCGGCGTCGCCGCACCACGCGCCGTACGCCCCACACCACCGCCCACGCGAGCCCGGCCACGACGATCCACGGCAGCAGGAATCCGATGCCGATGACGATCCCGTTCAGTGTCGCGACCAGGCCGTTCCAGCCGGCGCCGAGGCCGTCGCCGAAGCCGGCGGGGTCGGCGGTGACGGATGCCGAGCGCTCGGTCAGCTGCACACTCAGCGACGACAGGGCCACCTGCGATTCGATCGACTGCAGGACCTGCCGATCGCTGTCGAGCTGGGCCTGCCGTTCGGCCAGCGCCGATTCGGCGGTGATGAGGTCGGCGACCGACGCCGCCTGACCCATGAGCTCCGTCAGACGCGCGACGGATGCCTCACCGGCGGCGACCCGCGCGCGCAGGTCCACGGTCTGCTCCGTGACGTCGGAGCGGTTCACGCTCGTCGCTGTCACGTCGCCGACGTCGCGGAGGCCGTCCATGACGGAGGTCAGCGACTCGGCGGGCACGCGCACGGTGATCCAGCCGGAGGATGCCGTGGCGGTCGTCGCCGCGGAACCATCGATCGGGATCCCGACCATGCCGCCACCGAGCTGCGACGACTCGACGTAACCGCCGACCGTGGTCGCGGCCGAGGTGACCGCATCGATCGCCGCCGGCACGTCGTCGACCTCGACCGTGCTGGAGCCGGTGGCGACGATGTCGCGCGTCCCGGCGTCTCGGGCGGCCGACTCGTCGGGAAGGGTGCCGGACTCCGCGAAACCCTGACCCGGGACGGCGTCGACGCTGCCCTGCTCGAACTGCCCCGAGAAGTCCGGCGCGCTCTCCGCCCCGCTCGCGCCGACCACGGTCGACCCGCCGGTCGACTGCGTCGACGTCAACGACGGACCCACGAAGGCGGCGATCGCGACGACGGCGGCGGCCGCGCCGACACCCGTCCAGACGTTGCGGCGACGGCGTCGCACGCGGTGGCGCTCATCGGCGATCCGGCCGAGAACGGCGTACTCCATGGCATCCACGCGCTCGGCGGACAGTGAGGGCAGTGTGGGGGTGGTCATGGCGTCTCCGTCTCCATCGCGCTGGCACGCACCCGGGAACGGATGCGGGAGAGGCGGTTTCGCACCGCGCCGTGCGACACACCCAGTGACGCCGCCGCGGCCTCGTAGCCGTAGCCCTCGGCGGCGCACAACCGGAAGATCTCGCGATCCAGCTCGCTCAACCGCTCGACAGCGGCGAGGATGGCCGCCACCGTCTGTGCCTCGACGACCTGCGCTTCGACGTCGACGGCGGCGGGGATCTGCTCGTCGAGCTGCGTGTGCGAACCGTGCCGGCGCCGGGCGCGCAGACGGTTCTGCGCCTGGAACCGGCACACGGTAGCTAGCCACGGCAGCAGCGACGCGCCCTCGAGGCGCAGGGAGGGGATCTTCTTCCACGCGACCACGAAGGTGTCCTGCACGATGTCCTCCGCGTCGGTGGCGTCGCCGACGAGTCCGAACGCCACCCAGTACACCGGGCGCACGTACGCGCGGTACAGCTCGCGGAACGCTCCTTCGGAGCCGCCGGCCGCGCGCGCGACCAGCGCCCTGTCGTCGATCACGTCGTCGGTCATGGCATCCGTTCCACTCCTCGGGCGGGCTGTCGTGAGCACTCTCTCACTGAGAGGTGTCTCGCCGCGGCGGATCGTCTCACACCGGTTTCGTCGGTGCCGTCGACGGACGACCGGACAGCGGCGTGCAGCCGGAGGGCACGGGCGCGACGTCCGCACCGGGCGAAGTAGTTACATAAGCCGACGGACCGCCCCGCCGGGTCGATAAACTCGAGCGTTTCCCCCGACGAAAGGCCCCGCGATGGAGCTGCAGCTCGACCCGCTCTTCCAGACGATCACCCTGGTGGTGCTCGTCCTGATCCTGGTCGCGGACCTGCTGATCATCCTGAAGCGCCCGCACATCCCCTCGCCGAAAGAATCCACCCTCTGGGTGGTGTTCTACGTCACCCTCGCGCTCATCTTCGCCGGCATCCTGTGGATCGTCACCGGGGGAGAGGTCGCCGGGCAGTTCGTCGCCGGCTGGCTGACCGAGTACAGCCTCTCGATCGACAACCTCTTCGTGTTCGTGCTGATCATGGGGCAGTTCGCCGTTCCCCGCCGCTATCAGCAGGAGGTGCTGATGGTGGGCATCATCATCGCGCTGGTGCTGCGCGGGGCGTTCATCCTGGTCGGCGCGACGATCATCGAGAACTTCAGCCCGATCTTCTACCTGTTCGGTGCGTTCCTGGTCTACACGGCGATCCGCCAGGCGTTCCCGGGC
>Ga0308160_10006135_pt1 | contig 12314 bp, 12 predicted proteins | sample PhyFR1_FD_201036 | JGI IMG/M metagenome (GOLD analysis project Ga0308160, IMG submission 201036) | Phyllosphere microbial communities from UC Gill Tract Community Farm, Albany, California, United States - DLSLF.R1 | ecosystem: Host-associated > Plants > Phyllosphere > Unclassified | place: USA... | reverse complement strand
GATATGATGTTGCCCCACTGTCGTCGAGTCCGCCAAGACTTTACCTAGATTATATGGATAAACCCAAGAGCGGCAAGTTTCAGACGATGCTGTATCTTCCCCCATCTGACACCAAGCTAGAATCGGGGCTTACCAGCATAAATAATCTTCTGAGCTTCTACATTGAACCCTTGGGTCTCTTTGATCTTGTTCTTGACGTCCAAGATTGATTCCGATTCAGAGGCTTCGATATTGAATACCTATGATCATCATATCGTATTGCGCCGAGGAGTGAGTGGGTGGAACATGAATTGAATTGGAAGAGCGATGGTCAGCGATTTCGAAGATGATGAAGCTTGTCGAGTGAAGAAGAGGGAAAGAGGAGCTGGAATTTGTGATAGCTTACCTTGTTCTGGACGGTCTTGATGGTTAGCTTGACCATGATGGATGAAATTGAGCTTGCGTTTAGAGAGGTTCGTGGTCGTAAGACGGTGGAGAAAAGCTTGTCAGGTTTGTATCGACGAAAGCTATGCTGTAGAGTATCGAGTTGGGAACGGTAAGAATATGCGATCGATAAGACGTCAGATTGCAGGTTCGAACTTGATCTCAACTCTGAAATTGTCGATCCCGTTGCCAAAGGACTGAACCGAACCCTTGCTTCGCGCGTGAATACGCTTCGTCATCTCGAGAAGAGGCTAAACGAGCTGAGAGGATGAGGAAACGCGTGAGAACGGAATGATGCGTCAAAAGGGTGACGATCGAAAGCTGCCTTGATGCCGGCATATGTCGTACGCGAGCTGACATCTTTACTTCCTTGATAAAACCTCCGTGCGACCGTTGTGGTGTCTTGTCTTGTATTGTTTGTTGTTTCTTGGTGCCTGACACAAACAAATCATGGGCAGGGAGAGGAAAGGGGAAACAGGCGAACGTAGATCAACAATCAACCATTTCACTCGACGGGCAACGCAACCGCTACTGTGTGGGATTTGTATCGACTAGAGAAATCACATCGACATTGACATTGACGACACCGATCTGGACTAAACGTATCGACTTCACAGCGACATACTCTACACACATACATACCTCTTGGCTCTCTCTTCATGATTATGCTAGCCTCTGGATCGACAGCGACAGCGACATCGACTACTACGACTACAACGAGATAAGGGCTCGACAATAATTCCTCTAAATAAATATCTACCATCCCAGACAGTCTGATCTTGGACCTCACCGACCTTTCTCTATCTCCTAATATCGATCCCCTGGGACAACCACCGACTACTACACACGAGCTACATTTCAATCACAAAACAGGTTAGTCGAACATCCCTCCATCCGCTTCGTTGGTCCGGAGGTTCAAACAACACTCCACGCGTATTCTCTTTCTGACTACACCTGGACGACTTTGCTAATCCATTCCCTCTGAATTCCTCCCACGTAGCCTCGTTCCGACCTCGACTCGTACTAGTCTCGCAACCTTCCCTCTCGGTATATCCAGGACCCTCATCAACGAATCCATCAACCTCAAGGAGTTCGCCAACAGTGACAGATCAAGAGCAAGAGTCTAAAAAGCAATATGTCGATGGTGGTGAACCCTACGGGGAGCATGAATATGGGACAACCGAATGCTCGAGAAGGATTGAGGGTGATCACTAAGAAGGTCAGTGTCGGTTCTGGTTTTTGGGTGTTTACGTCGGGAGAGGGTTGTTGTGAGGGAAGATCGCTGATTTGAACGTTCTGCTTTTGTTGTTGTTGTTGTGGGGCTTCCTTGGTATTCCTCGTCATCGTCAATGCTCTTCCGATCGTCCTTTGTGATCGCGACCAAACCTACCCTCTCCCAACCTATCAGGTGTCGAGCGATAACAATGCCCAAACGGCTCATCAAGCAGCACAACAACCCATCCATTGGAAACGACCGGGACAAGGTCGAGCTCGATCGGGATCGAATCATGCTGGACACCAAGGGAATCATAATAATCACGGCAAGGCGGATGGTGTGCATCAGGGTGGACAGGGGCAGAGGAGGGGCAAGGGAGAAGGAAGGTCTCGATCGAATTCTAATGTCAATTCGAACGCCAACTCGGGGGTCAGGTCCGTTCAGTCGAATTCAGCGTTGAATTCTCAGTATCAACAGGGGAAAGGACAATTGGTGAATGCTGGTGGAGCTACGACTACTGGAACGCATGCACCGCAGAGGAAAGGATTGAGGAATGCCCGATCTCAGGGGAATTTGAATGCGGCGGGGGGGAAACCTTCTTGGAGAGCAGGAGGTGTGGGACAGGGGAATCAGATCCCACCCGTCCCTTCTTTCCCTCAAGCCTTGTTATCGGAGAATCAAAGTCAAGCTTCTTTGTCCACTTCGACCACGATGCCAGCCGCTTTGGGCCCCGTAGAATCTGGGATCGGGAAGAAGAAATACCCATCCAACTTGAACCGAACGACAGGTGGACCTGCTCGACCCTCGGCGTTTAGCGGACCGATGGGCGGGAGTGATCTAGGGATCGGTCTAGGGCTGAGGACGGATTCCGGAGGGAGTCTGTTTGTTAGCGATCTAGGGAGGGTGGAGTTGAGACGAAGACAGCAGCAGAAGGTGGATGAAGAGCGAGAGCAGGGAAGGGGTTCGTCGTCGTCTTTCGAGACTCCGGTGAAGGGATCGAGAGAAGGTGATCTGACGGTGGGTGGTGGTGGATTGGAGAGCTTGGAAAGTCTCTTGTCCAAGGCAGGGTACAAGGAGACCAGGGTCTTTACTCCCGAGCGAGAGCTGGGGTCGAGAGGCGAGGGAATGAGGATGGAACAGGTCGTCGTGGTCCTCCCTCCGCCCGTTGCCGCAGCCACTATCGCATCCTCGGAGCAACCCGTGGAAAAGGACACTCGAAGGATGAGATTGGACGTCAGCTTGTTGAACCGCCGGGTGGAGATGAGAAATCAAGGACAATCTCACCCACAACCACCACACACTGCTCCAGTCGCGGGACCAAGTGCGCCGGTGGCCGGGATGGGTAGAACGCTTCGAGCCGCTCAGAGTCGATCGGGTCTGAGGAGAGAGGTCAAGGTGGATGGGAAGAGAGTTTCTTCTGCTCCTGCTGTCGTCCCGACTCCCAGTGCCAGGCAGCAGGTATCGTCGCCAGGACCGTCCTATAAGGTTGAGGCGGTAGTTGTCGAGGTCTCACAAGCCAAGTCGATCAGTCCCGTCAAGCAGCCACAACCCACCCGAACGACGCCCAAGGAACATGCAATTCAACGAGGAAAAGCCGAGGCTTTGGCCGGTATGGATTGGGCCGACGTAGAGGATAGTCTAGAAGAGGTTTCTCCTTCGCCTGGGCTTTCCGGGTCGTCAATGATGAACTCGAACAAGGTTCAGGATACCCCTAGTCCGGCGATGAGGTACAAAGCTGTCAGGCTGCCGATGTTTGATCCGGCACCTGCAGCACCTTTCGGAGCACCGATGGGTCTGATGAGCCCCGTCGAGCAGGCAGCACCGGTCAACGTCGAGCATCTATTCGGAAAGAGGGAGGACGGGACGCTCTTCTACCCTCCGATCGGTTTACCGCCGGATCCATCTCAAAAGAGGATGAGAGGATACCCTGGCCAACCCGGAGCGGCGAACGAACCGACCGTGTACCCTGTTCCTCCGATATACCCCGTGACGACTCCATCTTTACAGCACCAAATGTCATCCGGATCCCTGCGACACGGACAGCCCTTCCCTAACCCCCACGTACACCAGTATCAATACCGGCCGCCCGTCCTTCCTGTCGCGCCTCTCGATCCCCTTCTTCCAATCGACGGCTTGGCGCTGCGAAAGATGCGAAGTGAAGCGGATATCAAGATCAGAGAGGTGGAGAGACGCGCCGAGGCCGAGGCCATGGGACGAGGCTGGAAGCAGATGGAGATGACATCACCCGTTCCAACCATTCCTGCACACTATGAAAGCGGGACTGCTAGCGAAGTCTCTGCCAGTGGTCTCGACCGCAAGAGAAAGGTTTTGAACCGGGTCGATTTAGCCTTCAAGAACGTTGATATTGACGAGCTAAGCGACTTGGATTCGGACGTCGACGAAGACGATGACATGAACGTCGAGGTGATTGTCAACCATGCAGATAACCTGAACGATTTGGTCGCAACGGCTTCTCTAGCGGCTACGGCCTCGCCAGAACTGGTTTACAATCCTGTTCACCGTATGCAGGAGTCATACTCGGACGATAGGTTCGATGCAGCTGCCTACGAGCACGCGGATGATGTGGACATGACTTACGCCGACGCCATGACTTGTTCCGACGAAGAACCTTACCAGCAAGAGTTTGTCGACACTCCGGAAGAAAAGCACGCCGAGACACCCATTGCGGGGAGTCTCGAGTCGGAGGCCATCTTGACGGTAGAGGTAGCGACTCTGCCCATCAGCGCAATGGACGTCGAGGCATTTGCCGATTCGGAAATGTCAGTATCCACGCCCAAGTCATGCAAAATCAGATCCCCGACTGCGACTCCAGAACAGGCGCAACATCAGGCCGACATAGGCTCCCCAGCCTCCTTTGCCTCTCGAAGCAGCAGAGAATCGGTCGTACGCGCTAGAGGTCTACGATACGCTATGTCCACACCCTTGCTTAACACTCTAATCGACCGGCAAGAAAACGTCGTCGAATTAACCACCGCGAATATGAAAAAGTTCGCGGCTGTAGGTCTTGGAAAGCCCTCAGCACCGCCTTTATCTGGTGGAAACTGGTTTGGCAAATTTAGCCAGCGGATGTGGAGCGCGAGTACAAGCGTTTTGACAAACACCAGCAAAGACGATCATCATGTCCCGACCAAGAGCGCAGTGCGGCCTCCTATGCCTCGAGCATTGACGGCGTTAGCCACGGCTCAGCGACTGCCTGCTTCCCCTAAACTCGTCCGGGCAGGAGCGGTCATATGTGATTCAATGGAAAGCGAGGATATGCCACCGATGCCTTTGCCCGAGGCGAATGGTTCTATTGGCTTGCCGTTCCGAGCCCTTCGGACCAAGCTGAGTTTACAGATGCTAGGAAAAGCTGGTCAAGGCCTGGATCTGGACGATCAGCCCATGGCTGGTCCTTCCAAGACACCGACATTGACACCTCGGGCTGACTGGCACGATCGCGACGCCAAGTGGGCCAACAAGCCTCGCGAAGCATCAAGTGACAGTTTCGCATCTCCATCCAAAACCAAGCCGGTATACCAGTGGACTACCAATATCGACGAAGTTGAGGCTATGGAAAGCGCTGAACCCGACTACACCCAATCGTTCTTTTACAAACCAGCTACTCCACCGAGGCAGACAGGACAGCCTGCCTCCAAGTCGACGAGCTCCCGGGAACCCAAGCGACAAGAATCGATCAAGTCGCTGCGAGCGCTCCTACTCAAGGGTGTGATGGCGGCCAAATCGGCGAAAGACACAGTTCCACCTGTACCGACCATCCCGTCTGCGTATCGGTCTTTACCCAAGAAGGTTCCCGCCGGACCGCCTCCTCCTATCTTTGCCATTTCGAGCCCGGGTGCGGTCGAAGCAGGTCTGCCACCTAGGGAACTTGTTCTAGAAGGAGAAGAATGGGAGGGCGGCTCCTATGAGAGCCGAAAGGAGCAAGAAAAGAAGCTCAAAAAGCTGAAGAGGAAGAGTTCCCTGAGACGAAACCATTGACCGCCTGAAGCATTACCATTTGACATTTTACCTATCTATTGCTTGGATACCTGCATTTAGTCTCTCCTCCTTTTGTATTCACCCGCATTGCCCTGATATCCTGCAAAGTTCCGTATCTATCTTGTTTATGATTGTATCACATTTCTAGCACACTGAATACTCATCGTTACATCACATCATCCATTGCCAGTACAATGTCACCTACTCAGGCCTTCATCAGCATAGCCAACAGCACGGCAAGCAGAGCCAGCGTGATTCCACCTTGCACCATCACCACAATCGTGAACATCCTTTCGATGGTAAGCATGAGCCTCTTCTGTTCAAACCTTTGAGAAGTGGTCTCCTGGGCACGAAGATCGGTTTCGTACCGCTTGACCACTTGCATTGTGTCTGTCAAGCATTGTATGGGTGACTTGCGTGTACCTGGCCCCGACGCTTGTGGAGTCTTGGGTGTCACATCAACGATGGGCAGAGTGGTACCTTCTGCGAACTGGACTGTCCTGACCTTCTTCGGCTTTGACTTGTCGCTATCAGAAGGGGACACGACGGATGACGTTTCGGGGATTTTCGCAGACTTGATGTCCTTCTTCTCGCTCTTGGGGATCTTCTTGGCTGGATTCTGAGAAGGTGATTGTTTCTCCGCAGGAGGCCGAGTGGGAACCAGATCAACTGCGGGTGGAGCGACGCGGATCAGTACCCATCCGTCCTGTGTTGTCCCAGATGTGATCTGCGTACCAGGAGCAGACACAATATTCTCCGCCTCCCCTTTCTGAATGAGGAGTACCTTGTGTTCCAACAACAAGTCTTCTTGGTCTGAGGTGACGTTGCTATGCCCTGAAAGACCTGGGTGCTCTCGGGCTTTCGAGGTGTCTGCCTCGTCCGCAACGCCTGAGGACACGGTCCGAGCTTCGGAAAAATCGTCTGTCAACTGCCTGTCGTTGGGGACCATACTCTTGATGGCTTCGACGCTAGGATTACCGATCTCCATGACTTCAGGCTCGATGGAGACTTGCATTTGACGAGCGTGCTGGACTTCAGTTCCGGACATGGCGAGATTGTTGCTGAGTTGCTGGATATTGGAGGGAGTAGGAGATTCGGAAAGGGATGGGTGGGTGAACAGAGCTATTGTGCAATACAAGCTACAGTTCGTCATGTTGATCACAGTGTATCCTTTTATAGAGAGGCGAGCAAGCTTGCTGGGGCTTTCCAGATGTATGACGAGTCAGGAGGTCAAAGGAGGCGAAAGAGGGAGGATCTGTTCGCGTTTCAGGCGGTTTAGTCACAGCTACTTCAGCAACAACGCACGCTACTCAGCCGGGATCTCGCGTGCACTCTTGCTGAGGAATCTTGACGGGATACCGAGCGAGAACGTTCGAACGGTTGATAAGAACATGAATCAAGAGGTAAATACCAAAGTCCTGGTAGCTCAGTAGTTAAGCGCTGATGAGTGAAACCGGCATCAATCACACTGGCGTCGGACCCTTGGGTTCGATTCCGAGAAGTGCGGGGTTCGCACTTTTTGCCTGTTTTTCTTCTTTTCCGCGCGTGCGGCTAGCTATTACCATTAACAATCCTAGTCTTTTGTTCTTCCTGCCTTCCAGGCCAAATGTATGACTCGGTCCATCGTGACTATCGTAGAGTGATTGTACTAGTTATATGCTCAGCACGACTTCTGCGATGGGGCATCTGTGAACTCTTGTCGGGAAACCCTGAGATCAGTTCGAAAAACTCTTGGACCAGTTCCCGGTACCCGTTTGTGGGAAGGTGGTATCAGGCTGTCTGGACCATTCGATTATCCTTCTCTCTCCCGGCTCTCCCGGCGGCCCATGCTGTAGTAGTATGTTCAAGCGATGTACGCTGATTGTGACAGCCCTCCTCGTCAATGCATAGGTACTAGTAGAATGTCACTCAACCACAGCAGCCGCCGCGCGAGATTCCTGTCCTTCGACACAGCCCCTATCAGTACCCGCTAGGCCGCTTGTGAGATCTGCACAGCAATCGTTGTAGAGACGCAAGTATTCGTCTGCCGTTGCGCTTATTTTGATACCTTCTCGCATAGAGGAACAGGAATGCCTAGTCCCTAAGCCTTGGCTCAGTCAGCAGCAAGGCGACAAGGAGATTTGGCCTCGGGCAAGTGGTGGTACTGCTCTGCAACGAGGCAGCGGTCGTCTGTTGTCTTTTCAGCTGTGCTCGCTCGGCGATGAGCGGAAGCGGTTTGCAGGAGTGAGGCCGAGGCAAGCGTGCATTCATGTTTCCTCTCACAGCCGAGAGATGATGAAGAACTCGCATCAAGAGTCAGACGATTGATCTGCTCCTTCCATGCATCACCCATCAACCGTCTAGCACTTCACCTTCATATCATTGTCAGCTCCACCTTGACTCAAGAGCATTATCTCGCAGCAGTGCCAAGGGGCATCAGTCATCAGTGTCGAAACGATCCACACACATACATTTGATTATTTTGGCTTGAGATAAATTACGCCAAGCCTGGTCATAACGGATACCATGTCTTACAACACCCCTTACACCTCTGTACCGAGTGAACGACATGGTGAGTCTACGTCTCCCCGAATAGATCTACACTTGACTGGCTGCGAGCGGCATTGTTTACTGAGAAGAGGAGATCAGGCGAAAAGCGACAAAGGACGACCTGTTTCGATCTCAACAAGTGTTGACGCTGTCTGCAATCAGGACCCGAATTAGCATACCGAAACTTATAAGAAAACTGCGTGCTGAAGACACTCCTGTCACGACCCTGCTCCCTTTCCGATAGAATTGAACGATTTTTACGATAGCAGCCAAGTCCCAGCTGTAAGCCTCACTGCTTGATCTTGTAACCGCTTTCCATCCCGACTAACAATTACGATCGCTCCGCATCTCAGCCTCACCGACTATCGCAGAACCTCAGCCCATCCAACTCGTATAGCGATATCCCCAACCAATACCAGGCGTCCTACTCTGATCCCATGGCCCGACCATCATTAGGAGCCGGCGAGAACTACCGGGACTCGTATGCCTCTTCCTCGTTCGACAAAGAAGGCCATGGAGGGGCTACAGCGGGCTTAGGAGCCGGAGCCTTGGCAGGAGGAGCAGCGGTCGCAAGTTATGGCGGGTACGATCCTCAGGGACGAAGTGGAGCCAGGTTTGCCGCTCGACAGGAAACGACCGGTGAAGAGTACGGTGGACAAGGGTACAGCACGCCTGTTGCTTCGACCGGGGGCAGGAAGAAATGGTGGATCATCGGAGGGGTGACCTTAGCTATCGCTGCGATCGTTGCCATTGCAGTGGGTGTCACTGTTGGGCGAAAGAGCGGTAGTAGTAGTTCCGGAAGTGGGAGTGGAAGCTCGAACACCGGGAAATCGGCAGACGTTGGGGACGATCCAAGTGTGTTCGACAAAGATCCGAATCTACATAACAGCTTGTGAGTCATCGTCTGGTAGCGAAGTGAGGCGATCGGTGTTAACTTCGATTCTTCTTATAGCTGGGGCTTTGCTTATACCCCACAGGTGAGTGGAAGGGTGAGCGTGCTTGCCGGAATCTGTGTTAACCAAGGTTCAAAACGATCGTTTCAAATCAGAGCGTGATATACGGGACGTGAGTCGAATTAGTCTCAATTCGACCGTTCTCAAGCCTTGCGACTGACGTAATAAATGTAGTTGCGGAGCTACTCAGGCCAACGTAACGAGGGATATTCAAATCCTTTCCCAGGTTACCACTCGTCTTCGTCTGTACGGAGCCAACTGTAATCAGACGGCCCTAGTGTTGCAAGCCATTCAGGATACCAAAGTTGATATGAGCGTATACGTCGCGATCTGTACGTATGACTGACTACTCGGATCGACTCGCGATACTGATCAGAGACGTCACTGTCGGTCTCCAGATGTTGACTCGAATACAGACGCCTTCGAGACGCAGGTTTCGGCAGTGGAAGATGCCTTGAAGACGTACGGTGCCGACCACGTTCTGGGGGTCACCGTGGGTAACGAGTACATTCTCAAGTGAGTTGTCTGCGAGTTACGTGCACGTCATCGCATCAAGCTGATCTTGCTCGATATCAGCGTTGGGCCATCCGGAGTGCCTACAATCGTCGCCGATGTCGCTGAGGTCAGGGGAAAGACTGGCGCTTTGGGCTTGAGCAAGACGTTGCCACACGGAACAAGCGATGCCGGGAGCGTTTTTACGAATGCGCTCGCTATCGGAATAGACTATTTCCACGCGAATGGTGAGTTTCAGCTGGAACGAAAGAATGTTGTCCTCTAGGCTAACGATTCGATTCTTTTCATAGTCCATCCGTAAGAATCGAAATAATCTGCCTGCTGCCGCGTCTCCTTTTTCTGACACTTTGCGAGCCAATTCCAGATGGTTCGGTGATCTCGCAATCAAGGACGCTGCTACGTGGACTTGGGAGTATTACCAGGAGAACAATGTCGTAAGTCACTCGTCGTCGGAATCTCGTACGCGACGGTTGTATTGACGCATCATTCGATCATGTCCCAGGCCATCGCAGAAGCTGCATCCAACAAGCCTGCCACCGCGATTGCTGAAACCGGATGGCCGACCGGTAAGCAATTCGCCAAGCCTGCCCATCATTTCCGTGCGACGCAGCTAAAGGGATCTTTGCGAGACCAACAGGTTCGGACTGGGCCAATACATCTACCAATGGTGGAGGTGCTGCCGCGAGCATTGACAATTTGCAGACGTTCCTGGACACATTCGTTTGTCAAGCAAATGCCAACGGGACTGACTACTTTTTCTGTAAGTGATCTTTGCAGGGCGACGGGTGCTAGAGATCACTCGTCTGATGTCAATTCTACAGTCGAAGCTTTCGATGAGCCATGGAAAGAGGTAAGTAAAATTGGGTCTACGACATTGCTGACCAAGCTGCCCAAGTTGACGTCCCCCTTTGCATTTCAGATCTATGGAGGAGTTGAGCCTCATTGGGGGGTATTCGACGAGCACCGCAACTTGAAGGCTGTCACGCTTCCCGATTGCAGTCACACGTAGACTCTACCAATGCTCACATGATGAGGGATAGGTTCGCTCTCGATGATATACCATGTAAATAGCTCAACGAATTTCAATGGACACTTTGGCAGTCGTGGAGATGCCTTTCATGGTCGGAAGTTTTGAAAAGCATGACCAAGTTGCATATCCCCAGTCGAAGACTACGACCGACTGATCGTCCAGCATGAGATACGGGTCTTGGTTCTGCCACCTTTGATTCAAACGCGTACAGTCATTCGACAGACTGACTGGATGTACTTTTGCGTGTATCACACTACCGATATCCTGCCCTTTCCAGCGCTGAATTAATAGCAAGAACAGCTATGTGTGGAATCCTATTAGAGATCTAGACTTGTGTCTCCGACTATCGATGGGCTAGACGGCTTGGTAAGAACCTGGAGCCGGTCGTACCGCCAGTCGAGTTAGGATCCGAGTGGGAGTGAGACCTAACAGCGCAGCTCCACCTTCCCAATATTCGGCTCTGGGTCAGCAATACTTTTGCTTCCCGATAACAAGTGGAAACTCTGGAATTCGATCCAGAGATCTGGGTTCGTGGAAGCGATGTGCGGGGCTGATGACCCGAAACAGTGCGAACCGTATGCTGACCTCCCTAGGAACCGGAAGTACTTGATCATCCTCGGGGACCGAGGTCTGGAAGCAGATCCCCTGGGTTCGTTTGCGATGATGTTGAGTGAGAAGGCACGATTGTTTGAGAATAGGCGAGGAGCCTCGAGCGTACTCGCTCTGAGAATGTGAGGCACGCAATCGGACTTGCTATCTAAACCTCATCACCAGAATGAATAGTCATGCACAGGACCTGGACTGCGGATATCTTCTGAAGCGCGCAGCAAGGACCTATTCATACCGCTATGCCGCGGGAGGCTTGCCAGAATGACACTCGAGTAAACTATCGGGACTTCCCTCGAGCACACTTGTAACATCTCCCGCAGTGTTCGGTCCGGAGGCAACCAGCTTCGGCCATCCGATTCTCCTACGACTACTCTCGACGTGTGTTCTGTCAACAAGGGTCGATCAACGCCTCGGAGGCGTCGATATCGCTTCAGGAACGCCTTCGGAGGAAAACCGTATACGGGCCCTTCCGCCCGCCAACCACACGCTCTGAGCCTTGTGAGCCCATAGAAACAGCGTGTGCATTCCAAACGAGATGGATGTTTCGGGATCTCTTTTCGCATGCAGTGGCGCTGTGTTTCTTCGGAAAGGTCGAGGGACGTCGTGGGATATGGCTTGGTTTCCCTTTTTGTCGTGATGACTGCCTTTGTTCGGACTCAGATATGGGTTGTTCGAGAGGCGTGTGAAGGTGAAAGCGAGATTTGGAGGCTTGTCAGTTGTCAAAATAGTGCTTTTCAGGATGGTCGATGATAAGTCGGGCAGTCTGTTTGTCGGTCTGGATATGCAGTCGAGGGTCATGATCCATCTTGGTTGGAGAATCGTTTGGACTGTTGTTAGATTTGCTTGACCACTCGAGCGCCGAAGGGATCACGAGCTTGAGGCCATCGCTCTGAGTCATTCAGGTGCTATACAGGGAGACCTGTGCCTATCCCATGAGACTGCAGATCACCTCGGTCGAATAGAACATTTAGCCTCAAGAGGCAATCGTTGACTACAAACGTCGGTGCAGTCATACTCGGTCACAACTCGCCAAACCGGGTCTTCT
>Ga0308160_10006134_pt1 | contig 12314 bp, 19 predicted proteins | sample PhyFR1_FD_201036 | JGI IMG/M metagenome (GOLD analysis project Ga0308160, IMG submission 201036) | Phyllosphere microbial communities from UC Gill Tract Community Farm, Albany, California, United States - DLSLF.R1 | ecosystem: Host-associated > Plants > Phyllosphere > Unclassified | place: USA... | reverse complement strand
GGGAACTGTGCGAATCAACGCTTCAGAACTATTGATGACAGAGATAGGCAGAGAGTGAGACGCACCTGAAGGTGCAGAAGGTCTTGAAGAGCGAGCTTGACGAGCGGCGGAACGAGGTGAGGGAACCGAAATCGAAGTCATCTTGAAAAGATGGAAGACTAAGGTGAAGCTAGCTTGCGTGAGCACTGCTAGAGTCACTGGTGTAGTCGGCTGTACTATTCAAGGGAGTAAGAGTAGAAATTGAGGAGAAGAGAAATAGAGTGGAGGGAAGAAAGGAAAGAGCGAATTCTCAGAGTCGAGTTTGTTCGCAGCTTGGGTTTCATCGATTGTTTCTCTCGCTCTCCTCCCTTTGACCGTATACTTGATAATCGAAAATGTACTGCAACAGAATTACTATAAACTTGTAGTATGAAAGAGATTCGTCAAAGAACGTTTTAAATGAGCGAGCGTGGGTGAGGGGGAAGGTATTGAATCAAACGACCTCTACTCCCTTCATTTACGCATCGTTCTTGGTGACCTCGTGAAGGGATTCAGCGAGATGTCTAACGTTGTGATCGGTGATACCAGCAACCGAAATCCTACCGTCCCTAGTCAAGTAAACGTGATACTCTTGCGCCAATCGATCAACTTGCTCAGGTGTGATACCCTACATTTCACTCGTCATCTCCCAATCAGTACAGACTTCGGTAGAGATGATGGGAAGGAAAGAGAGGGGAAACGTACGAGGTAAGCGAACATTCCAATTTGAGATTTAATGTGTTTCCAATCTTTTGATGAACCGACTTCTTTCAAGAGATCGAAGAGGGTAGATCGCATGTTGATGATTCGATCAGCCATTCCCTTGACCTCGGAAAGCCTGTGTCCCCATTCACCCAAAGTAAGCTTCGGATTTTCAACGAGAGTTACGAAAGAGGATCGGACGCACCATTGAGCGTTGAGCTTGGGGTCAGTGAGAAGGGTGGAAGCAACACGTGCTCCGTGTACAGGAGGGTTCGAGTACATAGGTCGAACCAAGCTGTCACCTCCGACTTCGTTCAGCTTCATTCGAGTCGGGATTGAAAGCTGGACAGAATAGTCGAAACGTACATCTTGATTTGAGAATCGACCTTTGCCTTCTCCTCAGGGCTCTCGCAAACAACCGAGAAAGTTCCGACACGTTCACCGTAGAGACCCATGTTCTTTGCGAAAGATTGGCAGAGGATTAATTGATGACCTTCCTCGACGAAGTGACGAAGGGCGAAAGCATCATTGTCGACCGATCTGCAAGGAGAGAAAAGGGAGATGAGTGGGGAAGGCAGAGGGAGAGGAAGAGACGGAAATTTACCCAGAAGCGAATCCGAGGTAAGCGTTATCAATCAAAGGGAAGTGACCCTTCTCCTGTAAGTCAGATGGAGACCTGCCAGTAAGTAACGTTCACGCACTCAAGAGGTTCATCGAACTTACCTTGATGATACTCGAGATTTCCTTCCATTGTTCCCTCGTAGGATCGATTCCAGTAGGGTTGTGAGCGCAAGCATGCAAAAGCACGATACTACCCTTATCCATCGCATTCAAGTCCTTCTTCAAACCCTCGAAATCCAATCCAACCGTCTTCTTGTCATAGTACGAGTAAGTCTTGACTTCGAGACCAGAATCCTTGAAAATTGGAATGTGATTACCCCAAGTTGGGGCGGGGAGGTAGATCGTCTTTGCGTGGGGATAGTGACGAGCGAGGAAAGCTCCGGCGATACGAAGAGCACCAGTTCCAGAAAGGGATTGAGTGATTGCGACCTGCGAATTACCGAATCAAAGGTCAATCAATCTCGGCAGAAGAGCGAGAGATGGGCAGATGTCGGTACTCACACGTCCTTCCTTGAGAGGTTTCGAGCCTTCACCGTAAGCGAGAGTAGCAGCGGCGTTGGTGAAAGTGTTCAAACCAGTAATCGGTAAATATTCCTTGTCGTTTCTTTGACTGATAACTTTATCTTCAGCCTGCGCATCCGAACGGGTTTCGTCAGCATATTCACCAATGTGCTGAACGAGGGCGGGGACGTACAGCGAGTACAGAAGGCAATACGTAAGGTTTCCCATCCTTGTCACGGTAAGCGCCAACTCCCAAATTAATCTTCTTGGGATCTTGATCCTTCTTGAATGCCTCCGTGATACCTGTTCACGACTTTCTTCGCCATCAGTACTCGTTACAGGAAGATGGAGAGAAGGAAGAGTAGTTTACCGAGAATTGGATCGGGAGGACCAGCAGGAACTTTAGACCATACTGAGACCGATCGTACAGCGTTGAGTTGTACACTGAATTGACGCGCTGAAAGTCGGGTACGGGAGAGCATGCTAAGAAATGAGGGGAGATGAGTGGAGAGAGAGAGGAGAGGGAAAACGTGGGGGAAGAGAAGAGCGAAGAGAGGGTTTGTAGGGTTTGAGAGGTATAGAGTCAGTTGATATAGAGCTGCTTAACAGCTGTGTAGCTTGACTCACGCGATTGTAAAGTGGTGTGAAGGTGAAAGAGTCAGATTCTCGCACTGTCGGTAAAAACCGCAACTCGATTGCCGTATAAATCGCAACTAGAGAAGCCCTGCTCTCATTGGGTATCATGTATAGTGGGAGAACAACATGGTCTGACTATTTACGATCGACGAAATGAAAATAATCTACGAAAAACCCTCTCTTTTCCGTCGATCTCGCACCGCGGCTTTCGTCCTCTTTCCCTCTCACCTCAATCCCTACTCCAGCCTAGTTCATCTTCTGGTGCTTGGGTAAGAATCCTTGTTCTTCAAGATCCGGATCGAATCCCAAGGAAATCGCAGGACTCGGCTGTACAAGCACAAACACATCTGATCAGTTTCCTTCGACTCATTTGATCCAGAGCACGAAAGTGTACGTACAGTCCATCTCTCTCTCTTCAATCTGTCCCTACTCTCTACCTCCCTCGCCCTCTTCTTAGCCCTTTCAATCCTTTTCCTCTCTTCGACTTCCTCCTCATACTTCAAATGACCCGCACTCCGTTTCAATCCCATCTCCAAAGCCATTCCCGGTTTAGTCTTTCCCAACAAGCTCCTCGCTGCCGGAGACAAATGATCCCCTGTCCTAGGAGTACTTGCTCCTCCACCTCTCGAGCTCCCAGGGGTTCCTCTAATTGAACTCTCCATCGCACTCCTCCTCAAACTCGTGCTCCCCCCACGCGTTCTTGCATCCGTAGCGAGTCCCTTCCCACCACTAGCAGATTGAGCCAAAGATCGTTTCGCTTTCCTAGCCATTTTGAACGCCAACTCTTCTCGTTTCGAAGTGTCTTCGATTCGGAACGGACCGACTGAACCATCTGAATCGAGAGACGAACTTCGGAGAGTTACGGGAGTAGCTTCGATCGATCCCCAGGTCATGAGTTCTTGGAGGGCTTGAGGAGGGAGTTGGGAAGCTCGAGGGGAGGGGATGGCAGAGACGAAAGAGAAATCGTTTACTCGTGGAGTGTGGGAGGTTGGTGCGGGATCTAGAACGAGCGCACACTGGATTAGCACGGTGTAGACGCAGAGAGAGAGAATAGAGAGAGACCAGCGGCGTACAAGGTGTTCCAGAAATCGCAGCATTGATTCGAGATCGAGAAGGACTAGGGGTTCCTCCTACACTCCCATCTCGACCTCCGTTCTCTACCTCCATTAATCGGGTAGCGTGGTATCGGATTCCTTTTGGATCGCCAAGAGGGAGAGCTGAGGTCGAAGCGACGGGTTGTTGGAATGATGGTGCATCAGATGGATCCGTATCTGCATCGGGAGGGAACATGAGAGAGTTGCGATTCTGTGCACGAGAATTCAAGAAACCTGGTGAGTAATAATCGCCGAGAGAGAGAGAAACGAGATTGAAAGAGGTTTGGCTCACCTTGAATCTTGAACCCTGTACGGCGATTCCTTCTCCTCCTCCTAATTCCTCTGTTTCCTCTTCGACAGCTGGTCTATCCCAATCAACAAACTGTTTCGCCTTTTCATCGACCCTCTCCACTTCCTTCCCCTTTCCCTTCCCATCTGTCTCTCCCTCGACTCCCAGCAACAGCTTTTGACTCCCTTCCGCCCCACCCGTAATCCTCAATCTCTCCCCCTCATCTCTTCCCCTCAACAACCCCCTAACACCGCCCACTTCAACTCCCTTCCCAACCAATAATTTCCTTTCTCCCGGTCTCCCCGCCTCTCCTTCAAGCATCAACACACTCCCTTGTCCCTGTCCAACCATCTCTCTCGTAACATCCACCAATCTCTCCCTCGCTTTCCTCCCCCTCACTTCTTTCTCATTCGCTCTCTTTTCAGCTTCCCAAGCCCATTGAGTCTTGAGACGTCTCGATTCGTTATCACGTGAGAGGAGGTGAGAGAATGAAGAATTGTCTTCTGATGTGTAGAGGGATTGGAATGCGTCCAATGAGAGTGAGGGGGAAATACGAGAGGGTTGAGATTGAGAGGAAGGACGGGGAGTCATGGAGGATGTGGAGGATGTCATGGGGGTTCGATCGAATGAGGTGGGGGTTGCGTCGAAGGAATGAGAATCTAGGGGAGTGCGCCCGGGTGTATCGGAAGCTGTAAAGAATAAACTCGCTGAATCAGTCAAGATTCGGTATTGGGGATTGAGAATGAGTTGGTCTTTTACCTCGAGCGCGACGTCGCGGTGTAGGAGTAACGATCTCCCTCATCCTTCTAACACTCTCTTCGATTCGTCCATGATCTTTCGATTCAAACGCAGAGATCAACTCGTTCCTCCTATCGAGGGAATCCAATTGTGGAAAGAAATCTCTTTTTATGATATCGCTCAAATGTGTTATATACTCTTCTTCCTATACACTTGGGAGATCGTCAGCTCACAGGGAAGGGAGGGGAAAGAGAGGGAGAACGAACGGAGAGAATTTCTTGTTTGTATTTCGAATAGGTCGGCTTGTAATCATCTCTTCTAGTGAGTGCTTGTGAAGTAGTACGAGTAGATGGTGTAGCCCCTCGTGTGCTAGTGAGAGAGGTGGAGGATCGAGGAAGGGAAGATTGTTGATGATGAGGGGAATCCCATTCTCCTAATTCATTCTTGCTTGAAGAGGCGTATGGTGTGGGAGGGAGTGATCCTGATTCATGTGAATAATCTTTCGGCATGATTGAGTGAAGTGGGAGAGGACAAGAAGCAGAGAATCGCCTCTTCATCCTTAACTCTTCACTTCACTTCTCGCCAACAACTTTAGAGGACTTCTAGATCACTCAGATCATTCTCAAGACTACTTTCAACATGTCTGAACAGGGTAAGAAGCTCACAAAGAAGGAGAAAAAAGCTCAAGCTTTCAGGCAACAAAAAGGCAAATCCACCAAAACCACTTCTGCCCAACCCTTCACAGATGAAGATGCCGTACCTATTTCAGAAGATATCAATCAAGCAGAGTCAGAACGAGAACCTGTAGTGGACAAGGAGAAAGAAAAGGGAAAGAAACGGAAACGTGAAACTGAGGAAGGAGAGGAGGAGAAGGTTGCGGGCGAAGGAGAGGAGGAAGTACCGAAGAAGAAGAAGAGACAGAGAGGGAAGAAGAAGAGTCAACAAGTGAGACCAGGAGTTGATGAGGAAGGGAAACCAAGATTGATCGTTTTCGTTGGTACGTCTCTTTAACACTCTCCCTATCTACCGTCTTCGATCGTCACTGATAGCGATGCCTTGTGGGGTACAGGTAACTTACCTTACAAGATTACCTCAGAAGAAATCGCAAAACATTTCGAACCCTGCGGTAAAACTCTCTCCCCTTTCCCCCTTCCCTTCTCCCCTTCTTTCATACTAAATACCTTTTCATTCGGAATGAAATCCAGGTGAACTCCCAACCGTCCGACTCCTAACTCCCAAACCCGACCCTTCGAAGCCCTCTGCACCCTCCTCGAAAGGTTGTGCATTCCTCCAATTCTCCACCTCAACCTCACTCCAATCCGCCCTTCGCCTCCATCACTCGACTCTCCAAAATCGTAAGATCAACGTAGAGCTTACTGCAGGTGGAGGAGGGAATTCCGAAGCTCGTAAAACCAAGATCGTCGCTCAACGAGAGAAGCTCACATTGGAACGAGAGAAAGCGTTGAAGAACAAGAGGTTGAGGGAAGGCGAGACGGAAGATGGGGATAAAACTGGTCGTTGGAAAATGGCGGCTGGTGCTAAAAAATCTCAGGCGGATATCGTTGAGGATGGAGCAGGGGAAGAGGCGGTGGTTGTTGATGGAAGGAAGAAGAAGGTTAGGGATAGGAGGAATAGGGAGGATGGTGGAGTTGGGAAAGCAAAGATGGAGAAGGAACAGAAAGAGGCGGCGGAGAGGAAAGCTTTGAAAGCTAGTTCGGGAGCTAATGCGATTAAATTGGCCAGTGGATGGGGTACGAAAGCGTAGGGATTGTAGCGATCGTGGAAGGGTTACAAGGAGATCCTTTGCGTCGGGGACGAGGAATGAAGACTAGTGAAACGGAGAAGGGATGGATCGGTTTCGAAAACGAGGTTTTTGTGTTCTGTACTATTCCCACTCTCTCTCTCTTCACTTTGCACTGCACTTATCGTTCTTTTCCTCCTTTATCATTGCTATCCTCTCCTCAGGTGCAGGTAAAGTAGCGATATTTCCAGGGGAGAGGCAGGGAGGACTTTTCGCGAAAAACTCTCGCAACTTTCACGTTTCCGCTCTTCTACTCGCTTTTACATTCAACACTTCGATGTCACCTTTCCGCCAGTAACGCCGTCGACTGGAAGCTCGACTGTTTCTGGGAATTCCTTTGTTTATCCCGCTTAGGCCCTTCGAATCCGACTCTCGCTCCCTTTCTTTCCTCCCTTTCACTTTCCAACTCGTCAACAGCTCCAGTAACTCAACGCGCGACTGGGCAGTATCAGTGACATCAAGCAGCAGATCAAGCGCTTTAGTAAGGCTTCAAGAGGTGTAAGAAGCTGGAAAGAGTAAGGGGATCTAGATGACTCCAATTCCTCCCTTTTCTTCGTGAGTCGATGGATTGCTATCCAGCCAGTAGTCAGCTGATAGTGAACCATTTCCCCACAGTTCGAGCGTTCCAATACCGGATCAAGAGCGACAAAACGAAGAAGAATGGTTCGCCTCGACTCCTCTCCCCGATCTCACGTTCAGCTTCAAACCTCGACAACTCAGATTGACAAGATCGGAGGATATGCTCAGAGATTGGAAGAGGGAGGGAGCAGGAGAGGGAGAAGAGGAATCGGAGGGACGGTTAAGTTTAGGCAGTCAATGCGAGAGCGAACGAGAAGCTGAAGAGACTGAGACTGAGAGTGAAAGTGAGATGGAGAGGGAAGAGAACGAGGAGGAATGTCAGATCATCGAAGCTAGAACGACATTCGTCGAATCGAGGAAACGGGAAGAAGGGAACGAAGGAACGCCTCGTAAGGAGGAGAGGAGATTGCTCAAAGTTAGTACGGGCACGGACAATTCAGGCGATCGATCAGGATCAACAAATCAGGACAGCTTCATCGACCCTCTGAAGGCTCGACCACCTCCCTCTCCAACTCTCGATTGCCCCCCTTCCTCTCCCGCTCCTTTCCTTCCCTCTTCACTCCCTCCCTCTCCTCGCACTCCGACGTCACCCTTCCCTTTCGCCTCTTCCAGCGAAACCCCGTCACCTCCAAGACATGGTCTCACAGGTCGACCTCTCCCCTCAGCACCTCCTCCTTTACTGCCGTTCGATTTTTCCTCTTCTCTCGCTCCTCGATCACCCCGACAACGATTCTCATCGACAAAGTCGTTTGCGAGAAGTCTGAGTCAACGAAGAAGGGGAAAGGAGGACGAAGATCAGAACAGTTTGAGGAGTTATTGGGACAGTACGATTCAGATCGACGGAACGATTGACAGTGTCACGGACTCGCCGAGGAGAAGTCGACTTAGGATTCCGCTACCTTCCCCTATTCCGTTCCCTTCGAACTCTTCACTGTCTCTTCCGACTCCACCAGCTCGATCTTATTCGCCCGAACCCACCTCTCCCTCCCTATACCGCTCAAGCTATTTCACTGCCCTTCCCGACAGTCGAACTCCTCCCGCACGTACTCCAACCTCGTCTTCCTTTCAACTTTCCCCTCGTCCTTCTTCTCCCACAACTGCCACCTCTCTTCACCCCTCACTGTCCATCAACCATTCTTCAAATCCTCCTCAGCGATTTCCCACACCTCTCGCACCTTCCTTTCCCCTCCCACCTCTCTCAATTCCTCCTTCAGCTTTCTCCTCGTCTTTCCCCCTCCCACCTTCATACCCTCAAACCCCAACTTCCGCATCTCACTCTCACGAAGATCATTCCCTTCTCTACCCGCCTCCAACTCCAGTGCCTTCAGTCCCGAAGTTCGTCAGCGTGTTCATCGATCCCTCTTACAATCAATCTTCTACAAGCTTTCCTCCATCGGCCACTCAAGCAACAACAACGCCTTCGATGAGGAGACGCAATCCTTCGTTGAGCGCAAACAATTTTGATGTTTCTGATGATGAAAAGCTCGTGGATTCGAAAAGGAGAACTATGAAATGGTTGAATGAAGTGAACTACGAGGGATCCATGTCGAATGAAGGTAGTTCTGGATCTAGTGGGAAAGTAGGAAGAACGAAACGGGTTAGGATAAGAGAGGGTTGGATGAAAAGGTTGAAAAGGTTCGGGAAGAGTAAGAGGGGGAAATGGATCGTTATCTTTGGAATTCTCGGAGTGGTATTGTTGGTGATTGTGATTGGAGTTATTGTGGGAATGAGGAAAGAGGATTTAGGGGAATGTGGATGCGAGAACGGAGGGAAACCTTTGTTGGAGAAGGGGATCTGTTCGTGCTCTTGCCGAGGGGGATGGGGAGGGACACGGTGTGACTTGGATGCTACTTGTGTCGAGGTGGAGACAGTTCAAGGTACAGAACGAATAGCTCAAGCACTCATCGATCTCGCTCAATCAACTTCTTCTCTCTGGTCACCCTCAATCGATGTCCCTCGGCTCGCCTACACTCTCCATCACTACGTCTCTCACTACTCCTCTTCTCCTACAATCGACTGTTCAGCTCAACTCTCACTCCTCGACGTTCCCTCTCTCATTCTATATCCAACTCGACTCTCCTTCGCTCAATCCGCTCTACTCCACACCCTCTCTCTGACCGAATCCAACTCCACTTATTTCCGACTACAGCATTTCATCTCTTCCCTCGATTTCTCTCAATTCGGTGATTCTCCTTCGCCAACAAGGAATTCGAATTTCCAGATCATTTCGGGAGGATTCACCTGGGATTTAGCAAGTCTTGAGCGACTCGTACAGGATGTGAAGTGGGAGGATCTAGTGAATGCGGGAGAGGAGGAAATGAAGAGAAGGGAGGGGAAATTGGAAGCATTGGAGAGGGTAACGGGCTACGCGGTTGCTAGTCATGCGCAGAGGGGAGAGGCGTTGAAACATTATTGGATGGATACGTTGGGGAGAGAGGAGGAGGAGTTGGATGGGTTCAGGGACAGGGTGAGGAGTGCGAGAATTGTGATACCTTTCGAGGAGGATGTGAAGTTCGTCGAGGAGCGAATCGCGCGGCGGAACAATTCGATATCGATTGTTGAGGGAACAGGTTGTCGAGCGGGATTAAGCGAGGAGATGATTGAACAGGTGAACGAAGTCGAGAATGAAGTTTTCGGATTACCTCGAATCGATTCAAATGGATCTGACGATTGCTCCGTGCGTTTTCTTTCCCTCGCTCAGCACGAGAAGGATCGCTGAGAAGGGAAAGCATCCACGCAGATTCGACCGATTTATGGATTCCTCGACTTCCACTCCCTCTCTTCCCCTACTTCTTCCGCTTCCACCTCTCAACCTTCTCTCATTCTCATTCAAAATGTCTCTTCTCGACTCACTTATCACGCCGTTGCACTCCTTTTACTCGAAACCTCCTCTTCATCTTCCCCAACTCCAGTCACGATCGAGCAATTCGGACTCTCCAGTCAGCTCGATCACGTCCTACTCGACTACCTGAACCTATTCAAGGTGGAAACGGCGAGTTTGGTGCTAGCTTACGCTTTATCGTCTACTACCGATCCTTCTTCGAGCGATTCTCAACTCGCTGGAATTGCAAATGGATTGAAGGATCTACCGCCCATAGGAGTACAAGTGTGGGGAGGTATCAGATGGGATGAGGTACAAGAAGTGAAGAGCGGAACATGAGAAGAAATGGGAAAGAAGGAGTGAGAAGGGATTTAGTCGATCAGTCGGTATCGCCTTTGATGGACTCTGAAGGACAGAGCTTAGTTGGTTCGCTCCAGCCTCGTATCGTGGGGGAGAGGGTAACGTTGTTGTTGCGGAAGGAGGAGCGATAGAAGGAAATTTGGTCAGTTTTTGATATCTTACATAGCATCTCTTGTTCTTCTCGCTTTGAGACAGTCGCGTCCTCATCAAAGCCTCTGAGTATCTCTTCTCACTATCGAATCAAAGTGGAGCCAGCAGAGGAAGTCGAGAGATTTTGAGCTAGATGTCAAAAACCTTGCAAAATCTCGAGTGACCTCACTTTTGCCTATTTCTCTCCTTCTCTTCACTTCCACTTGTTCTCTCTTCCTCTCAAGTACATCTGAGAGACTAGCATACGCGTCTAAACACTCAGTGAGCTTCCAAACTTCTTCCATCCTTTTTTTCCCGCTTTCTCTCTTCTCTCTTCTCCACTTGCTGACTCATTTTCTCTTCTTCTCTTTTCACACTAACAGATCAATCACGCACTTCAAAGTCTCTCTCTCTACCGAAATGGCTAAGAACACTTCTTCGAAAAGTGAGTTCCTCTTCTCTCTTCCATTTCCTTTCGTTGATTTTTAGCTGACACTCCCCATTTTTTCCATTAGAATCTCCCACTGCTAAGAAAGCGTAAGCTCTATTTCTCTCACTCGAGACTTCTCTACATCGAATGTTAGCTGACCCTCGAACTCCTTTTTTCCTACTTCGCACGATTCTTCAGTACTCCCGAAAAGGAACTTTCGACCAAGCCTTACCATGTTTTCCTCAGGAGGAGGAATGCTGAGCTTAAGGAGGAGAAACCCAACCAGGTCAGTCGAAATTGTCGTCGAGTGAGGTTGCAAAAAGCTGACTCCACTCTCCGCTTTTTTTCAATCCGACAGGAAACCTCTGCTAGGCGCAAGCAAATCTCGCAGGAATGGAAAGAATCTGATGAGAATCCCGCTAATCAAGCTGAAGACGATCAGACTTCAGAGTAGAGGAGGAGAAAGGGAAGTAAAGTGAATAGCTTGTTCAAACTTTTGTCGATAGTTCTCTTTTTCCGTTTGTTGTCTCGTCTTTTTCGTTTGTATCCCTTGTCGTGCAAGTCTCGTTGTTAGTCGTCTACTTATGCAGCAGTCGAGAGAGTAGAGTACCGCACCCTTTCTTCATGAGCGACTCCCTCCGCACGGAGTTTTCGGTTTTCCAAACTGAGTCGAAGCGTGGATTGGTCAGCCCTCTCCATTCGCAGCCTACTCGAATCGACGGCTCTCCACATTATGGACCGGCTTGTCGAGATGGAGCGAAAGAGGCGTTTCCGAGCAGCTTAAAAAAAAATGGAAAATCGTCAAAAACAGATCCTGAATGACATCGAAAAATAGGACTACCCGATGCGCAAGGATCGTTCAGCAGTAGCACTTTACATCCCTCTCTGCGAAAGCTGTAATTTGTGAATCCCGAAAAGACTGACTTTGCGAGATTGCGAGCTCCTCCAAATTTCTGCTTTTGCTCTTCTACACTTCACTCTCGCCTTGTCGTCTGCATCAGACTACATCGACAGCATATCAACTACCTCTCTCGTCTCACACAAAGTTATTAGAGTCAATCCCGGCGACCAAAGATGGGAAAAGGTCAGCTTCTGACCTCTCTTTCTCGCCTCATTCCCGCTCAATAGCTGATCAAACGCTTGATGTACTCTTTGACAAATGCAGTGCATCATATGCAGTGAGTGAGAGCACACCTCCTGTGTTGATCACAATTGTTGAACTGAATCGTTTCGCTCAAAATCAGGCAATCGAACCCTCTCTATTTGAACTACTTACGTCGTCGCCTCGCTCAACTGGAGGAGGAGAAATCCCCTCTCGTACAGTCTTCTACGCTTTCTGATAGCGCTCGAGGCAAACGCTGATCCCCCTCTCGAGATTTCTTCCGTAGAACCCTTCGCAACGACAACAGCTTGTCGAGGCTGAGTGGTTGACGTCGAAGGAAAATCCGAAAGTGACGAACGGTCAATACGAGAAGCACTATAGCAAGAAGAAGTAAAGAGAACGCTTGTTTAGGAGAATGGAACGGTCGAGCGCAGGAATCGTCTGGATAGTACAGCTCTGACTCTGGTTTGGTTGAAATGCCTTTTGATTGAAT
>Ga0308160_10006132_pt1 | contig 12316 bp, 8 predicted proteins | sample PhyFR1_FD_201036 | JGI IMG/M metagenome (GOLD analysis project Ga0308160, IMG submission 201036) | Phyllosphere microbial communities from UC Gill Tract Community Farm, Albany, California, United States - DLSLF.R1 | ecosystem: Host-associated > Plants > Phyllosphere > Unclassified | place: USA... | reverse complement strand
CGATGATGAGCATTTGTGGGCGTGTCATGGTCTCTCTCACGAACTCGAAAAGGCTGCCCGCGGGATCGCCGCCGACAGGTGCGCCGGAGATCATAGCAGGCTTATTGTCGCGTCGGCGGCTGAAACATTACAGATACAAAGCGGGGTGGTACGCTTGCGGGCTGGATGCCGGATGCGCGCATGCGCGGCACGCGAATTGCCGTAAAATCAACAGATTGCATTTGATTGCCTATCGCCGGAGCGAGCATTTGAAAACGACCGTCCTTGCCCTCTTCTTCATGGCCGCTGCTGCATCGGTACCGGCCGCGGCGCAAACCGCACCGCCTTATACGCTCGAGAACACCGAAGTGCGCGACCTGCGCGCCACTGCCCTGAAACGCGACTACCAGGTGTTCGTGGCGCTGCCCGACTCCTACCGCGAGGGCACGCGCAGCTATCCGGTGCTATTCGTGACGGACGCGAACTACGCCTTCCCGCTGGTGCGCAGCATCACCCAAAGGCTGACCAAGCACGCCGGCATGGAAGAGACGATCGTGGTCGGCCTGTCGTATGCGAAGGGAGACACGGGCGTGTACAGCCGCCGCCGCGACTACACCCCCACGGTGCCACGCAAGCACGACTATCGCTCGGACATGCCGGGCCGCCCGCTCGCCCTCGGCGAGGCGCCGGCCTACGCGCGCTTCCTGACGGACCAGGTGCTGCCGCTGATCGCAAAGCACTACCGCGCCGACATGAAACGCAAGTTCTTCGTCGGGCATTCCTATGGCAGCCTGCTGGGCCTGCAGATCCTGTTCGACAAGCCGCGCACCTTCGAGTACTACATCCTCGGCAGTCCTTCGCTGTGGTACGACGGCGGCGTGATGTTCAACCGGCTCGAGGTCTACGGCGAACGGCACCGCGACCTGCAGGCCAACGTCTTCTTCGGCATCGGTTCCCGGGAAGGGCTCGCCCCCGGCAAGAAGCGCGCGCGCGACGAAGAGAACGCCGACATGGTGGCCGACTTGCGCGATTTCGATAAGGCCCTGAAGGCGCAGCGCTATCCGAACCTGCGCACGCAAGTGAAGGTGTTCGCCGACGAGGACCATGCGAGCGTGTTCCCGCTCGTGCTCACCCACGGCTTGCGGGCCGTGCTGCCGACGAAAAAGTAAGCTTCCTCGCCATGCCTCCTGCACTGCGCTCTTCGTATGACGCCATCGTCGTCGGCAGCGGCCCGGGCGGCGCCAGCACGGCGCGCGAACTGGCGCGGCGCGGCCTGCGCGTGCTGGTGCTGGAACAGGGCGGCGCCGTGCCCCTGACCGGCACCGTCACCCAAATGGCCGCGATGGCGGCGGTGCCCGGCAAGGGCGCGTTCCTGCATCGCGACGCTTCGCTGCTGGTGTCCGGCACCACGCTTGGCGGCAGCTCGGCGGTCAATTTCGCGACGGCCGCCGCGCCGCCGCAGGCCCTGTTCGCCCGCTATGGCATCGACTTGTCCACTTCCCTGGCCGAACTGCGCGCCGAGCTGCCGCTGGCGCCGCTGCCCGATGCGCTGGTCGGCCCGATGGCGGCGCGCATGATGACGGCCGCGCGTTCACTCTCGCTGGACTGGCGCAAGCTCGACAAGATGATCCGGCCCGAGAGCTGCCGCAGCGGCTGCTGGCGCTGCGTGTACGGCTGCCCCTTCGGCGCCAAGTGGACGGCGCGCGATTTTATCGACGAGGCTTGCCGCCACGGTGCCCAGCTGGTCGACCACGCGCGCGTGCTGCGTGTGCTGGTGCAGGACGGGCACGCGGCGGGCGTCGAGTTCGAACATGGGAAGCAGTTGCATACCGTCGCCGCCCCCATTGTCGTGCTGGCCGGCGGCGGCCTGGGCAGCCCGCGCCTGCTGCACCAGTCGGGCCTGGGGCCGCGTCATGCTCACTTCTTCAGCGACCCGGTGGTGGCGGTGATGGGCACCGTCGACGACATCGAGGGCGGTGCCGAGGTGCCGATGGCGGCCGGGCTGCACCTGCAGGACGAGGGTGTGGCGCTGGCCGACCTGACCCTGCCGCAGCCGATGTATGCGGCATTCGCCGTGCAGGTCGGCCGGGTCGACCGGCTGCTTGCGCACCGGCGCACCCTGTCGATGATGGTCAAGATTCGCGACGATATCGGCGGCAGTGTCGGCCCGCGCTGGGTCGATAAAACGCTGTCGGCGGGCGACCGCAAGAAACTGGCGCATGGGGTCGGGCTGGCGAAAGCCATCCTGCGCGAAGCCGGGGCGCATCACATCTTCAAATCGTGGCATTTCGCGGCGCATCCGGGCGGGAGCGTGCGCATTGGGGAAGGAGTGGACGCGGATTTGCAGACGTCCACGAAGGGGTTGTTTGTGTGCGATGCGTCGGTGATTCCGGAGCCGTGGGGATTGCCGCCGACCTTGACCTTGCTGTGTCTCGGTAAGAGATTAGGGGAACATGTAGCGACGTAGGGTGGGCATTCATGCCCACGCGGTCCACCGGTTGAAACCCTGCGGCGCATTGTTCGACCAATCAACCGTGCCATACCGCGTGGGCATAAATGCCCACCCTACGGTGCGCCGCCGCAGATTCACAATGACGCAAGCGCACGATCAATAATGCGGCGGCCGCTCGTTCGCCGGCATCTGCTGCCCCGTCTCGCGCAAGGTGCGCACGTGTTCGGCCAGCTGCTGCACGATGCCCTCGAGCTGGTCAATGCGGCGCGCCTGCTGGTAGACGGTCGTATTCAAGGTATCGACCAGGTCTTCCATGTGCGCCAGCTTGATTTCGATATCGACAAAACGGTCTTCGTGTTCCACGGTGTGTCCCTGCATTAAACCGGCATTATGACAGCAGCTTGCCCGCATCCGGCTTCGGCGTATTCAGCAGCGCTTTCAGACTGGCCAGGCGGTCCTTCGGGCTGATGATTTCCGATTCCTTCGGTGGCGCATCGCCTTCGTCCAGCGCCATCTCCTTGATGAAGCGCGAAGGATCGCAGTGCACCAATTCTCCGGCGCGCTTTCTCTTCTTGCACCAGGTGATCTGCAGCGAACGCTGGGCGCGCGTGATCCCGACGTACATCAGGCGCCGCTCTTCCTGGATGCGCGCCGCGATCTTCTCGATCGGGTCGTCCGGGTCGCCTTTATGGGGCAGGATGCCCTCTTCCACGCCGACCAGGAACACGTGCGGATATTCCAGTCCTTTCGAGGCGTGCAGGGTCGACATGCGCACCGCGTCCTGCTCTTCGTCCTGCCCCTCGAGCATGGACATCAGCGCCACCATTTGCGTCAGTTCGAGCAGGTTCTTTTCCTCACCGGTGCCGTCGCGCCCGCCGTTGCCGCGTTCCTTCAGCCAGTTCAAGAACTCCATGACGTTCTGCCATTTTCCTTGCGCGGCGCGGTCGTCGAAGTTCTCGTACAGGTAGTGCTCGTAATTCATCTCCTTCATCATGTCGTCGAGCACCTCGGCCGCATTTTCCCCGCTGCCCGATGGTCCCGGGCGGGTGGCGCGGCTTTCCAGCTCGTCGATGAAGCGGCAGAAGTCGCGCAGCGGATGCAGCTGGCGGTCCTGCAGTTTCGCTTCCAGCCCGCCTTTACTCGCCGCCTCGAACAGCGAGCAGTTCCACTGTTTCGACACTTCGCCCAGCACCTCCAATGTCGCCATGCCGACGCCGCGCTTGGGCGTGGTGACGGCGCGAATGAAGGCCGGGTCGTCGTCCTGGTTGGCGATCAGGCGCAGGTAGGCGATGATGTCCTTGATCTCCGCCTTGTCGAAGAAGCTCTGGCCGCCCGACATCGTGTAGGGAATGCGTTCCTTGCGCAGCGCCTGCTCGATGATGCGCGCTTGGTGGTTGCCGCGGTACAGAATCGCGTAGTCGGTCCACTTGTTCTTGCGTTGAAAATGGTCGGCCGAGATCATGATCGCGACCTGGTCGGCTTCCTGCTCGTCGCTCTGCATCCCGAGCACTTTAATGGGCTCGCCCAGGCCGTGTTCCGACCACAACGACTTTTCGAACAGCTTCGGGTTATTGCCGATGACGGCGTTCGCCGCCTGCAGGATGCGCGTGGTCGATCGATAATTCTGCTCGAGTTTAATCACGCGCAGGTCCGGGAAGTCGGTCTGCAGGGTTTTGAGATTTTCCACCGAGGCGCCGCGCCAGGCGTAGATCGCCTGGTCGTCGTCGCCGACCGCCGTGAACATCGGCTTCTTGCCGAGGCCCGTCACCAGCAGTTTCACGAGTTCGTACTGGCAGGTGTTCGTGTCCTGGTACTCGTCCATCAGCAGATAGCGCAGGCGCCGCTGCCAGCGGTCGCGGATCGGCTCGTTATTCCGGAACAGTTCCACCGGCAGGCGGATCAGGTCGTCGAAGTCGACCGCCTGGTAGGCCTGCAGCGTGGCGACATAGCTGCGGTAGATGCGCCCAGCCTGGGCTTCGTCCTCGTCCTTGGCGTTGTTGATGGCGTCGTCGGGATCCACGAGACCGTTCTTCCACAGCGAGATCATGTTCTGGATGCGCCGCACTTCCTGTTTGTCGGTGGTGACGGCCAGGCTGGAGACGATCGTGTAGCAATCGTCGCTGTCCATGATCGAGAATTTATCCTTCAGGCCGACGCCGGCCGCTTCCTGGCGCAGGATTTTCACGCCCAGCGAGTGGAAGGTGGAGACCGTGAGCTGCTTGGCCTGCTTCGGCTGTTTCAGCAGCTTGCCGATACGCTCCTGCATCTCAAGGGCTGCTTTATTCGTGAACGTGAGCGCGGCGATCGTGCGCGGATCGTAGCCGCAGTGCTCGATCATGTACGCGATCTTTTGCGTGATCACCCGCGTCTTGCCCGAGCCGGCGCCGGCCAGCACCAGGCAGGGGCCGTCGAGGTAGAGCACGGCTTCGCTTTGCGGCCCGTTCAGGCCGAACTTGGGTGCGTTGGACATGGGAAATATTCTTGAAGACAGCCGAGCATTGTAGCGAACCGGCTCGTTGCGCGCGCTACAATGTCCAGCATGAAAAAATTGCTAATCCTGTTATTGGCAGGGATGTTTGCCGTGCCGGCGCTGGCGCGCCCGCTGCTGGTCGCCGCTGCCAGCGATCTCGGCTATTGTATCGATGAACTCGTCAGCGCGTACCGGAAAACGGCGCCCGAGGCCGAGCCCACCGTCTCGCTTGGCGCATCCGGCAACTTTTTTGCACAAATTCGCAACGGTGCCCCCTTCGAAGTCTTCCTGTCGGCCGACATGGATTACCCGCGCCAGCTGGCCAAGCTCGGCGCCGCCGACGGCAGCACCCTGGTTCCCTACGCCATTGGCCGCATCGCCCTGTGGTCGCTCGATTCGCAGCTCGATCCGAACCGCGGCCTGGCCGCGTTGGTTGGCGACGAGCGCGTAAAACGCTTCGCGATCGCCAATCCGGTGACGGCGCCCTATGGGCGCGCGGCCAAGGCCGCCTTGGTGCGCGATGGCCTGTGGGACAAGGTGCAAAATAAACTCGTGATTGGCGAAAACATCGCCCAGACCGCCCAGTTCGTCCAGACAGGTAACGCCCAGGCCGGCATCATTTCGTTTGCGACGCTGCACTCGACCAAGCTGAAGGGCGTCGGCCGCTACGCGCTCGTGCCGACCAAGGACCTGGCGCCGATCGAGCAGGGCGCGATCGTTACCAAAGCCGGCGCCGCCAACCCGCACGCGGCCGGTTTTATCCGCTTCCTGGGTTCGCCCGAGGCGCGCGCAATCCTGGCTCGCAACGGTTTTAGCTTGCCCGCGGGCGCCGCCGAATGACGGATTGGCAGTTCCCGCCCGAACTCTGGGACGCCATCGGCCTGACCCTGCGCCTGGCCGCCGTCACCTCGGTCGTGCTGCTGCTCGTCGGCATTCCGCTGGCAAATTGGCTCAACAATAGCAGGATGCGCGGCATCATCTTCGTCGAGACCCTGGTCAGCCTGCCGATCGTGCTGCCGCCCACAGTGATCGGCTTTTATTTGCTGATGCTGATGGCGCCGCAGCAGCCGGTCGGGGCGGCCTGGATGAGCGTGTTCGGCCATCCGCTGCCGTTTTCGTTTGCAGGTCTCGTGGCCGGCTCCGTCGTGTACAGCCTGCCGTTCGCGGTGCAGCCTTTCCAGGCCGCCTTCCGCGGCGTCGGGCGCGAGCTGGTGCAATCGGCACTGGCGCTGGGCCTGACGCGCCGCCAGGCCTTCTGGTCCATCGTATTGCCGCTGTCGAAACATGGGATCTTGACCGGCGTGTCGCTCAGCTTTGCGCACACGATGGGAGAATTTGGCGTCGTGCTGATGCTGGGTGGGAACATCCCGGGCCAGACCCGGGTGGCGTCGATCGCGCTCTACGATGAAGCGCAGAAGTTGAATTATGCGACTGCGCACGCATATGCACTGGTATTGCTGGCGATCTCGTTTGCCATCCTGATCGGCATCGCCTTCCTGCAGCGCCGCCAGAATGCGATCCTGCTATCGAATTAGCCGTCATTTCGGCTACCATCGCCCCTTTGGCGCCAGCGCACCCACCTGATACGAGCACGACACGATGAAATTCGAACACCTTATTGAAATTAACGACCTGCTCAACCCGCTGATGGACACCATCACGCGCGAGCAACTCTGGCGCGGCCTCGTGATCCGCGCGGAATCGCCGAAGCTGTTCGTGCCCCACCTCGACGACGCCGAGATCGGCCCCTGCGAAGCCGGCAGTTTCAAGCGCCGCCTGCGCTACGGCGACCTGGTGGTCGAGGACACGGTTATCCTCACGCCGCTGCAGGAAGTGCGTTACGAGGTACCGGCCCAGGGCGAGATCAGCGCGTCGACCTTGAGCATGACGATCGAAACGCCCGCCGAAGGCCGGCTGTACGTGCGCTTCCGCTACGACGACGGCATGGGCGAAGCGCTGGATGCGGCCTCGCAGATGTATGCGGATTTCAAGAAGTCGGCGTACCAGGAGGCCGATATCGACACCGTGCGCATCGTGCGCGAGATGGCGGCGGCGGGCAAGCTGGATGCGAGTTATCTGAATTAAGCGTGGCCGTTGGCATTTGCCCTTGTAGGGTGGGCACTCGTGCCCACGCGGTATCACCCTTCGATCAGAGGCAAACGTCGCCGAGATGCGCAACGTGAGTCCGCGTGGGGTCATTGAGGCCAATGGCCTCAATGACGGCTTCACTACAAGTGCCCACCCTACGATGTGCACAAGCCAACAACATCAGGTCCCCGGCTCCGAATCCGCCGCATCGGTGTGATTGGTCGCCTTCGCCAGGTTCGCCGCCAGGTCGCGCAGCGCCGTGCGCACGCCTTCCTCGATCACCGGATGGTAAAACGGCATGTCCAGCATCTGCGGCACCGTCAAATGCGCCTGCACCGCCCAGGCCAGCAAGTGCGCGATGTGTTCGCCGCGCGGGCCGATCATCTCGGCGCCCAGGAAGCGGCAAGAACCGTACTCCGCATACACGCGCAGCATCCCCTTGTTCTGCAACATGACCCGGCTGCGGCCCTGGTTTTCGAAGGAGACCTGGCCGATCGCGAATTTCGGCCGTCCGCCTTCGCACAGGGTTTTATAGCTCTTGCCCAGCGTGGCGATGTTCGGTTCCGTAAAAGCGATGCCCAGCATGGCGCGGCGCAGCCCCGGACGCACGTCCGGATAGCGGCCCGCGTTCTCGCCGGCGATCTTGCCGTGGTCGGCCGCCTCGGCCAGCAGCGGCAGTTCGTTGTTGGCGTCGCCCGCGATAAAAATGTGACTGGAGCCGCACTGCATGGTGCGGCTGTCGAATTCCGGCACGCCGTTCGGCAGCAAGTCCAGTCCCGTCGTCTCCAGCCCCATGCCGCGCACGTTCGGGCTGCGGCCGGTGGCCACCAGGACATATTGAAAACGTTCGCTCGTCTCCTTGCCCAGCGCATCGCGGGTGGTCAGCAGCACCTCATCGTCCTGCTGCTCTGCGCGCACGACTTCGGTCTGGAAGCGCAGGTCGAGTTCCTGACTCAAGGTGCGCGTGGCCGCGTGCAGCACTTCCGGATCGCTCAACTGGGCGATGCTGCCGCCGCGCGCGAACAGGCTGACCTTGACGCCGAGCCGCGTCAGCGCCTGGCCCAGTTCCAGCCCGATCACACCCGTACCGATCACGGCCACCGATGAGGGCAGGTCGTCCCAATAAAACACGTCGTCGCTGGTGACGATGCCGGGCCCGACACCCTGCAGCTGCGGCAGGACCACCGGAGAGGAGCCAGTGGCGATCACGATCCGCGCCGCTTCGATCTCGGTGTGCTCGTCGACCACCAGGGTATGCGGGCCGGTGAAACGGGCATGGCCGCGGATGCGGTCGGTTTCCGGAAAACTCTCGACGCTCTCCAGCACGAAACCGACGAAACGGTCGCGTTCCTTGCGCACGCGTTCCATCACGGCGCGGCCGTCGATGCGCTTTTCGCCCGGATGCACGCCGAAGCCGGGCGCGAGGTCGAGCATGTGGGCGGCGTCGGCGGCGGCAATCAGGAGTTTACTCGGCATGCAGCCGACGCGCGCGCAGGTGGTGCCGTAATGGCCGCTTTCGATGACGACGGTACGCGCGCCTTGCGCGTGCGCTGCGCGGTAGGCCGACATGCCGGCGGTGCCGGTGCCGATCACGGCGACGTCGACTTGCAGTTTCTTCATGCTGTTCTCCATAGTGACTGACAAGACGATACGCCGTTTCCGGCTTAAATGTCGAGCGGGTCCACTTCCAGCGACCAGCGCACGCGGGTCTTCAGCGCACGCAGCAGGGATAACCACTCTTTCAAAAACGCCTGCAGCGCCGGACGCGACGGCGACTCGACCAGCAGCTGGGCGCGGTCGACGTTATGCACGCGCGTCATCGTCATCGGAATCGGGTCGTTGAGCGTAATGGCATCGGTCGGCAGGATGTCGCGGGCTTCCTCGAGGAAGGCGATCGCGATGGCCAGTTCCGGCGCCTCCGCGCGCAGCAGGGCCTGGTACATGTAGGGCGGCAGCGCGGCTTGCCGGCGTTCTTCCAGCAGGGTGCCGGCAAAGCGGTCGTAGTCGTGGCGCACCACGGCCGAGTACAGCGGATGCTGGGCGTAGCGGGTCTGGATCAGCACCTCGGAGGCCAGGCCTGCACGGCCTGCCCTTCCCGCCACCTGCATCAGCTGGGCGAACAGGCGCTCGCTGGCCCGATAATCCTGCGAGAACAGGGCCGTATCCGGATTCAGGATGCCCACCAAAGTCAGCTTTTTGAAATCGTGGCCCTTGGCGACCATCTGCGTGCCGATCAGGATATCGACCTCGCCCCGGTGCACGGTGTCGAAGGCTTCCTGGGCGCTGCCCTTCTTTCTCGTGGAGTCGGCGTCGATGCGCAGGATGCGCGCCTGCGGGAACATCGCGCGCAGGTTTTCCTCGAAGCGCTGGGTGCCGCGTCCCAGGGGCTGCAAATCGACGTTGCCGCAGGTCGGGCAATGTCTCGGGATGCGCAGCTCGAGGCTGCAGTGGTGGCAGCGCAGGCGGTGCTCGGGTTTATGCAGCACCATGAAGGAGGTGCAGCGGGTGCAGTTGCTGATCCAGCCGCAGGACTCGCAAGTGATGACGGGTGCATAGCCGCGCCGGTTCAGAAACAGCAGCGATTGTTCTCCGCGCTCCAGGCGAGCGCGCAAGGCGGCCAGCAGGCCACTGGTGAGACCCTCCTTCGGCTTGTCGCGCTCCATGTCGAGCAGGCGCACGGTCGGCAGCACGGCATCGCGCACGGCGCGCTCGCGCAGTTCCAGCTTGCGGTAGCGGCCCGTGCCGGCGTGGTGCCAGCTTTCCAGCGAAGGCGTGGCGGAACCGAGCACGATCGGAATGCCCAACTGGTGCGCGCGCCAGACGGCCAGGTCGCGTGCGGAATAGCGCAGTCCCTCCTGCTGCTTGTAGGAGGGGTCGTGCTCCTCGTCGATCACGATCAGTTGTAAATGCGGCAACGAGGCCAGGATGGCGAGACGCGTGCCGAGCACGATGCGCGCCTGGCCCTGGTGGGCCGATAACCAGTGCAGCATGCGCTCGCCTTCGGACAGGCTCGAATGCAGGGTCGCCAGCATCAGGCCGGGGAAGCGCGCGCGGATGTTCCCTTCCAGTTGCGGCGTCAGGTTGATCTCGGGGACCAGGATCAGGATCTGCGCTTGCGGGTCGCGTTGTAATACCTGGGCGCAGGCTTGCAGGTACACCTCGGTCTTGCCGCTGCCGGTGACGCCGTACAGCAGCAGCGGCGTGAAGCCATGCGCGCCGCCGATGGCATCCGCCGCTTCCTGCTGCGACGGATTCAGGGGTGGCATGCCCAGCGGGCTCGGATCACCCGGCGGCGGCAATTTGCCCAGTTTTTTCAGGGCGCGGTCGAGCGCGACCGTCTTCGGCACGCGCAGATTCTTGGGCAGGCCGGGCAGCGCCACTTCGCCCAGCGGGCGCTGGTAATAATCGGCGGCGAAGCCGGCCAGTGCCAGCCATTGCGGCGACAAGGGAGTCAATTGGTCGCGCACGGCGATTGCGTTCTTCAGCTTGTCGGGCGGGACATCGGTTTCCTGGACGACGTCGACGATCAGGCCAACGGCTTCGCGGCGCCCGAAACTGACCAATGCCAGCTGGCCGATTCGCGGCGCAGTACCCTCCTCATGCGGCCAGCCGTAATCGAACACGCTGTTGAGCGGCGTATCGAGTGCAATTCGTAGGATGCAGTGCGCCAATGCCGAACCTTGTATAAAAGCTGTGGAAAACTTTGTGGAGAATGAACTGCTTGACCGGTGGAGAAGTTTACGTTAAGTCAAATGATGTACGGATCAGCTAAAAACAAGACCAAATAAACCATTTAGTTTCAATGACTTGCAGATGTCGAAGTAGTCCACAGCAACTCGTTTACCGCAGTGCAACGATTGTGTATAAGTGCGCTTTTGCCTATGGTAAATGCATAGGGCGTGTGACGATTTAAACAAGAGTCTCCGATGCCGTGCGTAAGTGCTTGTCAACGCAGAGAATTTCACAGATGAGCTAAACAGCCTGTGAATAACTTTGTGAACAAGGGCTGATAAGCTACGATTTCTGCTTCGAAATACTCGCTTCCAGATGGTCATGTGTGCTGAGGAATGAAGATAAAACCCAGCAATTTCAACCACTTATGGTTCACCGCCCTTGTTCTTCACATGTCCACAGGTTTCATTGGGGCGATTTCGCCACATGTGAACAAGTGTGAGATTGCGCTCTGCCGTGGTGCATGACGCGGGGCGCCACGGATGTGGCGCCGCAGCATTTTGATCAGGCGCTACGCTGTTTGCGGCTGAATTCGTGGACGGCGTCCACCATTGCCGTGACGGACTCCGGCGGCGTAAATTGCGAAATGCCGTGGCCCAGGTTAAAGACGTGGCCGTGGCCATGCGACGGCGTGCCATAGGCAGTCAGGGACCGCTCGACTTCCGCGCGGATCTGCTCGGGCGAGGCGAACAGGATCGCCGGATCCAGGTTGCCCTGCAGGGCCACGCGCTCGCCCACCAGGGCGCGCGCACGGCCCAGGTTGACGGTCCAGTCCAGGCCGAGCGCATCGGCGCCGATATTCGCCATCTCGTCGAGCCAGATGCCGCCGCCCTTGGTGAAGACGATGGCCGGGATGCGCACGCCATCCTTTTCGCGCTGGAGCTGGCTGACGACTTTCTCCATGTAGCGCAGCGAGAATTCCTGGTAGGCGCCATCGGCCAGCGCACCGCCCCAGGAGTCGAAGACCATGACGGCCTGGGCGCCGGCATCGATCTGGGCGTTCAGGTACTGGGCGACGGCGGTCGCGTTGATGTCCAAAATCCGGTGCATCAGGTCCGGGCGCGCGTACAGCATCTTTTTGATGGTGTGGAATTCGCGCGAGCCCTGGCCTTCGACCATGTAGCAAGCCAGCGTCCACGGGCTGCCGGAAAAGCCGATCAGCGGCACGCGGCCGTTGATCTCGGTGCGGATCTGCGTGACGGCCTTGAAGACATAGTCGAGCGATGCCATATCCGGTACCTGCAGCGCCATCACTTCGCCTTCCGTGCGCAGCGGACGCTCGAACTTCGGCCCTTCTCCCTCGGAGAAGTACAGACCCAGGCCCATCGCATCGGGCACGGTCAAAATGTCCGAGAACAGGATCGACGCGTCCAGCGCATAGCGGTCGAGCGGCTGCAGCGTGACCTCGGTGGCGTAGTCCGGATTCTTTGCCAGGCCCAGGAACGAACCGGCACGCGCGCGGGTGGCACGGTATTCCGGCAGGTAGCGCCCCGCCTGCCGCATCAGCCAGACGGGCGTGTACTCGGTCGGCTGGCGCAGCAGCGCGCGCAGGAAGGTGTCGTTCTTGAGCGGGGCAAATTGTGGCATGGCTGACA
>Ga0308160_10006130_pt1 | contig 12317 bp, 6 predicted proteins | sample PhyFR1_FD_201036 | JGI IMG/M metagenome (GOLD analysis project Ga0308160, IMG submission 201036) | Phyllosphere microbial communities from UC Gill Tract Community Farm, Albany, California, United States - DLSLF.R1 | ecosystem: Host-associated > Plants > Phyllosphere > Unclassified | place: USA... | reverse complement strand
AGAAAATTGAAGGGAATTCGCCGACCCAGGCCACCCTTCGTACTTCGACCGTCAACACCAAGGCCGCCTCCGGCGCGTCCGAGGACGGCAAGACGAGTGCGGTGGGCGCCACGGCCGCAACCGATAGTCTGCGCCTGACCGGCGAAGCGTCCGGGCTGCAAAGCCTGCAGCGCGAGCTGGCGGCGGCGCCGGCAGTGGACAGCAACCGCGTCGAGTCGGTGCGCAACGCGTTGCAGAGCGGCAGCTACAAGATCAACCCCGACGCGATCGCCAGCCGCATGCTGGAGATGGACCAGCAGCTCAGCGCATGAACACGACCGTGACCAACCCCTTGCAGCAGCTCAGCGACGCACTCGCCGGCGAACGGCAGGCGTTGTTGGATCACAACGTGGAAGGCCTGATGCAGGCGACCGGCGACAAGCTGGCCGCGCTGCGGGCGCTGGAGGCCAACGTGCCGGCCGGTGCCGAGGCCGAATCGTTGCTGCGCCAGCTGGCCGACGCCAACCGCGCCAACGGCGCGTTGTTGTCGCGGCGGCGGCGCGAGGTCAACTGGGCGCTGCGGCACCTGGGACGCAGCGAAAGCGCTTCGTCCTACGACGCCAAAGGCCAGTCCAGCACGTTGCGGATGAGCCGCCCGTTGGCGATCGCCTGAGAAACGCCAATCGCGTCACCGCATGCCGGCCACGTGCCCGCATGCACGCACCTGGCGATGGCATCGGCGTATATTGAGCGTCCGCTCGTTACCCGTTGCCTTTCGTGAATTTTGCCGATCCCGATTACACCGACGCGGTGCCGTTGCCTTCGCGCAAGAGCTTGCTCGCGCTGAGCGAACTGATCGACGAAGGTCTGGTGCTGTTCCGCGCCGACGGCCGCCTGCTGCTGGCCAACAGTGCCGCCCGCGGCCACCTGTGCAATGCCGAAGTCTTCGACGACTGCGCCCTGGGCGAACGCCTGGCGCAGTGGCTGCCCAGCGATGCGCTGTCGCAGGCGCGCAGCCATGGCCGCTGGAGCGGCAGCCTGCCGACCGAAGAACACGTGGTGCTGGCGCATCTGTATTTCCATGCCGACGGCGACGATGGCAACTTTCTGGTGCTGATCCAGGGCATCGAAGGCCAGCAGGACTACGAGCAAGAACTGCAGCAGCGCCACGCCGAGTTGCGCCAGGCCTATCTGCGCCTCAACGGCGCCCAGGAAAAGCTGCTGCAATCGGAGAAGATGGCCTCGATCGGCCAGCTCGCCGCCGGCGTCGCGCACGAGATCAACAACCCGATCGGCTACGTGCATTCCAATCTGGGCAGCCTGCAGGAATACCTGCGCAGCCTGTTCACCCTGATCGAAGCCTACGAGCGCGCTTTGCGCGCCCCGGATCCGAAGGCGCTGATCCCGGAAATCGACGACATCCGCAACCGCTTCGACATCGACTTCATCAGCCGCGACCTGCCGCAGCTGATGGCCGAGTCGCGCGAAGGCATCGAGCGGGTGACGCGGATCGTGCGCGACCTCAAGGATTTCTCGTACTCCGGCCGCGAGGAATCGTGGAAGCTGGTGGACCTGCATTCCGGGCTCGAGTCCACGATCAACATCATCTGGAACGAGCTCAAGTACAAGGTCACCCTGGACCGCCACTACGGCAACCTGCCGTTGGTCGAGTGCCTGCCGTCCGAGCTCAACCAGGTGTACATGAACCTGCTGCTCAACGCCGGCCAGGCGATCGGCGAGCGCGGCACCATCGTGGTCAGCACCGGTCAGGACGGCGAGGAGGTCTGGATCGAGTTCAAGGACTCCGGCGCCGGCATCCCGGCGGACCTGCTGCAGCGCATCTTCGACCCGTTCTTCACCACCAAGCCGGTCGGCAGCGGCACCGGCCTGGGCCTGTCGATCTCCTACGGCATCATCAATAAGCACCACGGCCGCATCGACGTGACCAGCACCGTCGGCGAGGGCTCCAGCTTCCGGATTGTGATTCCGGTTCGGCAGCCGAAGTAGGGGCCGGGATTCGGGATTCGGGATTGGGGATTCGCAAGAGCCGCACATCCCGCTTTCTTGTTGGTATGCCGGGAATGGAACAGCGAACGGCAAACGCTTTTGCCAATCCCGAATCCCGAATCTCCAATCCCGGCTCTTTGGCGAATCCCGAATGCCGAATCCCCAATCCCGGCCCGTCAGGGCCCAGCATCCCGCCGCTGTTCGTCATGCGTGCGGAACGCCTGGCGGATGTGTTCGCGCAGTTCGTCGTCGTTCCAGGGCTTGGTCAGGAAGCGGTAGATCGCGCCGCGGTTGATCGCGTCGGTGACGGTGGCCAGGTCGGTGTAGCCGGACAGCACCAGGCGGATGGTGTCGGGGTAGAGCATCTTCACCCGGCCCAGGAACTCGGTGCCGCTCATGTCGGACATGCGCTGGTCGGACAGGATCACCTGCACGTCGTTGGTGGCGAGCAGGTCGAAGGCGTCGCGCACGTTGCCGGCGGCCAGGATCCGGTAGCCGTCGCGGCGGAACAGGCGCACCAGCGAGCGCAGCACGTTCTCCTCGTCGTCGAGCAGCAGCAGGGTGCGGTCCGGGCGGGTCTCGGTGAACGATTCCGGGCGCAGGTAGCGGCGCCGCAGCGCCATACCCGCGGCCTCGGCCGACATCGGCTCGCCGAACAGGTAGCCCTGGAAGATGTCGCAGTCGTTGCGGCGCAGGAAGCCCAGTTGCGCCTGCGATTCGACGCCGTTGGCGATCACCACCATGCCCAGCTGGTGGCCCATGGCGATGATGGCGCGGGCGATCGCCGCCTCGCGGTTGCCGGCCGGCGCGCTCTTGATGAAGCTGCGGTCGATCTTCAGCTTGTCCACCGGATAGCGCACCAGCGCGCTGAGGCTGGAATCGCCGGTGCCGAAGTTGTCCAGGCTCAGGCTGATGCCCTCGCGGCACAGGTTGGCCAGGGTCTCGTGGACGAAGTTGACGTTGTTGGTCAGTGCGCTTTCGTTGATCTCCAGTACCATCATCTGCGGCGGCACGCCGGCGGCCTGCAGCGCCGACATCACTTCGTTGAAGAAGGTCGGGCGCAGCAGCTGCAGGGTGGAGACGTTGACCGCGATGGTGAAGTCGTCGAAGCCCTGGTCGCGCCACAGCCGCGCCTGGCGCAGCGCGCCCTCCATCACCCAGGTGCCGATCTGCACGATCACGCCCAGCCGTTCGGCGGTGCGCATGAATCGTTCCGGCACCAGGATGCCCAGCGTCGGCGACTGCCAGCGCAGCAGCGATTCCATGCCGACCACGCGGCCGTCGCGGGCGCTGACCATCGGCTGGTAGCGCAGGCGCAGCTCGCCGTTGGGGATCGCATCGACGATCTGCCGCGAGATGATGCTCTCGCTGTGCGCGCTGGGCGGGCCGTCGGCCGCGTACAGGCGCACCATGTTGCCGCCTTCGCGCGCGGCCTGGTAGACCGCGTCCTCGGCGTAGTCGAGCAGCGTGGACAGGCGCGTGGAGTGTTCCGGGCACAGGCTCACGCCGATCTTGCCGGTCATGAACAAGGTGTACGGCAGCACCGACAGCGGTAGTTCGATCTGCTGTCGGATCTCTTCGGCGAAGGCCTCCGGCGGCGGCACGTCGGCGGTGCGCGGCACCGCCATGATCAGTTCATCGCTGCCGTGGCGCCACAGCAGGCCGCGTCCGCGCAGGTGCGCCTGCAGCCGATGCGCCAGCAGCGCCAGCGCCTGGTCGCCCACTTCCGCGCTCATGTTCTCGTTGATCGAGGCGAAGTGGTCGATGTCGATGTGCAGCAGCATCACGCCCGGCCCGCCGGCCAGCGACTCGGCGATCATGCCGGTCAGCGCGGGGTGGCCTGCGCCCAGGCGCGACGGAAGTTCGTCGTCTGGCGGCACGGGGACAGCGGGATTCCACATCGTGTCAGGGTCCAGGTGGGTGCGTTGGCGTCGCCGCCGCCGTCGTATAGGGCAGGCACAGCGTCACCCGCGTGCCGGCACCGGGCGCGGTGTCGATCTGCAGGGTACCCCCTGCGCTCTGCGCGCGCTCGCGCATCACGATCAGGCCCAGTCCGCGCGGGCCGGCCGGATCGAAGCCGTCGCCGTCGTCGACCACCTCCAGGCGCAGCTGGCGGTGCTGCTCGTCACTCAGCGCCATGCGCACTTCGCCGGCGCAGGCGTGGCGCAGCACGTTGGTCAGGCTTTCCTGGGCGATGCGGAAGCAGGCCTGCTCGACCTCGCCGCTGGGCCGCGCGGGCAGGGTGGCGATCTCCAGCTGCAGGCGCACCGGCGAGGCGCGGAACAGCATGCCGGCCTGCCAGCGCAGCGCCGCCTCCAGGCCGAGCGCGTCCAGCTGCGGCGGGCGCAGCAGGGTGGACAGGTTGCGCAGCTTGGTGATGCTGCTGTCGGCCAGCTGCACGATCTCGTTGAGGTCTTCGCGGCGGCGCTCGGCATCGGCTTCGTCCAGCGCGGCGTGCGCGGACAGTTTCATCGCGGTGATCGCCTGGCCGATGTCGTCGTGCAGGTCGCGCGAGATCGCGCGGCGCTCGTCCTCCTGCAGCGAGAACAGCCGCCGCGCCATCGCCTGCAGCTCGCGGTTGCTCAGCGCCAGCGCGTCGCGCATGCGCTCGGGCTCGCTGAGGTCGCGCACGATCAGCAGCTTGCAGTCGCGGCCGCTGTAGCGCACCTTGCCGAACGACAGCCCGGCGTGGAACAGCGAACCGTCGCGGCGGCGCATGCGCGCGGCGGCGCCGCGCTCGCCCTTGTCGCCGGCATCGCGCATCTGCTCGCGCACCTGCTGCAGATCGCTGGGATAGACCAGGCCCTGCAGCGGTTCGCCGAGCAGGTTCTCGCCCTCGTAGCCGAACTGCCCGGCGCAGGCGGCGTTGGCGTACAGCACGTGCTCCTGATGCAGGATCGCCACCCCGTCGGGCAGCACCCGCACCAGTTCGCGGAACTGCTCCTCGCGCTCGTGCAGCAGGCGCCGCGAGCGTTCGTGCTCGGTCACGTCCTGCAGAGTGCCGCGCACGCAGGCCGCGCCATCGTCGTCGCTGGCCGATTCGGCGCGCAGGTGCAGCATGCGCGCCTGGCCGTCGGCGGCCAGCACCGGCAGCAGCATGTCCAGCTGCACCGGCGCGGCGCCGCACAGGTCCTCGAGCATGCGCTGGATCCGCGCCTGCGACGCCAGGTCGGCGGGGATCAGCAATTCCTCCAGGCGATGCTGGCGCGGCGACTCCGGCGCGCGCCGGCCGAGCATCCGGTAGACCTGGTCGGAATAGCGGCCCAGGCCGCTGGCCGGGTCAAGTTGCCAGGAGCCGAGACGGGCGATCGCCTGCGCTTCCTCCAGCCGCAGCAGTGCCTGGTCGCGACGCTGCTGCGCCTCGTGCTCGGCGCTGCGGTCGCTGATCACCACCAGCCGCGCGCTGCGGCCGCGGTAGTCCAGGCCGGTGCTGCGCGCTTCGGCCATGCGCTGGCTGCCGTCGCGCAGGCACAGCGGCTCGGCCACCACGCAGACCTTGGACGGGGCGTCGCGGATCGCCTGGATCACCTCGCTCATGCGCTCGGCGGCGCCGGCCGGCCACAGCCGGTCCAGTTCCAGCCCGACGAAGCTGTCGTGCGGCCAGCCGAAAAAGGCGATCGCCGCCGGATTGACGTCCACCACCCGCAGCGTTTCCGGATCGTAGACCAGCATCGGGCTGGGATTTGCCTGGAACATCTGCCGGTAGCCGGCCTCGGACAGCGCCAGCTGCGCGTGCACCTGCACCGCGCCGCGCACCAGCGGGTGCAGCAGGCAGTACAGGGCGATGGCGGTCAACAGCAGGAACACCGCGTCGTTGACCAGTTGCAGCACGGCCAGGGTGTGCGTGTCGTTCACGAATCGAACCAGCAGCAGGTCGCTGCCCAGCGACCAGATCAGGCCGATCAGCAGGTACAGCAGTGCGGTCCGCCAGATTCCCCGGTCCAGCCGCTGCGCCAGACGCATGCCCGCGGACGGGGAGGTCGGGGAGAGATCGCGTTGTGGTTGCATGCCCCGACAGCCCGATGCGGCGGTATTCGTCCACCGCCATCTTACCGGCAAGCGGCCATTGCGGCCCAGCGCGCCCGGCGCCACGGCCGGCCCGGCGCTCAATTAATGCCGCCGGGTGCCGTTATCTCCTTCGTCCGCCAGCACCAGCGCGGCAGAAACGGAGCACCTCGGCGTGGATCAAGGCGTCATCGCAAGCTTGCTGCAGCATCCGCTCACCTCGGCCGTGGTCCTGTTGGACGCCGAAGGGCGGCCGCTGGCCGCGAACCGGGCCGCGCAGGCGCTGGAGCTGCCGCGCACGGTGGAGGCCTATGCCGAGCTGATGCGCGACGTGCGCGAGCGCCTGCTCAACGGCGAGAGCATGCTCGCCTGCGCGCTGCCCGGCACCGCCGGGCGGCGCCTGGACGGGTGGCTGCGCGCGGTACGCGACGACGCCGGCGCGCTGTTGGCGTATACCCTGAGCGTGCCCGAGCCGGTCGGCAGCGACGGCGCCACGCGCTGGGAAATCGCCCTGGACAGCGCCGAACACGGCCTGTGGGACTGGGACATCCCCAGCGACCGGATCTTCCGTTCCGAGCGCTGGAAGCAGATGCTCGGCTACGAGGGCGACGCGCCGGACTACGGACTCAACACGCTGCTGCCGTTGGTGCACAACGACGACCAGGCGCGCCTGCGCGAGGCGATCCGTGCCCATTTCGAAGGCCGCAGCGCGACCTACGTGTGCGAATTCAGGCTGCGCCAGCAGGACGGCCAGTGGCGCTGGATCCTGGACCGCGGCCGCATCGTCGCCCGCACCGCCGATGGCAGCCCGCTGCGCATGGTCGGCACGCATACCGACATCCACGAACAGAAGCTGCTCGAGCAGCGCCTGCGCGACCAGCAGACCCTGCTGCGCGAGGCGCAGCGCATGACCCGCATGGGCAGTTGGTCGTGGGATCCGCTGCAGAACCGGATCTGGTGGTCGCGCGAGTTCCTGCGCGTCACCGGCCTGACCGAGGAGCAGGTGCCGAGCAGCCGCGGCTGGCTGCGCCTGCTCAGCCGCGAGTCGGCGGCGCAGGTGATCTCCACCTGGCGGCGCATGCAGCGCGACGGCAAGCAGGCCAATTTCGAGGTCGAGCTGGTGCGCGGCAGCGAGGCGCCGCTGCACCTGCGGGTGTGGGCGCAGCCGCAGCTGGAAGCGGACGGCCGCGTGCAGCGCGTGCTCGGCCAGGTGCAGAACATCACCGAGCAGCGCCAGACCGACGCGCTGATCCGCTGGCGCACCGAACTGCTCAACCGCGTCTCCGCGCTGGGCAAGATCGGCGGCTGCGAGATCGAGGTCGGCACCCGGCGCATGCAATGGACCGAGGAGTGCTACCGCATCCACGGCCTGCGCAAGGAAAACATCGACCTGGACCAGGCGCTGGCGCTGTACACCCTGGATTCGCGCGACGCGTTCGAAACGGCGCTGGCGCGGATCGCCCACGGTGGTCTGCCCGAGCAACTGGACCTGTGCTTCCATCGGCCCTCCGGGCACCGGGTATGGGTGCAGGTGCTGATCGAACTGGACGACCGCGACGGCCTGCCGCCGCGCTTCGTGGTGCTGTTCCGCGACATCAGCCGCGAACGCGAGGCCAGCGAGCGGATCGAACTGCTGGCCCACTACGACCTGCTGACCGGGCTGCCGAACCGGCAACTGCTGCGCGAGCAGGCGGAAGCGGCGATGCACGACGCGGTGGAGCGCGGCAGCACCCTGGCGATGCTGTTCGTCGACCTGGACGGGTTCAAGAGCATCAACGATTCCTTCGGCCATGCCACCGGCGATGCGCTGCTGAAACTGGCGGCCACGCGCATGCACCAGCAGCTGCGCACCAGCGACCTGTTCGGGCGCTTCAGCGGCGACGAATTCCTGGTGGTATTGCGCGACCTGGCCGAGCCGGGCGACGCCGGCCATGTGGCGCGCAAGCTGATCGCGGCGCTGGCCGAGCCGCTGCACAACGGCGAGAACGTGATCAAGATCGGCGCCAGCATCGGCATCGCCTTGATGGAAGACGGGCGCCAGGATTTCGACAGCCTGCTGCGCGCCGCCGATGCGGCGATGTACGCGGCCAAGGAATCGGGCCGCAACACTTGTCACTACTACAGCCAGGACGTGCTGCTGCGTGCGCAGCGGCGCCTGGAGATCGAGCATGCGCTGCACGGCGCGCTGGACCGCGAGGAGTTCTCGCTGGTGTACCAGCCGTTGGTGCACGCGGCCGGCGAACGCGCGCCGGCGGTCGAGGCGCTGTTGCGCTGGCACCGTCCCGGCCACGGCCATTGCAATCCGGCCGAGTTCATTCCCATCGCCGAGGAATGCGGCGAGATCGTGCGCCTGGGCGACTGGGTGATCAACGAGGCCTGCCGCCAGGCCGCGGCCTGGGATGCGGCGGGGCTGAGCTTCGACCGCGTGTCGGTCAACGTCTCGGCGATGCAGCTGCGCGACCGCGGCTTCGCCGAGCGGGTGATCGAGCTGTGCCAGCGCAACGGCTGGTCGCCCAAGCGGCTGGAGCTGGAACTGACCGAATCGGCGCTGATCCGCGACACCGAATCGCTGCGCCGCTGCTTCGAACTGTTCGAACAGGAAGGCGTGCTGCTGGCGGTGGACGACTTCGGCACCGGCTTCTCCAACCTGCATTACCTCAATCGCTTCCCGGTGCAGCGACTGAAGATCGACCGCAGCTTCGTGCAGGACATGCTCATCGACACCGGTACCGCCAAGGTCACCCAGGCGATCGTGCAACTCGGCCATGCGCTGGGCATGCAGGTGGTGGCCGAGGGCGTGGAGACGGTGCAGGAAGAGGCGCTGCTGCGCGAGCAGGGCTGCGACGAGATCCAGGGCTATCTGCACTCGCGGCCGCTGCCGCCGCGCGAACTGGCGGCCTGGCTGCGCGCGCGCCAGGCCGAGACGCCGGCGACGCTGCCGCGGCTGGTGCTTGCTGGTCAGTGAACGCGCGTTGCCTGCACCCGTCAGCCGCTGTTGCGGCGTCGCGGTTGCTGGCTATACTTCGCGCCCATCGTTCCCGGCCAGAGGCCACTTCCTTGGACAGTCATCCTAGACCGACGCTGCAGCTGTCGAGCTGACAGGACCGCCAAGGTCTGGGTTCGTCCCAGATGGGTCCCGTCCGCTCAGGACGGGATCGTTCGCCACCGCCGCACCGGTGCTGGCAAGACACTCCCGCAGTATGCAAGCCCGATCCGCGAGGACCCCGAGCGTGGCCCCTGGCGTTTCCGCATTCCGGAGCCGCCCATGCATCTGTCGTCGTCGTTGTTGCCATGCGCCTTGTAGTCGCTGCCGGTTCTGCGTGCGCGTGCCGGAACCGATCCGTGGTCCGCGGCGGCGCATGCAGCCGCCGCTGCTCGATCCGCATTGCACGCCGACGTGCGGCATCCGCGTGCCTACCGGTCGCGTCGAAGGCAAACCGAGCTGGATGGGCACGCGCCGTCGCGAACGCGCCGTGGCCCTGGCCGACGCCGGCACGCCTGCCGCGATCGACGCCGCGACCGGCATCGGCTCGATGGCCGCTCGGCGCACCACGAATGCGGCGCAGCAGCGGCTGACGCCTGGCTTGCATATTCGCTTGCCACACTACGCGGTCGTCCCGCGCTGTTGCCCTCATTCCCTACCACCCGTGCGGCGCCGCTGGCGCCGCCGTCCTGCCGGAACCTTCCCATGGTGCTATTCCCCCGCGACCGCAACGCGCCCGGCACTGTCGCCGCACGCCCCGGCGTGCTGCCCAATCTCCACGATCTGGCGGTGTTCGCGCTGCTGCTGGCGCTGGGCGTGCTGCTGTTGCACGGCGCCGCCGACATGCGCGCGCCGCTGCCGCCGCCGGGCACCGAAGCGGTCTCGCTGGATCTGCGCCAGCTGCCCGAATACGGCCTGCGCACCACCTTGCGCATGTTCGCGGCGATGGCCGCCTCGCTGGCGTTCACCTTCGTCGTGGCGACCCTGGCGGCCAAGAGCCGCCGCGCCGAGCGGCTGATCGTGCCGGCGCTGGACATCCTGCAGTCGGTGCCGGTGCTGGGCTTTCTGACCTTCACCGTGACCTTCTTCCTGGGCCTGTTTCCCGGCCGCCAGATCGGCGCAGAGCTGGCCTCGATCTTCGCCATCTTCACCAGCCAGGCCTGGAACATGGCGTACTCGTTCTACCAGTCGCTGCGCAACGTGCCGCGCGACCTGGACGAGGTCACGCGCGGTTTCGGCCTGTCGTCCTGGCAGCGCTTCTGGCGGCTGGAAGCGCCGTATGCGACGCCGTCGCTGATCTGGAACATGATGATGTCGATGTCCGGCGGCTGGTTCTTCGTGGTCGCCTCCGAGGCGATCACGGTCGGCGACCACACCCTGGAACTGCCCGGCATCGGCTCCTACCTGGCGTTGGCGATCGCGCAGCGCAATTTCGCCGCGGTCGGCTGGGCGGTGCTGGCGATGGGCGTGCTGATCGTGCTGTACGACCAGTTGCTGTTCCGTCCCATCGTCGCCTGGTCGGACAAGTTCCGCGCCGAACTCACCGCCTCGCAGGACAAGCCGCAATCGTGGCTGTACGACCTGCTGCGGCGCACGCGCCTGGCCAAGCGCCTGGTCGCGCCGCTGGCCTGGGTCTGGCAGCGCACCTTGCTGCTGCGCTGGGCGCCGCGGCGCCCGCGTCCGGCTGCTGCTGCCGTGCACGACGCCGGCGGCAACGTCTGGGGCGACCGGCTATGGAGCGCGGCGCTGGCCATCGCCGGTCTGGCTGCGGCCTGGTTCGCCTTCGATTACGGCCGCCAGCACCTTGGCCTGCACGATCTGACCGAAGCGTTCGGCGGCGGTCTGGCCACGCTGCTGCGGGTGGTGGTGCTGATCGCGCTGGCCAGCGTGGTGTGGGTGCCGATCGGGGTATGGATCGGACTGCGCCCGAAGGTGGCGCAGCGGGTGCAGCCGCTGGCGCAGTTCCTGGCCGCGTTTCCGGCCAACGTGCTGTTCCCGTTCGCGGTGCTGGCGATCGTCGCCACCGGCGCCAACCCGAACATCTGGCTGTCGCCGCTGATGATCCTGGGCACGCAGTGGTACATCCTGTTCAACGTGATCGCCGGCGCCAGCGCGTTTCCCACCGACCTGCGCGAGGCGGCCACGGTCTATCAGCTGCGCTCGTGGACCTGGTGGCGGCGGGTGATCCTGCCGGGCATCTTCCCGTACTACATCACCGGGGCGCTGACCGCCTCCGGCGGCTCGTGGAACGCCAGCATCGTCGCCGAACTCGCCAGTTGGGGCGACACCCAGGTGCAGGCCTACGGACTGGGTTCCTACATCGCCCGCGCCACCGCCGCCGGCGATGGCGCGCGGGTGTTGCTCGGGGTGGCGGTGATGTCGCTGTTCGTGACCGTCTTCAACCGCGCGGTGTGGCGGCGCTTGTATGCCTTCGCCGAACGCCGCCTGCGCTTCGACTGACCCTCCTTGGAGATTCCGACCATGACCTTTTCCGCAAGCGCGCCCGAGCGCGCCCCGCTGGTCCGCGTGCACGGCGTGCGCAAGAGCTACGACAAGGGCGGGGCGACGCCGCTGATGGTGCTTGACGATGTCGACCTGACCCTGCATTCGGGCCAGATCGTCGGCCTGCTCGGACGCTCCGGCTCCGGCAAGTCCACGCTGTTGCGCGCCATCGCCGGGCTGCTGCAGCCCAGCGCCGGCAGCATCGTGTTCCGCGACGCCACGCCGACCCAGGCGATCGACGATATCGCGATGGTGTTCCAGAGCTTCGCGCTGTTCCCGTGGCTGACCGTGCTGCAGAACGTGGAAGTCGGCCTGGAAGCGCGCGGCGTGGCCGCCGACGAACGCCGTCGGCGGGCGCTGGCGGCGATCGACCTGATCGGCCTGGACGGCTACGAGGGCGCCTATCCGAAGGAACTGTCCGGCGGCATGCGCCAGCGCGTGGGCCTGGCCCGTGCGCTGGTGGTGCGGCCCAAGCTGCTGCTGATGGACGAGCCATTCTCGGCGCTGGACGTGCTGACCGCCGAGACCCTGCGCACCGACCTGCTCGACCTGTGGTCGGAAGGGCGCATGCCGATCGAGTCGATCCTGATGGTCACCCACAACATCGAGGAAGCGGTGCTGATGTGCGACCGCATCGTGATCTTCGGGGCAAATCCGGGCCGGGTGATCGGCGAGATCCAGGTCACCCTGCCGCAGCCGCGCAACCGCCTGGCACCGGCGTTCCGCGCCCTGGTCGACGACATCTACGCGCGCATGACCGCCAGCCCGCAGCGGCCGCAGGCGCGCGAAGGCGTGTTCCCCGGCAGCGGCATCGCCATGGTGCTGCCGCGGGTGTCGAGCA
>Ga0308160_10006129_pt1 | contig 12318 bp, 9 predicted proteins | sample PhyFR1_FD_201036 | JGI IMG/M metagenome (GOLD analysis project Ga0308160, IMG submission 201036) | Phyllosphere microbial communities from UC Gill Tract Community Farm, Albany, California, United States - DLSLF.R1 | ecosystem: Host-associated > Plants > Phyllosphere > Unclassified | place: USA... | reverse complement strand
TTCGAGATCAGTTCGCGCAGGAAGATCTCCTTGTTCGAATACAAGGAGTGGATCATCAGTTGCAGCAGCTGTTTTACTTCAGCTTGAAAGCCAAGGGTTTCTTTTTCGGCGACAGCCATCTTGTTCCTCGTGGTGGTTCAGATTAAAGATGCGGGTTGAACGGATTGCTGCAATATTGGGATACTGTTACCGTTTTCAAGACCCTGTTTTTCAGGCCTTTACCTGAGGGGCGACCGCCGCCGGCAAGGCAGGCCTGACCAGCAGGCGTCGCGCCGCAATGTGCACCGCCAGCGCGCAGCCCAGCGCCAGGGCGAACGCGCTTCCGACCACGCCGTCGCGCAGCTGCATTGCCAGCACGACGCAGAAGGTGGCGAAGCCGAAGTAACCGACTACCATGCCGCGCAGCAGGGCCACCGCGCCCGCGCGACCGGAGCCGGCGTGGGCGAAGCCGACCAGGACCGTGCCCATCACGGGGAACATCGCGAAGAACCCCGACAGGCGCGCGCCCATGTGCGTGGCGCCGCCGGTCACGGCCAGCACCAGCACGGCCGCGGCCAGCATGCGCCAGGGCAGATCGTTGCGGCGCTGGCCGGCGGGGGCCGGGGCCGCCTGCGGAAACACTTTCAGGCACAGTAGCAAGGTGCACCAGACCAGCACGAAGGCCAGGCCCACAGGAAGCCGCGCTGCCTGCAGCAGGGCCACGCTGCCCGCCCAGGCCAGCAGCGCGGCCAGCATCGACCCGGCGACGCTCCAGCGCAGCGAGGCCCAGGCGTAGGCCAGGCTGAACACGAGAATGGCGACGACCGCCAGCAAGGTTCCCTCCGCGGCACGCGCGGCAAAGGCGGCGCCCTGCTCCAGGCTCAGCGTGAACAGGATCGGGCCAGCAACGATGGGAAATGCGGAGAGCCAGCCGGCGACTGCCGGGCCCCAGCGGCGGCCGGCGAGCGTGACCAGGTAAATCAGTACGGGCACCAGCGTCAGCTTCAGGGCAAGCACGGCATTCATTCGGGAACGATCCTGTCTGGCCGCGCAGCGGCGATGCCGAATGATACCATCCGGAAATACCAAGTTGACAACAAAATGCACCAGCCTGGGGCGAGCGCGGCGACACAAACGTGTCTTTCAACGCTGGCAAGTCGTACAATACCGGCTTCATCCACCGCTCTACAGAGAAACCCATGTCCGTCTACGACAAACTGAAGGAACTGAACATCACCCTGCAGCAAGCTGCTGCCCCGGCCGCCGCCTACGTCATGTACGTACAGACCGGCAACCTGGTCTTCATCTCGGGCCACATCGCGAAGAACGCGGACGGCTCGGTCAACGTCGGCCAGCTGGGCAAGGACAAGACCACCGCGGACGGCCAGGCCGCCGCGCGCGCCATTGCCATCGACCTGATGGGCACCCTGCAGGATGCCTGCGGCGGCGACCTGACGCGCGTGAAGCGAATCGTCAAGCTGATGAGCCTGGTGAACTCGACCCCGGACTTCACCGAGCAGCACCTGGTCACCAACGGCGCCTCGGAACTGTTCGGAGAAGTCTTCGGCGACGCCGGCAGGCATGCCCGCTCCGCCTTCGGCGTGGCCCAGATCCCGCGCGGCGCCTGCGTCGAGATCGAAATGATCGTCGAAGTGGCGTAACACTTACCGTAAAGGCCGGGCCACAAGCCCGGCCTTTTTTTCAGCAGGCCGCCTATCCGGTGCGCTCTTCCAGTGAGACCAGCATGAAAATCGAGAATCCGAATCCCATCCAGTGGCAGTTTTCCGAACGCGCGCAAGGGCTGCAAAGCTCCTTCATCCGCGAGATCCTGAAGATCACCCAGCGTCCGGAGATCATCTCCTTCGCCGGCGGCCTGCCTTCGCCGGCCACCTTCCCGGTCGAGCGCATGAAGGTGGCCTACGACAAGGTGCTGTCCGAGACCGGTAAAGTAGCGCTGCAGTACGGCCCGACCGACGGCTACGCGCCGCTGCGCGAATGGATCGCGAACTCGCTGTCCACGGAAGGCACGAAGATCCTGCCCGAGCAGATCATGATGGTGTCGGGTTCGCAGCAGGCGCTCGACCTGATCGGCAAGGTGCTGATCGACGAAGGCAGCCGCGTGCTGGTGGAGACCCCGAGCTACCTGGGCGCGCTGCAGGCCTTCTCGGTCTACCGTCCGGAATTCGCCTCGGTCGCCACCGATGACGACGGCCTGGTGCCTTCGTCGATCGATGGCGTGGCCAAGGGAGCGCGCCTGCTGTATTCGCTGCCGAACTTCCAGAACCCGACCGGCCGCTCGCTGTCGCTGGCACGGCGCCACGAACTGGTCGAGACCTGCGCCCGCCTGCAACTGCCGCTGATCGAGGACGACCCCTACGGCGCGCTGTCGTATTCGGGCGAGCCGATGCCGAAACTGGTGACCATGAACCCGGACGGCGTGATCTACATGGGCTCCTTCTCCAAGGTCCTGACCCCGGGTATCCGCCTCGGCTACGTGTGCGCCCCGCTGCCGCTGGTACGCCGCCTCGAACTGGCCAAGCAGGCGGCCGACCTGCATACCGCCCAGCTAACCCAGATGGTGGTGCACGAAGTGGTGAAGGACGGCTTCCTCGACGAACACATCCCGACCATCCGCACCCTGTACGCCAACCAGTGCCAGGCCATGCTGGACGCGATGGCGGAGCACTTCCCGGCCGGCGTCAGCTGGACCAAGCCGGAAGGCGGCATGTTCATCTGGGTCACGCTGCCGAAGAGCATCGACGCCATGAAGCTGCTCGACACGGCGATCGCCTCGCGCGTGGCGTTTGTCCCAGGCGCGCCCTTCTATGCCAACGAAGGCGAAACGAACACGCTGCGCCTGTCCTTCGTCACCGTGCCTCCGGAGCGCATTCGCGAAGGCATCGCCATCCTCGGCAAGCTGATCGCGGCCATGCTGTAATGCTTCCTGGCGCCGCAGCGGCTGCGGCGCCAGCCACCCTGCATAGGATGGAATTTCCAGTCGGAAAAACCTTCAGTTACAGCGGTTTTGACACCACAGAATTGTGGCACTTCAACAATAAATGCTAGCCCTTAGGCAACAAAAATTCCCGTCAGTGTCGACATCGGGTTATGATTTTGAACGAAATCAAACTCGTCACCGCGACAACCGCAATGTCTCCCCTCGCCCCCGCTCCAGCTGCCACGATGCGCCAGGCCGCCATCCTGATCGTCGACGACGCGCCGGCCCAGCTCGGAGCCATGCGCTCCATGATGCTGCAACAGGGCTACCAGACCTTTGTCGCCAATAGCGGCGAACGGGCGCTCTCGATCGCCCAGCGCGCCCAGCCCGACCTGATCCTGCTCGACATCGTCCTGCCCGGCATGGACGGCATGGAAGTCTGCCGCCGCCTGAAGGCCCATCCGTCGACCTGCAACATCCCGGTCATCTTCATGAGCGCGCGTACCGAGACGGACGACATCGTCGCCGCCTTCGACATCGGCGCCGCCGACTACATCCCGAAGCCGCTGCGCCTGGCCGAGGTCTGCGCCCGCGTGCGCGCCCAGCTGCAGTTCCACCGCACCAGCATGTCGCAGCAACAGCAGGCCGAGCGCCTGCGCCTGATCGTCGACAGCATGGACGAAGGCCTGATGGTGATCGAGCCCTCGGGCCGCATCCAGTACACGAATCCGGCCTGCGACCGCTACCTCGGCTACGGGCCGGGCGAATTGGCCGGCGTCGCGCTCGACGCGCTGCTGGCGCCCTCGGTGGCGCAGGAATGCCTGGACCTGTTCGGCCAGGGCGTGCGGGGAGGAACCGGGCCAAACGCGCGCGGCGCGCGCGAAGTGCTGATCCGCCAGCGCGACGGCATTCTGCGCGCAATGGACTTCACGCTGACGCCGATGGACGCCGAGCAGCCCCTGTTCGTCGCCCTGCTGCATGACATCACCCACCACAAGCAGTCGGAAAACGCGCTGCAGCGCGCGGCGATGGTCGATCCGCTCACAAAAATAGCCAACCGGCGCCACTTCGACACCTTCCTGGACAAGGAATGGCAGCGCGCCCTGCGTTCGAGCCAGCCGCTGTCGCTGATCGTGCTCGACGTCGACCATTTCAAGGGCTACAACGACAGCCTGGGCCACGCCGCCGGCGACGCCTGCCTGCAGCAGGTGGCGATGGCGCTGCAGTCGCATGCGCTGCGCACGACCGACCTGGCGGCGCGCTACGGCGGCGAGGAATTCGTGCTGCTGTTCGGCGAAACCGGCTTCGAATCCGCCTGCGCCATGGCCGAAACGATCCGCGCCCACATCGAGTCGCTGAACATCCCGAACCCGGGTTCAAGGACCTCGCCCTGGGTCACCGCCAGCCTCGGCGTCGCGACCATCGTGCCGACCCAGATCGACGACATCAAGGACTTCTTCGTGCAGGCCGACCGCGCCATGTACGCGGTCAAGGAGACGGGCCGCAACGGCGTGCGCGCCGTGAAGACCGGGGCGACGTTCAAGGCCATCGCCGCGGTGCTCGACGCTTAAAGCTGCTGCGGGTAGCCGGTTATCTCGGCGATCTGGCGGTACAGCGGCTGCAGCTGACGGTACATCTTCTTATATACCCGCTTGTAGAGCCGGTCATAGATCGCGCGGTTGGCCGCGATCGGCTCGAACACCCGGCCGACGCGCGTCATCGCATCCACGGCGCTGGCGAAGTCCGGATACAGTTTCAGGCCGACGGCGGCGTCGATCGCGGCGCCCAGGCCCGAGGTCTCGTACACGTGCGGGCGCGCGGTCGGCAGGCCGAAGATATCGGCGGTGAGCTGCATCGCCGCGTCGCTCTGCGAACCGCCGCCCGAGACCCGCAGCTCCGTGATGCGCACGCCGCTCCTCGCCTCGATCCGTTCCTTCCCCTCCCGCAGCGCGTAGGCCAGCCCTTCGAGGATGGCACGGTAGACGTGGGCGCGCGTGTGGACGTCGCCAAAACCGACGATCGCGCCCTTCGCTTCCCGTCCCGGCACCCGGATGCCCGGCGTCCAGTATGGCTGCAGCATCAGGCCCATGGAACCGGGCGGCACCGATTCGGCCAGGCGGTCGAACAGCTGCTCGGGCGCCAGGTCGCCGGCGAGCGCCTGCAGCTGCTCGTGGTGGCCGAACTGCTCCTTGAACCAGTTGACCATCCAGTAGCCCCGGAAGACCTGCACCTCGGTGCTGTACGCACCGGGAATCGCCGACGGATACGGCGGCACGAAAGGCGTGACCTCGACATAGCGGCGGCTGGTGGTGTTGATGGTCGCCGTGGTGCCGTAGCTCAGGCAGCCCACGTGCGGCTCGCGGCAGCCCGCACCCAGCACCTCGCAGGCCTTGTCGGCGGCGGCCGCGAACAGCGGTGTGCCTGCCGGGATGCCGGTCTGCGCGGCGGCGTCCTCGCTGATGCTGCCCAGTTGGGTGCCCGGCGGCTGCAGTTCGGGCAGCATGCGGCGCTCCACCGCCAGCGCCTGCCATTTCCAGTCGCGTTTCGATGCCCATTCGTGGCGCTTGTAATCGAACGGCAGGTAGGCCACCTGCGAGCCGCTGGAGTCGAGGAAGCGGCCGCACAGGCGCCAGTTCAGGTAACCGGAGAGCAGCAGGAATTTATCCGTCGCCTCCCACACCTCGCGCTGGTGCGCGCGGATCCAGTTGATCTCGGCTTCGCCGCGGAAGAAGTCGATCGTGTTGGCGACGCGCGCCAGCTTGAAGGCCGCGCGCCAGAACGGGCCGATCGGCGGCACCGTCCCGGTCCTGCGCTGGTCGAGCCAGGTGATCGCGGGACGCAGCGGCTTGCCATCGACGTCCAGGTTGACCACGGTGCCGCGCTGGGTCGTCACGGCCACCCCGGCCACGGCCGTTCGATCGGCTCCGGGCTGCTTCCACAAACCCTGGCAGGCCCGGCACACGGCCTGCCAGTAGTCTTCCGGCTCGTGCTCGGCCCAGCCGGGCTGCAGCGAAAAGTAGGCATGCAGCGGCACCTGGCTCTTGGCGACGATGTTCCCGCGCAGGTCGAACAGCAGCGCGCGCACGCTCTGGGTGCCGTTGTCGATGGAAAGGATGAGCGGATCGGTGTTCATGCGTGTGCTTGCCTTGCCTCGGGCGGCAGGCTGTAATGATTGTTCCAGGTCTGCCGGTAGGAGCACACTTCCTCTTCCCAGCGCGCGTCGTCCCAGCCGAGTTCGGGCTGGCAGATGGCGCGGATGCGCGCCAGGTGTTCCTCACCACCGCCGCGCAGCAGCAGGCCGATGCGGGTACGGCGCAGCAGCAGGTCGTCCAGGTGCCGCACCGCTTCCGCACGCGCGGCCCAGCGCAGTTCGGCCCACAGGGTGTCGGTGCCCGGGATGGTGTCCAGTTCGCCCTCGTGGGCGGCGTCGAGCAGGGCCTGGGCCTGCATGCCATGACGGCCCGCGAGGCGCCGCAGCATGGTGCCCGGCATGCGTCGGCCGGCCTGCGGCACAGCGACCGGATCGAAGATCCGGCATGGCGACAAGTCATCGCCCCAGCCGGGCAGCTGAGCTTGCGCGAGACGCAGGGTGTCGAGCGCGATCGCGCGAAAGGTCGTCAGCTTGCCGCCGGCGACGCTGACGATGCCGGGACGGGTAGACACGGCGTGTTCGCGGCCCGCCTGCGAGGGCGCGCCGGCCGCGCCGTCGTCGAGCACCGGACGCACGCCGGCATAGGTGGCGAGGATGTCGGCCTCCTTCAGGCCGCATTGCGGGAACTGGGTCGTCAGGGCCAGCATCAGGTAGTCGAGCTCCGCGCGCGTGATCGCCGCCTCGCGCGCCAGGCCGTCGCGGTGGTCGACGTCGGTGGTGCCGACCAGGGTCGCGCCCTCCCAGGGGAAGGCGAACACGGGACGGGCATCAACCGGATGCATCAGGCTGATCGCCTGCGCCAGCGGCAGGCGCCAGGCCGGCAGCACGAGGTGGCTGCCGCGCAGTGGGCGCAGGCGCGGGCCATCCTGGCCCAGCAGGCCGGCCCAGGCGCCGCAAGCGTCGATCACGAGACGTGTGCGCACTTGATGCAGCGTACCGTCCACGTCGTCGCGCAGCACGGCGCCGTTCACCCTGCCCGCTCCATTGAGCAGCGAGCGCGCCGCGACGTAGTTGAGCGCCTGCCCGCCGTGACGGCGCGCCTCGGCGAGCGTGCGCAGCACGAGCCGTGCATCGTCGGTTTTGGCGTCGGTGTAGACCACACCGCCCTGCAGGCTGGAGCGCGCCGTACCCGGCGCCCGCAGCGCGAATTCGGGCGCCGGCAGCCAATGCGCTTCGCGCCGTCCGGCGAACAGATCGTACAGCGCCAGGCCGGCCAGCATGGTGCGGCGCTTGCGCTTGCTGACGCCGTAGTCGGCGAAGGCGAAGCCCTGGGGCTCGACCAGGCCCGGCGCATCCCGCAGCAGCGCCTCGCGTTCGTGCACGGCTTCGCGCGTCAGCTTCAGGTGCCCCTGCGCCAGGTAACGCAGGCCGCCGTGCACCAGCTTCGAGGAGCGGCTGGACGTCCCCCAGGCGAAGTCGCGCTGTTCGACCAGCAGGGCTTTCAATCCACGGCGCGAGGCTTCGAGCAGGATGCCGGCGCCGGTGATGCCGCCGCCGACGATGAGCAGGTCCCATTCGCGCGCGCACAGTTCGGGCAGCGCTGCGCGCCAACCCTGCGGCCAGAGTGCGCTCACGGCAGCACCAGCTTGCCCGGATTCATGCGCCCATCCGGATCGAAGCGCTTGAACAGCGCGCGCATCGCTTCCAGTCCGAGCTGTCCCTTCTCCGCTTCCAGCCAGGGCGCGTGGTCGGCGCCGACGCCGTGCTGGTGGCTGATCGTGCCGCCGCTGGCGACGATGGCTTCCGACACCGCGCTTTTCAGGCTGCGCCAGCGCGCGAGATCCGTCTCGTAGTCGCCCGCCAGGCGATAGACAAAGGTGGAATACACGCTCGCGCCCTGCGGGTACAGGTGCGACAGATGGGTGTAGGCGTGCACGCGCTCCCCGTGTTCGCCCAGGGCCTGCGCGGCGGCCGCCTCGATGGCCGCCATGGCAGCGTTCACGCCCGGCCAGTCGACCGCCGTCTCCACCGTGTCGATGGCATAGCCCTGGCGCCAGGCGGAGTTGCGCAGGTAGACGTTGCGGAAGCGGTTGTGGCGCCAGCGCTCGCCCAGGCCCTTGCCGATGTGGACGCCGCGCTCGGCGCGTGTAATCGAAAAGGCCGCGCGCAGGGCGGCGCGCGCCTGGCCTTTGCTGCCGGTGGCGCCGACCAGCAGCGTGCATTTGGCATCAAAGCAGCCGCGCAGGCGCAGCCACCCTTCCAGCATGGCGACCTGCCGCTTGTGGCCGGCCAGCGCCAGCATGGTCTGGGTTTCCACGGGATTCGACAGGCGCAGCATCGACAGCGGCAGGCGCGCCTGGGCCAGCGTGCGCACGGCGCGCTGGGCGCGGTCCCAATCGGGGAAGAACACGGCGTGGAAGGCCTCGAAGTCCGGCAGCTTCGTGACGCGCACGGTGGCGTCGACCAGGATGCCGAGCCGCCCTTCCGAACCGAGCACCAGTTCGCGCAAGTCGGTGCCGGCGGCGGATGCGGGGAAAGTCGGGATTTCCAGGGTGCCGGCCGGCGTCTCGACCCGGCCGCCCGCGAACAGCTGCTCGATGCGGCCGTAGCGCAGCGACTGCTGGCCGGAAGAACGCGTGACGACCCAGCCGCCCAACGTGGAATACTCGAAGGATTGCGGGAAGTGCCCGAGCGTGTAGCCGTGGGCGCGCAGCTGCGCTTCCAGGTCGGGACCGGTGACGCCGGCGCCGAAGCTGGCGAGCTGCGATTCGGTGTCGAGGTTGCGCATCGCACGCAGGCGTTTCATGCCGATGCACAGCGTGGGCTGCTCCCCCGGCGCCGTCAGGTGGCCGGCGACGCTGGTGCCGCCGCCATAGGGAATCACGGCGGCGCCATTCTCCGCCGCATAGGCCAGCAGCGCGCGCACCTGGTCCGCGCTCTCCGGGAAGGCGACGCCGTCCGGCACCGCGCCCAGGCGCCCATGGCGCAGGCGCAGCCAGTCGGGCAGGCTCTGGCCAAGCGCATGGAGGGCGCGTACCGATGGCGTCGTGTCGACCAGTGGATGCGCGCTTTTTCCTCCCAGGCGGCTCGCGGGAATCGCGGCGCAAGCCTCGTCGAAGCTCGCGTCCACTGGCGCCTGCCCCGGCCCGATGCGCGCTTCCAGGAAGGCCAGCGCATCCGCATTCATCTCGACATCGATCGTCTCTTCGCCCCAGCCGTTCCACCTGCGCATGCGCCCGCCCCTCTATACTTTTATTGACATTCATGCCAGAGTAAGCGAGAACGCCCGCCGCGTATTGCTCCTTTATGACACTGCCTTGCTCATTTGCGCCAACCATTGTCTCGGCCCAGCGCCGCGTCACCGGCTCCTACCTGCAGCCCCTGCTCGACGCCGCCGGCGCGCGCGGCGTGGGCCCGCAGGCGCTCGCACGCGCGGCCGGTCTTCCGGCGGATGCCCTGCAGGCGCTGCCGGAGTCGCTGGCGGCCGAGGACTACCTGCGCCTGCTGGACGCCGGCGCGGCGCTGGCGCACGACGAACACTTCGGCCTGCACGTGGGCGAATGCGTCAAGCTGGGCACCTACAGCGTCTACGGTCTGGTGCTGCTGGCCTGCCGCGACCTGGGCCAGGTCTTCGAGCAGACCATGCGCTACGAAGCGCTCGCGCACGATCTCGGGCGCTCGCAGCTGACGCTGCAGGACGATCGCGCCGAGTACGCGTGGATCAGCCACTACCCGCAGGCGAGCCGCCATCTCGCCGACAGCGTCTTCGCCGGCATCCAGACCTTCGGGCGCTGGCTCGCGGGCGGGCAGCTGCCGCCGGCGCGCATCGCTTTCACGCATGGGGGCAGCGCCGACAACAGGGAATACGAACGCGTGTTCGGCGCCCTGCCGCACTTTGGGGCGCCCGCGAACACGGCGCATTTCGATGCCGCGCTGCTGGCGCTGCCGCTGCCGAACGCCGACATCAGCCTGTATCCGGTGTTGCAGCAACATGCCGAGCGCCTGCTCGGCCAGCGCGTGGCGACCTCCGCACCGCCGCCGATCGTGGCGGCCGTGCGGGCAGCGGTGATCCGCAACCTGGCGCAGGACCGCGTGCGCCTGCCGAGCATCGCGGCGGAACTGGCGCTGTCGCCGCGCACCCTGCAGCGCAGGCTGCTCGATGCCGGCACCAGCTTCCAGCAGGTGCTCGACGAGGCGCGCCATGCGCTGGCGCGCGACTACCTGCGCCAGCCGGGCCTGTCGCTGCTGGATGTCGCTTTCCTGCTCGGCTACCGGGAGCAGAGCGCGTTTACCCACGCTTTCAAGGAATGGTCGGGTACCAACCCCGGCGCCTGGCGCGAGGAGGCGCTGCGCGGCGCCGGCTAGCGGGGCAGCCTGCGCGTCGCTCGGATTTATCGGCATATAATGGCCGTTTTCGCATCGCGCTTACTGCTGACCGCCGTGAATCCCAATCTCGACAAACTCCACCCCTACCCTTTTGAGAAGCTGCGCGAACTGTTCGCCGGCGTGACGCCCAATCCTGCGCTGGCGCCGATCAGCCTCGGCATCGGCGAACCGAAGCATCCGACGCCGCCCTTCATCGAAAAGGCGCTGATGCATGCGGTGGCTGGCCTGTCGAGCTATCCGAGCACGATCGGCAGCGAGCCGCTGCGCGCGGCGATTGCGGGCTGGCTGGAGCGCCGCTACGGCATCCCGCCTCTCGATCCGGCCACGATGATCCTGCCGGTGAACGGCTCGCGCGAGGCGCTGTTCGCGATCGCCCATGCGGTCATCGACGCCGGCCGCCCGGATCCGCTGGTGCTCTGCCCGAACCCCTTCTACCAGATCTACGAAGGCGCGGCCTACCTGGCCGGCGCCACGCCCTATTTCGTGAATTCTGACCCGGCGCGCAACTTCGCGCCCGACTACAATGCCGTGCCCGATGAGGTCTGGACGCGCGTGCAGCTGCTCTATGTCTGCTCGCCGGGCAATCCGACCGGCGCCGTCCTGAGCCTGGATGACTGGCGCGAACTCTTCGCCCTGTCCGACCGCCATGGCTTCGTGATCGCGGCCGACGAGTGCTATTCCGAGATCTACACCGGCTCCACCCCGCCGCTGGGCGCGCTCGAAGCGGCGCACCAGCTGGGCCGCCACGCCTACACCAACCTGGTCGTGTTCTCGAGCCTGTCGAAGCGCTCGAACGTGCCGGGCATGCGCTCCGGCTTCGTTGCCGGCGATCCGGCCGTGATGAAGAAATTCCTGCTCTACCGCACCTACTGCGGCGGCGCGATGTCGCCGGTGGTGCAGGCGGCCTCGATCGCGGCCTGGGGCGACGAAGCCCACGTGCAGGACAACCGCAACCTGTACAAGGAAAAGTTCCACCTGATTACCCCGCTGCTGCGCGAGGTGATGGACGTCGAGCTGCCGGACGCCGGCTTCTACCTGTGGGCCGACGTGCGCCGCACCGGCTTGTCGGACACCGAGTTCGCACGCCGGCTGTACGCCGAATATAATGTGACGGTTCTGCCCGGATCCTACCTCGCGCGCGACGCGCACGGGACCAATCCGGGCCGCAACCGCATCCGCATGGCGCTGGTGGCGGGCGTGGACGAGGGGCTGGAAGCGGCCAATCGCATCGTCCAGTTCTGCCAGTCCCTGCGCAAAGATTCCTGAAACCGAGATTATTCCATCATGACCCAACAACTCCAGAACATCATCGACACCGCGTGGGAACAGCGCGCGGACTTCAGCCCATCGACCGCTCCGGCCGACGTGCGCAACGCCGTGGCCGAAGTGCTGGCCGGCCTCGACGCGGGTACCCTGCGCGTGGCGCAAAAGGAAGGCGGCGACTGGATCGTCAACCAGTGGATCAAGAAGGCCGTGCTGCTGTCGTTCCGCCTCGAGAACAACGTGCCCGTCGAAGGTGGCGGCGGCATGCAGTTCTACGACAAGGTGCCGACCAAGTTCGCCAACTACACCGCGGACGACTTCGCCAAGGGGGGCTTTCGCGTGGTGCCGCCGGCCGTCGCGCGCCGCGGCTCCTTCATCGGCAAGAACGTGGTGCTGATGCCGTCCTACGTCAACATCGGCGCCTACGTCGATGAAGGCACCATGGTCGACACCTGGGCCACCGTCGGTTCCTGCGCCCAGATCGGCAAGAACGTCCACCTGTCGGGCGGCGTCGGCATCGGCGGCGTGCTGGAGCCGATGCAGGCCAATCCGACCATCATCGAAGACAACTGCTTCATCGGCGCCCGTTCGGAAATCGTCGAAGGCGTGATCGTCGAAGAGAACTCGGTGATCTCGATGGGCGTGTACATCGGCCAGTCGA
>Ga0308160_10006128_pt1 | contig 12320 bp, 19 predicted proteins | sample PhyFR1_FD_201036 | JGI IMG/M metagenome (GOLD analysis project Ga0308160, IMG submission 201036) | Phyllosphere microbial communities from UC Gill Tract Community Farm, Albany, California, United States - DLSLF.R1 | ecosystem: Host-associated > Plants > Phyllosphere > Unclassified | place: USA... | reverse complement strand
ACCGGGTCAGTCTGGAGGAGACGGGACTGGCTGTTGCGGAGGGTCTCATGCTGCCTACGGGAGGACGGCGGATGGGGTACCAGCTTGTCTCAAAGCTGTTAGGGAGGAATTGAAGCAAGGAGCAGACTTTATCAAGATTATGCTAGGAGGTGGTGTGTCGAGCGAGACCGATGCCATCGACACCGTTCAGTATACATCGGAAGAGGTCAGGGCGATCACGACCACTGCGTCGCAGATGGGCAAGAAGATGGTGAGCGCATTAGTGTATGTTCGCTGATGTATAGTGCACAGCACATGCATACACGGTAGAAGCCATCAATCATGCCATAGATAATGGGGTGAAGGGTATAGAGCATGGGAACCTCCTAGACAAGCCTACGGCGGAAAGGTATGATTCACCAACCGGACATGGCTGACGATCAGGATGGCCAAGGAGGGAGTCTATCTGACTCCTACGCTGTCGTGCTACGGTATCATGCTACGAAAGCCATTCGAAAACTTCCTCTCGCCAGATTGCCGGGATAAATCGGTGGAGGTAATGCAAACGGGCCTCGAAGCATTAAAGATCGCAAATGACGCTGGTGTCACGATATGTTATGGATCCGACTTGCTCATCTCCATGCAGGCTCTGCAAACTGGTAGGCTAACCGCCACGGCATAATGCTGATGAAGTAGAAGAGTTCACCGTCCGGTCGGCTGTTCTCGACGCACCAACGCTTTTGAGACAGGCAACGATAAATCCGGCCAAAATGCTGAAACAAGAAGGTCGTCTAGGTATCATTGCTCCCGGTGCTATTGCGGATTTGCTCATTCTGGACAGGAATCCGTTGCAGGACATCACTGTGCTCGATCGACCGGAGCTGTACCTCAAGGCCGTCTACAAAGAAGGGAGATTGTACAAAGACGAATTGTACTCGTAATGCCACATGTCAGGCTATGCATGCATGCCTCTTATCTCGGCGAGGAGCGTCTTTGATGACACTGCTTACAGATGTACTGCTTTGGTACCATACACTTGCTTGGTGACTGTGGCGCAGTTGCAATCTCAAGTCACGATGATCGGTCTGGTGTGTCAGACCTAGGCTTAATGATCTTAAACTGCTCCGACGCTCTTGGAGAAAGCAGTGACAGACCTCGCAAAGATGCTCAAGCAAGGAAGTCGTATCGGGTCTGATACATAGTATACTACGAGCTCACAGACTGCCACCCTTCGACATCATTGAGATCCTTCGGCGCCGGGCCACCTCTACCCGCACCATCTGAATCCTGATGACCGGGTCGCCATCGCCACAGGTGCTTGCGCTCATCGGATAGCTCAGCTGTCAGCACTATCACCTTGTCATTGAGCTGAACTTACCTTGTCTTCAAGCAGGTCAGCGACCTGCTTGCCCACAACGGGAAACATCTTGAAGGTGTGGCCGGAATCACCGGTAGCAAGGACCAGCCCGCGAATATGCGGGTGCTCGCAGATGAGCCATTGAGAGTCGACAGTGTCGGTGCACCAGCACATGGCACGGTTGATCAGCTCCCGTCCGGAGAGGTGCGGAAGACAAGTGTCGACAAGTTTGTTGATAGCTATCTCGCATTCGTCGGGAAACGAATCGGTAGGGTGGTCGGCATGCGATCTAGGCACAGACATCACGACGTTCTCCTTGAGTGGGAATGGGCGGCACTCTTGATTGTGTGTGTATCCGGCGAACTCGTTGACCAGCTTAATCAATCCTGTCCCGGGTTGAGGCTCCATGTAAAAGCCCTGACGAGTTCAGCTCGAATATGTATCAATCGACTTGGAGTCACTCACCAACTGACTATGGTACATGGTAGGTATCTTTTCCAAGTTGCTTGCTTCTTCGGGCGTCAATTGAATATGACCATACACCCAAGCCTGCAGATCAGCTGGTGACCGAGGTTGTGCTTCTGACCTTAGATATACATTGCCCTTCGAGATCAATCAGAGTAGGAGACCAGGCCCCCGTCGCCAGAACCACTACGTCTGCCTTCCATTCAGTGCCATCTTCCGCTTCCACACCAATGCATCGCATCCCGTCCTGGGACAACATTGGTGCCTTGAACGTGCCAGCGGTGCCGAACGCCGTTTTGACACCAAGTCGCCTGAGTTCCAGTCCGACCGAGTTGAGAGCATTGCGAGCCGCTACCCATCCTCCTTGTTTGACCCATAGTCCCCGCCATTCCTATTGCGGTCAGCCATGATCTTTGCCAAAAGTTGAAAGGGGGCACCTGGATATCGGCCAAAGACAGATGTGGGAGCTTGTCTCCGATTGCGTCTCTCCCTTCCAACCACTCGACAATATCCCCTCTGCCTTCCGCGACAATCGCATCGTAGCGGGCCTTCAAGCGTGCTTCACGAATCGGCTCCGAAGTCGCATCTAGCTGAATGATGAGCTACAGTATCGAATGGATATTGCTTACTCTGCCGACCTCGTGCGAGTGGTGTTTGAAGACCGGATCAGTTCTCCACATTTCCCAGGCTTCAGCACCTAGCTCTCCCCAGACTCCGGCCGAGTCGTTGCCGGCGATCTACACCATTAGCTGGTTCCCCGTGCCAGACGCGCCGCACCTTGTTTATGTCGTTGCCGGCAGAATTGGCAGACGGATTCTCGAACTTGTCAAGCAATCGTATGTTCGTGTATCCCCGACGGGCCAGATGCAGGGCAGTTGATGATCCGATCGTCCCTCCACCACCGACAATGAGGATAGTGCTGTCCCGACTAACCATGCTCATATTGTTTGACAAAGGTGTTCTGGAAGAAGCTTTATCAACGCCTAATCCTTCTGGTTGTGCAGCCTAGCCTTGGCGGCTGAGCGGTAGGGCGGCTCTGCAGGTATCGGCGAAGCCTATCTGCCGGCGAGATCTAACGCTCCGCGATTCGTTCCAACCGACGTGATCGCATGGTGCCATGGCATGAGACCGAGATATGCCGATAAGGTCTCCGATTAACCGGGATTCCCGCAACGCTTCAGGTCCCGCGATTACCCCACTCGAAGTGTTCTTACCATTGTTCTGTGCTCTAAGCGAGGTGCCCAAACTCTAAAGCCCAAGATTGCACATACATTGGAATCGCTGACCAATTTGTCATTGGCAACAGTGTCTCGCTATTGGTCTGGTCGCAATCGGTTGGTGGTGCGGATCCCTTGAGCAAGGCGATATCGGGAACCAGACAAGTGCCAAGTGACCGGGCGTACAGACCTGCTATCTAAGCGAGGTGGGTTAGTGGATGATTGAGAGCGGTGCAGAGGTATATATGGTTCTTCGAACTGTTGGTCCTACTTTAGCAATCCCAACATGTCGGAGGCTAAAAACATAGAAGAAGGCAAGACCTACGAATCCGCTATTACACAAGATGTTCCTGAGGTGGATCGTCAGGCAGCAGTCAGTGATTACGATCTCACCAACGACCCTCACCGTGGACTCCGAATGCGACACGTTCAGCTCCTCGCCATCTCTGGAGCAGTCGGTGCCGGTCTGTTCGTCTCTATCGGTGGGCCCCTCACGAGCGCTGGGCCACTGGGGCTCTTGATCGGAGTTGTTATCTGGTCATTTGTCATATGGTGCGGAAGTAACTCGCTGGTGGAAATGACGACCTTGTTACCCATCGACGGCGGCTTCATCACTTTCATTGCCAGATTCTGGGACGACTGTGCGTCACGAGCAATCGGCTGGAACGTAAGCTTAATCCAAATCAGTTTGCTGACTCGCAGTACTGCGTCGCCCAAGCTTCGCTTGTCTGCTTCGAGCTCACCGCCATGAACGTACTTGTATCTTACTGGACACCCTCTCTCCATCCCGCAATATTGATCTCCGCTGGAATTGTGTCGTACGCTGCGATGCAGCTGTATTCGGTCAGAGTGTTTGGCGAGATCGAATTTTGGCTCAGTATCACCAAAGTATTTCTGATGATCGGCCTCACCCTCTACACTCTTGTATCGATGTTGGGAGGAAATCCCTTGAAAGATCGGTTTGGGTTCCGATTCTGGCGATCGCCTGGCCCTTTCGTTGGGGAGACCCCAGCGCTGAGGATGAAAGGCGTCTTTGACGCACTTATCTGGTGTTGCTTCGCGTGAGCATCGTGGTCCCATCTCCACCGACGCTGATAACCAGAGTCGGCGGACCAGACTGGATATCATTGGTGGCAGGCGAGGTCAAATCTCCCCGACGAGTCATGCCAAAAGCATTCAACTCGACCATCTATCGGATCCTGTTCTTTTATGTCACGGGTGCGCTTTGCGTCGGAATCACCACAGCGTCCGATGATCCCAATCTCCTTGGTGCCATCGCCAAGGGAGCACCAGGGGCTGCCAAGTCGCCGTACATTATCTGTAAGCCGTCCCGACCAAGCCAGTGGTCCAACCCGACTGATGTCCAGCTATGAATCGCCTGGGAATCCCGGTCCTCCCTTCAATCGTCAATGCCTTGATCTTCATTTCAGTCTTTTCGACTGGTAACGCCGCGGTGTTTGCGACGAGTCGAGCCATACATGCTTTATCCCTACGCGGTGGCGCTCCAGCCATCTTCAAACGACAAAATCGCAACGGTGTGCCATACGTTGCGGTCATTGCGGTCTTGCTGTATTCGTGTATATCCTACCTCTCGGTATCGGAGGGTTCCGTCAAAGTCCTCACTTGGTTTACGTCGATCGTCGGAGGTGCCAATCTTGTCAACTGGCTGTGTATTGCAATGTATGTCCTCAAATCGGTCCCGCGACTGACATCCAGTACTTACCTCCGATTCCGGGCGGGGCTTCGAGCTCAAGGATTGCTGAACAACGAGTTCTTGCCTGCTAGAGGATACCTGCAGCCCTTTTCCGGGTACTGGCTGTTATGCTGGGCTCCGGTTGTATTTATTTGCAGGCAAGTCGTTGGACCATTAGTTGGGGCGGGCTGACGCGATCAGTGGTTATTGGTTGATGTTACCTGGTGCCTTCCGTGGCCCAGACTTCATCTTCACATATGGAGCCGGCCTCATCTTTGTGGCTCTGTACATTGTGTTCAAAGGATACGAGGTCATTGTCAAGAAACAGCCGTTCCGGTGGTGCGTGCCAGCGAAGGAGATCGACCTACATTCCGACCTCGAATATGTAGAGGCCCTCACGGCCGCAAGCGATGCCCAGCGAGCGTCTCACAAGCGATCGGCGGGCAAAAAGCTTTCTGATTTCATCTTTTGAGTCAACTCCTTGTTTGTAGATCCCCGATGTTCAGGATGTTGTTGATTGTTACTGTGTATGCAAATGTGCTGGTTGGTGACGCTTGATCTCATTGTGTCAGCTACGGACACGTGAGGTATTGTTCGGCGCTCACCCCTTTAAGTCTCCAGGCCCTTGTGGGAAATCCACGGGATCCCATCCCTTCAGGCTCAGAAGCCCAACCTTCACGTCCCATATTTCCACGCATGATCAGGGACGAAACCGAGTCAACTCCAGGACAACGCAGGAGACCAACAAGGGCATTGTTGGATCATTGACTGGGACCACCGTATGGCCGGGTATCGAGGTCGCGTCAGTCGATGACCGGCATCACTCGAGTTTGATGAGCAAATGGCCGAAAAGTTTGGAATTGAGAGCAACGATTCCCACGCAAGTTACGTAAGATAGCTTAAGGTCAGCGTTGTGTTCGTCGCCCGGTTGCGCTTGGCACTGTATACTATCATATCATCTGAGAAGTAACTGCCCGACCACCCGCCTCAGACGGGACAGCCCTCGTCTACCCACCCAGTAGAACAACGACGGATTGTGGATGCTGTTACATCACATGACTACTTCCCAGCAGGCACTAGAAGTCATTGCACAAATCGGCTTCCCCACTGGAGAAGAGAATGGACGTCCCAGGTGGACCGCAGCGGATCAGGCGAGTGACAGTACGTAAACTCATCTTCTCTATACTATTGTGCTCAACGGTAGAGAGCTTGCGATCGTTGTCACAGCACCAACACCAAAGTAAGTGGATCGACGTGTCCGCTGACCAAGCAGTGCGCGCCTGGGCCAGAGCCGGCCGTTTGTCGAACATGTTACGAGTTTAGAGCCGCATGTACATACAAGCGACCGGTCCAACGCAGAGGTGTATGTCATCATGATCTCTGTTCCGACTGACGTCCAGCCTAAACCTTCATTTGAACCTTCTGCCGCCGGAAGGGCCGACGCTTCAACCTCATCAGTCACGTCGTCGATTACTTTGTCAACATGGAGGTATTCCCCATTAGCGGATCACGACATGATCCTAGGGCTTGTCGAAAAATACCATTCAATTGCGTACCCAATGTTCGTCCAGCGCCCTGGGAAGAGCATGTGCTGATGGTGCAGTTTTCCCTTATTCCACTGGCCGTCTTTCACTGCGCAAGTGCGTCAGCGACAGTACACGACCGACCAAGCACTCTACACGACAGTCATGGCCGTCTGTGCTATTGTCGTGGGGAGGCAAAGACACTCTGTGGACTCGAAGTCGCCCCAATTTCAGATTCCCTCACCACAAACTCAAACACCACCATCAAGGGCTTTCTATGACGCCGCGATCGCTGCATTTCCTACCGATCTGTCGAAAGCGCAAGGATTCGAGGACAAACGGGCCAAGGTGCTCATGGCGATTGCATGTATCCAATATGGGGCGATATTGGAGCACCAGACGCATCTAGGGGAATATGTTGTACTCGCCGGCAACGATGGGTACCACGATGAAACGAGGTGGGAGCGGAATTTGAACGAAATACAACGGCAAGAGAGACGGCGATTGGTGAGCAGACTGCACAATTTTCCTGATGGATAGTTCTGGTCTGCATACACCCTCGAAGTGTTTTCGGCCATCACTTGGGATGGGGTAGTACGTTTCCGAGAACGGCAAAGCAATGTTCGATATCCAGCCGAGGTCTACGACGAGAACATCACCGAACATGGGTGCGATTTCCTCACCGATCCCTCTTTTCTCAAGGGATGGAACTTTACAACCGACATGTACAGGGTGCTCGAGCATCTTGTTGGTCGGCTAAGAAACCGACGGCAGGAACCTGATGCAATCTCTGCAATGTTTCCAACCTCGGAGCCATCTGCTGCCGTCGTTATTGCACATCTCGAGGCCAGGCAGGCAACACTGCCAGTCATCTACCGCTCGGCGCAGGTCATGACGGGAGACGATAAACAAGACTCCTTTGGTTTTCAAGCTGCGAATATCGCGATCACATTTCAGACCGTGAAATTGGCGTTGGCTGGCGCCGAAAATCACAGTGTCGGAAAAAACTGCGAAATTGCTGGAGAGCTGCTGGACGTACTTGCCGGCATTCCAACCTCATATATCATGGCCATTAGTACACCCATGGTATGTTGTCTTACGCGAGATCTTGTTGGTCGGATGCACTGGGCTGATTCTGTAGCTCCATCATCTGGCGAGCTGTGGTCACATTCTTGCCAACGTAATACAGAGTCCGCTTTCACCATGGGCTCTGATACAGGTACGGAATGTCCTGACGGCGATGATCGACCTGTTATCCGGCTTGGAACGCTCACTATCGCTCTCATCGGATGTGTCTGTCAAGCTACGAGGACACGTCGCTCAAATTGAGAGCTACATGGAGCAAGCCGCCAAGACGGCACAACAAGCACAGGTATTTCACAGCGTTATTCCCCAGTTTACGCAGAATTCGACTGCGACTGTGGCAGCAAGCGTTCACGACGATCCTCCTGCGCTCGATCCCTTTGACACGGGAGATGTACATACCAATACAACCGATATCTTCGCCAGCGACCCGGACCTATGGAAGAATGACTTTACTTTCGAGTGGCCATCCGATCACCAAGTTGCATTGCAAACTGACCTCACCGAGAATTGGCCATTCGATTTCGGAGGTGGAATGTATGACTTTCTCGGACATAGTGACGTCAATGTACAGGATTCAAGCGATAGGGTGTATGTTGACTCCCTAGGTGACGGGGCCGGTGTTTCGAAGACTTTCACAAATATGCCGGGCCAAAGAGGGAACAGTGGGACGTATGAAGGCTAGGCTATTGAACCACTCGTCCGTCTGGTAAAATCGAGTCATCGGTCACACACATATGATGTACTTGGTGGCAGTGCAACTGATTCATCCGGGTGTCCTTATGTAAACCCCTCACTATTCTCGAATTCCCCGGTCACTACGCTTTCTCGATTTGATGCTGTTCCGACATCTCTGACCCACCCTCTCCTTTAACTTGCCTAGCTTGTTCCGCGACCTCATGTTCCCGTCCCGCCAGGATGTCACCGTTGTGATGGTCCTTGTAGCTTCGCTCCGATGCCCAATAGGTGGGAGACGTAGGAATAAACAGAAGATCAATGGACTCGAGGGATCGGTCTTTGGTCTCGGGATAGATCAGGTATACGATAAGGACCCAGAGCAGGTTGAAGCCGGCAAACATAAAGTATGCACGATTCTCAAGAGTCCCAAAGATCGAAGGGTTCGCGAGGACCGTGGTTCCGACTCCAATGGCCCAGCCAGTCACACCAAACCCGTTACCTTGAGCTCGCATCTCGGACGGGAAGATCTCGGTAGGGATGAGGAAGGCGACTGTACCCCAGGTCGAAGCGTAAATCAGGTTGAACAGGAACAGCATGGTGATGGCGGCTGGAGCGACTGAAGCGGCCTTGTCGGGGTTTCGTCGGGAGACTTCGTATAGACCTCCAGCGAGAGCATTCACGATAACGAGCCCAGAGGCACCGACCATCAGACACTTTCTTCGACCGAATCGATCAACAACATAAGCACTGATGATCGTCCCGACGATACCGATAGTAGATAGCCCACCGGCGAGACCATTCTGCTTGATTGCTGGATATCCTGCTGCCGAGAGTAAGATAGGACTGATGTCAGCCGTGTCTTGTCCCCGCTGGCCGAGCATCAACGCACGCGTAGGCAGTCACAGCAGTGATGGCAGTATAAGACGCCATGATCTGAAGCCATAGACACAGCCACGCTCGTCGAGCCAAATGAGGCGCCTTGCTATCACTCTTGCCGACCAGGATTTTGGCAAACTCGACGGGGCTGCTAGGAACAACGTCGGAACTCGCAGCGACCATTTCCTGGAATTCTCGCTCGGTCTCGTCCGATCGGCCACCTCGCACCGCTTCCAGGACTTTTCGAGCCATCTCGGGCTGACCTGATGAGATGTAGTATCGTGGTGAGTCGGGCAACATCTTGATACCGGCGACCAGCAGGATGGCTGGAACGCACTGGAACGCTAAAAGGAAGCGCCACCTTACTTCGGACGATCCGGGCCCGTAAGGACCTTCGACAAAAGCGAGACCAAAGTCGAGCCAATATGCAACGGCGATACCAAGGCTGTATTGTCAGTCTTTTGTGACATCACGGAGGTCCTTGATTTACTAATTCGCTATGAACACAAGGCCGAGAAACCTCCCACGACCGGTCGAAGTCGAAGTTTCGGCAACGTAGACCGGAATAATGGCAGTGAGGGCACCTGTACCGAGTCCAGTGACGACTCGGGCGACGAGGATGAAATCGGCCGACGTGGATGCTGCTTGTAGAGCACCGCCGACCATTGCGAAGATTGCGCCAATAAGAGATCCATTGATACGACCGATTCGATCGGCTAGCCACCCTCTAGAACGGTCAACATCGATAATGATAATCGAAAAAATCGGATACCGCGGAAGACATACCCTCCGAAACAGCCAAAGATGGCTCCTAGATAATATATAGAGACAATGCCACCTTGCTTGAGCTGTTTTGTAACTATGCCGTCAACTCCTCCAATGTTGACCGTGGCAACGTAGTCGCTGGAGGCACTTGTGGATCAGAATCGATGTCTGTCTCCCTTCAGCGTGAGTACTCACTTGACACCTCCCATGACTCCCTGATCATAGCCTTCGAAGAAGATTGCGATCAATGAGAAGGTATGGATCCAAAAGTTGAGAGCCTTAGGCGACAGAGTCTGCCAGTATGTGAAATATCCCATTGCTACTAAACAGGAGTGGTAGATTCTGTATGGAGTTGCTGAGTGTGGAAGAGCTAGATGGAGAGAATGCTGTTGCCCGGACTTACCGCATTATATAATGCTAGTCAGCACTTCGAGAACATGACCTTAATGGCTAAATGGCTGAATTACCACGACATGGGGCCGCTTACCCCTCCGGGTCACCGGGTTTTTGCATTCCGACATGCCGGTTAGGACCGTTCCCGACATATTAATTCTGCCAATTAGCCTGATTTACAAGCATCTGTAAACCCGGCCCACGGATTCAGCCGGCTGGTTGAGAAGGGTACCATATATCAGGCTCACGTCGTCTTCATTACGACCCTACTGCTCGTGCGAATCCACCAACATGCCTACGCGAACGTCACCAGACACCTCACTCGACTTCACTGTCCTGGGCCTCAACTCGGGTACTTCCATGGACGGAATCGATTGCGCCTTATGCCACTTTCACCAGAAAGACATTGATGCTCCTATGGAGTTCGAGCTTGTTGCCGTGAGTCAGCCTCATTGGACCAGGACTGATGACAGTACGGCGAGGTTCCTCTTGCTCAACCCATCAAGAAGCGGGTCATGAAGATGATATTGGAGAACTCGACATCCCCCTCCGAGCTATCTGAAGTCAACGTAATTCTTGGCGAGCACTTCGCTGAGGCCGTTCACACATTCACCAAAGAGAACAACATCGACATTCACTCAATCGACGCTATCGCCAGTCACGGTCAAACAATTTGGCTACTCTCCATGCCCGAAGAAGGAGAGGTCAAATCGGCATTGACGATGGCCGAGGGCGCAATAATTGCGGCTAAGACCGGCATCACCAGCATCACCGACTTCCGAATCTCGGACCAAGCCGCCGGTCGTCAAGGGGCACCCCTAATCGGTTTCTTTGATGCTCTCGTGCTACATCATCCTACCAAACTGCGAGCCTGCCAAAACATCGGTGGGATCGCCAACGTCTGCTTCATCTCCCCCGACAAGAATGGCGCTCTCGACACGGACGGGTACTTTGACTTTGACACCGGACCTGGAAATGTGTTTATCGATGCCGTTGTGCGACACTATACAAGTGGGGATATGGAGTACGACCGGGATGGCGAGATGGGCAAGCGGGGTCGAGTGGATCAAGAGCTGGTGGATGACTTCTTGAAGATGAAGTACTTCTTCTTGGACCCACCCAAGACGTAAGTCCCGCAATCGACGATCGGGCTAATGGTAGAACCGGTCGAGAAGTATTCCGAGACAGCCTAGCACACGACCTGATACGTCGTGCCGAAGCCAAGGGGCTGTCACCAGACGATGTCGTCGCTACCACTACTAGAATCACCGCCCAGGCCATCGTCGACCATTACCGCCGCTACGCTCCCAGTCAGGACATTGACGAGATATTCATGTGCGGAGGTGGAGCGTATAATCCCAACATCACCAGTTTCATTCAAGCTAGCTACCCGAACAGTGAGTATCCGCATCGACGTCGGCTGACCAAGTAGCGAAGATCATGATGCTCGACGAAGCCGGTATACCCGCTGGAGCGAAAGAAGCCATCACATTCAGCTGGCAAGGCATGGAAGCGGTGCGTCAAACACCCGTATGCTAGTTGCTAATGTTATAGCTCATCGGCCGATCTATTCCTGTTCCCAATCGAGTCGAAACTCGACAGCCGTTTGTCTTGGGTAAAGTCTCGCCCGGCCAAAACTACCGAAGTGTGATGCAGAGAGGAATGGCGTTCGGCGGATCCGCTGAGCATCTGCCATACGTAAAGGAGCTAGTCAACAAAAAGGACGGAAAGGTCGTGAATAACAAATGGTAGAAGAACCGGACGATATCGTAGTGGTCGCGCATGTACTTTTATGTGTATCAGGTGCCATGAATTTGACCGCTCTCCCGCTGCAGGCTACGGGTCGGCTGCAATGATCCTCGGCTCGGCCGGTGCAGAGTCATTGCGAGGCATAACATTGCGAGACTACTGGAGCGGAAACTTCAGGGATTTGATCTCCAATATCAGGCCGCCATGCGGCCACCCCTGTTATGACCGAGCTACTATCTGCTAACATGGCACTGAGCTGCGGACGCCCCCCCCTCCGCAAAAGCTTAGACTGCCTTGCAGGTGGTACAATAGGACTCAAATACATGAAAAGATGCCCTGCAGTGGCCTCCTAAGGCTAGAAATAGGCGTCAAATGAGGGTGAGAACGTATGAAAACAGTGAAAAGGGCTCCTCTTACACTGTTTCAAAGCGCTTGCAGGAGGCGGAAATGGTGCAGCGGACAGATGGAACATATAAAAGTGGCATCATAGAGGCAAAAAGAGCGGGAAACAGCTAGAAATAGGCGTAGCATGAGCAGGATAT
>Ga0308160_10006127_pt1 | contig 12320 bp, 9 predicted proteins | sample PhyFR1_FD_201036 | JGI IMG/M metagenome (GOLD analysis project Ga0308160, IMG submission 201036) | Phyllosphere microbial communities from UC Gill Tract Community Farm, Albany, California, United States - DLSLF.R1 | ecosystem: Host-associated > Plants > Phyllosphere > Unclassified | place: USA... | reverse complement strand
GCTTCGATCCGGCCGCCGTCGACCGCATCCTGAACCTGGGCGAGCGCGGCCTGCGCAGCGCGGTCATGCTGCCGCTGGGCTACCGCAAGGCCGAGCAGGACTGGCTGGTCGACCTGCCGAAGGTGCGCCGCCCGTTGGGGCAGTTCGTGAGCGAGATCGACTGATCTTTGGTTTGCTTGCTTTCAAAATTCGTAGTTGACGGTCCGCTTCTCCGACTACCCATTTTTTACTTGCACAGCGTTTGCTCCGTGATGCGTTGACGGAGCGGCGACCGTCCATTCCTGGCCGATTGCGGACCTCAATCGGCTCAGGCTACCAGCCTGTTGCCTCTACATCAACTGGCTGTTTTGGTGGGCCTTTTGGTCAATGCACGCGCTTAAAACGCACATCAAAAGGTCCAGCGACAATTCTTCCCGTATCGCCTGGTAATGCATCAAAGCTCAGTTCCAGTTTTTGTGATAACACGAAAAAGTGTGTTTCCGATCCGCGATATAAGGGTTCGCCTTGTCCCGGTTTGATCCAGAATATCGGTTGTCCGTCTTGCAGGGTAATGTCAAAGTCACCCAGTCCGGCGATCGCATATTTACCTGTCATTTGCTGCGCCATCTTGGGATCGATCGGTTGTGCTGCGCGCATGACAGTCTGATAGCTGGGCCAGCCGTACTCGGCTGCGATAGCTCGGATTGTGGCGCGGGCTACCTCGTCGCCTGCATCGCCATTGGTCATCACGACCGCGCCGCGGCCACTATCGACGTAGCCAAATAAATAGTTTTGATAGCCGCGATTACTACCGCCATGAGCGAATGAGATGGCGTCCCCACTTCCGGCCATTTCAAACCCAAGGGCGTAATCGTTACGAACCGGGGTGAGCATCTTGCGCGCGTTCGCTTGGCTTAGTACTTTGCTGTGACCAGCCGCAGCTGCCTGCACACCGATCACAAAACGGGCTAAATCGCTTGGCGTTGTCCACATGCCAGCCGCAGCAAGCTCTGGATATGTCGATGGGCCGCCAGCATAGGGTTTGCCGGTACTGTCATGCGGTAGAGCTGCCTGCTTCAGGATAATGGCGCTGGCGGGCTGGCTGAAACTGCTGGATATCATTCCAAACGGGGTCAACACGCGCGCGCGCATAACGACATCGAAACCCTGGCTGGATACGTCCGTGACCAGCTGTTGCAAGACTGTGTACCCACCACCCGAATATTGCCATCCGCTGCCCGGTGAAGACGCCGCACGTATGGGCGCAGTCTTAGCAGGAGCCGTACCGTCCAGCACTTGCAGCAAGGTCGGCACCGCGTCCCCCTGCGCGTATCCAGGAAAGCCGCTGACGTTCAGCCCACCTGTATGCGACAACAACTGCAAAAGGCTTACCGGCTTTTTTCCAGGTGCCTCAGGTAATTTCCAAGTGCGCAACTGCGAATTGATATCGGCATACAGCTTGAGTTCACCGGATTGCACCATTGTCATGGCACCAAGCGCTGCAACGGGTTTGCTAATCGACGCAGCCTGGAATAAGGTTTCTGGCGTTACAGGCGCGCCGCTTGGTCCGGTCACTCCATAACCCTTTGCCCATGCCAATCGGCCCCCATCGATCACGGCAATGCTCAGGCCAGGCACATGTAGACGCCGCATCTCATCGGTGATCGTGCTCAACGGCACTGGCGTGCCGAGCAGCGCCTGGGCAGGCCGCAGGCCCTTCTCAATGTTTGCAATATGATGCGCGTCGTCAGAAACCGCACCTGCCACCGGAAGCGTTAGTGCAGCAAGTACCGGTAATACGCTAATACGTAGAAGTGTCATCTGAAGCTTCGCCGTTTGAGAGATCGTTCGAGTATAACGGTTGCTCATTGACAGGCTGCAAAACGCTTTCCAAACCCCGCAGCCAGCGCAGCGTCTGCAATGAGAGTTTTCCTCTACACTTCCTACCACCCTTTGGACCAAGAGTGCCGGGCACACTTCACGGCACTTGGGCGACGTGTGCACACGGTCGTAACGTACGTACCCGGCGCACGCTGGCATACCTTTCGCCTCTATAGACTGGCATCAATCCGCGACTGGAGATCTGAAAAACATGATTTTGAGCATGCTCGGCCTTGCCATCACTTTCTCGCCACTAATTGCGTTCTCTGCCGCCCCGGCGGCGAACGCGCAGGCCAGTGCAACCGCGACCGGCAGCCTGCCTTTCGAGGTCAAGCCGGTCGGCACATTCAAGAGTCCATGGGCCATGGCATTCCTGCCCAACGGCAGCGTACTGGTGACGCAAAAGGAGGGGACGATGATCCTGTTCGATCCCGCCACCGGTAGCAGGCGGACAGTGTCCGGCACACCTGCCGTCAGCAGCAAGGGCCAGGGCGCGCTCATGGACATCGTGCCGGCTCCCGATTTCGCGGCCAGCAAGCTGCTCTACTTCAGCTACTCCGAGGCTGGTCCCGGTACCGACACCCGGGTCGTGCTCGCCACTGCGACACTGGATCAGGCAGCCGGCACGCTCAAGGACACAAAGGTCCTTTTCCGCGGCCAGGAGGCTTCGACTGGCGGGCACTATTCGGGCCGTATTGGCCTCTCGCCAGATGGCAAGTATCTCTTCTTCACCAGTGGCGACCGCCAGCTTTTCGATCCGGCGCAGGACCCCAGGTCGACGCTCGGCAAGGTGCTGCGCCTGAACCTCGACGGCACGCCCGCTGCCGGCAACCCGCTCGCGGCCAGGGGCTTCCATCCAGCCGTCTGGTCGTATGGCCACCGCAATCTGCTGGGCATGGCCTTCGACAGGCAGGGACGCCTGTGGGAAATGGAGATGGGGCCGCGCCATGGCGACGAGATCAACCTGATCAAGCCAGGCCTCAACTATGGCTGGCCGAAAGCATCGAATGGCAACCACTATGACGGTCGCGACATCCCCGACCACGCGCCTGGTGACGGCTTCGAAGCCCCGAAAGTGTCCTGGAATCCGGCAATTTCACCAGGCGGCCTCGCTTACTACGATGCGGACTTGTTCCCGAAGTGGAAAAATTCCCTCTTCATCACCGGTCTCTCGGGCAAGTCGCTGGACCGCATTGCACTCGACGGCGAGAATGCGAGCAAGGTGGACCATTGGGACATGGGCGAACGCATCCGTGGCGTTCGCACCGGGCCGGAAGGCGCGCTATGGGTGCTGGAGGATGGTCCGCGCGGCAGGCTCCTGATGCTGACACCGAAGAGGTAGGCCAGCGGGAACTGCGTGGCGGAACATGCGGGCTTTTGACCGGTTGCAGACCTACCTGAATGTCCGCTTCCGACCCATTGCAGACGTTGACGACTAGAGAAGGACGAGCCGGGTTGAACTCGTTGCTGACTTTTTTCGCGTTTCCGCTCAATCTCCTTATAGTTTTAGGTCGTTGATGTCGTGGATGGCGCTTGGGAATCTGTATCGTTGATTGCGTGCTGCAATAGGTCCGGCAGGTTCGGATCGTCGTACGAGCGTACGCTGTTTGGTGGCAGACTGGCGAACAGACGCTGCCAGAACGCGCCGGCACGGGTGTCGGCGCGAAAAATCGCTACCAGCCACGGGCCGGTGAAGGTGCGCGCTAATGCGTGCACAGCCTCAAATGCCAATCCCTGGCGCCGATAACGTTTCAGAATGAACAGATCGGCCACCTCTTCGGCTACGCTGCCGTTCGGCAGGGTGAAGGGTTCGGTGACGACGAAGCCCGCCAGCGCACCATCTTTCCTAATCCAATAGGCACCCTTGGCGGGGTCATTGATGTAATCGGCAATCTGCTCTGGAGAGGCATCGAACAAGCCGTCCGGACCGATATCTTCATCCGCCCAGTCGGAACCCTCGTAGTAGTACAGCTGGAACAGGCGGAACAGGGCCTCAGCTCCTCCCGGTGCGATCCTTTGCAGCGGATGCGACGGTGCGCTCATGCCAGCCCTTTTGTATCAAACATCTTCAGCGAATGATGTATTTGTGCGCCATCCATAATAAGTATTTGAGAAGCTGGTTAGTGGAACGTCCGGTCCTGGCCGCTCTCGACCCGAACCGGCCATGGCTCGCATGACGCATCCAACCTAACTAACGCTGCTGAAGGCTAGCATCGCGACAAGCACATTGCCTATGATGGCTGCGCCGATCGCCAGCGGAAGCCAGGTCCGGTGCCTGCACAGCCACAGGACCAACAGGCTCGCGCAACCGATGGCGCCGACGGCTACCGTCATGGCTTCCTCACCATGGAGCAGGGTAGCCGGGAGGTGACGATTGGGCCTCACGGTGACGGTCCCGTCATGGATGCCAAAAATGCCGAACAAAAGCAGCACGACGACAAAAAACAGGCACAAGACATAGTCGGTCGCCGAGTTTTTCTTTTGCTTTGCCGCCTTTGCTTTTCTTTTAGTTGTCATCGGCCTCGTGGCTGGCGCCCCAAAAAAATATGGCTGCCCTCAGGCAGCCACAGGTGAAAATTACTTCAACGCCGAGAAGATCGCCTCCAGCCGATCCTTGGTACCCGGAATGCGCTCCAGGCGCGGATAGCGCAGGCCGCCGCGGTAGTCGAGCGACACCGTGCGCAGCACGTTGCCCTTCTTGACCAGCAGCTGGATCGGCTTGCCGTCCTTGGCTTCCGTGATCGCCTTCTTCAGCAGTTCCGGCTTGTAGACGCGGTTGTTGACCGCGACGATCGAGGAATTCGCCGCCAGGCCGGCACGGAACGCCACGCCGTCCCAGACCAGGCCGCGGATCGCGCCGTCGGCAGCAACCGTGAAGCCGAGCGAGTAGGTCAGGTCGGTCGCCTTGGTGCGCTCGTCCGCGCCCTTGACCAGGTCGGTCGGGGTCTCGGTGTAGACCAGCTTCCAGCCGGCGCGTGCGAGGCCGTCCAGCGGGGCGCCCGGGCCGTGGCCGTCGAGTTTCGAGCGCAGGAAGCTGGCCCAGTCGTAGGGCTGGATCTTGTTCAGCGTCGCGACCACGTCCTCGAAGGTGTAGAAGGCGGGCAGGTGGCTGCCGTCGTTGATGCTGTAGAAGGCGCGCGCGAAGTCGTTCAGCGAGCGCTTGTCGTTCGACATCTCGCGCAGGCGGGTGTCGACGTCGAGCCAGATCAGCTGGCCTTCCGAATAGTAGTCCTCGCTGCGCTGCCAGTTGGCCCAGCCGAGCGGGCGGCGCGCGTTCATGATCGGGTCGTAGACCGTGTCCTGCACCGAGCGCCAGGCGCGGCCGGCGACGCTGTCGTAGCGCGCCGCGGTGGCAGCCAGGGCGTCGCGGGCGCCGGCAATCGAGACCAGGCCGGAGCGCGCGGCCAGCACGTTGCCCCAGTACTGGGTCTGGCCTTCGTACACGTACAGCAGCTCGTTCTGCATCGGCACGTTGAAGTTGGGGACGTTCTGGCCGGCCGGGCGGCGGAACTTGCCGTCCCACGAGTGGGTGTACTCGTGCGGCAGCAGGTCGCGCCCGGCTTCGCTCTTGGACCAGTCCGTGAAGTAGCCCGGCTTGACGCCGTTCTCGCTCGACTGGTGGTGCTCGCGGCCGATGCCGCCGAATTCGTCGGACAGCGCGAACAGGAAATCGTAGTGGTCGTAGTGGTGCGAGCCAAACAGTTTATACGCTTGTTGCACCAGCTTGCGGTGCGGTTCGATCTGCTCCGGTTTCGCTTCCAGGCTTTCCGGCGTGTCGGCAAACACGTTCAGGCGCACCGGCACCTTGCCGCCCGGGTCGAGGTCGAACTGCTTGTAGTAGCGGCCGGCGAACAGCGGTGAATCGACCAGCGTTTCGAGGTCGCTCGGCTTGAAGCGGATGTCGTCGCCCTGGCGGTTCTCGGTCTCCAGCGCGGTGGCGTACTGCCAGCCGGTCGGCAGTTTTAGGTTGGCCTGCACGGTCACGCCGCGCGCCACGTAGCCGGCCGGGTACAGCGTGGTCGAGATCCATTGCACGCCGAGGATGTCGTCGGTCATGGTGTTGCGGCCCTGGCTCGCGTCCAGTGGCGACAGGTACTGGTACTCGGCTTCCAGTGTGGCCGCGCCTTCCGGCACGTTCAGGTGGAAAGCATACACGTGCACCGGATCGCGGGTCCACTCTACCGGCTTGCCGTTGGCCGTGAACTTCAGGCCGGCCAGCTGGGTGATCGGGCCGTTGGGGCCGTGGTTGGCCGGCAGCCATTGCGGATACAGCAGCGTCAGCGGACCCGGCTTGACCGGAATCGACATGCGCATGCGGAAGATCTGCTGCGACAGGTTGGTCGCGTCGACGTTCAGCACGATGGTGCCGGGGTAGGTCGGATTGACCGGGGCAGGAACGTCGGCGTGGGCGGCAGGGAAGGCCAGTGCCATCGCGAGTGCGAGGGCGGATGCGGAGCGTGAAAGGAGTGCGGTCATGTCGAGAATGAGCGAGGAGGGAAACAAGTTACAGGGTGCGAACGCGGGTGCAAACGAACGAATATAGCATGCTTGACAATGCAAAATTCCAGCCTGCAGTGATGCGAATAAAATTCGAAAATTGGCCTTCAAATCGATATTTTGTATGCCTTGAAAACCGTATGGCGGGACATAGATTGGTTCCATCGGATGCTCACGATGAGGTCCGACAACTTTATCGCTTGAACTTTAAAAGGATATGTAATCATGCGTACTTTCGATCTGACTCCCCTGTACCGTTCCGCTATCGGTTTCGACCGCCTGGTGAACCTGCTCGAGCAGCGTGCTGAAGCCGCCCCGAGCTACCCGCCGTACAACGTCGAACTGGTCAGCGAAGACAAATACCGTATCGTGATGGCGCTCGCCGGTTTCAACCGCAACGAGATCGACATCGTCGCCGAACGCGATACCCTGCTGGTCACCGGCCGCAAGCAAAAAGACGACGTGCAGCGCACCTTCCTGCACCGTGGCATTGCTTCGCGTGACTTCGAACAGCGCTTCCAGCTGGCCAACCACGTGAAAGTCGTCAGCGCCGGCTTCGACAATGGCATGCTGACCATCGAACTGGTCCGCGAAGTGCCGGAAGCCTTCAAGCCGCGCAAGATCGCGATTGCCGATGCACTGGGCAATACCGACAACGTGCAAGTGCTCGAGCAACCGACCCAGCAGGCTGCGTAATAAGTAATCAGTAACGGTAGTCAGAAAGAGGCGCTTCGGCGCCTCTTTTCCGTTTACCCGCCCGTAGGGTGGACGGCTTCCCCGTCCACGCGTTCGACTTAAGCGCCGCCTAAGCTCGTGCGAACTCTAGCTTAAGCATGTTCTAAGACTGCAAGCTCAATATACTCCTTACCAAAACAGCAGTCCTCAGAACCACTTTTCCAAACCCAGGAGCACGTACATGCAAACCGAAGGTGCAGTTGCCATCACCGCAAAACGTCTCACGCTCGCCCTGTGCACGGCCGGCGTCGTTGGCGGAGCGGTTGGCGCGATCGCAGTCAATCACAATAACGCAACTGCCGCCGCCGAAGCCGCCGCGGCAGCCAACGTCCCCGCGCCGGCAAGCGTACCGGCACCGGTCGCAGCGACCCCGGCGCCTGTCGCCGGCAACGCGACCGCAGTCGGCTTGCCCGACTTTACCAAGATCGTTTCCCACAACGGCCCGGCCGTGGTGAATATCCGCGTCGTCGGCAGCACCAAGGCGCAGCAGCGCCAGATGCCGCAGTTCGACGAGGACGATCCTTTCTTTGAATTCTTCCGCCGCTTCCAGCAACCGCAACAGCCACGTGGTGGCAACGGTGGCCGCGGCGAAGTCGTTTACGGCGCTGGATCGGGCTTCATTGTTAGCCCGGACGGCGTCATCCTTACCAACGCGCACGTGGTGCGCGATGCCGACGAAGTCACGGTCAAGCTGCAGGACCGCCGCGAATACCGCGCGAAAGTCCTGGGCTCGGATACCAAGACCGACGTCGCCGTGCTGAAAATCGATGCGAAAAACCTGCCGGTGGTCCCGCTGGGGAACACCCGCAACCTGCAGGTCGGCGAATGGGTGCTGGCGATCGGTTCGCCGTTCGGCCTGGAGTCCACCGTGACCGCCGGCGTGGTCAGCGCGAAAGGGCGCTCGCTGCCGGGCGACTCGGTGCCGTTCATCCAGACCGACGTCGCGGTCAATCCGGGTAACTCGGGCGGCCCGCTGTTCAACACGCGTGGCGAAGTGGTCGGCATCAACTCGCAGATCTACAGCCAGACCGGCGGCTACCAGGGGCTGTCGTTCGCGATCCCGATCGATGCGGCGATCCGCATCAAGGACCAGATCGTCGCCACCGGCAAGGTGCAGCACGCCAAGCTGGGCGTCAGCCTGCAGGACATCGGCCAGGACTTTGCCGATTCCTTCAAGCTGGAGTCGCCGGACGGCGCGCTGGTGCAAAATGTCGAACGCGGCAGCGCCGCCGACAAGGCCGGCCTGAAGTCGGGCGACGTGATCCGCAAGGTCAACGGCCAGCCGGTCATCGGCGGCGGCGACCTGACCGCGATCGTGTCGGTTGCCAAGCCGGGCGAGAAGCTGGCGCTGGACGTCTGGCGCGAGGGCAAGAACGTGCAGGTGAACGCGACGCTGGGCAGTGCCAGCGACAAGGCGGCACCTGCCGACCGCAACAACCTGGCCAGCAACGACACCGGCGCCAAGCTGGGCCTGGCCCTGCGTCCGCTGGACCCGATGGAGAAGCGCCAATCCGGCATTCCGTCGGGCCTCTTGATCGAGGATGCGGGCGGCGCCGCCCAGATGGCCGGCATCCAGCCGGGCGACGTCCTGCTGTCGGTCAACGGCAGGCCGGTGACCTCGGTAGCCCAGGTGCGCGACGTGGTGGGCAAGTCCAGCAAGTCGGTGGCCTTGCTGATCCAGCGCGGGGATGACAGAATATTCATCCCTGTCAGGATTGGATGATGAGACCCCGATAAACCTACTGCGCGGCCGCAGGTTCGGCCTGCGATGCTCGCTGTACGCTTGTACAGCTGCGCTTCTCGGCCAAACCTGCGGCCGCTCGCTACGGTTTCTCGGGGTCTCTTTAGGTTTCGTGTCTTCTTACATCCGCAGGGTTTCAGAAATCGGGGGATTGAATGCGGCTGCTGCTGGTGGAAGACGATACGATGATCGGCGAAGTGGTGCTCGACCTGCTCAGGGCTGAGCACTACGCCGTCGACTGGGTCAAGGACGGCGAAATGGCCGACACGGCCCTGATGCAGAACCAGAACTACGACCTGGTCGTCCTTGACCTCGGCCTGCCGCGCAAGGACGGGCTGGAAGTGTTGCGCAGCATGCGCGCGCGCAAGGACCGCACCCCGGTGCTGGTCGCCACCGCGCGCGATGCGGTGGCGCAGCGTATCGCCGGGCTCGATGCCGGCGCCGACGACTACGTCCTCAAACCCTACGATCTCGATGAACTGCTGGCGCGCATCCGCGCGCTGCTGCGGCGCGCCGCCGGGCGCGCCGAACCCGTCTTCGAGTACAAGAACATCTCCGTCAATCCCGCCACCCGCGAAGTGCTGGTCGACGGCGCCCCGACCGTGCTGTCGGCGCGCGAGTGGGCCGTGCTGGAAGCGCTGGTCGCGCGTCCCGGTGCGGTGCTGTCGCGCGCCCAGCTCGAGGAAAAGCTGTACAGCTGGCGCGATGAAGTCAGCAGCAACGCGGTCGAGGTGTATATCCACGGCCTGCGCAAGAAGCTCGGCAGCGACCTGATCCAGAACGTGCGCGGAGTCGGCTACATGGTTCCCAAGGTCTAGAAGTGAAAGTAAGGCGTGTACTGACCCATTCCCTGCGCGGCCGGCTGCTGTGGTACCTGCTGGCCGCGATCACGATCGCCGCCGTGGCCCAGGCCTCGATCGCCTACCGTACGGCGCTGCAGGACGCCGACCAGATCTTCGACTATCACATGCAGCAGATGGCGCTGTCGCTGCGCTCGCGCGTGCCGCTCGCCAGCACCGAGACCGCGGACAACGTCGAGACGCCGCTCTCGGGCAGCGACGACATGGTGGTGCAGGTGTGGTCGCCGGACGGCGTGCAGGTGTTCAAGAGCGCCTCGCATGCGCGCCTGCCGCAGCGCGCGGTGCTCGGCTTTTCCAACGTGCGCGCCAACGGCACCACTTACCGCATCTTCTCGATCCAGACCGATAACCAGACCGTGCAGGTGGCCCAGGACCTGGCCGTGCGCCGCAGCATGGCCAGCAACCTGGCGTTCCGCACGCTGGGGCCGATCGCGGTCATGATGCCGATTTTGATGCTGGTCGTGTGGTGGGTGGTCAGCGGCTCGCTCGACCCGGTGTCGCGCGTGCGGCGCCAGGTGGCCTCGCGCCAGGCCGACGACCTGTCGCCGGTGTCGGAAAGCGGCTTGCCGGACGAGGTGCGCCCGCTGGTGCAGGAACTGAACCTGCTGTTCGGGCGCGTGCGCACCGCCTTCGACGCCCAGCAGAACTTCGTCGCCGACGCCGCCCACGAACTGCGCACGCCGCTGGCCGCGCTCAAGCTGCAGGTAACCAGCCTGGAACGCGCCAACTGCGACGAGGCGCGCCAGGTCGCCATCGGCCGGTTGTCCGCCGGCATCGAACGCGCCACCCGCCTGGTCGAGCAATTGCTGGTGCTGGCGCGCCAGGAAGCCAACGAAGCGCCGCGCCAGCCGGTCGACCTGGCGTCGATTGCCGGACGCGCGGTGGCCGACCTGGCCGGCGTGGCGCAGGCCAGGCACATCGACCTCGGCCTGCAGCGCGCCGACGCCGCCGCCGTGCAGGGGCAGAGCGACGCCCTGATGATCCTGCTGCGTAACCTGGTCGACAATGCGATCAAGTACACTCCAAGCGGCGGCACGGTCGACGTGTCGGTGGAAGCGCGGGCAGGGGAGGTGGTGGTGACGGTCGAGGACAGCGGCCCCGGCATCCCGGCGGCGGAACGCGAGCGCGTGTTCGACCGTTTCTACCGCGTGCCGGGCAGCGACGCCGCCGGCAGCGGGCTGGGGCTGGCGATCATCAAGTCGATCGCCGAGCGCCATGGCGCCCGCCTGACGCTGGGCGAATCGGCGCGCTTGAAAGGCCTCGAGGCCAGGGTCACGTTTCCGGCACCTGGCGCGGGAAGCACAGGCTGAACACGGTGTCGGCCCCCGGGTGGATCTCGGCCTGGGCGCCGCCGCCGTGCAGGTGCATGATGACGCGCACGATCGGCAGGCCCAGCCCGACCGAGCTGCCGCTGGCGCGTGCCGGGTCGGCCTGGTAGTAGCGGTCGAACACGCGTTCCAGGTCGAACGAAGGGACGCCGTCGCCGCTGTTGCTCACCGAGATCGTGATCCACGATTCTTCCGCGCGCGCCGCCAGCCGCACCTGGCCGCCCGGCGGCGTATAGGTGATCGCGTTCGACATCAGGTTGTTGACGGCCCGGCGCAGCAGTACCGGATCGGCGGACAAAGGCACCGGCGGCATCGGGCCGAGCGTCAGCTGCACGTTTTTTTCCTCGGCCAGCATCTCGAAATAATCGGCGATGTGGGCCAGCTCGCGCTTGATGTCGAGCCGCTCGCGCCGCAGCGCCAGCTGGGCGTTTTCGGCACGCGCGAGGAACAGCGTGTTCTCGATCATGCGCGACAACCGCTCGTACTCTTCCTGGGTGGAGGCGAGCAGCGCCTGGTATTCGTCGATGCTGCGTTCCTGCCCCAGCGCCACCTGGGTCTGCATCATCAAGGCGTTGATGGGCGTGCGCAGGTCGTGGGCCAGGTCGGCGGCAAAGCCCGACAGGCGCTGCACGCCTTCTTCCAGGCGGTCGAGCATGTCGTTGAAGGCGACCGCCATTTCGCGCAGTTCGGCCGGCATGCTGGACGGATCGAGGCGCGTATTCAGGTGGTGGGTGTGGATGTCGTTGGCCTTGGCGACCATGCCGCGCAGCGGGCGCAGGCCGCTGCGGATGGCCCAGAAGCCGAGCGCGCTGGCCAGCAGGATGCCGGCGCCCAGCGCGGTCAGCAGGTCGACGCGGTAGCGCTGCAGGATCGCCAGGCGGTCCGAGCGCTCGCGCAGCAGCAGCACGCGCACCTGGGTGCGCGCACCCAGGCCGCCGTAGTCGGCCAGCATGTCGAGCACGTGGGTCGGCGACTGCTCGCCTTCCACTTCCAAGATGTCCAGGCGTTCCGGCGCACGCGTCAGCGGTACCGGCACGTAGGCCGACAGCCGGCCCTCGTCCTGCACGGTCGATACCAGCACCTGCCCGTCCGGCAGCGCCACGTGCAGGCTCACGCCTTCCTGGCCGATCACCGGCGCCAGCACGGCTTGCAGCTGCTCCTGCGGCATGCGCCCGCCGGCCGGCAGGGTGCTCAGCAGCTGGCGCACCAGCAAGCCCTTGTTCAGCAGGTCGGCGTCGTCGCGCTCTTCCATCTGCACCGCCAGCGTCTGGTACAGGTAGGCGTCGACGACCCCGAACA
>Ga0308160_10006125_pt1 | contig 12323 bp, 12 predicted proteins | sample PhyFR1_FD_201036 | JGI IMG/M metagenome (GOLD analysis project Ga0308160, IMG submission 201036) | Phyllosphere microbial communities from UC Gill Tract Community Farm, Albany, California, United States - DLSLF.R1 | ecosystem: Host-associated > Plants > Phyllosphere > Unclassified | place: USA... | reverse complement strand
GCCAGCAATTGCTGGCGCCGAACGGCTACCTGCACGCCGGCAGCGTGGTGACCCTGGCCGATACCGCCGCCGGCTATGCCTGCATGGCCCACCTGCCCGAAGGCGCGCACAGCTTCACCACCATCGAACTGAAGTCGAACCACCTCGGCACCGCCCGCGACGGCGCGATTGCCGCCGTGGCCACGCCGGCCCACCTGGGCCGCACCACGCAGGTGTGGGACGTGACGGTGACCGACGAAGCCAACGGCAAGACCATCGCCCTGTTCCGCTGCACCCAGATGATCCTGTACCCGAAAGCCGCTTGATTCAAGGCGGCAGGCAGGCCGCCGCCACCCCGGCCGCGCTACCGCCCACGGCCGGCAAATCCGACGGCGACTTGCCGTTCCCGACCAGGATCGCCGGCTGGCCCTTGTAACTGAGCTGCAATTGCTCGCCTGCATAGCCGTCCAGCTCTTTCGGCACGAACACGGCAAAACGGTAGTTCAGGTCGGCATAAAAGCCGCTGTGGAAGATTTGCGCGGGCGGGCCTTCCTGGATTTCGGCGGCAATCGCGTCCAGGATCGGCAGCTGGTCGCCGTCGTTGTTCAGGTCGGCCTGGCCCTGGTAGCGCAGGCTGTAGGGCGGCAAGCCGCCAATCTCGCGGCCCGCGTACGACACCCGGAACTGGCTGACGTTGTACTGGAAACCGCGCCCGGCGTGCTCGGCCACGTCCACATTACACAGCAGGAAAATCGCCCAGAAACCCTGCGAATCGACCGGGGCCAGGTAGCCCACGCGGTAAGTGGCCGCCGACAAGGCAACCGGATTGGTGAAGCGGATTTCGTGCGTATTGGCCACGTGCTGGTAGTGCAGGACGGCATCCACCTTGCGCGCCTGTCCGGCGCAACCGGCCAGTGCGCACAGCGCGGCCAGGCTGCTTATCCTGCGAAGTAAGTGACCCATTGCATCTCCTTTGCGTGCATGAGCGCAGATGTACGCTGAGCGACCGCATCAAGCTTGGACGATCCGAATGCTCCAGGCTTGCGCCAGATCAGGCGTGCTGTGGCATTGGCGCATGGAGCGTCCAAAGGCACCAGTGTAATCAGGGAGACGGGGAGCGGCAAGGCGAGCACGGCCGCGTGGTGCTGCCGGGAGCGCTCAGCCGGCGGCCAGCGCCTTTTGCAGCAGGGCGTGCAACTGGGAAAAGTCCGGTTCGCCCACGTAGCGCTTGAGCACGGCGCCGTCCTTGCCGATGACAAAGGTGGTCGGCGTCAGCGTCACGTCGCCGAAGGACTTGGCGATGTCGCCGCCCGAATCGAGTGCCACGATGAAGGGCAATTTCCGCGTTTCGGTGAAGTTGACGACGTAGTTCGGCGGGTCGTACTGCATGGCGACCGCAACGAATTCCAGGCCTTGCCCCTTGAACTTGTTATAGGTGTCGACCATCGCCGGCATTTCGTGCACGCAGGTGGTGCACGAGGTGGCCCAGAAATTCACCATCACCACCTTGCCGCGCAGACCTTGCGTGCTGATCTTGTCGCCGGCAATGCTGATGAAGGTGACGTCGGGCGCCGTCTCCCTGTTGCTGAACGTGGCATACGCAACGCCCGCCAGCGCGAGCACGACCGCAGCGGCGGCGGCGGGCTTGATCCAGGAGCGGGAGCTTGACGTGGTCATGGCAAATTCAGGAAGCAGTGCGTAAAAAAATGGCAGGACCGCAGTCCCGCCATCGTCACTTACAGGGCAACCGTCGACGATTGCGGATACTGGGTCCGCAGTTCTTCTTCGGTAATGTACTCAAAGATTTTTACCACGCGCTGGACGCCGGACACACTCTGGGCGATCTTCGCACCCAGGTCGCCTTCGCGCTGGGTCACGCGGCCCATCAGGTACACGGTGCCGCGCTCGGTGACCACCTTGAACGAGGTGGCCGAGATGGTTTTCATCTCAACCAGGCTGGCCTTGACGTTGGTGGTGATGATCGCATCCGAGGAGCGCGAGGTATAGCTCGACGGACCGGCCACGGCCAGCTCGTTGATCACCGACACCACGTTTTCGATGCCGCGCACTTCGCGCTCGACCGCCGCCTTCATGGCTTCGTCGCGCACTTCGCCGGTCAGCAGCACCTTGCGGTTGAAGCTGGCGATGTTCACGTGGCCGGCGGCGCCGACGATCTTCGGCACCTGCACTTCGGCTTTTACCGTGATCGATTTGTCTTCGGTCTGCGCGCCCAGCGTGCGGCGGTCCATGGTGGCGGCTGCGCCCAGCGCGGCGCCGCCCACGACCAGCGGCACGCAGCCTTGCAGCGCGCCCAGCAGGGCTGCGCCCAGGATTACCTTGGTCAACGACCCTTTCAGGGCCTGGCCAGTCTTACTCATTCTCGTCTCCTCCGAAAAGCGCAACGTCGATGCCGTCGCAGATGCAATGGATGGCGACCAGGTGGACTTCCTGGATGCGCGCGGTACGGCTATGGGGCACGTTGATGTGCACGTCGGCATCGGTCAGCAGCTTGGCCAGCGCGCCGCCGTCCTTGCCGGTGAAGGCAACCACGCGCATTTCGCGTTCCAGCGCCGCTTCGACGGCAGCCAGTACATTCTCCGAATTGCCCGAAGTCGACATGGCCAGCAAGATGTCGCCGGCTTGGCCGAAAGCTTGCACCTGCTTCGAGAAAATTTCGCGGAAGCTGTAATCGTTCGCAACCGCAGTCAGGATCGACGTATCGGTGGTCAGGGCGATCGCGGGGAGCGGGAAGCGCTCGCGCTCGAAACGACCCACGAGCTCGGCAGCGAAATGCTGGCAGTCGGCGGCGGAACCGCCGTTACCGCAGGCCAGAATCTTGTTGCCGTTGGACAGGGCGCTGAACATCAGTTCGATCGCCTGCGAAATGGGGAAGGACAGGGCCGCTGCCGACTTCAGTTTCAGGTCGGCGCTCTCCTGGAAGTGAGCGAGGATGCGTTGAGTGTTCATAGCCGGGGATTATAGTGCAGTGGCAAGCAGAGACGAGCAAACCGTTTTTAAAATTGCTTACAATTGAGCGCCTAACAAAGCCTCCATGGCTGCGTTGCATCGTCTCGCCGTACACGCGTACTGTCGTCGCCGATGCGCCTTGCCCTGAAGGCTTTGTTAGACGCTCCTAGGTTTCGATGGCATTGCGCAGCCAGTCGAGTTCCTCGCCATCGATGGCGATCACGTCGAAGCGGCAAGGCGGCAGGCGCGGGAAGCGCAGCAGGTAGACCTGGGCGGCGCGCACCAGGCGGCGGATCTTGGCGGGCGTGATGCTGGCGGCGGCGCCACCGTGCTGTTTATTCGCACGCTGGCGCACTTCGACGAAGACGATGCTGTCGCCGTCGCGCATGATCAGATCGATCTCGCCGCCTTTGCAAGTGAAATTGGCCTCGATAAACGAGAGGCCCTGGCGTTTCAGGTAGCGCAGCGCCGTCTGTTCCCAGTCGCGGCCCTGAGACTGCTTCGGGGAGAGGCGCGCCGGCATGTCACGGCCTGGTTGGCACCGCTTCGAAACCGAGACCGTCGCGATAGACGGCGGCTGCTTCCTGGCGCTTCATGGCGTAGGCGCCATTGTTCATGCGCACAGTCAGATGGCCGGTGACGCCATCGAGCTCGAAGCCGGTACCCGGCTGCCGGGCCACTTCGCGCGCCACGCGGAAGGCGTCGATGCCGAGCGCGTACAGGCGCTGCATGTCGAGGGTGTCGGCGTCCACCGGGCGCGGATAGACCATTACTTGCGGGTGCTCGGGCTGGATGGTCCAGGGCAAATCGAGCATGCGCACGCCGTCGAGTTCCGGCCAGCCGCCAGCCGTACCGGCGCTGCGGCCGGGATTCGCGGCCGAGACGCCATAGGTCGGCAGCGAAGTGCCGAGGGCGCTGCGCACCTGGCGCAGCTGGCTGGCGTCGAGTGCGGCGAACACCAGGTCGGGGCGGTCGATTTCCAGGCGCTTGCGCAAATCGGCCAGCGCGTTCGCATCCACATAACCATCGACCACCGGCAAGTCGACGGTGGCATTGTTGCGGCCCAGACGCGCCCAGCGCGAAGTAAAGGCGCCGACGATGCGCTGCTGCCAGGCGGCGCTGCCGCCGAGCACGAGGGCGCGGCCGCTAGGCTGTTCCTGGGCGGCCCACTCGGCCACTTGGCGCGCTTCTTCTTCCAGCGACAGGCCAACGACGAGCATCTGCGGCGGCAGTGGACGGTCGATCTGCGGATGGTTCAGGGCGACGGTCGGCTTGGTGACCACGTTGCTGGACGCAACGGCGGCAACGGCGGAACGCGCCAGCGGGCCGACCACGATATCGTTCTGCTCGGCAGCGCGGGCGTAGGCTTGCAGCGTGTCCTCGGCCGAGTCGCCGCTGGCGACGATGTTCACTTCGATGCCGGCGCCATCGCGTTCGTGGCCGGCAAGAAAACCGGCGCGCACGGCTTCGGCCGCCTTGCCGAGGGCGGCCGATTGGAGTGGCAGCAGCAGGGCCACGCGCGCCTGGGCGCCATTGGCAGGCTGGGCGGCTTGCCCGCCATCGGCGCCCGGATACAGTTCGATCGGGATCGTGCGGGTTTCCGAGCGCGGCGCGGGGGAAGGTTCGGGCGGGGGCGGTGGGCGTGGCGCACTTGTGTTTGCCTCTTCAGGCGCGCACAATCCGCCCGGTACGCCGCATCCCAGATCCGGTGGCAGGGGCGTGCTGGCACAGCCAGCCACCATGGCGGCGGCGGCAATCGCGGTGGCAACTGCGCGCAGTCCCTTCAGATTATTTACGAGCATCGTTTCTCCAACATGACCGACAACCAGTCCATTGACATTTCCAAGCTGCCAGTAATGGCCGAGGCAGCTCAGCAGTCCTATCCTACCGCAACGCTGTATGTCGTGGCCACCCCGATCGGGAATGCAACCGACATTACGCTGCGTGCATTGCATCTGCTGGCGCTGGCCGACGTGGTCGCTTGTGAGGATACGCGCAAAACCGGCGCGCTGCTCACCCGTTACGGCTTGAACAAGCAGATGGTCGCGGCGCACCAGCACAACGAGCGCGAAGTGGCCGATAAATTGATCGCAAGACTGCAGGCAGGCGAGCGGGTGGCGCTGGTGTCGGATGCCGGCACGCCGGCCGTGTCCGACCCGGGTGCGCGGATTGTCGATGCCGTGCGCGCGGCCGGCTTGCGCGTGCTGCCGCTGCCGGGGGCCTCGGCTTCGGTCACGGCCCTGTCGGCCAGCGGGCTGGTGAACGACCGCTTCAACTTCGTCGGCTTCCTGCCGGCCAAGGCCAAGCAGCGCGAGGCAGCGTTGCAGGAGCTGGTCAGTGAGCCGGCGACGCTGGTGATCTACGAGGCGCCGCACCGCATCGTCGATTGCGTGGAAGGGCTAATGGCCGTGTTCGAGCCGACCCGCCAGGTGGTGTTTGCGCGCGAACTGACCAAGTTGTTCGAGGAAGTGCACCGCTGCCCGCTTGGCGAGGCGCTGGCCTGGGTGAAAGCCGACCAGCACCGTGAGCGCGGTGAATTCGTGGTGCTGGTGGAAGGCGCGACGGTCGAGACCGATGCGGCGGATGTGGAAGCCGAGCGCATCCTGAATATCCTGCTGGGCGAGTGCTCGGTGAAGCAGGCAGCCAATTTGACGGCGCAGATTACCGGGCGCAAGAAGAATGCGCTGTATGAGCGGGCCTTGCAGATCAAGGGCGAATAAAGCGCGCCAGCCGTAGGTCTGGACCGGCTACCACTTGCACCCGCTGTCCTTCTTGTCGGCCAGCAGGAACAGCGGCGCCAGCAAGCCGCCCGGCACGCCATCCTTGCAATTGGCCCGCTTGGCCGCACCGATGGCGCGTGCCGCCTTGGTCTCGGTTTCCAGTGGCTTTTCCGGAAACTGGCCGACTGCCGTACCTTCTTTCGCCGGATCGCGCCAGTTCGCCATCGTGCGGGCGCTGCGCTTCGCGGCGTCGGGGTCGAAACGCGGTGTGTCCGAGGGGGTGGGCTGTGTTTCCTGTGGTTCGACAGCGAAGGGGTCCGGCGCGCTCGGGCGGCTCGGTGCGGGCGTGACGGCGATCACGGGCTGTGGCGTGCGCGGTTTGCTTGCCGCTGCCTTGGGCCTGGTCCTGGGGGCTGGCGCAGGCGGCGGCTCCGGTGTCTCGACACGCGGTGGGGGAGGTGGTGCTTGTATCCGAACCGCAATTGAGCTCGGTGGCTCGGGCAGGTCGGCCAGGCGGCCGCCGCTACGCCAGGCCGTCAGCAGCGCGGTATGAACCAGGATCGAGAGCACGACGCCAAACAGCACGCGCCGCACGCGGCGGCGCTCTTCCATGTCGCGTGTTTCGATGCCGGTGACTGGCAACTCCACTGTTTTGCTCCTGTCTGAAGAAAAAGCTCAGTCATTTTCCCACAGCAATCTTGACCAAAGTCTAGTTTCCGGATATTATTGATGTCTTCGGAGTGTAGCGCAGCCCGGTAGCGCACCTGGTTTGGGACCAGGGGGTCCAAGGTTCGAATCCTTGTACTCCGACCAGTATTAAGAGAGAAGCCGACAGCGAAAGTTGTCGGCTTTTTTCGTTTACGTGGCTGTTTTTACGTAGGGTGGACCGGGCCACGAGAGGCGGCTCCGCCGTCCACGCGGTGATAGTTAGCGGCAAGATCATCCGGCCCGGTATCGAAGCCAGTACCGATCGACGCGTGGACGGGGGACCCGTCCACCCTACCTACTCAACCGGCCCGTTTCGCCAGAATCGCATTCCCCGCCCGGCTGGAACCTTTCCGCCCCAGCTGCTGCGAAATGAACTGCCCCGCATCCACCACCTGGTCCAGGTCGATCCCGGTCTCGATGCCCAGCCCATTGAGCAGGTAGACCACATCCTCGGTCGCCACGTTCCCGGTCGCACCTTTCGCATACGGGCAGCCGCCCAGGCCCGACACCGACGAATGGAAAATCTGCACGCCCACTTCCAGGCTGGCGTAGATGTTCGCCAGCGCCTGGCCATAGGTGTCGTGGAAGTGCCCGCTGAGTTGCTGCAGCGGGAATTCGCGCGCTGCCGCCAGCATCACTTTCTGGGTCTTGCGTGCGGTCGAGACGCCGATGGTGTCGGCAATGTCGATCTCGTCGCAGCCGAGGTCGCGCATGCGGCGCACCACGTCGGCCACGGCGTCCAGCGGCACCTCGCCCTGGTAAGGGCAGCCGAAGGCGGTGCTGATGCTGCCGCGCAGGCGGATGCCGTTGGCCTTGGCGGCGCGCGCCACCGGCTCGAAGCGCGCAATCGATTCGGCGATCGAGCAGTTGATGTTCTTTTGCGAAAACGCTTCCGAAGCCGAGCCGAAAATCACGACTTCATCGGCCCTGGCGGCGAGCGCCGCCTCGAAGCCCTGCATGTTCGGCGTCAGCGCTGAATAAATGGTGCCGGGCAGGCGCGTAATTTTCGCCATCACCTCGGTGCTGGTCTCCATCTGCGGCACCCACTTCGGCGACACGAAGGACGCCGCTTCCACATTCGCGAAACCGGCGCGCGAGAGGCGGTCGACCAGTTCGATTTTGACTTCCGCGCTGATGGTCTCCTTTTCGTTCTGCAGGCCGTCGCGCGGACCGACTTCGACGATCTTGACCTTCTTCGGCAGGGTGGCTTGGCTGTTCATGGTGTCAGTATCCCAGTTGGCGGTCGACGATGTCGGCGACCGGTTGATCCGCCTCGAAGGCGGCGATTTTGGCGGCGATCTGGCGCACGGCTTCCGCGCGCACGGTGAGCGCGGAGATGTGCGGCGTGATCGTGATGCGCGGCTCTTCCCAGAACGGATGCGGCGCCGGCAGCGGTTCGTTGCGGAACACGTCGAGCGTGGCGCCGGCGATGTGGCTTGATCTGATCAATGTGAGCAGATCCGGCTCGGCCACCTGGGCGCCGCGTGCGACGTTGATCAGGTAGGCACCCTTGGGCAGCGTGGACAGGCGCCTGCGGTCGAGCAGGTTATTCGTCTCGGCAGTGAGCGGCAGCAGCGATACCAGCACGCGCGTCCCGCTTAGAAAGTCGTCGAGCGCGTCCATGCCGGCAAAGCAGTCCACACCCGGCAAGTCTTTCGGCGTACGGCTCCAGCCGCGCAGCGGAAAGCCGAAGCCGCGCAGGGTCTCGACCACGCGCAGGCCGAGTTTACCGAGGCCCATCACGCCGATCGTAAAATCTTCTTTCGCATGGGTCGGTAGCGGCGCCCACAAGCCGTGGCGCGCCTGTTCCTCGTATTCGTCGAAGCGGCGGAAGTAGCGCAGCGTGGCGTAGGCCACGTATTCCGCCATCTGCACCGCCATGCCGGCGTCGCCCAGGCGCACCAGCGGCACGTTCGGCAGCGCTGCACCGAATTTGAGCAGCGCATCGGCGCCCGCGCCCATCAGGAAGATGGCTTTCACCTTGTTCAGCTGTGGCAGCAGGCTTTGGGACGGATTCCACAGCAGCGCGTAATCGCAGGCCGGCAGCGTGTCGCCCTCGCGCCAGCTCAGGGTTTCGGCACCCGGCATTACGCGCGCGATATCTTCCATCCATGGCCCCGTCTGGCCATCGCCGCGGACCAGCAGGATACGCATTGTTAAGCCGCCTTGAACGCCAGCAGCGGCGCGCCGTCCGCCACCTGGTCGCCGACCGCGTACAGCACTTCTTCCACCAGGCCGTCGCTTGGCGCGGCGATGGTGTGCTCCATCTTCATCGCTTCCATGATCACCAGCGGCTCGCCCTTCTTGACGTTCTTGCCCGCTTCGGCCATCACGGCCACCACCTTGCCCGGCATCGGCGCGGTCAGGCGTCCGCCGGCAGCCTCGGTTTCACCGGCATGGGCCATCGGGTCCTTGTAGTTCAGCGTGAAGTGTTCGCCATTCGTGAAGACGTGGAACAGGTCGCCGTCGCGGCGGACGTTGCCGTGCATCGACTGCTCGCCGAGGCGGATCGACAGCGCGGCGCCGTCGCCGGCCAGCTTGCGCAAGGTCTGCTTCGTGCCATCGACCTCGATTTCCCAGCCCTGCGGGTGATAGACCACGCCGACCTGGTAGTCGGCGCCATGCTCGTCGCCGAACGACAGCAGGCGGCGGTAGTCGCCGTTCAGGCGCCAGCCTTGCGCCTGGCCCCATGGGTCGGCAGCAACACGCGAGGCGCCGCGCGATTGCGCTTGTTCGGCGCCGATCAGGGCCGCCGCCGCCAGCGCCAGTGCGCCGGCCGGTGCGCCCTTCGAGGCCGGGAACAGCGTTTCCCCGTTCCGTTCGATCAGGCCGGTATCCAGGTCGGCCGTCGAAAAGGCCTCGCCTTCGACCAGGCGCTTGAGGAAGGCGATATTCGTCGCCAGCCCGACGATCTGGAACTCGGACAAAGCCTGCGACAGGCGCGCCAGCGCTTGCGTGCGGTCCGCGCCCCAGACGATCAGTTTCGCGATCATCGGATCGTAGAACGGAGAGATGGCATCGCCCTCGCGCACGCCTGAATCGATGCGCACGGCTGCCGGTTCCACGCCCGCCGTGCCGCCCAGTTCGAAGCTGACCGCACCCGGCGTGTCCATGTGGCGCAGCGTGCCGATCGATGGCAGGAAGCCTTTTTCCGGATTCTCGGCATAGATGCGCGCTTCGATGGCGTGGCCGTGGATGGCCAGTTCGCTTTGTTGTTTAGGCAGCGGCTCACCAAAGGCCACGCGCAGCTGCCATTCCACCAGGTCGGTCCCGGTGATCATTTCCGTGACCGGATGCTCCACCTGCAGGCGGGTATTCATCTCCATGAAGTAGAACGAGCCGTCCTGGTTGGCGATGAATTCGACCGTGCCCGCGCCGACGTAATTCACCGCGCGCGCGGCAGCCACCGCCGCCTCGCCCATGGCCGTACGGCGCTCGAGCGTCATGCCCGGCGCCGGTGCTTCTTCCAGCACCTTCTGGTGACGGCGCTGCACCGAGCAGTCGCGCTCGTGCAGGTAGACGCAGTTGCCCAATTTATCGGCAAATACCTGGATCTCGATGTGGCGCGGACGGGTCAGGTATTTTTCGACCAGCACCTTGTCGTCGCCGAAAGAGCTGATCGCTTCGCGCTTGCAGGAACCGAGAGCGGCGACGAAATCCTCGCTGCGTTCGACCACGCGCATGCCCTTGCCGCCGCCGCCGGCGCTGGCTTTCAGCAGCACCGGGTAGCCGATGCGGTCGGCTTGCTCGCGCAAGAATTCCGGGTCCTGGTTCTCACCGTGGTAACCCGGCACCAGCGGCACGTTCGCGCCTTCCATCAACTGTTTTGCAGCGGATTTGGAACCCATCGCGCGCATCGAGGAACCCGGCGGGCCGATGAAGACCAGGCCCGCATTTTCACAGGCCTCGGCGAACTCCGCGTTCTCCGACAGGAAGCCGTAGCCCGGGTGGATGGCCTGGGCGCCGGTGGCCAGCGCCACCTCGATGATTTTGTCGCCGCGCAGATAACTTTCCTTGGCCGGCGCCGGCCCGATCGACACCGCCTCATCGCAGACCGCCACGTGTTTCGAACCGGCGTCCGCTTCGGAATACACGGCGACGGTGCGGATGCCCATGCGGCGCGCGGTGGCGGCGACACGGCAGGCGATTTCGCCACGGTTGGCGATGAGGATCTTGGTGAACATGCGTTGTCTCGCTTTATAGTTTCTTTAGTTGATCGGTTCGGCGCAGGCTAAAAACGGCTTAGCAGCCGCAGGCTTCCTTCGGCGCCGATTCCAGCGTGGCCGAGCGCGTTTTCAGGCCCAGTTTCGCCAGCAGCGCGCGGTCGTCTTCGGCTTCCGGGTTGCCGGTGGTGAGCAGCTTGTCGCCATAGAAAATGGAATTCGCGCCGGCCATGAAGCACATCGCCTGCACCGCTTCGCCCAGTTGGCGGCGGCCTGCCGACAGGCGCACGCGCGCTTCCGGCATGATGATGCGGGCCACTGCGATGGTGCGCACGAATTCCAGCGGGTCGAGCGGGTCGAGGCCGTGCAGCGGCGTGCCTTCCACCTGCACCAGGTGATTGACCGGCACCGATTCCGGGTAGGGATTCAGGTTGGCCAGCTGGGCCAGCAGGCCGGCGCGCTGTTCGCGCGTCTCGCCCATGCCGACGATGCCGCCGCAGCAGACCTTCAGGCCGGCGTTGCGCACGCGGCCCAGCGTGTCCAGGCGGTCCTGGTATTCGCGGGTCGAGATCACGTTGTTGTAGAAGTCGGGCGCGGTATCGATGTTGTGGTTGTAGAAGTCGAGGCCGGCCTTTTTCAGCTGCTCGGCTTGTCCCTCTTCCAGCATGCCCAGGGTGGCGCAGGTTTCCATGCCCAGCGCTTTCACTTCGCGCACCATTTCTTCCACTTTGTCCATGTCGCGCTCTTTCGGGCTGCGCCAGGCGGCGCCCATGCAGAAGCGGGTGGCGCCGTTGGCTTTCGCCTGGCGTGCGGCGTCGAGCACGGTGTCGATATCGAGGATCTTCTTGGCTTCGACGCCGGTGTCGTAGCGCGCGGCCTGCGGGCAGTAGCTGCAGTCTTCCTCGCAGCCGCCGGTCTTAATCGACAGCAGGGTGGCCAGTTCGACGTCGCCGTCCGGGAAGTGGGTGCGGTGCGCCTGCTGGGCGCGGAACATCAAATCGTTGAACGGCAGTTCGAACAGGGCCAGCACGTCGGCCAGCGGCCAGGTGGCATCAGGGCGCTCGGTGATGGCGGCGGTTGGGCGGTGCAGGGCGACGGTATTGTGTGGTGCGTTCATGGTGTTTCCTTATTTGAAGCAGTGTTGTAGTGTCATGCGCGCAGCGACGGCCAGCCCGGCAGTCCCGCGAGATCGATGAATGGGGCCGCATTTGCGGCAGTCGGTTCGTCCAGGCGCGGCACGACGCCCAGAAGCGGCGCCGGAATGCGCGCGGCCAGGGCCTGGATGTTTTCGTCGAAGAAGCGCATGTCAGGGTCGGCCGTGTTGGCCACCCAGCCGGCCAGCACCAGTCCGCGCGCGACGACGGCTTCCACCGTCAGCAAGGCGTGGCTGATGCACCCCAAACGCATGCCGACCACCAGGATCACCGGCAGGTTCAGCTGGGCGGCCAGGTCGGCGCTGTCGAAGGTGTCGTTGAAGGGTACCCGGAAGCCGCCCACGCCTTCGACCACGACCGCGTCGGACGCGGCCAGGATCTCGGTGTAGGCGGCCAGGATCGGTACCGCTTCGATGGTCACGCCCTCCAGCGCGGCGGCGATGTGCGGCGCCGCCGGTTCGCGCAGCATGAAGGGCGTGGTGATGTTCTGCGGCAGGTGCACGTTGCCGGCCGCGATCAGCATGTCGGCGTCGTCGTTGTGCAGTTCGCCGTCGCGCACTTCGGCGCCGGCGGCGACCGGCTTCATGCCGCAGGCGCGCTGGCCGGATTCGACCAGCTTGTGCAGGATCGCG